>ERZ772870.175-NODE-175-length-78848-cov-17.243042_pt1 | contig 78848 bp, 65 predicted proteins | sample MGYA00511376_ERZ772870 | MGnify/ENA primary metagenome ERZ772870 (study PRJEB29015, sample SAMEA2737719) | human gut metagenome | biome: human gut; feature: human-associated habitat; material: faeces | place: China | collected 2012 ... | reverse complement strand
GGCATCATAATAATGAGGTTAATTAGATGAGACAAAATGGACAATATACTTAACTACCCCACCTCCACGCACGTGGACAGATTGGTGCCCAAGACAGCCTTTTACAAGCATTTGGAGATTAACACACGCTTGAAGATGCGATTTGTGGAAGATGTGGAACGTATACAATGGCTCTATAAGTTAGCTCCATCCACCATGAATGTGGATACGGGTAAGACGGTGCATGAAATCGTGATGTTCTTGGTGACGCTCAAAGCGGAGGATATGCCCGATGATGTGTTTCTTGCCATCGACCGCCAGATGCCTCGCCATGTGGTGTTTGTGTTGCAATATGCCAACCGTGGCCGATTGTTGCTCAACTACAAGGAATGGGTAGATGCGAACAAAACACGATTCAACATTTTGAAGACTTTCCGCACAGAATGGATGCCATTGGCAAAGGTGAAGTTAGAACTTGCAGGGTCGTCACTGGATAATATCTACGAAGCGTTTGCCGGTCAGATTTCCGGATTTGGTACGACCAATGCCGCTGACACGAAGCAGATTATGGCATTGCAAGATGAATTGGCTCGTAAACGACGGGCAGCGGAAGCCTTGCAGAAGCGTGTACGGAATGAAAGGCAGTTTGCCAAACAGATGGAACTCAACAGTGAAGCCCGTGCCTTGAAGCGTGAGATTGCTAAGTTGGAAGAGGTACTTAAAACATTAGAAAACAATTAAGAAATAAAATATATGACTGACATATTAAAACATTTGGATTTGAACTCCGCGGACGGAACGCAACTCAATCTTGATGCGCTCTATCAGATTGCACCTTCTGCATTTACCGAAGTACGTGATGACAAGACGGGTGCAATTTCCCGAAAGGTAAACTTTGAGGTGTTTCGTCAGTTGCTTGGCGACCATGCCACAGATGGCGAGGGCGAAATGTACCAGTTTACATGGGTGGGTAAGAACGCCGCTCGTGCGGAGGCTGCCAAACCTACCGATAAGACATTACGCCCGGTGGTGGAAGATTCCATGGATTGGGACAACACAAAGAATATCTATATCGAGGGCGACAACCTTGAAGTGCTTAAACTTTTACAACGCTCGTACATGGGTAAGGTGAAGATGATTTATATCGACCCGCCTTATAATACGGGCAATGACTTTGTGTATCACGATGACTTTGCCCGTACTGCCGCCGAAGAAGACCTCGAAGCCGGCAGTGTGGACGAACTGGGTAACCGCTTCCGCAAGAACACCGATACAAATGGTAAGTTTCATTCGGACTGGTGCTCGATGATTTATAGTCGTCTGTTGGTCGCACGTTCTCTGCTGACGGAGGATGGGGTTATCTTTATTTCGATTGATGACAATGAGCAGAGAAACCTTAAAAATATTTGTGACGAAGTATTTGGCAGTAGCAATTTCTTGGCGCAAATCGTATGGGAGCGAGCTTATTCTCCAATTAATTTAATGAAACATTTCTCCCCTTCACATGATTACGTGTTATGTTATGCTAAAAATCTAGATTCTGCTGTATGTAAAGGTATAGCAAGAAGTTCAGAAGCTGATAATCGCTATACTAATCCAGACAATGATCCTCGAGGTGTTTGGAAAGCAAGTGATTTGTCTGTGGGACCAGCCGTAGAAGAAAATATATATACTATTACAACGCCCTCCGGGCGTAATGTAGAGCCTCCAGCTGGGCGCAGCTGGAGGCTCTCACGAAAAGCTTTTCGTGAGAGACTCCAAGATAATAGAATTTGGTTTGGACCTGATGGAAATAGCGTTCCTGCAATGAAACGTTTTCTATCTGAACTCAGAAAAACGGGTATTACACCTATGACAATCTGGAAGTACACCGAAGTAGATCATTCACAAGGTGCTACTCAAAAGTTAGCCAAATTATTTGACGGGAAAAAAGTTTTTGATTATCCTAAACCTGTAGAATTGATAAAAAGAATAATCTCTCTATATTCAGATAGTAATAGTATTATTCTTGATTTCTTCTCTGGCTCTGCAACAACTGCACATGCCGTAATGGAACAGAATGCTCTTGATGGAGGGTGCAGACAATTTATAATGGTGCAACTTGAAGAAGATTTTTCAGAATCAAGTGATGGTTATAAAATGGGATTCAAAACTATTTGTGACGCAGCCAAAGAGCGTATCCGTCGTGCCGGTGCAAAAATCAAAGCTGATTCTCCGCTTACTACACAAAATATCGATACCGGCTTCCGTGTGTTCAGATTGGATGAAAGCAACTACGAAGAAGTATCTATCTCTCCCAATGATTACCAGCAAGACCAGCTCAATTTGTTTGCAGATAACATCAAGCAAGACCGCACCGACCTTGATTTGCTCTTTGGGGCTATGCTTGCCTGGGGCGTAACACTCGACCTGCCAATGACGCAAGAAGAGGTGGACGGCTGCACCATCTATACTGTGAACGATGGTGACTTAGTGGCTTGCTTTACCGAGAGAATCACCGACAATGTGGTGGCGGCGATGGCCGACAAAACTCCGCTGCGTGTGCTCTTCCGTGACTCCTGCTTTGCCCAAGATGACCAAAAGATAAACATCTACGAGCAATTTAAGCAACTGATGGACTGGACCGATGATGAAGCCTTCAAGAATATCAAGGTTATCTAAATTCGCGATTATGGAAGAGAACAACAAAATACTCATCTATACGGATAGCGAAGGCTTGACCAAAATAGATGTAATATTAGAAGACGAGACCTTGTGGCTTACGCAAGCGCAAATGTGCGAGCTGTATCAAACCAGTAAGTCGAACGTAAGCGAGCATATCAAGCACATATTTGAAGAGGGTGAATTACAGGAAGATTCAGTTGTTCGGAAATTCCGAACAACTGCCTCCGACGGTAAATCATATATGACTGCATACTACAATCTGGATATGATTATCGCCCTTGGTTATCGCATACGTTCTATCATAGCAACCCGTTTTCGTCAATGGGCTACGCAGCGGTTGAAAGAATATATGATTAAAGGTTTCGCTCTTGACGATGAACGACTGAAACAACTTGGAGGCGGTGGCTATTGGAAAGAGCTGTTGGAGCGCATCCGGGACATCCGTGCCACAGAAAAGGTGCTGTACCGCCAAGTGTTGGAAATATATGCCACAAGTATCGACTATGACCCAAGAGCTTCTGTTTCGCAAGAGTTTTTCAAGAAAGTGCAGAACAAGATACACTATGCCATACACGGCCATACGGCAGCCGAACTGATTGTGGAACGTGCCGATGCCGAAAAGGATTTTATGGGATTGCTTACATTCAAAGGGAATCAGCCTACTCTGTCAGAAGCTCGCACAGCCAAGAATTATTTGGATGAGAAGGAACTTCGTGCTATGGGGCAGTTGGTATCTGGATATTTGGACTTTGCAGAGCGTCAGGCAGAACGAGAGCAACCAATGACAATGAACGATTGGGCTAACTATTTGGATAGGATTCTTACCATGTCGGGAGAACAATTGCTATTAGATTCCGGCAAGGTGTCGCACACGGAAGCTATGGAACATGCTACCAATGAATATCGCAAATACAAACAACGCACTATCAGTGATGTGGAACAAGATTATCTGGACTCCATCAAGCGAATTGGCAATATAGGTAAAAAAGGAGACAAAAATGAAAATTAAATACAAGCACCAACGATTTCAGGCTGAAGCTACTCGCTGTGTGACGGATGTGTTCCAAGGTCAACCGAAGAGAGATGGACTGAGCAACTTTTTGATAGACCAAGGCAAAGGCCATATAGGTTTTAAGGTAGAAGGCTTTGGCAACGCCCCCATTGTGCTCGACCGTGAAAGTCTGTGCGAGAACATTCGCACCATACAGATGGCGCAAGGCTTGAAGCCTATCGAACATATACAAGGCGAGGGACTAACCCTTACGGTGGAAATGGAGACCGGTACAGGTAAAACCTATACCTACATCAAGACAATGTATGAACTGAACCAACGCTACGGCTGGAGTAAGTTCATTATCGTGGTACCCAGTATTGCCATTCGCGAGGGTGTGTTCAAGAGTTTTGAAAGTATGGCGGAACACTTTGCCGGAGAGTATGGCAAACGGATGCAATACTTCATCTATAACTCCAAGCAGCTCTCCAAGATCGATGGCTTTGCCCAAGACAACGGCATTCACGTGATGGTCATCAACACGCAAGCATTCAATGCCTCGATGAACGAAGAGAAGAACATACAGGGACGTAGCGGAGACGCTGTCGCACGTATCATCTTTTCCCGACGGGATGAGTTTGGATCACGTCGTCCTATCGACATCCTTGCCAAGACCAATCCCATCATGATCATTGATGAACCGCAAAGTGTGTTGGGTACGGACAAGGGCAACGCCACCCGACGGGGCATACAGCTGTTCAATCCCCTGTTCAAGGTCTTGTATAGTGCCACTCATCGCAAGGACGACATCTACAACATGGTATTCCGACTGGATGCCATTGATGCCTATAACAAGCGGTTGGTGAAAAAAGTGGAAGTGCGAGGTGTGCACCAATTAGGCTCCACCGCTACCAACGGTTATGTCTATTTAGATGAAATCGTTATCGGCAAAGGCAATCCGCAGGCACGTATCGGTTTCGATATGAAAACCAATAACGGTACCCGCCATGTCATTCGCTTGGCAGGCGAAGGCTTCAACCTGAAAGAACAAAGTGGCGGACTGCAAGAATACGAAGACAACTACATTGTAGAACGCATTGACGGACTGACCGGTACCATTCATTTCCTGAACGAACTGACGCTTCATGAAGGAGACATCGTAGGTGCTGCCAACGAAGAACTGGTGCGCCGTATGCAGATTCGTGAGACCATCAAAACACATCTGGAACGTGAACGCCAGTTGTTTCCCAGACACATCAAGGTGCTCTCCCTGTTCTTCATCGACCATGTGGATAGCTACCGCATATACAGCAAAGAGGGTGTGGAGAAAGGAAAGTTTGCCAAGATGTTTGAGGAGGAATACCAGAGAGCCTTACAAGAAATGATGCCTACATTTACGGATGGAGCTTATATGCGTTTCCTGTCCGACCCCAAGAATGCGTGTGACAACATTCACGACGGTTATTTCTCCGTGGATAAAAAAGGTGTCAGCGTGGAATCGAAAAGCAAGGAAGGTGAAAACGAAGAGCGTGGTTTCAACTTGATTATGAAAGATAAGGAGCGTCTGCTGAGCCAAGAGTGTCCGGTGCGTTTCATCTTCTCTCACTCTGCCTTGAAGGAGGGTTGGGACAATCCCAACGTGTTCCAGATTTGTACGCTGAAAGATACTGCCAACGAGATAAAGAAGCGGCAGGAAGTGGGACGCGGTATGCGTCTTTGCGTCAACGACAAAGGTGAACGCCAGGATACCGATGTATTAGGCGATACTGTGTTCAATATCAACATACTCACAGTTATCGCCAGCGAAAGCTATGACGACTTTGCCAAGAAGTTGCAGAAAGAAATAGCCGAGGCTTGCGATACTCGCCCTGTGATAGTGACTGCCAATCTGTTTGCCGATGCAATGGCGCAAACAGAAGATGGAACAACAGTAAAAATCTCCACACAACAGGCAGTAGATATTCACGAAGAGTTGATTACCCAAGGGTATATCAAGAAGGGGAAACTCACTCAGAAGTATTTTGATGAGAAGAAAGCCGGACAGCTTGATTTTGGCGAGGCAAACGAACTGAAATCATTTATCATCAAGCAACTGGATAAGGTATTTGACCCGGATAGTGTGAAACCTACAAACGGAAGGGAAAAGAAAGAGGCAAAATTCAATGCCGACAACTTCCACAAGAAGGAGTGGCAGGAACTATGGAAGCGTATCAACACACGCACATACTACAATGTAAACTTCGACACCTCGAAGCTGATAAAGAACGCAATTGATGAACTGTACAAACATCTGAATGTAACGGAAATCCGCATCGTGGTGGAAAGCGGAGGTATAGAGGGAATTCGCGACCGCGAGGAATTGGAAGTCGGCACAGCTATGTCGGCAGCCAAAGTAAGAACTATCCATGTGAAGGAGGCTGTTGGAAGTGGTGTTACATACGACCTCGTAGGCGAATTGGTGCAAGCTACCGGCCTAACTCGAAGAACCATTGTAGCCATTTTGCAAGGTATCAAACCCACCACATTCCATCAATTCAAGCTCAACCCCGAAGAGTTTATCATCAAGGCAGGACGTATCATTAACGATTGTAAGGCAATCTCCCTGATACAGCATATCCGCTATGAGAAGCGCAACAATACGTTTGATAGCGACATCTTTGAGGAAGCAACACTTCGTGGTACATTGGGCAAGGACGCTATCGAAAGCGAGAAATCGCTGTATGATTTAGTGGTAGTTGATAGCCAAGGTATTGAGCGTTCCTTTGCCGAATCATTGGAAAAAGAGGACGATGTAGTGGTTTACACCAAGCTGCCGGGAGGCTTCTATATCAATACCCCCATGGGTAAATACAACCCCGACTGGGCAGTTGCCTTCCGCGAAGGTAGCGTGAAACACGTTTACTTTGTGGCAGAAACCAAAGGTAACGACATCGAAGCATCCCAGCTGCGAAAAGCCGAAGATGCCAAGATTGAATGTGCCCGTCGTCACTTTGCAGCCATCAGTACAGGCGAAGTGGTATATAGCGTGGTGAAAACGTATCAGGATTTGTATAATGCGGTAACGAAATAACACAATCATCCATGTAGAGGAGCCACTCCCTACATGGTATTTGATTCTTTGAATAGGAACATGATTACAGAGCATCCTTCGTATTTAAGAACGACACCTGTTGGTGAAGACCTATTTATAGGTAAATCTCATGAAGCAATATCTAAAAGAATTGCTCAACAGATTAAAAATGGTAACCATTGCCAAATGATTGGAATTGATGGTGGATGGGGATCAGGTAAATCAAATTTAGTAAAGCTCATTTCTAATGAACTCAATGCAGGGATAAGTGATAAAAAGAAACAAATGTTTCCATTTATCACCTATGATGCTTGGGGGCACAGTTCCGATTTACAACGTCGTACCATATTAGAGGAAATAACAAAATCTCTGATTACTGACTATGAATGTCTTGATAACTCTTGGCAACTAAAACTTAACGAACTTCTTTCCAAAAAGAAAAGCACTCATAACAAAAAAGTTCCTAGACTTAGCACAACTATTAAAGTCGGCATGTTATTAGTGGCATTAACCCCACTAATCAATTGGCTTGTTTCTTTAGTTCCAGACAAATGTGTTTTGGGAAAGATTCTTACGTCTATGATACCTTACATTGTTGGTATCGTTTATGTTGTTTATAAAAAGCATTGCGATGATAAAAAATATGGAATAACTGGAACCGCATCATTCTCGTCTTACTTTGAGGAATTATTTCTTGTGTACAAGGGTAAAATTTCTGAAGAATCAACTTATGAAGTGATTTCTGAAAAAGAACCTTCATCTTCACAATTTAAGGAATGGATGCATCAGTTAGATGGGAGTATCAGGGATAGCAAAAAAGTAATCCTTGTTTTTGACAACATGGATAGGCTTCCTATTGCTAAAGTACAAGAGTTTTGGGCTGCTATACACTCTTTTTTTGCAGAAGAGTCTTTTGATAATCTTGTTATAATTGTTCCATTTGACTGCTCACATATCATAAATGCCTTCAAATCGGAAGATAATACCGATAATAGCCATTGTTACGGCAATGACTTTATTAACAAGACATTTAGTGTGGTACATCGTGTAGCTCCTCCCATCATGTCTGATTGGAAAGCATTTTTCTATCAAAAATGGAAAGATGCCTTTGGTAAAGAAGCTTCTCCAGATAAGGAGGTTACGCAAATATATGATGCTATGACCCCAGAAATTACACCTCGCAACATCATTGCTTTTATAAACGAACTAATTACATTGAAGTTTAACTCTGATTTATCTATTCCTGATAGATACTTAGCATTATACATTTTTGGCAAGGATGAAATTTCAGCTAAACCGTCAATAGAACTTTTGTCTCCTTCATTTTTAGGGAATTTGTCTTGCCTTTATAGTAATGATACCGATATGCCTAAATTTATGTCGGCTATACATTATCAGCTACCTGTAGAGAAATCAATGGATATTGTTTTTACTCGGCAGATGAAAACAGCTCTCGATAATAATGAAGTGGAGACAATTAACCAATTAGCCAAAGATAACTCTACCTTTAAGAGTATTGCAGAAATAGCTATTCTAGATGTCACTAACATTGAGAATGCGACAATAGCACTCGAAAAGGCTGATTTATCTAATATTGAGAAAGGCGTTCTCGATTATATTTGGCAATGTCTATACCATCGTATTCACTCATTAAAAGCAGACTTCACACGTTACAAACCTTTCCACTCAATCTTACTTTCTCATATATCACAAACAGGTAGGAAAAACTATATTTCTATGCTGATTAAACAATACCAAAGCATAAAGGAAGATAGTTTTGATTGCCAGACTTATATACAAGGCATTGATGCCTTGCGGAAAGTAGACTCATTTCATTTAGATTGTGTCCTTGAATGTTTATGGCAAATATCACCTGCATTGTTCGTGAAACTTACTCAAATCACGAAAGATTCATACAATGACTATGGATATTATTGTCCTGAAGAAGATTTAGACGAATACCTTTCTGATTTAAGCATTTCGGATTGGAAATCCATATTTATCAATAAGACATTAGCTGATGAATATAAATTGAATCGCTTTGAGAAAAAACTGCTCGAAAATCTAAAATCCTCTGGGAACAACGTAGATGATGTTAGAGTATGTATTGAACGCCTGAAAGAGATTCGATCCTATATAGATAATGCAGATTCTATAATGGCCGACTCGGCTATCTATAATATATTGGGTAGCATCGATAGTAAGAATCCAATATTCTATGATTTAATATGCATTGGTATGTCCAAATGCGGTTCGTACCAGTATAGAGGATACAGCCCATATTCTATAATGCTATCTTCACCCTCTGACCAAGATATTATTTCTATCTCAAACACCATTAAATGGTATATCAATTATGGTGATCTATTAGTAAGTTATAGTTCATATGATAGTAAACTAACAAATAGTGTTGTAAGACATTTGACCAATAGCTATAATGCTCATAGTAGAGCATCAATCACAAATTGCTTGAAAAATTATACATCTATAAAAGCTCATTATTCACTTGAAGCCAAGGCTTTGTTGACTAAACTTGCTGGATGGTCTACTAACTATAAAGGTGAAGATGTTTTCTCTCCTGAACTAATAAAAGACTGCCTTAATGTAAAAAATGATTTATCAGTTGCAGTATTAAATGCTCTAAATTCAACCTTGCAAAGCAAATCGCAAGAGGTTTGGTGTGATGACTTGAAAAACTCGCACACTTTAGCCGATTATTATGTCATGTATCATCCGGAAATTAATCAAAACTTGTTTGATGCGATAAAAGAGCAGATAAATAGTTGTGTAACTAATAATACTGCCATTGCAAACCAAGACATTGTTGGTAAGTTATTGTCTATATGTAACGTACAAGGCTGTGACGTGAAAAATTTCTTTATAGATACCCTAAATAAATTCAACACAAATCAGTCAACCAAAGGAAAGGTAATTGCATTAGCCCCTTGGATTTTCCAATATGTAGGGAATGACTTGGAGACTTATCAGGATTACTTGTTTAAGTTTTTAGTTACAGAGGTGTTAGAAGATGATGCAATAATTAGTATCCTTAATAAAAACAGACAGATGCTTTCATTCAAAAAACCTGATGATTTTAAGAGGAAAATCAAGCAGTTAGCTGAAGCTAATGGTAACGAATCTTCAGAAATTTGGATGCTGGCAAAATATTGGAAACTTATAAAAGATAAGAAATAAAAATTTGGCACTTTTGCTATGGATTCGCAGTTATACATGATAGTAGATTTAGAGAGATGTGGCGATAAGTGTATGTTTATCACCGAGCAAGTTTCCTCTATCAGCGAGAACAAGAACGGTCTTTGGGCTGTTCGGTTCTCGTCATCTACTCGTGTGTTCAATTACAACAAAGCCCGTCTGTTATATTTTACCGATCCAGAGACCATAGATTTCAGCGAAAAAGGATTGTATATCAAGAATAAGCACATCAACAATGTGGCAGAAGTATTGCGGTTTTCTGACACTCGTCATACATTCTATCGAGTGACCTATCCCAATGGTTACTATGAGAACTTTGAGGGAAATGATGTCTATATCACTCGTACTCCCATTGACAAAAATGGTGGATCTACTTGGGAATATCTTCGTAAATTGGCTGCTGAAACAGGTCTGATGACAGAGGATGAAGATAATATCTTATCCAAGCAGTATGAATTGGTAGATACAATGCGCGACAATGTTCCTTTGGCTCAATATCTTGGTGACAAGTCAAAATTAGCAACATATCGCTTGCCAAAGCAGGTTTATTATCCTTTCGGATGCAATGCCAGCCAAAAGTCTGCGGTGGAGAAGGCATTGACGCATCAAGTAAGCATCATACAAGGACCTCCGGGAACAGGTAAAACGCAAACGATTCTCAACATCATAGCCAATTTGCTTATGGTAGGAAAAACAGTGCTTGTTGTGTCTAACAACAATTCTGCCGTAGAGAATGTAGCAGAAAAATTGGAGAGCGAAGGACTTGGTTTTATAGTAGCCAAACTCGGTCGTACGAAAAATAAAGAGGTGTTTATTGCCAATCAAGTAGGTTATCCTGATATGACAGATTGGAATATTGAGGACAAATCAACAATATATCAATTGGCGAAAGATTCTCTCCAAAACGTGTCACAAGGATTTGACGGGCAGTTACGTCAAGCTCAACTAAAGACGGAATATGATGCGTTGCTGAAAGAGAGCAAATATAATGCGCTATTAGGCGCAAACAGTACTGATAACAACTGGCTTCATGGTAAACCATCTGCCAAACTGATAACGCTGCTCAACCTTTACCAAATGAAGGTAGAGAAGGAGCAAAAGCTCAGTTTTTGGTTTCGTTTGAAGTGGTCATTTGCTATGGGAATGAAGATATTCTCGTTCCTTAACGGTAAAGTTACCGAAGTGATAGCTGGATTGGAAGAAGCCTACTATTTCTCTCGTAAGGCTGAAATCGAGCAAGAATTGGGCTTCATAGTCCATACGCTTCAATCCATTGATATTAACCAGTCTGTAAAAGATCTGCGTTCCTCTTCCTTGCAAATTTTGAAGAATAAGATTGCCAAACGATATGGAACCAGCGAAAGGAAAAGGTTCTCTATTAGGGACATCAAGCCCAAAACAGAGGAGTTCTTGAAAGAATATCCTGTCGTACTCAGCACCACTTATTCTGCCAAAAGTTGTATCAGTAAGGATATGGTATTTGATTATGTGATTATGGACGAAGCGTCACAAGTAGACATTAAGACCGGAGCATTGGCACTCTCGTGTGCGATGAATGCCGTGATTGTTGGTGACGACAAACAATTACCTAATGTAGTGAGCCGTGAAGAAGCACTTGCTCTAAATGCAATTCAGACAACCTATAATGTAGATGACAGATACAACGCTATGACGCATAGCTTTCTGCAATCATGTGTGGAGGTATTCACGGAAGCTCCTGTCACGTTGCTGCGGGAGCACTATCGTTGCCATCCCAAGATTATTGAGTTCTGCAATCAACGGTTTTATAATGGTGAGCTGGTGGCCATGACCACTGACAACGGCGAAGAGAATGTGTTGCAGGTAGTCCGTACCACTAAAGGCAATCATGCGAGAGAGCATTTCAATCAGCGAGAGATTGATGTCATCATACAGGAGGTAATGCCTGAATATAAGTATATGGATAGCGTGGGCATCATTACTCCCTATCGCAACCAAGCGGAAGAAACAAATAAGGCATTAGGGCATGATATTGCCAGTACGGTACATAAATATCAAGGTCGGGAGTGCGATAGCATCATCATAAGCACAGTAGACAACGAACCAACGGAGTTTTCCGACGATGCCAACTTGCTCAATGTCGCCATATCACGTGCCAAGACTCGTTTGTGCATCGTGACCAATGGCAATGAGCTGCCGAAAGAATCGAATCTTGCCCAGCTTATAGCCTATATACAATACAATAATTTCGAGGTCAAGGAAAGCAAACTCCACTCTGTGTTTGATTTGCTCTATAAGCAATACACTGCAGAACGTTTGGCGTATGAAGCTGCCCATCCTTCGGTATCGAACCATCTATCTGAAAACCTTGTTTATACGGTTTTGGTAAAAGCTATTGCTGATTTGAATTTGATTAACGCTGAAATATTATGTCATTATCCGCTCTCTCGATTGATTAGCGATTGGAGTTTGCTTAGTGAAGAAGAAAAGGCTTTTGCAAAAAGTCCGTTTTCTCATATAGATTTCCTTATTTACAATTCGCTCACTAAACAACCACTTCAAACGATTGAGGTTGATGGTTGGCATTTTCACCAGAATAGCGATGTACAGCAATCACGGGATGCCCTCAAAGACCGATTGCTCACAAAGTTTGGTCTTTGTCCGCATCGTATTTCCACTACAGAAACGGTGAATGTGGAAACGATAAAGAAAATCATTTTAATCAGTAGTTAAAAATCAAAGTTATGAGCAGATTAAGCAAACTATATCAGACAATGGAAAACCTAAAGGAATTAGGTTTGTCTATTAATGAAGATCTTATTCAAGAGGCAAATGAGTTAGAAGAAGAAATTATCAAGAAAGAGATTCTTCCGGTGTTAAGCAAAACAATAGAGCCGGCTTTGCAACCTGTAAAGCGTGAACTTGTTTTAGTTGTGGATTATGTGCCGGAACAGCCCCTGAGCGTTCATCTTAGCCGTAAGCGTAACTTTGCAGCGGAGTTGACGGATGCCAAGGAGATGGTGCTCGATCCGGAGGTAACACATCGGAATAATGGTTCTCGTCTGGATGAAAAGATAGAAAGAGGTCCGACAAGAGATATGACGGTTGTTTTTCCTGACGGAACTATAATAGCGGAGAAAACTGCTGTTGAAACACTTATAAATGTTGTCAAAAAAATAGGAGTGGCTGAGGTTCGCAAGGTGGTGGAAGAGTATAATCTCAAATTCTGCAAAGTACCCGTAATTTCAAACCGAAGGGATGCAAAGTACGGTAAAAGTCAGAAAGAATTGGGTGGAGGATGGTTATTGATTACCCATAGCAACAATCGTATGAAAAAGGCTTTTATCGAGAATGTTTCTGAAGTTTTACATCTCGGAATAAAGGTCACCTTAAAAGAATAAGAGAGCTATGGCAAAAAATATAGAAATACGAAATAGTACAGCAGAGTTCCTGATTTTTCAAATTGAGGGAAAAGAAAATGGAGTGCAGGTAATGTATCAAAATGAAACTATCTGGTGTACACAGAAAGCTATGGCGCAATTATTTGACTGCTCCACAGATAATGTCGGACTTCACTTGAAAAATATATATGAAAGTGGAGAGTTGGTACAAGTGGTAACAACCGAGTATTTCTCGGTTGTTCAGGTGGAAGGTGAACGTCAAGTAAATCGTAAGTTGAAATTCTATAATCTTGATGCTATCATTAGTGTTGGCTATCGGGTTAATAGTACTCGTGCCACACAGTTCCGGCAATGGTGTACATATGTGCTTCGCCAGTTTGCTATTCGTGGATATGTGATAGACAAGAAACGAATGGAGAATGGCTCGTTTATCGGAGAGGATTATTTTGAACATTTGCTTGCCGAAATTAGGGAGATAAGGTTGAGTGAACGACGCTTTTATCAGAAACTCACTGATATATATGCCACCAGTATTGATTATAATGTCAATGCACCAACTACGCGTGCATTTTTCAAAAAGGTTCAGAACAAGATGCATTATGCGGTGCACGGTCATACGGCTGCCGAGCTGATTGTTGATAGAGCCAATGCGGAACGAGAACACATGGGACTGACTACATGGGAGAAAGGTCCGCAGGGGAAGATAGTAAAAACGGATGTGTCCATTGCCAAAAACTATTTGCGAGAAAACGAATTGGAAGCAATGGGCAGGATTGTGAATGCGTTTCTTGATATAGCAGAAAATATGGCTAAACGTCACATTCCAATGACAATGGAAGATTGGGCAAAGCGTATTGACAAATTCATTGATGTGGCAGACCTCCCGATATTACAAGATAACGGAAACGTGTCAGCCGAATTTGCCAAAGAGTTCGCAGAAACAGAGTTTGAAAAGTACAGGGTTATTCAAGACCAACTGTTTCAATCCGACTTTGACCGATTCAGCGATGGTAATTCTCCCCCTTTGGATATTGATTGAATGATATAGAGTAAAAAGCAACGAGTTTCAATCCTGATTTTTAGGTTTAAGACTCGTCGCTTTGTAGTAATCTGCTATTTGGGCTTGTTCAATACTTTCGAAAGAAGTATCATTATGGTAATTCCAGCCGTAGCAATCAGAATAGTCCATAAAGCAGCCTTCCAAATCAATGCCGAGTGTAAAATCTCGACATTTGCTATTATGATGCTGGCGAAAAAAGAAGAGAGGGCAACCAGTATTATAATTGTGATGTAGAATGCGGTAGCCGGGATATGGATGGCATTGTCGGCTTTCTTCATTCTTCGCTCGGCTTCCTTGCATTTGCTCTCAATCTGACCAAGAAAATTGCAGAGAAGTGTGGCTCCAAATTCAACTGCCAACTTATGCATTTCTTCAGAAATAATAGGTTTGCACTCACGTATAGAACCGGACAGATTTTCAACTTCTGTTCTCAGCTTATATACATTGTTATTCAGGCTGGCAAGTTCCTTGGCATTTACATCGAGTAGTCGTTTTTCTTCTTCCAGATATTCATTCTTGGGAGTGGTTTTTATGGATTCCACTTCACTCATTTCTGCGGAAAAATCAAATTTCTTTTTCATGGGCTTAGCGTTTTAATCTTGTTTTCGGCTTTTTTCCTATTAAGCGGCTGGCAGCACGAGCGCATCTGCGAGCCCATTGTAAATCGTCTTCGTCCTTGTCTCTCCACGGAAGATCGCTTTGCGAACCTCCGCCACTACCTCCAGTCGCTACATTTGGCGTATCAAGCAGTCCGACAAATATAGCTACAGCCATATCGGTAAGTTCTTGACAGTTGGCAATAAACCTGTAATCAAACTCGTCATTGAAACAGTCAAGTACTTTTTCCGGGATATAGAATTTGTAATCCTTTCCTTCATGACTGAGGGTATAGGAAATCATATCCTGACAATCTGTGAGATATTGGGTATAGTCAATAGGAGCAACCTTATGTATCGCTGCCTGTTGAACGGTTTGGGGAGTATTATTTCTAATGACGGTAGCTGGCTGATGGTGCAGTTTCTTCCATGTCGCAGGAAGTTTCGAGACCATCAGGTTCCTGCCGATTCCCAATTCTGAAGCCTTGTATTTGGTGTTTCCATTCATGAGGGCATATCCACGAAGAATACCTTTCTTGTCCTCTCTTTCATGGACGGTATAACCTTTCCGTATAAGAGCATTCTTGTACTCATCCCATGACCACGATGGCATTGCTTTCAATACATTCATGCAGTCTCGGTTCACTTGTGGCATGTTGCGATTTCGGACTTGTGCCGCAGTCGTCCAGCCTCGTTTTTTTGCCACTCGCTCGGCAGCACGTTGCGCACGAAGATGAATGTTGTGGTCGTTGTTGATATTGCCGTCTTCATCCAAACGGCAAACCGCGGCATGAAGGTGGGGAACTTCGCCTTTAGATTCCGTATGAAGCCAAACCGAGTATTTGCTACCCGCCAAATTGGTCGGACGGGAACGGACTTTTCCATCCTTGCCGGTAATCACCAGTTTGTCGAACTCCTCGGCGAATTCCTGCCAAAGATTTTGCCAATCTTCGATGTCATAGAATTGGGTATGCTCAGGCGATGGACTCAACTCTATTCTGATTATGGAATTCTTTATAGGCCGATATTGGGATAGGGTCAACTGCATGGAGTTCCATATTCCCATAGCGTCCGGTTCTGAGGGTAACAGATTGTCCAATACCCGATAGATTTTCTCCGGATGCTTTTTATGCTGTGATTCGCCGGTAATGTAACGGATGTCGTTTATACCGTGCGATATGGCTTTGGCTTTTGCAATCATTCTTCTTCGGATTTTGGGTTAGACGGAGTTTTATTCTTCTCTTTTACTGCACTCAGGAACTGGCAGACACTTTCGGCTACATTGCCTAATTCTTTCAGCCAGCCCACCATAAACGGAATCTGATTGAACATTGCCATGCGCTGCTTTGTGGACATTCCGTGTAGGGCGGAGGTGTATTTTACGAGGTCTGACCGACAATCGTCCAGATTCTGCAACAGTGCTGCTTCTTCTTTCGTAAGCCTCGCTTTGGGTTTGAAGTTATAGGCACACGACAATAGGTAATCGCTTACAGTCATGCCACATTGTCCGGCCAGTGATTTTATATGTTCCTTCTGAGTAGGAGTGACTTTCGCTCCGATGAAGACGTTTCTGGTTTCTTTCGAAGAGTCCGATGTATTTACAATATTTTCTTTCATTTGAATCGTTTTATAATGGTTGAATAGGTGCGAGCTTGCGAGTACCACACCGGCGAGGGAACTGAGCAAGCGAGAGTGCCAATGTACAACCGTAACGCAGTGAGGTTATACATTGGCATATCTCGCAACAGTTACCTGTTGATGCTTCACGGCAAGCCATATCGGATGCGTATAGTGAACTGGCACTCGGATCGGAAACATAGGATGATATGAGCCTCTAAAAGAGGGGAGAATATGAATATCTCACATGATGTCTTCCTGCCGACTTTGCTTTATTCTTATATATACGCCCCGACAATAAAGTAAAGTTGAACTCAATAATGGTATTCTGGATTGAAGGCATAATCTTTCCCTTCTTTTATAACCATTTGTTTGTCGCTTAGCAATGTTGCGACCTTTACCGCCTTGTTATAACCGAGTTTTATACCCTGTAATCCGTAACCCTCTTTCAAGCGTTCTATATAATCATCGTAATTGCTGATGTTTCCATTGGCAAAAACGGCATCCAATGCTGGACGATGTACATTCTTTGGAATCTCCTTGTCCGGATCGAACGGTCCTTTGGTTGGTCGTCCGGTCTTCTTCTTTTTGGGCAGATAGGACTCTACCGATTCGGGCATGGCTTCCTCGTTTATGCGGAAAGCGAAAGGTTCAAACTCATGGTCACGGATATGGACGGCTTCGACCACGCTTACAGTCTTGTCCTCTTTGTCCACTTCGATCTGCATGATGGTTTCCGCTTTGTTGTTGAGTTCCGTGCCGATGTGACCACGGGCATGTTCATCATTCTTGTTCTGATGCAAGACGGTATGGATATGGATTTGCCTGTCATCCGTCCACTGCATGAATTTGGAGATGATGTCGGTAGATTCGCTGGAGGAGTTGATGTCGTAAAGGAAATCACGAATGCCATCTATGATGACCAATCCCAAATCCGGTATTGTGCCAATGGCCTGTTCGACTATCGCCAGACGTAGTTTAGGGGAAAACTTGCGCAGAGCCAGCATAATCAGATTATCCGGATTCTTGTATTCCGGCAAGTCGGCCAAACGTAAGATGCGTTTCAATACCTGTTGGCAATGATACCGCCCCTGCTCTGTGTCTATATATAGAATCTTCCGCTTATTCTCAGGGAACATAGACCGGTAATGAAGAACGGTGCTGCCACTCAATGCCGATGCGACAATGGCTGAAACGTTGAAAGTTTTCTTGCTTTTGGCTTTCCCGATGGAAGCGCTGAAGTTTCCCAATGTTCCGATAACAGTATCGTCCACCATCAGAACCACCGGGGAGTGTTCGTATGTACTTGTTACGCTTATTGTTGACTCCGCCATATAAGCGACCAATTCTTCCGGAGAAAGAATAATAGTGTCCGTCTTTTCCATCGCTACCAGTTTTTAGAGTTCGGTTTACGGCGATGGGAGGCGAGCAAGGACTCATTCTCGTCCTCGAAACTTTGCGGAACCGGATTCTTCCGGGAAGATTCCAGCCATCTATCCAGTTCGTCACGATAGATGTAGAGATGCTTTCCTTGTTTTATAACCGGAATATCGTCCTTCTTGACCTTGTAATAAAAGGTCGACAACGGCATTTTAAGATAGTTGCAAGCCTCCTGTACGGTCATGGGGACGTGCGTGTTCTCTTTGGTTTCGTACTGCTTGGAAAGTTTCTCCGTAAGCAGGCTTTCCATACTTGCGATTCTGTCGCATAGTTCGCCTACCACAGTCGGCAGGTCGTTGAATGTCAGTTGGTCTTTTTCCATATTATGACTATTTTAATCGTTTAACATGCTGCGAACCAACTCAATGAAACCTTGCAGAACAATACAGACCGGATTAATTATTTCGTCTGCATACTTTTTTTTATTGCGAGTCATCATTATCTACATCTAAATGGAAGCGATAGTCGCCTTTATCTGGTACATCAATGGGAATCTGGCTTGGAACATTATCCCGTAAATTGAGTCTGAGATATTCAAGGGTCGCGTTTACGAGTTCGTATGGAAATGATTTCTTGATAAAAACGGCTCTTTTCGCTAAGGGCACTCCCAAGCGTTCACCGACATTCCATGCCAAATGGCGAAGCCCAGGCGACCTCAGCGGATTGTCTATATTGGAACGAATCGGTTTATATGATTCAGGTTGATCGTAGGCCATATACTCTATATTGAAAATAAGGGTGGCAATATCCTCTTTGGAGAGATAGGGGGCAGTCTTGACGGTTACATATTCCCGAATCGCATCCATAATTTCCACTTGCCTTTCAATCTCTTTCTTTTTTAGTTCCACCAATATGGAATCATATTTATTCAAATGAGAATCTTGTGGACAATCAGAGTTTACTGTATTTGGATTCGACAGTTGGGACGGAAAAGACTCCTGTTCAGGCAAATCCATCGGTTGCTCGATGGTCAGTATTTCAGTGGCATCTATAGATTCTATGGCGTTCTCTGATTCTACAATAGGGGTAGATGGCTCGCCCAAAGAGAAGTTGATAGGATTTTTTGTCAGCCATTTATAGAAAAAATTGTGCAGGAGCCCGCACAATATGATAGCTATTACCAGTCCAAGGATGACAGGAGTCGTTATGCGCATGATATTGATGTCATGGCAAAGGAAAAGATAAGTATCTATGGCCGCATAAATGATAACGGACAGTGCGAGGATAAAACTTATCTTTTTAGTCTGAATTTGTTTTTTATTCGTCATGGTCTGCAAGTATTTGGAATCGTTTTGCGCTAAAGATATAATCGATGTTCCAGATAGTTGCAATAAAAAGACTGATAGTTACCACGTATCATGCTAAATATCACGGTCAGAGTATGATTTTTCACATAAAATCATACTCTGATCGCAGAAATCGAGGACGAAACGGCTGTCAGTCTTTCCTTGTCAAAGTAATCTTTTTGCTGGCTTCACGTTTGTTGGCATCCACGACTTTGATATACCTTTGCGTGGTGGTGATACTCTTGTGCGCCATGATGCTCTGTATGGTACGGATGTCCGTCCCGGCAGCTGCTTGTAGCGTTGCAAATGTTCTCCGGTACGAGTGAAATGTTATGTTCTTGGTAATTCCGGCAGAACGAATCCATTCTTTCATCGGTATTTGTGTCCAACTACGCATAAGTCCCTTGAATACCAAACCTTTCTTTTCAGAACTATAGCCTATCAATCCCAATGCTTCTTCGCTGATGGGAATGATGTCTTCCGCTTTGTTCTTCTGCGTAATGATGTGTACGCATTTCCCACCAGCAGAATAGTCCACGATGTCTTCCCAACATAGCGAGAGAATGTCACTGATACGCAAGCTGGTCATACAGGAAAACAGCGATGCCGTTTTCAGAATAGGCTTCTTACAAGGTGTCTCGGCCAATTTGTACAGTTCCTCAACAGACAGGGCCTCTTTCATTACATCTTCTGTCTCTATCTTTTCCAAGAAGTCATTGACATTGGTCTTTATCATCCCATTACGGTAGAGTATTTTCAGGAAACCTCTGAAAGTAGACCAATATCCTGATGCGGAGTTCCGTGTGATACGTCCGTTACGCCTTAGCTTCTTGGCACTCAGCAGATATTCCCGAAACTTGTTACAGAGGTCGATGTCAATCTCTTCAAAGGTGCATTTGCCATGTACGAAGTTATTGAAATGCAGATAGACAAACTCCCATTTCTGGTCATGCTTACGGAGCTGCTTGCGATAATACTCCAGAAAGTCTGCCTTGAGTTTGTACTTGTCAAAGAAGTCATACCGTTCATTGACTACCGACTCGAACCTGCGGCAACGGATGGCTTCGGCTTTCTCGGTCATTACCTCGTTGAAATTCTGTTCACGTTTGTTCCTCGGATTGGCATAGATATAAATACCAAGCGATTCATGACGGATAACTTTCATTGTCTCTTTGTCTCGATACCCCGGATAATAATCCAGATAGAAAGACATCATCCTGCCTTTTAGCGGACGTGTCCTTAATGTCACAGTCTTGCATTCATGCATAATGTTATATTTTTATGGTTATTATTAATTCGTCGGCGAAACTCTATAATGTAGTCATGCAGATTACCTACAGCAGGGATTAATTTTTGAATAATTTGCGGATAGCCATAAATTAGACTATTTGCGGACACCCATTACCCGGTCAAACTCCACTTTCAGGAATCTGACGAACCGTCCGTTCTTCTCCCGGTTGATCTGATGGAATTGCAGAATACCGTAAACCGAATCACGAGAGAGTTTGAATTTCTCCATCGCCTCCTTGACGGTGTAGTATTCCGCCTTGCTCTCCTGTTCGGAACTCTTCGAGAGGTCGAAGTGGAGCTTTGAGTAGAATATCTGCCCATGCTCTTTCTTGGAGGGAATGTTGTTCCGATACACTTGCGAACGGATGGCGACACGTGTCATACCGTACTTCTCCTGAATCTCTTCCGGTGTGTACCATTCAGTAAGGTCGGAATCTACCTCGTATTTGGCAAAGGCAGCATCGATATGTTTCTTGCTGTAATAGTTGAACTGGCGGATTCTCACTTTCGGCACTTTATGTTGCCGAGTGTAAGTCCACACCCATTTGGCGTTGACCTTATATTTTTCCGCAATCTCTTCGGCTGTGTAATACTCGGAGATGTTGAAGTCGTTTTTCGCAACCAGTCGTTCGTAAGGTTTGCTTTTGAGCATTAACTCTATGTCTGCACGCCTTACCAAAGCCATTCTTCCGCTAATTCGGGATGCTCTAAGTTTATCCTCTTTGACTAATTTATAAATGTACTGACGGCTCACGCCCATCAATCGGGCAGCCTGCGAAAAAGTGAAATATTCCTGCTTCTCCAAACTGGAGCGCAACTCCTGCATTTCCTGAATGTGGCGCAGTTCCATTTTGCGCTCCTTGATACGATGTTTGTAACCTCGCTTCGAGCATTGAGGGCTACAATAACAGGTCGTTGTTTTCTGTGCAATGAACGGTTTTCCACACCATTGACAAATTCTCTTTACTTCCATATTTCCTATATCATTTTCTCTGTTTTTTAATTTCCCTTTTTGTCTACACATGTAAACCATTGTCAACACACGTCAACTAATGCGTCATTGTGACATTCGGGCTAACCGTGAATTTCTGTCGCGGTAGAAATATGATAGAAAAATATGGATAAAAACCGTTATCTCCAAATACGGACTGGAAAGTGTTAAAACAGAAAAGTCACTGATACACAGTGACTTTATTCTAAATGATTATAGTTGGTTACGGCTGTTTACAAGCTATCATTTGCCGATGCAGAAAATATAAATTGATTTGTAATATATTGATATTTAGTATGCTTTTCCCTATTATTTATATGAAGAGGGACAAACTGGGGACAAAATTTATACAAAAATAACACTAAAAAAAGAAAACATAATTTTTTGGAACTAAGTAATTCTCAAAATCGTATGCTAACCAAAAGAAAAAGGAAGAATTCTCTGCATAGTTATCATAATCTGATACCTAGTAGTATTAATTCTAACCCAGATTCAAGATGCATAGAGTGCCGTTTATTAGAGAAAAGAAATTATAGGTTTAGTCTAGTATCTTGTATATTTAAAAAGGTTCTAAACCAAACATTATACAACTTCATAATGACTGATATTGGTTAATAGAATCTTGTATTTTCTCTTTTCGCCAGCAATATTATTTATCTTGATGCCTTTCTTTATTTTTAATGCGTGAAATTTTCACGTGAAATTTTCACATTTCTGGTTGTTTTAATTATCTTTGCATTGAGATAGGTTAATGTCTCATTGATATTACTGTTTGATTATTTTATTAAATACTATTTTATGATACTGCGTGTTATATTGAAGAATTTTCTGTCATTCAATGATGAGGTTCAGTTTGATATGTTTCCTAATATGAAAAGGACAACCTTGTCTAACCATATTACTATGCTTAATGAGAAACTGCCTGTATTGAAAATGGCTGCTATATATGGAGCCAATGGCGCTGGAAAATCCAATTTGTTAAAGGGTATCAATTTCTTGAAAGCAATAGCTTTGAACAAAAGTTTTCTCGACAAGGATACCTTTGGTAAGTACATCTTTGCGTTAAAAGAAAATACAGGAACAGAACCTATGGAACTGACAATAGAGTTTGAGACAAAAACAGGAATTCCATATATATACTCTGTGGAAATTATGAATACTGGGATTGTTTCCGAAATACTACAGATTTCCGGTTTGGGTTCGGAAGAAAACCATAATGTTTTCACTCGCAAAGAGGGCAAAATCGAATATGCAGTTACGCCTTCAGAGGAAGTAGGCAATATGGTTTTGGGATGGATAGAAAAAAATCCATTTTCCAGTCTTTTGACTATAAACAATGATATGCCGGTATTGACGGATGAAAATATTAGTATTGCACAAAAATGGTTTGAGGACGAACTTACAATAATTGGCTTGCATTCTTTCAATCCTGCACTGATTGGAATATTCAAGAGCAACAAAGAAATCAATCAATTTGCTTCGGATATATTTAAGGTACTTGGTCTTGGTATTAACAGAGTTAATGTCGAAACAGAAAATTTTGAAGATTGGATGAGTACCCATGACATCAGTAATCTACCTATGGACAAACTTAAAGAAATGCGTTCCGGAGTGTTGTCGGAGGTCGTTGATTTCAGAAATACAAGATCTATTAGTGTAGAAGATGGAGTGCAGAAGATAAGTCAAATGCTATTCCAGCAATTTGGTAAAAACGGATTTTCAAAGGATATGGATATCCAGGCACAGTCTGACGGTACGGTTAGATTACTGTCGCTTGTTCCGGCATTATATGATGCAATGAAATCCGCCAAGACGGTAATCATAGATGAACTCGATCATAGCATACATTCACATTTGGTCAGGGAACTTGTCCGTTATTTTTCCTCACAGGACACCAATGGACAACTTATTTTTACAACGCATCAGACCTGTTTGCTAAATCAGGATTTTTTGCGCACCGATGAAGCTTGGATGGTTGAAAAGAAGGATGGTGGGAGTCATATGTATTCATTAAACGATTTTAAGATTCACAACACAATTAATATTGAGAACGGATATATGGAGGGGCGTTATGGCGCTATTCCTTTTATTGGTGAATTGAATATGTAAAATGTTAATATTGTTATGGATTTATCTAAATTTACATATTCAAAAAAAATACTCAAGATTAACTCCTAAATAGCTTGTACATCAGTCTATAACCCAAAATAAGGAGAATTGTCAGGTATATGAAACATCAGGAGTGTCTTCTGCTTACCAAAAGCCTGAAGGGATTCTTTCCACCAGTCTTATATTCGTACTCTCTGGGGGGAAAGGATTTTCTTCTGGAATTGATTAAACAGCGTGAGCTTAACTCTTTAAGAGTTGTATTTATGTCTGAAAAAGGACAAGGATTACAGCCATATCAGATGCAAGAGAAGTGGGAATAAATACAGTTGACAGGAGAAATAAAAATAGAATCGCAGCTTTTTCCAACTGGATACTATGGACAAAGTATTTCTCCTTTCGGATGTAGATGAATTCTATGATCAGTTGGAGAAAATATTTAAAGGTAATCAAACCGATGTACAAGGTAGATGGGTCGTGAGCAATCCTTGTTTTGAGATTTGGTTGTATTATTGTTATTTGGATAGTCCAGAAAAAGTTCTTGGATGCTTGAAAACAGAACCTATTACTACTCGGAGCAAAAAAATGAAGGCCTTGGGTAACACATTAGTCAGTGGAGGGTTGAACCCTTGTTTGGCATTTGAAAATATGTTGAATGGAATAGAACACTGTATTGCTTACTATGCTGAGGATGATAACAGAATAACTGTCTTGTATGCGACACAAATGCATGAAATGGTTCAGTACCTTTAGTCAGCATAAAAGAAATTTCAACAATATTTCATTTCTACATAATTTTGCACACAATCATGCGGATATGATTATGTGTATAGATAACGATTATCTGCTGATTTTCAGCATGTTATTTTTTGAATCAGCAAATGTAATAGATGCTGTATGCATATTTTTGAGAAAATATCTCAAAAATATGCATTATATGAATTGAATTTTGTACCTTTGTACTCGAAAACAGTTATGAAAAATAATTGAAACACTTAAAAGTCAGATATATGTTACTTGAATTTACAGTTGAGAATTACAGGTCGTTTTATAGGAAAAAGACCTTAGTATTGGAGGCCGATAAAGCTTTGAAAGAATGTACTGAAACGAACTTGTTTGACTGCAATAAATATACTCTGCTTCGTTCGCTTGCGCTGTATGGTGCCAATTCAAGTGGGAAATCCAATCTTGTCAGTGCGATGCACGCAATGGCGAGTTGCGTGTTGTTGTCGGTGAAGTTAAATGACAATGAGCAATTGGAATATGACCCATTTCTTCTTTTGAAGGACAATCACCATCCCTCTATGTTTGAGATTATATTTTTGAAAGGAGAGTATTGTTACAGATATGGATTCAGGTATAATCTGGAGCGTATCGTTGAAGAATGGTTATTCCGGAAAACAACACCTCGTTCTAAAGAGCAGATGATGTTCGTAAGAAACGAAGATGGGATTTGTGTAGATGAGAATAATTTCCCGGAAGGAGTCGGATATGAAGAAAAGACCAATGACAACCGTTTGTTCCTGTCATTATGCCAACAGTTAGGCGGTGAAATATCTCGTCAGGTTATTTCTTGGTTTCAATCGGACTTTAATGTGATTTCTGGATTGAATAATCAACAATATAGAGCATATTCAAAATTATTTTTTCACAAAAAAGAATCTTTGAGTGTTGATGCTCTCAACTTCTTCCAGAAATTGAGACTTGGATTTAACAACATTCTTACTCATGAGGAAGAACCCAATATTCCTCAGGACTTGCCTATGGAATTACGAGCACTCTTCCAAAGAGAAACGCAAGGCAAGAAGAGTATTGAGTTGGATTCTATACATAACGTATATTCAGATAAAGGTAATATAGTAGGTACAATTAACTTCTCGTTTGAAGATAGGGAATCTTCCGGTACAAATAAGTTATTTGATCTTTCGGGACCGATATTCGAAACGCTTTATTCTGGGAGCGTGCTTGTCATCGATGAGCTGGATGCAAAAATGCACCCTCTGATTTCTCAGTATATTATTGAATTATTCAATAATCCGGAAACAAATCCAAAGAATGCCCAATTGATATTCACTACCCACGATACGCACTTACTTTCTCAGAAAATTTTAAGACGAGACCAGATATGGTTCACGGAGAAAGATTCTAAAGAGCAGACGGATTTGTATAGTCTGATTGATATCGTACTCCCAGACGGGACCAAACCTCGTAATGATGCAAATTATGAGAAAAACTATATCGCCGGTCGTTATGGTGCCATTCCTTATATATTGAATGATTAATAATGTAAGGCTATGGCAGCAAAGAGAATAAAGATAGATAATGCTTCTTCAAAATTTAGGAGGCAATCGCAAAAGAGAGAACAGAAAGTCATACGTTGCTCTGTGTTAATTGTGTGCGAAGGGACAAAGACTGAACCTAATTACTTTGAAGCTTTTGCCGAAAAGCAACAGGGGGTAATTGTATATGACATCGAGGTTAAAGGGCTTGGGCGTGGAACAAAAGATGTTGTGGAGAAGGCCATTGATCTTAAAAATAAGAATAACTATGACCGTGTTTGGGCTGTTTTCGATAGGGATGAATTTCCTGCAAAGGATTTCAACGAAGCCATTGCGATGGGACAAAAAAATAGCATTGAGGTAGCCTGGAGTAATGAAGCATTCGAATTGTGGTATCTATATCATTTTCAGAATGTAATAACAGGAGTGTCTCGAAAGGATTATGAAGAGAAGATTTCAACAGCTGTAAATGCTTCTCCGAAATATAAATCGAAGAAAAAGTACAGATACGCCAAGAAAGATCCTAACAATTATAAGATAATGACTACTTACGGCTCAATGGAGTCCGCCTTGCGGTATGCGGAAGCGAAGCATTTAGAATATGCAGATTCACGTTATGCAAATCAAAATCCTTGCACTACGATTTATCAGCTTGTACGGCAATTGTTGGGACGAGATGAGAAACTGAATGCTGAACTGATCGCAAGGATTGGGGAAAATGAATTATAGAACTTCAATGATTCAATGGTGGTGTTTTGTGTGTAAAGATAAATAACACCTTAAAAGTGTTTGAATGTAATATTTAAGACACTGATGGATTTTAAACAAAATAATTTCGAATAACATTTATGCAAGTAGAAGAAATAACACAAATATTACGAGAGTCACCAAGCGTACGACTCATAAAATCAAGAAGTGTGGATTTCTTCTTGTCTTTTGTCATTGAAGCGTTTGAAGGACAGGCGGCTATAATGCAGGAACGCTTGCACATGCTACTGGAGAACCGACTGGATGAGCAGGAAAATACGTTGGTGGAGGATGATTCTGAAATGACGAGACTAGTAGAGTCTAACGAACAGAAAGCGAAACGGCTCATCAAAGACTGGACAGACAAGGGATTCTTGACCAATTATCAGAACGAAGAGGGAGAGGTGATATACGAGATTTCGTCACACACAAGCAAATTGATAGATTGGGTGGTGAGCTTGAAAAAAGAAGATTACATCGGTACTGAATCAAAGTTCAAGACACTGTTTTCCCAACTGAAGGAATTGGTGGAATACTCGAACGAGGACCGTGAGAAGCGACTAGAATTGCTTCGAACCAAAAAAATGGAGATAGAGCATCAGATTCAGCGGCTGGAGATGGGCGAAGAGGTCGAGGTTTACGAGGACTACCAGATAGAACCACGATACAACAGTTTGAACAAACTGGCGAAGGAACTGCTGAGCGATTTCAAAGAGGTGGATGACAACTTTAAGGGGATTATCAAAGAGATATACGAACGTCAGACAGAAAATGCAGAGAAGAAAGCTTTGTTGAACTACATCTTTGATGCATATGGCGAACTAAAACAATCGCAACAAGGCAAAAGTTTCTATGCATTTTGGGAGTTTCTGCTCTCGGCCGATCTGCAGAAAGAATGGGACGAGTTGGCTGGTGCACTCTACAAAACGCTGGAAAATAGAGGCATTGATGCACATGACATGTTTCTCAAGGAAATGAAAAAGCATCTGTTTGACGCTGGTGAGAAGGTTGCGAAAACCAACGACCGCATGAGCGAGAAACTGAGTCGAATCATTCGCCAGAACGGACATATGAATGCTGAGGCGACAAAGCAAGTAATCAACGATATAAAGAAACTACTCATCGAAGCCAGCAGACGGAAAGAAAAGCCAGATGCTTCGCTTGAATACGAAACCATTGACATCAATCTGCCGCTGGAGCGCCCTCTTACCCTCACACCTGTAAAAGAAACTGTGTATAAGGATAAGCCTGACATAGCCGGACTGAGTCTGGCTGATTTGGAGAGTATTGGTAAACTCTACAATCCGTATCACATCGACCGAAAGGTGCTGAGAGACCGCATCAACGAGGTGTTGAACGACAGACAGCAGACGACCCTGGCAGAGGTGATAGAGCGGAACGAAGGCGTGGAGAAAGGTCTGTCGGAAGTGTTTGGATACATTGGCGTGCTGAAGGAATATAAGACGGTGGTAAGCGAAGAACGCCAGCAACATATTATTTTTACAGAAAATAAAACCATATCAATTCCCGAAATTATAATAACAAGATGAACGCAGCAAATATACAACCATACAGCAGGGCTGTAGTGAAACTGTTGAAAGGCATCGTAGAGAAAGACGATGTAGTTTGGAATGATTTACTCGACTACCAAAGCGAGATTCAGGACTATATCAGTGTGATGGGACTGGAACTCATCGTGAAAAAGGATGAAGGTTTTGCCTTTGTCAAGCAAATGAAATTGGACGAAGACAAAACATTGAACATGGTGTCGAGAAGGTCGTATGGTTTTGAGGTTTCGGTGATACTCATCGTGTTGAGGCAGATACTCGAAGACTTCGACAGCAATCCAACAGAGTCGCAGGCTTCGGACAAGTATGTAACTGCTACTGAAATAAAGGAAGAGGCAGAATTGTTTCTTCCCGCCACATTCAATCGTGCCAAGTTTGAGAAAGATCTTGACCGCTATATAGACAGCATAGCAGGCTTTGGTTTCCTGGTGGAAGCAAAGCATATTGAGGGTGAGAAGCGCTATAAGATACATCGCATCATCAAGGATAAGGTGACACTGGACGATATATTAGAATTTAAAAACAAACTTAATGACTATAATGCAGCAGATGAACCTATTTAATACCAGTTCGGAAGTGGCAGGCTTTAAGCTTGACTATTTGGAAGTGTGGAATTGGGGAACCTTTGACAAAAAAGTGTACCATATGAATTTGCATGGTAACAACTCGCTATTGACCGGAGCAAACGCCTCGGGCAAGAGTACGCTGATAGATGCTCTGCTCACGCTGATGGTGCCACTGAAGCGCCAACGATTTTACAATCAATCATCGGGTGTGGAGAAGAAGGGCAACCGTACAGAGGAATCGTACTTCTTTGGCAACTATGGCAATCAGCAGCAGGAGGGTGCAGCGAGCACAACCACGCTGAGATTGCGCGACAAAGGGGCTCGTTCGGTATTGCTTGCATCGTTCTGCAATGTGGACAAGCGCGTGGTGACGCTGTTTCAGGTGCGCTACTACACTGGCGAGGAACTAAAGGTACTGTTTGGTGTAGCCCGAGAGTCGTTGACTATAGAGCGTGACTTTTCAGAGTTTGACTTGCATGGCGATTGGCGCAAGCGACTGACGAAAAAATACAATACGAATGAAACAAAACGCACGATAGAGTTTTTTGATGGTCCGGTGGCATATGGCGAAAAGATGATAACCCTCTTCGGTATGCGTTCGGACAAGGCGCTTACACTCTTCAATCAGATAGTGGGTGTGAAAGTGTTGGACGATCTGGACAGTTTTATTCGTACGAATATGCTCGAGGAACTGCCGGCTGAGGAGAAGTATCAGGAACTGAAGGACAACTTCCAAAATCTGATGGAGGCTAAGACTAATATCGATAAGGTGAAGGAGCAGATTGCCCAACTGGAACCTATCAATGCATTGACAGAGGAACTGAAGGAGATAGACATACGCATAGTTGAAATGGAGCAGGAGAAGAGTGTGGCAGCCTATTGGTTTGCTGCGCGAACGGTGGATTTGTGCGACAAGGAGTTGGTGTGCTGCAAGAGCGACTTGAGGAAACTGGAAGATAGGTTGAAGGAGTTGAAGGTGCAGAAGGGTGAGCTGGAACAAGAGCAAATGCGCTTGACGGTGGCTATTGAGAAGGACGAGGTGGGTCAGCAGATACATGAAATTGAAAAGGAAATCAATCAGAGAGTGAGGATACGTGATAACCGCAAGGCCAAAGCCGAAGAATACGATAAGTTGGCAAAGCTGGTGAAGATGGAACAAAGTCCTGATGTAGAGGTATTCGAAATTAATCGTGCGACCGCCAAACGCGAGAAAGATGCTCTGCAAGTGACGATTGACAGGCAACTTATGGAAGAGAAGCGTCAGGCACAAAACCGTCAGGATGAAATCAGTAGCAACATAGAAGAACGAATGGCCACCATACGCTATCTGCAGCAGCATAAGAACAATATATCCGGTCGTGTGGCTGAGATTCGTGATGAGATACTGGAAGCTGTTGGTGCAACTACCGAAGAGATTCCATTCATTGGTGAACTGATATGTGTGAAGGATGATGAGCGTGATTGGGAATATTCCATTGAGCGTATTCTTCACAATTTTGCATTGCGGTTGGTAGTGCCGGAGAAGTATTACAAGCAGGTAAATGAGTATGTGAATGGTCATAATCTGCGAGGTCGTATCGTGTATCAGCGATACCAGGGCGCAGAGACTATTCGTGAGTTTGAGGATAGGACATTGAAAGCGGATTCGTTGCTCCGTAAGCTTGAATACAAGCCAATGTGTTTGTATTTGGATTGGCTTGAGGACAGGTTATTTGCTGAGTTCAACTATAGTTGTGTTGATTCGCTTGCGGACTTCAACCATCTGCAAGAGAAAGCAGTAACAAAAGAGGGGCTGATAAAGGCGAGAGGTGGTAAGCATGAGAAAGACGACCGACCAGAGATACGAGGCAAGGAACACTATGTGCTTGGCTGGGATAACAAGGAGAAAATTGCCGTGTTACAGGCAGAGGTGCGTCAGTTGCAGCAGGAAGAAAAGATGACAGCAGCTAAAGTCCGTAAGCTAGAGGAAGACATAAAGAATGCTCAGAAGAAGCGGGAAACCTATTTGACGCTGTTTAGTAAATACGATAAATTTGATGATATCGACTGGCAGTCGTGTGTATTAGTCATTCAGCAAAAGCAAGAACAGAAACGACAACTGGAGGAAGCCAATAATCGGGTGAAAATTTTACAGGAGCAATTGGCGGGGGTGAGAAAAGAAATCGGTTTACTTGATGATGAGAACAATGAAGCTATCAAAAAGAAAACATTATCGGAGAATCGTGAGAATAAGCTCAAAGAAAGGAGAAACGAAAGTAATTCAGCTTTGGCTCAAATAGGCGTAGTTGATACGGATACTTTTGAGTCGCAACACACAGATTTACTGAATGTGGCATTGGAGGATTTGAACGGAAAGCGTGACACGTTACAACATGAGATCGATTTAGCTTTGCAGAAACAGCGTGAAACGAAGAGTCGCAAGAATAGCGATTTGAAGAACCTGATTTATCGCTTCAAGAATCCCGCAGAGGAAATTACCATGAAGTATCACGATTGGCGTTCGGATGTGAGCCGTTTGCCCGAAGCCGTGGAGTTTATGGGCGAATATCAGGCCTATTACCAACGATTGCTTGACGAAGATTTACCAGGGTTTGAATCGCGCTTCAACAAGTATTTGCAGGAGAATATCATCAACAAAGTCAGTGCATTCAATGTATTCTTCCAAAACTGGTGTCAGTCTATCACCAAGACCATCGACCAATTGAATTCGTATCTTATAGGCATTGATTTCAAAGATGCTCCAAAGACTTATATCCAGTTGGTAGCAACCAAACGATTGAATGTGGATGTGAAGGAGTTTCAAAACCTGCTGAGCAGTGCAATACCTAATATTCATGAGATGAATTCAACAATCGATGGAAGCAAGATTCATTTCGAACAGCATATTGAACCGCTGATGTCTCGCTTACAGGTCGAATCATGGCGAAAGTCGGTGATGGATGTGCGTGGATGGTACACATATAAGTCGGAGGAGTTTTACCAAGACGATGGGCAGAAGCGTAACACCTATGAGGCGATGAGGCAGCTGTCTGGTGGCGAGAAAGCACAATTAACATACACGATTCTGGGATCGGCTATCGCTTACCAGTTCGGATTAACCAAGAGTGGATTAGATTCTTCGTTCCGCTTCATTGCAATAGATGAAGCTTTTCGCGCACAGGACGAGGACAAGGCACGCTATCTGATTTCGCTCTGCAAACAACTCCATCTGCAGTTGCTCGTGGTGACTCCGAGCGACAATATTCACATCGTGGAGAACGATATTTCGTATGTGCATTATGTGGAGCGCAAGGGCAACTGTTCTGTGCTCTATAATATGCCTATCAGTGAGTTTAAGGCAGAACGTGAAAGGAGTATGGAAGTATGATAACGGCAGTAGAAATACGTAAGAAGACTGAACGCAAGTATGTAGATTATTTGCGTTCGGTGGTAGCTGGCTCTGAGTTTGAGCCAATTGTGATCCCTTGCGACAAGAAGGCTAGCGCATCGATGGACGAGTATCAACGTGAACTGACGGACATCCGTTCGCAATCGAAAGAGGTGAAGGGCTTTGGTTACACGATTGAGTGGAAAACAGTGAAAACGAAAGCATTGGGCGAACAGGATCTGCCTGAGCGCGTGTTATTCGAGAGTGCATCGGACATTGAGCGCTTCTTGCAGAAGTGTGGTGAAGTATCACAGTTTCGTAAGGATGTGGCAATGTTGCTTGATGAGTTTCCGCAGCTTCGTTCATGGGTGGAACGCTATCCGCTGAAGGTGGTGGAAAATGCTTCCTTTTGGTCTGATTTGCTGAAAGTTTTGCGCTATTTTGTGGCAAACCCTTGTCCTAGGTTGTACATTCGTGAATTGCCCATTGAGGTGCATACCAAGTTTATTGAACGTAACAAGGGAGTGCTTCGTGAGTTGCTGGATATTGTCATTGTAGAGCATGTTTGTTCGGATGAGAAGGTGTTCGAGAAGCGCTTTGGATTGCGATACGATGAGTCATGGGTGCGGATTCGTGTGCTGGAAGCATCGATTGCGAATGAATACTTTTCTGGTGTAGACGATCTTACGATGCCTCAGAGTCAGTTCTGTGCGTTGTCGTTGCCTGTGCAAAAGGTGTTTGTGGTGGAGAATAAAATCAACTTCCTGACTTTTCCCAAGTTGGCAGGAAGTCTGCTGATTTGGGGGCATGGATTCACCATTGGCATCCTCAAGTCTGTTCCGTTCATGCGGCACGCTTCACTATATTATTGGGGCGACATTGATGCACAGGGCTTCGAAATTCTTTCGCAGTTCCGCAGTTATTTTCCCCAGACACAAAGCCTTCTGATGGATCGCACTACCTTTGACACATATTTTGAAGGCGACAAAGGCACACCAAGCAATGTATCAAAGCCTCTCCATCTTACCCCTGCGGAAGCCGCACTGTACGATCATGTCAAGTTTCACAACCTACGTCTAGAGCAAGAGAAGATTCCGCAAAAATGTATTAATAATATATTCAATAGTTTGTTAAAAAATGGCCAGGTAATATCTGAGGTCTAACGGATAGATGTAAAATTATTATGGCAACTTTAGCTGAATTGTACGAATTCCTTGAAACAAAACAGGATGATAGTCATCTTGACAGTAGATTCTCGTATGACGCATTTTTACCGGTAGAACAGCCAAAAGCACGTCTTGAGATTCTTACATGGTGGAAAATTGAACGGCTGATAGAGGATGAGAATTGTAATTTTGATAAGAATTTTATTGTATCTTATTTTGATGAACGTGTTAAAGCTACGAATAACCAGTTATTAAAATACAGATACAATTACTTTATTTCACTATTAACGAATGACAACCGCTATGCTAAGCAATCTATTGATGCTTTGATAGCGGTGATTAACACTTTATTGCCAAAAGACAAAGAAGATTATCCGCATGTAGCAGAAAAGGCTATAGAGGTTCTGATGTCACTGATAAAAAGAGTGAAGTATAAGATACCCGAGGCTACCGATTTGATTTGGGGCGTGTTGGAATCAGACTATGGATACCGCACAAAAATGGTTTGCATAAGGTTGGCTAAGGAAAAGGGTTTCTTTCCAAGTCGTGATGCAAAGAAAATCGTATGTTTGTGCAAGGATTTGTTGTCATTAGTCAAAGATAGCTGGCGTGAGAACTGCTGTGAGTTAGGTTTATTCTATTCATCAAAGATTCAGGGAGAGGCAAAGCCGTACATGAACTTTTTTTATGAAGCGTTGGGAGATATGGAAATGGGGCAATTAGTTGATCCGGCAACTGCACCAAATAATATTGCCATCCCATGGATGAACGAAGATCATTCCCAAAAAGCTATGGCGTTTTATCAGAAGGCGGGGTTGACCCAAAAAAGGAACAGGGCAGAACTGGCATTTCGAGAAAATAAGAAAAAAATGGTAATGCTGCATTTCAAAATTGAGAAGAAAACAGATAAGAAGATTGTTGAGTATTTTGGCAACTTGGAAAAGGAACTACTTGAAGGGAAACTAAGTTGGCTATTGGAGAATCTTTCATGTCCCGTTAGGTTTTTGTTTCCCTCTTACGAACAAATACGCCTACGAATGTCTGCAAGCAAATCTACGGTAGAAAAACTTGGCTTTGAGAATAAGATTATGGACATCAACGGAAACAGCAAGGACGCAGGTAAGGATTTCGATTTGCGTCAGAAATACGGTATATGGCTCATGAATATTGTGAGAAATACTGTTATAAATATGATTCTTACAGCAGTCAACATAAAACAATTAACCTATAGTAAATTGAGGAAATGGTTCCTAAAAAACACTTGTTTTGGTATTCAACTGGAATATACTAGATCAGGTCAAGTAGTTACGACCACATGGTTTTCGCAGATTGATTACGGAGTTGAAGCACTCATTAAACAGTATAATCGTTTTTTGCAAGGAAAACCAACTGATTGGCGATTGCCTGTGGATATTCTTTCCATACGTTTTGAAGGCATTCTGCGTGATATGGTTGGTGATTATGGAGGTTGTGTTACAAAAGTAGGACGAGATAACAGTATTTCTCAGGCATTACTTGATGATCTACTGAGAGAACCATGTTTACTGCAAATATTCAGAAAAGAAGATATTGAATTCTTTGAGTATGTGTTCACAGCTAAAGGATACAATATTCGCAATTACGTAGCACATGCGTTCTATATACCGCAAGATTACGGAATGATAGAGGCAACGCTTGTGTTTTTGTGCATATTGCGCTTGACGATGTTTAGTCCTAAAAGTAAAACAATAACGGCAAATATGAAGTAATTTTGCCGTTATTGTTATAATTGTAGTAGAAATACTGCTGCTTTTATGTTTTATTATTGCGGTATTGTCAGTATGCGGTATCTACTTACTGATTACCTTGGTGAACATAGCAACAATCATATCATTAGTGCTATTCTTCGCTGCTTGGTATTATTAAGATTAATCGAGGGCGATTATATCTGTGGTGGATCTACCTCTTCCCATTCCGAACAGAGAAGTAAAACCCGAAAGAGCAGATGGTACTGCAATGCGATGCGGGGAGTAGAAAGTCGCCCATTTTTATATTAGAGAAAGGAATAATAATGGACATTAGTTCTATATTATGGGGCTTCATAGCCTCTTATTTGGCAGGATCGTTACCTTCTTTGAGAGAATTCATTTCAACGAAGGATAAAACAACGTTGGATGAAAGGATTGAACAATGCTATCAGACAGCATTGGGACGATGGTGTGCAAACGATGCCGTCAGGCAGCGCATTGCCCAAAAACACTTTAATGACCTTAAACAAGTAAAGAAACTTTACTTGACAGAAAAGTGGGAAAAGGAGGGCGTGATTCTGAGTAGTCTTGCTAATTTATGGATTGAGGAATTAAGTAAGGATGAAGAAGTATCCTATTATATTACCACACAAGGAATTATTTTGAAAGATGAAAAATTAGACAAATTGACTGCGTCCCTGACAAATCAAGAAACTAGGAATGGGCAACGGATACGTAGAGGACTGACAAAACACAAAGCGGTAGATGGCTATATTCGCCGTTTCTGCACGTCTGACCAATCGGAGAACAACTTCATATATTACGTGCTTGGGAAAAAAGAACGTCATACATTGGCTGACTATGTTACGGGAGTAGAGGAGACTTCTACCAATAAGATTGTTCTGTATAGCAGTGCTCAGACAGGTAAGACAACAGAACTGAAACAACTATGCTGGGAATTGCAGCAAAGTGGTCTTTACCTTCCCGTGAGCTTTGAGGTTAGAACCAATACGAAACTTAAGAGAGACGATTTGCCGGAATCACAATACGTAGATGGCAGGGAGGTAGTTCTCGTAATTGATGCGCTGGATGAGGTAAACGGCCAGAAATATGAAGACTTGCTGGAGGAAATAGGAGGTTATGCTTACGAACACCCAGAAATGAAAATGGTGCTCTCGTGCCGTAGTAACTTCCGCAGGGAACGCCAATTGGAGTTATTTACAGAATTGTTTCTGGAAGAGTTAAGTATAGACGATGCCAGAGACTATGCTGCCAAACGTGAGGTTAATAGTGATAGGTTTATGAGAAGCGTCTTTGCCAATCAGTTGGAAGACTTCATCAAGAATCCTTTCTTCTTGAGTGTATTGATTGATGCATATAAAGGAAAGGGGAAACAACTTCCTAAGACCAAGGCGGATATATACAAACTATTTATAAAAAGCAGTTACGATAAAGAGGTAAAAGAAAAGAACGTATCACTATCTGCACAACATAGTTTTGAAGAGTCTGTTCGGCTACTGGAAAGAGTAGCCCTTGGGCTATCACTGATGAATGCCCAAAGTCTGAACAAGGAGGAACTGCGTATATGCTTGCAAAACGATGATAACAATGTGGAAGAATGTTTGCGATATGATCTTATTCGCGATGAGGGAGGTCAGTATTCATTTGCACACAACGCATTCCGCGAATGGCTTGTTGCCAATTATTTGAACAGATATGGTATAGAAAGAGCTAAGCAACTAGCCACACATCCCAATGGACGTATCAAGCCAGAATGGTATAACATCATTATGCTGTGGCTGTCAATGTATGGGAAAGATAAGAAAGAAGAAGTGTCTGCCATATTAAAATGGTTGAAGAAAGCCAGTCTGGATTTAATCATCTACATTGACCGAGATATGCTAGACTATGAAACTCGAAACGAAGTGTTCAAAGGGCTTTTATTGGAGTATAAATCGCTAGGCATTAGAATGTCGAACATTATGACGCACGATTATGAGGATTTGTGGCGATTTGCATATTCGACAGATACAGTGGGGTTCGTTGTGGATGAATTAAGTGATACAGAAACAGGAACGACTTATTATTCAGACTTGATGTGCCTGTGCTATTTCCTGAAATGGGATAGTTTGAAGTCTGATAGCGCTGATTTGACTGAAAAACTTTTCAGCGTGTTGGAGAAAAAGACAGCTGAATCACTAGAGAAAGAAGACAAATACCACGATTTGTCATTCTTGTATTTCGATAATCCCTTTTTTACTCAGCAGACCTATTTAGAACGCTTGTTTGCCATTGTAAAGGACTCAAACCACTATGATGCCATCAAATCGATGATAAGGCTGATAGGGGAGGCGGACAAGGCCGATGGATATATAGACTATATACTCGATAAAGAAGGGTATGTTCATAATCAACACAAGGGACATACTACACATATGGTAACTCGAACGCCCATCTATACAACCCTTGCCAAAGTTCGTTCTCTTCAGAGTGTAGAAAAAATCCTTACTCACACGTTCTATCATTCCCAATATGAATATCATGATGAGCAGGAAGAATATTCCAACATGATAAAAGGAGTGTTTGGAAGGGCAAGTGAATTCATCAAACAAGGACATACAGAACTGATAGGGATTATAGAGGCTTATTATAAAAAGGCCTTTAAAGAATATCACCGTCATTTTGATAATAATAGACAGACACAAGAATTGTTGATGGTTATTAGGGATTGTTATTTGACCGCCAGTTTACGAGAAAAAGGAAGAAAGACCTTTTATGAGAGACAGGCAGAACTGTTTGCTCCAAAAGAAGAATCCTCGAAGTGGGAAGATATCAGACAAGCCTATATTATGGCTGCTTTATGGATGACGGCAGAAGATGTAAAGGATGATTTTAAGAAGTTTGCAGTAGACAACAGTACAGACTGGGCCAAGGCCAGTTGGTATCAGGAAATACCCTATGCCGAAGTGGCGGAATGTGCAGAAATGCTTTACAAGGAGAAGTTTCCACAGCCTGAAATAATAACCAAAGGGCGGGAGAGACGGCAACAAGCATTTATGGATTTTACAGAGTATCCTGTATTTAAGCAGATTGTGCTAGAAATGGTGACAGGATTGGACAATCATAGTTCCAGAAAAGAGTTCTATAAGAAACTGCGCGATCAAGACGAAGGATACAATCAGTATGCTTTCAGTTTTTTGTTGCTTTTCGTTGATGACAATAATTATTACAATATTGGAGAGATTGTCAAAGGTGTTAAGAACATGGATATTTATGAATCTTTCTTCATGAAGGAAGTGTCGGGAATGATGGATAGGTCTGATATGGATGTGTCTGTAACAGAGGAAATCAAGATTCGGGTTGTAAAATGGGCTAAAGCATCTGTCTTGAAACTGAGCGATGGAGAGCCCATATTCTTCTGGCGAGAAGCCTTGGGACTAATGCTGAAGGGTGAGTTTGAGATTCCTTCTGAGAAACTGCTCTCACTGCTTTGTTTTGGCAGTTATACAATTTCCAGAAAGGATTTTGATGAATATTATAGCCGTGAGTATTCCTTGTTTGAATATATAACAGAGAGAGTAGATTCTGTAACCCTAGCTCCTAAGGTGATAGAAAAACTACGGGCAAATATTGACAATGCAGAATACCCTTTGTTGTATTCATTCTCGAACTATATCATAGAAAACCAAATAGAGGAGGGGTATAGTCTTGTGCTTTGCTTCGCATTGTCTGGTTATTCATTGTCTGCAAACGTAATGGAGACTCTTGTTAAGAAAGGAATGAAAATAGAAGAGATAAAGAAAGCTGCATCGGGCTTGAAAGTGTCTGACAGACTATTCTGTTATTCAACACTTATAAGGAATACGCAGGAATCGGTTTGGGTGAGAGAAAGGCTGGAAGGAGAATACAAGAGTTTTAACGGATATGATTTAGAACATGCGGTACGTCTGTTGATAAGTATTGGCAGCATGGATGCGCTGGACTATCTTGTGACGCGCCCAGAAATGATAAAATATAGGGATGACTACCACTTTAACTATGACAATCCAAACGCCATTTCATCGCTATGCTATTTTATCCGCTACTGCTATGAGCATAAGATTGATGGTCATTTTATGCTGAATAGTATACTTAATTCTTTGGAAAGGATTGCCATAAAAAGCAAGGATGTATTGATGGAGGTGACGCAATACTTACGGCAGTTAACCCAAAGGGGCGAAATGTATAAATATCTGAACCGCTATATTATCGGGTTTGAAGATAAGTACTATGCAGCTTATTCTGGTATTAGCGATATCAATGAAGCTATGCGTATAGCAGATGGAGGACGCTTAACGAAAACAGAAGAGGAAAAAGCTGAAGAGATTCCGTGGAGAGAGGATGAAGGTATTTACATATCTTACAATTGGGAAGGTCATTCAGCACATATAGTGGATTATCTTGGATTTGTATTGGAGAATAGAGGGATTCCTTTTAAGTTGGACAAGAAAGATTGTCCTTATACGGTCAACATCAAGGAGTTTATGAATGCCATAAGGGCTGGGAAAACTGTAATAGTGGTACTGAGCAGGCCTTACTTAAGATCGAAAAACTGTATGTATGAACTATCGGGCATTATGGAAAATGTCAATTATAAGGATAGGATGCTGCCTGTGGTGGTTGATGATACGATAAGAGATGACGATTTCTATGTGGAACTGGTTAAGCATTGGAAAGAGAAGAAGGATAAACAAACAGAGATAGTAGAAAAGTTACGGGACCTTGATCCCGACATGGCTGAGCCTGAAGAAATGAAATTGAAAGAGATAGAGCAAGTGTATGGTCTGTTGAAGGTTATCAAAGAATATATAGATTGGGCAAATGCTGACAATTTGGATGCGTTAAGTTCGTCGCGATTTAAGAAGATCATAGACGAGATATATAAAAGAAGGGGGATAGAACATGAAGATATATCTGGATAATAATGTGCTTGTTGATATAGAATCTGGAAACACAGTCCAAAATTCTGTGTAAATGGAAACAGGATTCAGCTGTAAGTTGATTTTATATCTGGATTCTGTTTTCAAACATAAGCATAAATTGATTCATAATCAATCCCCAGTTATGAATAGGCTGTGTCCATTTCTTCTCAATCTCCATAAGCGATAGGTATACCATTTTCTTTACAGCATCATCTGAAGGGAATGAAAGCTTTGATTTTGTGTACTTTCTGATTTTCCCATTCAGGTTCTCAATGAGATTTGTGGTATAGATTATCTTTCTGATTTCCAGCGGGAACTGGAAGAAAACCGTCAGGTCATCCCATTTGTTCCTCCATGAAAGTATGGCATAAGGATACTTTCCTCCCCATTTCTTTTCCAGATTGTCAAGTTCTGTGGCTGCAACCTCTTTGTTGGGTGCATTATAGATATTCTTCATATCTGCCGTAAACTCTTTCTTGTCCTTATAAACGACATATTTACAAGAGTTTCTGATCTGATGTACCACACAGATTTGAGTGAATAACTAGGGAATACGGTACGGATGGTATCCGTAAATCCATTCAGATTATCGGCATAGGTAATCAGTATATCCTGCACTCCACGAGCCTTTAAGTCGGTCAGAACGCCGATCCGGAAAGAGGAACTTTCCGATTTGCCGACCCACATGCCAAGGACTTCTTTCAGGCCGTTCTGTTTCAGACCGACACAAAGATAGACGGTCTCGTTTATAATCCTGCCGTTATCCCGTACCTTGACGACAATACCGTCCATCCGGACTATCATATAAACCGTATTCAAAGGTCGGTTCTGCCACTTCTGGGCAGCTTGGTTTACCTCGTTTGTAATGATGGAAATGGCAGATGTGGAGAACTATATTTCATAAATCTCACGCATCTCTTCCTCTATGTCGGAAATACTTATCCCTTTGGCATATAGGGAGATAACAAGTTCTCTATAGAAAGCCCCGGCTTTCATGCTTGGGGACTGCTATCGGTTCAAACTGACCGTTGCGGTCACGCGGAATGGAGATGACAGATTCTCCATGTCCTGTATGAATCTTTTTCGGATAACTGCCATTCCGAGAGTTGCCGGTGTTGTTTCCTGCCATGGAATTTTTCTCATACCCTAAATGGTCATCCATTTCACCTTCAAGCATTTTCTCCAATACCTGGGCATGCAATTGCTTGAGGAATTTGCTTACATCGGCTTCTGTCTTGAACTGGCTGATAAACTCCTTACTTAACACTTCGTCAGGTACTGCTTGATTCTTTTCTTTCATAATCTTCTTTATTTGGTAAATGTATAAAATAAAAAATACGGAACGCTATTTTGAACCCCCTATTTTCCATTTACACAAAATATTTTATAGTGCCTTTTTTAGCCAACATCCCTTAGAAATGGTTCTTTTACATAGTCATTGTTTTTGTTTATTTTCTTCTTTTTCTATGATTTTGCATACCTTATCTACCTCTTTTAGTGAAGGCATAATCTCAGGGTCTATCCATGTAAGAAAATCACTGATTATCGTATACATACCCTTCACATAAGAAAAATCACATTTTCTGTTTACAAAACATATCGGCTCATTATGATTGATGCGGTTACGCAGTTCACGAACTTGTACTATAATATCGTTAATCTCCTTACGTCCGAATCCGGGAGGCAGTTTCTTGAAAATCCGGCAGGGTACACCAGCCAAAAGCGCATAGTGGTGTGTTTCATAAAAGCTATTCCAGAAGCCCAGGGTCTGTTCAGCTATTACTCTCCCAGTCGTAACCCTGACACCCCGATCGGCAATTTTCTTTTCTGCTTTCAGAACCTCTTTCAATATATAGTCATTGGTAACTTTTTTCTTTGTCCGCTTGTTCGTATATGTCAGAGAAGGAGCAATCATGAATCCGGTTTTCTGGTTGATAATCCAGTTACCATCGGAAAAATGGTGTGCCAGCGCATAATGCAGTTGGTTACGTAATATAACTTCAAATGAAGACAGTAACGGATGAAACGCTTGTGCTATTTTCATGTTGGCAAAATAGAGCATGACTGCCTTGTTTTTGTTGCGGTTGGTCGCCCTGTAATATTTGGCGACCCTCGAATTGGAATATAATCTGACTACTTTTTTATATTTCATTTTGCATATTCAAATAAAAGTCGTACCTTTGTATCGTAATGCTTGGTAAAGCCTCTGTTGTCAAAACACGTAACCAAGTTAAGGATATACCCGTTCATCAAGAACGGGTTTTTTCGTTTGTGGCCATCCTTTTGTTTTATAATACAAAAGTACGAATAAAAAGTGATAAACAGAAAAATGTAGCAAAGTTATTGGCAGATAGGCGTTTTAGGAAGATGGCTTGAAAAAATGAAAGACAGAAAAGGCAATGAAAAAGCCAATATGAGGATACTCTATGAAATTATAAAGGTTATATAAATCTTCAATATCTCATAAAAGATTATCCTGAGAAATATATGCCTTTGGATTTTGAAGCAATCAAGAATTCTAAAGACAGATTTGTTATAGTAACCAGTATGTATTACCGGTGAATCTGAGTGTTTTGAAGAACGGACAAATAAAGAACGCCTATTGGATATATGTCAGGCATCCTGTTCACTCACCATTTTATGTCCTGAAAAATATATAGACGGTATCCCTATGTTGGATGGAGGTGTATGCGATTCTATACCAGTATGTCGTGCTAGGGAAGATGGCTTTTTAAACAATGTGGTAATTCTTACAAAGCCCAAAGAATACAGGAAGCCAAACAAGAAATTCTATTTGCCGAAGTTCCTTCTACATAAGTACCCCAAACTGAGACACCAGCTGGTGATGCGTTATATCGGCTATAATGAAATATTGGATTATATCGATGAACTGGAAAACAAAGGATATGTTTATGTTATTCGTCATAAAGGCGACATGAGAGTGACAAGAACTACAACAAACTATCATTTGCTAAAAGAACTTTATGACGAGTGTAGAATGGAGGGAGAGAAATTAATACGTGATATGGAACTTATTTCTCAAATTTCCTTTGCAGCAATTTTCAGGTATTTGCAGGAATTTTCATGAGGTGTCCAACATGTCAACGGGCGCATATTTATCACTTTTGCAGTTTTTGCATGAGATGCCATATATGTCATTTTCCCATTGCCATTTGGTCGCAAAATTTAGGGACAGGAACGATATTTGAGCCAAATTTACCCTTTAAAACTGGTTGTAACAAGTTTCAAATGGAAAGTGTTAAAAAGAAAAAAGAGGCCATCTCAAATTTATTTTGAGACAGCCACCTCTCTTTCTTCTGATATCGGTTTGTTGGACTTGGCTGGATTTTATTGGAATATCTTCTATAACGTATCCTTATTAAGTTTCATATGATAAAGCAAAGTATGCAAACTAACGTTGAATCCGAGTCTTTGCTAACACCTGTTTTTTGCTGATTTCTTTATATGAGACTTCTTTCTGCTGAGCTGATTTATAATATCCGGACTTAAAGTGAGGATTGCACTTTTTTAAAGAAAGTCAATCAGTGTGCTGTTAATCCCTTATTCCTCCATACTCTCATATTCCTCGAATATCCTCTCCATAGTATCGGACATATCAAGTGCGTTGATTACATATTCTCCCGTATCGTTGTCTGTAGCCATCAGTGAAATGATTTTTCCTTCATTTACACGATATACGGCAATGTCGTCCTTCTCCAGGAAAGGGTAGTTTTCCCTTGCCTTTTCAAAATATCCGGCACGCAGCAGTACATTCAGATGATTGACTATATAAGGGCTGTGGGTCGATACCATCAGTCCTAGTTTGCGGTCTTTTTTGTTTTTATGGAATACCTCTTCTACTAGGTTGCTCATAAAGGCTCTTTGATCTTCCGGAGCAAGACTAAGTTCGACTTCTTCTATATGGATATGGACATACTTTCCCAATTTGTTCCGGTTGATTCCCGGAGTGAATTTTGTAAGCAGGTCCTGTTTGTACAGATAGTTCAATACAGAACGTTGGAAAGCGTCCTTGAATGAGAACTCTTGGGCGAAGTAATGAACAATTGCAACCAATGGAGCTGATGTCTGGATACCGGAAGATGCGTATCTCAGTTCTATCGGTACAGCATCATTCTGCAAAGATTCAATGGTAAATAGTTTAGGTCTGTTGCCTGATTTACGGACTTTCATTTTCAGATTCAGATACTCCAGCTTCTGTTCTTTAATGACATCCGTAGCATCATTGAAGTCATTGAAGGTTTCGTGAAAGAAGAAGCCCAGGTTTTCTCCCTTTACTGAGACTGCTTTGGATGCCCATATAGGAATCAGGCTTCTCATTCCGGAAACATAAGCTTCTTTGAAGAATATCAAGTCCTTGTCCGGTATGTTAATGTCAGACTGCAGACCTCTGTTGGTATATTTCAGGGTATATTTGTTCCCATTAATTTCCACGGTGTAATATATTTCGGTCTGTGCTGTTATCATTCCCTTCAGTCCATCATGTAGCAGTGAGTTGAAACGGAGCTTGAATGGAGAACGGGTGATTTTCGCATTTTTCAAATACGAACGGATATTTACCATTTTGTAGATGTAACGCATAAGTACTATTACTTTCATAATTATACTCTTACCACCGGCTGACTTGCCTATGAATACGGTCAATGGCTTGATATCATCTATTTCCACTTCTTTCAATGGACCAAAATTCTTTATGATTATAGATTCTTTCATGATAATCTTGTTCTTTTCTATCTGACAAATATAACGCTAATTAATGGTTAACAGATGCTTATATTGTATTTTTATCTTGCTAAATGCTTTGTCTGTTGTTTTACACGGCTGCAATCATTATAAGACATTACCTGTTTTCTTGTATTTTAGTGGGTAATGTTTAAATTTGTAACCGAAATATATTGATTATGTTTAAATTCTCTGAATCTACAAAACGGAAACTGGGTAATGCTATAGTGTATATAGCATATCATACATCAGGTCTTTGTAGGAACAAACTATTGAAACTTCTGTATCTGATGGAGGAACATATGGCTCTGAAATATCATGTTCCATTCATCGGCATGCCATATGAGGTGTGGCAGGCAGGTCCTGTGGCAAAGGATGTCTTTATTGACCTTTCAGACGTACCCTATATTTTGAAAGGCTTTGTCAGGACAGAGTTCAGGGACGGTGGAATTTTTATTGAGGCTATAGCCGATTTTGATGACAGTGAGTTCTCTAAGTGTGAAATAGAGATAATGGACTATGTTCTGGTCAGATATGGTAATATGACAGCATCAGATCTGTTTTTAGAAACCTGTAAGAAGGATAGCCTGTGGTATCGGGCAGCTGTCCGTACCGGGTTACTGGAAACATTCAACAGGCAGGAATGCAATAACTCCGACCTGCAGATTAACTTTGCAGAGGTAATGTCCGATAGTTCGGCAGAGGTGTATTGCGAGAGCTTGAATATACGGCAGACTGCAAATCTTTTAAATGTAGAATTTTATGTTTGAAGGTGTGCCTGTTTCTAGGGGCGTATGGTACGATTTAAATGAGATAACGAATTGTTATTGGCAAGTGGAAGTTAGTTGTTAAATTTTGGTGAAAATTCATTATTCGTAGAGAAAAAGACTGGCTCTATCTTACTATAAGCAATCCATAGATGTGACTCCTTCCTTAGTGAAACCGATAAATGATGGAATATCTACTAATTCGACTTCAGCAATTGTGGCCTTCAGTTTTTCAAGCGTACCGGTAATTTTAAGATAAAGCGTTTCTTACAATTTGTTTTTCGCGGATATAATCTATCATTTCCTTATTAGCTTTCCCGGCCCTTGCAATATCTATGATGGTAATCAGATTCTTTTGAGGATTATCCTTAATACGTGCCCTTGCTTCTTTCCATGCCAAGTCGTGTGACAGGTCTGACAGGTCATAAGGATCTGTATCCTTATATTTGGTAATGGCAGCATCCAGACAACGCTTGTCTGAGCCTGAAATGTAGTTCATATCAGGTTTGGCAGAAGCATAAATTTTCTGTTCATGCACTTCTATTCCGGCAAGGAAATCATTAAAGCTTTCTTCTGTTGGCTTTTCTTTTACAGCCTGTAGGACCCTATAAATATAAGTCGGCGCCGGACCATACTTCAATGCCATAAAAGAGTCTTCTATAAGTACCTTTCCATATTTGACAAGATAATCCTGTTGTGCAAAATAAAAAATTCTAAAAAGCTTTGCACATTCAACTCCTTTGGGGAAACTCTGCATAATATAGAGTAATACTGTCTTTATTTTTGTAATCTGTATAAAAGTTTTCATTTTTATCTATTATAACCGATGTATACTCCCAAATATAATCATTTATTTAAAAACAATAATCTTTGGTTATAGTTTTTATGATTGTAATACCTCCTAATAAGTCTATCCTTCCTGTTTTAACTTGTCGTACTTCCTGCCGGTAGTTTCTTTCTGTGAAGTTCGGATAAGAAATATTCTAATTCTTATAATATCGTGTTTTCAATAAAATATTAATTTTGCAAAAACGAGGAAAATCAGTGTTTTGTCCTCTTTCTCCCGTATCTGATCTTTCTGCGTGATAAATAATTATTTTACTATTCAACCTACCGGAAATAACAAATCGTATTCAAATAGAATTATGACTTGATATTTTACCGAATAAAGATTAGATTTGTATGGTACTTGACACAATGACACTGGAGGAGCTTATAAGAGAAATCAAGACAGATTTTAGTGAAGTAAAAGGACGATGGAAGAACTACGTACGGAAATTCAGGAAAACAGCTCAAAAAAGGACAATGTTCCCGTGGTTGTGGGAAGCGAATATCAAGACACGAAGATTCAACGAATGGTACATTTCTTTTTATGCAGAGTCGAAAAAAGAGGTTGGTATTTTGAATCCCACATTCACAATGTTATTCAAGTATAAAGGACAATTATTGGTAGGTGCAGTAACAAACGACGTGGTTCTTATTTTTACTGGGCATTTTTTTGACAGATACAAAGAAAGGTTCTTTAAAATACATAAGGACAGCCGTCCGGTTACAAATCGGGAAATAATGAAGGTGTTCTTCCTGTTCAACAGTAACTATTGTTTTTACAGCAAAGAAAAAGAGGAGAATGTAAGAGGTTACTGCTATGACGGAATGCTGTTAGGTGACTGGATTGGAGAAGAAGGTGGTTTCGTGAAAACATTCATATCAAGACAGGAGATGAAGATGAATCAGTTTGTTGAATATTTTGAATTTTTTAAGATGTGGATTATAGAAGATATGTTCAAATCCAGGAAAGGTTTTGAACTGAAGAATTCACTCACTGAATACATACCGGATACATATTTTGAATATGGAGAGTGGGACAAGTTCCTGTTTGAGCGTGATAATCTGAGACTGATAAAGGCAGCGGAGGAAAGCCAGGAGATATACATGAAGAACCGGGAGGAATATAGAAGATGTTTTCAGCTGATAGACGCAGTCAATATCAATATGTTTGAAAAGAGAAAACATATTTAGGTATATTATAATAAAAAAATATTCAGAATTGTAGCATATTGGGGAATACCTAATTTTGCTCGGACTATTAATTTCTTAAATAGCTGCATAAAATATAGTATCTAATGATGCATAATGGCTGTGAGGTTAAAGATGTTATGCAAATTCCTCGGGACTTGTTTTATTATTAGTGTCTGATAAATATATTTGATGGGATGATTATAAATATTGTTTTTATGTACAAGTCCTTTCTCTAAATTGAGATTGCTTTATAATTGTGTATATATCAATAAGCTATAAGGTAATCGAAAAGTTTTATTGGACAGCAATAGTTTTATTTATATAAAATTAGTATCTTCGTTATGTAGGGTAAAGAGAGTATTCCTTATAAACCTTCTTCTTCAGGTGTACTTGATATCCTATGCCCTCTTTTAAAAGAGGGCTTTTTTATTTGATAGTATTATCTTAAGATTGGTGATATATGCTTATAAGAACATCTAAGCCATATCTTATTAGAGTTTATATCTAATAGTTGATTAAAGCTATCTTTGGAATATCTTTGAAGTATAAAAAGCTTGTTGCAATATTCTTCACACCCATAGACCGGTGCTTGCAGCACCGGATTAACTCCGGATTAACTCCAGTTGAGTTTGAAACTTTAATGATTACATTTAAGGGACATTTACTGAATGTCTCTTTTTAAACTTGGAACCGTAGATCTGACTTATGTAAAAGTAAAAATAAATATTTCAATAGAATATTATTTGTTTCTATAATAGAATATCATCTGTTGTAATTTCTGACCCGAATATTTTTAATGTATATATTTGTTTATCAGCGTTATAAAATTTGAATATATTCGAGGCTGAGAAATAAAAAAATATTATTCAGACATCAAATATTTATGATTTTGACGGATTTTATAGAGAAAATCTCAAAAATACATCGGGGGACATAATTTTGTCCCCCGATGCCACTATAGAGGACAAACTGGGGACAAAAATGAGGAAAACATATGCTAAAAAGAGAAAATATGGTTCTCAAAACAGCTTATTTTCCATCTATATAAGTCATTTTCTATCAGAAAATTATAGGTTTTGACTGTATAACTATCTGATAATCAGATAATTAGCTATTTGCCGATGCAAAGATGTTAGTAATCTGTATGTCAGTTAGTTGGGTCGTATTGGAATGGTATTTGAGCCATGATTTTATTGTTGGAAATAAGAATTTAAGTAGTTGTAAATCAGTTTATTATGTACTGTATAAATGTTGCTTTCTTTTGTTTTCACAAGTTACTTACCAATACACATTTGTTATATAGTTGATTGTCAGATAATTAATGGCTATTTGGCTCGTATTTGAGCCATTACTTCCACTTACTAGCTAAAATAACTTATATAATTGATTATCAGTATTTTATATTGTAGACCTGCAATCTGAGTGCGTAATCGCTGGTTGAATCTTCTTTATTCAGCTACTTACCCACACAGTTATATAAACAGTCTGATGCTCAATTTGATACAGCTAATTGAATCATATTTGAGCCATTAAATTTTACGTTTCTATCCATTTGGAAATATGAACGGTTCTGATTTTCTTATAAGTTTCAATTTTTTCATCACTTTCCTGATTTAGATGTGATTTTATTAGAGTTTAATATTTAATAACACAGATGCGAATGAATTTATCTCTAATATGCATCTATATTTTGCAAAATTAGGTAATTATCAATTATTTCGCATAATATGTATCGAAAATATTTCTCAATATCTCATCTGTGTTTATTTAGTCGCCAATTATTTCAGCAAGGAGAAAAAGGTATTCACATATATACAGGTTTTCAGATTCTCAGAAAGATGTACGTTATGTTGATCCTGCATATGGTAGAAATTTATGCTACATGATTTTTCAGCAAAGGAATAAAGAACTTACTTTCTGCTTAGGGATGAAGTTTATAAATAAGTTTATCAATTCATATATACATATATGAGTTCTATTAAACTTGTAAACTCAATGGCTTATCCTGTTGTATGGCTGAATCAGTCAAGTAAGTTTAGTTTAAGATACATGTATATATACATGGGTAAATCTAAACTTTAAACTTGTAGAAAGCCCTCCATCAGTCAGAATGCTGTTCTGGTTGATGGAGGGCTATATTGGTCTTTTTCTCCTTGCTGAAATTGTATTTCTGTTTATAGTTACAACTGTTGTAATAGATGGCTGGTCTTTGCCCAATAGTAATAGGCTTCAGGAGAAGTCCTTTTCAGCTTATTCAGTCGCGAAGGAAGTGTGGGTGCTATATCCAGGGAGCCTATGGTGGCAGGATTACCGTCGTATTTTTCTATTATTGTGTTGCCCGTCTCTATCATTGTGGCGATATAGGCTGCGCGTGCTGTGTCTCTAATCGCATCGTCAATGAAATAACCGCCATTGAACATGAAGGATTTGATCCTTTGTATACCACGTTGTAGTGCATCAAATTGTCCGTTTCCTTCACTTCCCCTTGTTGCCAGACACAGCGAAGTCTGTCTGATATCATCGAAAATGAGTTTTGGATTGTTTGGCAAATGCCTGTATGAGAGTTCAACTTCTGCAATTTGTACAAACGATTTTGTCGTTGTTTCAAGGACCTCTGTCTTCTCGAACAGTCTGGCTATATCATATAGCTGTTTGATGATCTCCATGCTGGCATCCTTACCATTTTTGATATATGGAATACCTGTTGTATTGGGTGCATACGCCGTAAGCTTGTCTCCGAGAATATCTCCAATGGATGGTACTTTTACATAATTCAGTTCACCTTCTGTCTTTATAAAACGGCTTTCTACAGGTAAAGTCACGACTTCGTTGTAGTGACAGTCTTCATTTAGAACGTCCAGCAGGATGGTTTCTTTTCGGTCTATGCCATCAAGGAAAGCCACTTGATAAAAGAATTTGGAATGCGATTTTGGTATGTCTGTTCCACGCTGAATTCTTTCTATCGGCTTATAGTCAATAAAGCCATAGTCTTTGTATGATTGCAGATACTCTTCTATTTCAGTACCTGGAGGACATATTATATCAATATCTATAGACAGCCTGTGTCTTTGTTCTTTTAAAAGAAGCATCAGACTGCTTCCACCTTTGAAATGAAATGGGCAACCTGAAGCCGCCAACATGTCCAGCAATGAAAAGGCATGGATGACCTTTTCAATGATATTTTTGTCCGGATAGTTTAGCTCCTTGGATTTTTCTTCAATCCATCTTGCTGTAAAGCATTCTTTATTTATCATATTTTTGTGATTGTTCTATTAATGAATAAGTACTATCGTATGCTCCTCTACGTTTTGCATATCGGAGCATTTTGGGAGTATTGACTGTGTACAAATCAAAGGCGGTCTGATACATATAAGTGATTTCCGTGCCCTGCATATAATCAAAGTCTTCGTCTTTCTGTATATCTACGAGTAGCTTTTCGATGGTAGGAGTAACCATCCCATCAACCTTATTTACTGGAGATTCAGTGACAAATATCTTTACAATGATGCATGGTTCATGCATGTTTACGTAGTCGTACATGAACTTTGCTGTCGGTTGCTTATAAACGGGCATGTCTGAATCCTTCAACAGAGAAAAAACAGAATCTACAGCATCCCGGTTGGTCTCGACATAAATAGCATGGTTCACAGAGACGTGATGTTGTAGTGTGGTGAAGATGCTGCCATCGTAGATGCAGAAATCGGTGAATGGCAATTTCTCTTTCAATCCGACATATAGTTTTCTCAGTGTTTCTGTTGGAGCAAATGAGAACACCTGTTTATCTGTAAGCATGTATTCACCATTTCCTGTACGGGCTATCTTGTTCTCTTTGGTTAAGGTACAGAGATACTGGCGGGCGGTATTGGTCTTTATCCCCAATACTGATACTAATTGAGGCACTTCAATCCGTCCGTAAGTACGAGCATAATTCAATATGCTCTGTTTAATACTATATTTCTCGTCAATACTCATTGCAGTGCAAATATAATATAAAGTCGGCAACAAACCAACTTTATTGCCGACTTTATATATAAGTTCTGAGCAATTAATCATTCTTTAGTGTGTTTTTCTATATTAAGTAACACCATTATGAATTCATCATATTATGTAATATATGAGGTATTTTTCTTGTGTTGTAAAAGCATAGTATTAAAAGTATCCCGCAAATGACTAAGAAATTAAGTAGAATCTCTTATTAACGAAACTACACCTATCTGCTTGACTGTTTCCTAATATGAAGAGGTAAATATTTCTCGATCAACAATCTGAAATCACACCATAAAACATTGTCTTACCATTTACGTTTACTCTTTGTAAAATGATTCCATTGTTCTGCTAGGATAATATAAAGTCGGCAATAAAACCGATTTATTGCCGACTTTATATTATCAAATTCTTTTATCCGGGCTGTTAACTACTTTATGAGAATATTTACATGGTTGTGCATTATCTGTCGGTGCTTCAGTAAGGAGAAAATGTAGTTCCCATTTTCTTTCTCATATGATATTTCTATTCGCAATGAATTGTTCGTCAGTCTTTTTATAAACCTGTTCAGGTTTGTAACCAAAGTTTAAAATACATGTATATATACATGGGTAAATCTAAACTTTAAACTTGCAGTAAGCCAGAGTAGGACAGAAGTCCGCTCTTTGACTGATAGGCATTGCCTTTCTTTTTCTCCTTGCTGATTTTGCACCTTTTCATCACTCACATGAGTGGCATCAGCCTTGTTGTGCTTCACCTCTGGCTTCCATCCTCTTGAATAGCTTCCGTGTTCAGACCTTTTTATGCAGAGTGCGGAGTTTCGTATTTCTCTTGCTATGCTATGCCGGGTTCATGGTGAAGTTTGGGAGTTATCGCTTTCACTATGTCCGGATTGCTTGCCATGGATCTGTGAAACCTGTCGAGTCTGACTATGAGAACAGCATTCTTTACCATGACCAGACACAAGAATATCAGGCCATTCCCTTCACATCTCATTTTGGACGAAGCCGTGACACTTACTTTTTCCTGTTGCGAAGTTAGTGCAAGCCGCATACTGCAAGTACCAGAACCTTATTCCCTGAATTTTTTCAAAAACTTTTCCAGCTGCAGCTTTTCGGAAAACTTTTCCTGCCTGACGGTGAAATAATTCGGTAATTACTTGCCTGATTGCTATCCTTGCCAACTTTGATGGCAACGTAAAAAATAAATGTTTCACTTCTAAAATTTCAATGTTATGAAGAAAATGGAAAATTCTTTCGTAGTTTCTGGTTTTGTAGGTAAGGATGCAAGCATCCATCAGTTCTCAACCGCAAGCGTTGCACGTTTCCCTTTGGCAATCAGCCGCACTGAGAAATCAGGCGAGGAAACAACCCGCACTTCCGCTTTCATAAACGTCGAGACATGGCGCAAGAATGAGAATACTACATCCTTTGACCGCCTTGTCAAAGGAGCACTCCTCACGGTTGAAGGCTATTTCAAGCCGGAGGAGTGGCAGGATGCCGACGGTGTCAAGCGCAACAGAGTGGCATTTGTAGCCACCAGGTTCTATGAAGCTGTTGAAAAGGAGGAAACTCCAGCAGCTCAGGAGAAGAACTCCAAGAAGGGCAAGTAAATCCTTTCTTCTCTCCAATAGAGCGGCCTTCGGGTCGCTTTTTTTATGCTTATACTTCTCTTTGCCGAGATTCGTTCCTCATACACCGACTTCGGGGAACTGGCATAAATTCCGTTGCGAAGGTAATTGTCCGGTCTTGTCATCAGCAAGGTCAGGGCTTCGCTTTGCCGCAAAATCTCCACACCTGCGGGTAGTATTTTGGAGCAAAACCTTGCAGAGACAGCCCCGACACCTTCTTGGTGCAACAAAATTTATATGTGTTCCCGAAGTAGTTGATCTACGAGAGGGAAGAAAAAAAACAGATGATATTATGACGACAATCCAATCAATCCTGAGCCGACTGACCAAGGCTGTTGGCGGTACTGAAAAGATGCTCTACATAGAGCCGGAGTTGAACAAGTTTGCAGAGTTCTACCTTGACAAGTGGGACGAGAACACCAGTGAGGATGTCATAGCCGAGTCTTTCACTGACTTCTGGTGGGACACAGACAGGGCTTGCAGAAGATGTTCAGAGTGTGGCAGACTGATGCGTGCCGGGTATTGTGCTGACATGGGAGTAGCCTACTATTGCAGTGATGAATGTCTGCACAGTGACTTCACCGATGAAGAATGGGCTGAGGAATGCGAGAACAACGACCAGAGTTATTATACGGAGTGGTAATCTTTTAAAATTCAATGATATGGCAAATTTAGCAACAACGACCTATAAGGTCACTGGGACACGTGAAGCAGTAAGTAACCTGTGGACTACTTTTCAGGACATGGAAGTGGATAGTAAGGATATAAGGCTGTTCAAGCTTGCCGAGCATTACGGCATTGACTATGAGAAAAAGCAAATCAGTGTTAGAGGACATATCTATTGGGCTGAATATGAAGAAGACGAAGAGAATGATTATTTCCTTCTTTCATTTGAGACAGAAACCGCATGGGATGCCTGTAACGAACTCTTCTTTGAAATAAACCGGATATTGAATGATGAACTGAGTATTTCATACAGATGTTGCGAAAGTGGATGTGATTTGTTCTATACCCATGACGAGGGGGATTTCTTTCCCGAAGAATGTTGTGTGAGTTCATACGGCGAACCTTTCGAGGATGCATGTGAGGATGTTTTTGACACCATTGAGGATGCCATAGCTGAATGGACATCATAGACCGGTATTGGACAGGGAGACCGCAGTGAAAAAGAAATGGTGGATTTTATCAATAGCTATGAATACGAAAGCGAAGAGACCTATTTCTACATCCACCCTTTTACATTCGAATAACATACCCGCAAGGACATGAGGCAAGTCTCGTGTCCTTGCATAAAAACAAGATAATATGGACAGGTACAGCGCAGAACTGATTGGAGCATCTTGCGAACTTATAACCCCATGCAGGGGCTGTAGCCATGGAATAATTGTGGCAGTGTATAACGAACAACTTCTTGTACGGTTAATCAGCGGAGCACAACGATTAGTGAGCAAAGATGAAGTCATATTATTATGACCCTGATACTTTCCCTGACTGTTTTCAACTGTTAGGAGACATTGGTAGGTGTTTGTATATCATACATTTACCTTTGTATACATTGATACATGTGGACAAGTACACGTGTAAACAGGAATACAAGAACACATTGAAACATATAAACATAAAAACAAATAGTATGGCACAGAAAATCATCACTTTCGCCAACCATAAAGGTGGCGTATCAAAGACAACTTCAACCGCCTCTATCGGGGCTTGTATGGCAATGAAAGGCAAGAAAGTCCTGCTTATAGACCTTGACGGACAGGCAAACCTGACACTGTATTTCATACCTAATGAGGATGAAATTGAGACGAGCATTTTTGATTCATTGGTAAACGGTGTTCCTTTGCCTGTAAAACATATCCGGGAGAATCTTGACCTTGTCCCTTCTTCCCTTGAAATGGCAAGTGCGGAAATAGCTCTGACCAATCTGTTGGCAAGAGAGCAACTGCTCAGCCGTCTGCTTGAACCGCTCAGGAAAGACTATGACTATATCCTGATTGACTGTCCGCCTTCTCTTGGTATTGTCACTACCAATGCCTTTATCGCGGCTGATGAGATCATCGTACCGATGACACCGGAGCTGCTTCCTTTGAAAGGCATGAGGATGCTTGACGCATTTGTCACCACCTTGCAACGTGTCAAACCGTCGCTTCGCCTGGGAGGTGTGTTCATCGCCAGATTCAATCATCGTAAACTGAACAAGGTAGTGGAACAGGCTGTAAAGGAGCGTTACGAAAGTATCACCATGAATACCCGCATCCGTGAGAATATCGCCTTGGCTGAATCAGCCGGTAGTGGCAAAAGTATATTCGAGTATGATTTAAATTCCAACGGTGCAAAGGATTATCTTGCACTTACGGAGGAAATTCTTTCACGTAACCAATAACAACTATGGCAAAAAACAATATGGACATTCTGCTTGGCAATATTTTGGGCAGTGCTGCTATCAGCCCTGACAATAAAACAGTAGAACAAACACCCGAGACCAAGCCAATTCCGAAACAGGAAAAACGGTCAGTCAAGGCAGAACGTAAAGAGCAACTGGACAATTCCTGGCGGCATTTCTCCTTTATCTGCTCCAGGGAACTTGTAGATAAGGTACAGGCAATAGCTTACAAGGAGGGTTTCACTATACGTGCCTTTATGGAGTATGTGATGAAACAGGGCATCGAGGCATACGAGGCGAAGCATGGCAAGGCTCGGAAAGTCAAGTCCAAAAGCATCAATGATGTAATGTAAACGTGTATACACGTAGCCATGTGTACGTATAGGTATGTGTACGTGTAGCAATATATACATGTTTACGTGTATACGTGAATACATAGATATAGTCAAGTCAATAACAATCAAAATATTATGAATATGAAAAAATATTTCTCATTTGCCATTATCGCATTCTTAATGGCAGTACCATTGGTATTAACTTCTTGTGGTAAAGACGACATTTTGGATGACGCTGAAGGTCTTCAACCGGAACTGAAAGTATGGACGGAGCCATATCACATAGAAGGTTCATCCATTGATGATGTAAAGAACTACATGGACTTTTCAATGAAGCGATATGGTCTTGCATCGGAGACTACAATATCCAGTTCTATTCAGCTCACTTACACAACTGGCAAAGGTAATGAGGGTATCCTCTATAGCTTTTACGCTTCAAATGGAGCATTGTATTCGGTAATAGATACAGAGCTGATAGCTAATAGCCGTCTGGTTATCGACTATTTGAAGGAACATTATTCTCTGATTGTACCGGCGAACGAGGCAACACTTGAATACAGCTTCACGAACTCAGACAGGTCAATGGTCATTACGACAGCAAAGGTTTCCGACACCTGCTTCAACGTAAGCTACGCCTACGTCAATTGATATTGTCTTGTAGTTTTGAGCCATCATCAGGTCTTATGATTTGGTAGTGGCTTTTTGTATATATGTATTCATATAGACGTGAATATATGGCTATATGTAAACATGTATATAAGTCCACTTGTATAGGTGTATACATGTAAACGTGTGGACATGAATACATGTGGACATTGGATGAATGAAAGATAATTCTCTAAATCATTGATAGACAAATGAAATAAACCCTTTATAGTTGAATCTAAATTCGCCTTCTTGTAATTGCTAAAAGCATATTTTATAAGCTTTTTGTATGCTGACAATTCACGGCTTGTCAGATTTTCACCGCAAAATTACTGTGAATGTCCGAACGCCAAGTACCGATTTTCTAATGTACTTCAGATTAGTCTGGCAACCTTCCGCAAATCAGAGATTTGGGTATTCCATACAAATCTGCAGCCATTTACTTGTCTTATCTTCCATGTCTCACAGTATCGGGAGCGTGAAAATTTGAAGCCCTTTGAAATTGTCACGATTTCACAAAAGGGAAATGATTAATTTTAATACTTAAGATATGGAAGTACAAAAGATTCATCCGGCAGAAAAGTATCTTCGCAACGAAAAGAACCCCACATCATTGTATGTCAGAATTAGTGGAGAACGTAGAAAGTTGTTCATTAACCGCAGTGACGGAGAGGGAGTGATTGGCATTATTGCAAAAGGTAAACGCAAACGAGGTTATGTTTTCAATGCCTGGTCAAGCATTGAGAAAGTCTATTATCCGACCACTGAAAATGAAGAAGAGGCAGAAAAGAAGATGATTCTCAAATACCAGAAACTTGCCAGACTTGCCACACATACAAATGATTGGTTGCGCAGGATTGCAGGTGCGGATTTGACAAAATCCCTTTACGAGAACCATATAACCACAGGAACAGGTATTGACGGGAAATGTATCAGATTGAGCACCATCGAGAAGTATTGCGGCTACATGGTGATGGCATGCTTCAGGGAAGCCTTCAAAAAGAAAGAGAAGTATTCAAGCTATAGGTTTGACTTTTGCGGATATGACGGGACACTTTGGTGCGAGCCGCGAGAGGATGGTGATATGATAGCCGGTTTCAGCAAGGAATACCGAAATTGTGGTAACGGTTATTATTATCTGCTTATCAATGATGATTGTGTGATAGGCTATGACATAGACTGATATAGTCATAATTTAAACAGCCCATATCCGGAAACCCCGGGGTGGACTGTTTGAAAATCGAGTCTGCAGACGGCAGATTTAATTATTAAAGGCAAATTGTACAAATCAACGCAGTTGCTGTTACTGTTACTATTAAGAATGTCATTGATAAACATCCAGTTCTATGACTTTTCTTTGATATTTCAGCTGATATATTGGAAAAAGCCTCTTTTTGTCTTCTTGTAACCTCTTCTGATTGTCCTTTGAGTTCACCACTATAGATCTATTAATGGTTTCTTTGAATTCTTCCCAGTCACTAATTCTTGGTGCAGTTTCATAATAATTACCATGACCAAGCATTTTGCTAAAACCTACAGTCATTTCATCGATTTGAGGGTCGTATACAGGTTCCCACCAAACGGCAAATTGTTTTACTGCATCAACATACAACATTGCTAATGAAACATGAAATTTATGACCACAATGAGGGATTCAAGTATATTAATATTATTGTTCATAACAGCAGAACGTAGAGATTCATGCTCGCCCTACACAGTTCTGAATAAGTTACCTTGATATTGCTTACCACAATTAGGACATGTTGCTGTAACTTCTACTCTTTGACTCATAAATATAAATTTTATTTGAAACCAATAGGTCTCCTTGTTTCTATATTCTGGTTGTTTTCTAATTGTTTTCTGATGTTTTCATAAAATTGTAAATCTTTTGCACTTATTGAAGGTGTATTCTCTTTAATAACTTCCTCTAATAAATCTTGAGATATTTCGACGTCATCTTCAAATGCGCGAACAGCAGCATCATTCACTATATATGCAATATCTGATGCCACATAGTTTTCTGTCATGCCAGCTAATTTTATATAGTCTATATTTTTTTTTGCTGGTCTTCCAGACATGTGAATTTTGAATATTTCTTTGCGCGCTTCCTTATCAGGAACAGGTATGTATATAATCTGGTCAAGTCTACCTTTCCTACGAACTGCAGGATCAATAAGGTCAGGTCTATTTGAACTCGCTATAACAAAGACCCTGTCTTTTCCACAGTTGTTCATCTGAGAAAGAAATTCATTTACTTCTCCAGATTCACTTGCATTGTTTACTTTACTTCTATCTGGTACTAACGCTTCAAACTCATCAAAATTGATTATTGCTGGCGCATTTTTTCTTGCATCATCGAAAAGTTTACCGATTTTTTCCTGTGAACCATGAACATATATACTTGCCAAATCAGATGATTTAACAAACATATAATTGTATCCTGCTTCTTCAGCAAATTTCTCTGCTATAAAACTTTTACCACATCCAGGAGGTCCATATAGAAGCATTCCATTTGGTATTTGTATTTTGAATTTTTCTGCTCTCTCTGGATCTTTAAGAATATTGATAATTTTCTTTTTCATCATTTCCTTTATTTGGGACATACCTGCTACATCTGCAAAGCCATTTCCTTTTTTAGAAGATAATGAGGATTCGCTTTCCACCTTCTGCATTCTTGTCATAGAAAGAGGAACAGAATCGCTTTCCGTTTTTCCCTCAATGGCATCTAAAAAATCTTTAGCAGAAGCAAATCGTTGATTTGATTCAGGTGCCAATGCTTTTACCATTATTTTTAAAAGATTCTGATCCATTTCCATTATTTGAATATTTGGAACAGTTAATGGGGTGCTTCTTTTTTCAATAATAGCCTGAACCTGTTGTTGTAGTGTTAAGCCTGCTAGGTTGACATCCCATGGCATAACTCCAAACATTAATTTGTATAGAACGACACCAGCCGAAAACAAATCTGATTGTACACAGCTTTTCCCTAAAAGACGTTCTGTAGCTACATATAATAAATTTTGATTATGCCAACTTTGATTATCTGCCTTAAGATCTAAGAAACGAGATGCTCCAAAATCAATCAACTTCAGATTATTGTAATTTCCAATAACATCCAACAAAATATTTTCAACGCAGACTTCATTGTGTATTATTGGCCGAGGTAATGTGTGAATATAATCTAACGCAGAAAGCAATGCTGCCATAATTTGCTTGATCTCCAATTGGCTCAATTCTTTATTTCGGGCAATATGGTCATTTAAGTTTTCACCTTTTATATATTCAGTTACAATATACTCCAATTGATGTCCATCTTTTTCAAGTGATCCGGAATCAACGTAAGTGCAAAGATTCTTATGTTTTAAAATTTTCGCAATCTCAACTTCTATTATCTCTCCACTTTTATCATACTGAAAGAATTCTAATTCTTCTTTTAAAATCAATTTAAGAAACTTTACCTTGCCATCTTTATCCTTAACACGATAAGTTTGTGCATAGGAACCTTCCTTATGTGGAAATACAACCACATATTCTCCTATGGATTGATTTTTGTTATAGAGAAACATAATCTTAATTTTTAACGATAATAACCTCTGCGGGTCTTATAACTCTACCTTTTCGGGTATAGCCAACTTTCTCAATTGAAATTATATCTCCATTGTTTCGAGAAGGATCCGGCTCAGTTCCGACAGTAATACAAAGTTCATCTACAATATGATTGTCTGGAAACGTTATCTGCTGGACGGAATACTTTTCCAAAACTGCAAGGGCTTTTTTCTTGGCATTTAGCAGACGTCTGATACTTTTACTGGCTTCATCAATTTGTTCGTACCCTTTCTCTTTAATTATCTGTTCAGAGCGTTCAAAGGTATCGATTACAGTGATAAAATCATAGAATACATCGTCCATCGCTTGTTCGTGACTTTTTATTATCTGCTCCTTTTCATTTTTTAAGGTTATCACCTCTTTCATAATAGAAGCGGTATAATCAGCTATTGTTTTCTTAGATTTATTGTCCATGATGTTATTATTTCAATGAGTCATACTTATCAGGATTTATTGAATTGAGATCTACTTCTTCACTCATGATGGAAGATGTAAGAGGTTTAATCTCGCCACGATCTATAATCGGGAACGTGAAGTCGGCAGCTAACCGAGAAGCCGGCTTTCGCAGTGTGGACTGAGCCTCAGAGATTTCTTTGTTGCTATACTTTCTTGCTCTTAGAGCTGTTATCTGAGAACGAGCTATTTCTGCTATACTTGCATCCTGATTTAAACCAAGAACTTTATATGGATTCTTCATATTAATGTCTATTTTTTATTAAGTCATTTACATCTCCTAAATCTTTCATGAAATCTAATCCCTCTTTAAGGGCAAGTCCATTAGCATTTAAACTTTTACTACCTAACTCAAGACCGGTCATTAATAGAAATCTTGAATCATCTGGGAGTTTAGCCATAATCTGTAAATATTCTGCTGCAAGGATTCTTCCATGTTTTTTAAATGTTGAGCTTTTATTTACTTTTAATCTGTTAAGTACAGTTCGTACTTCAGACTTACCCTTATAAATACCAGTGTCTATTATATATTTATGAATGCAAACTTTAACAATGGCGGCAAGGACTTCACATACTTCATCATTAGAAGGTTGCTTTGTGTAAAGAGTGTAAAGCTGCTGCAATGCAACATATGCTTCAATACGTTCAAATTCTAGTTTAGCAATAATGGTAGGAAGTTCCATTTTTGAATTAAATACTCCATTTGTATCTCGCAGTGCTTGATTTAGGGCATTTCGATCTAATGTACTATTTGATTCTTCCGCCTCATGAATAAGATTGCCCAAGATACCTTCCAAATTGTTTTTTACTTGAACATTTGATGGTGCCAGATTATATATTCTAACCATATAACCAATGCCTTCGCGTAATTTCATGGTTTTATTATTCAATCGCTGAACTATTTCACCATTAATGTAATTTGCACATGACATGGACATCCTAATATCATTTACAGCCTTACAGACAATCTCATAGTAGTCAAGAAATGTTCCATAAGCTATCTTTGCTCTTATAGAATTGTTCATAGCATTGGAACAGGAAGCCTGCAAATCAGAGAAAAGTTTATCATATTCCTTTATGCTTGTAACATTGGATGAGCTGAAGGCAGTTTTAAGAAGTGTTGTTGAGTTTGTGCTTGATAAGGCCTGTTTACACTTTTCGAGTGCTTTTATAGCTAACTCATATGTGTAATATTTGCCATCTCTAAAGCTATATTTTAATCCAACAACCAATACATCTTCTTGATTACCATAGCCTTGGTTATATTCATAGTCTAAAGCCTCCTTTATATTTGTTTGAATTGTTTCATCAGTAGTTGCAAAGCCAGGAGTAGCTATATAACAATGTTCGTCAAGATTTAAAGCCAGCAACTGGTCGAGAGCATCCTTCTCATTTTGATAAAAGCTTTCTAAAGAGTCATGTTTGGACCTTATTGCTGTTTCAATACGAGTCAGAAGATTGTTTTGCACATCTTTGATGGAAACAATCTGATTATCTATAGGCGAATCAAAATTAACATTCTCTGGTAGTTCCTCATAATCTTCATCTGTAGAGTGACCAAGGCTTTCATCTAATGTAAATTCAAACTGGTCATCCCAAGATGTTTGATCAAGGCTATTAACAAATAGCTTATCTGTATAGACAGCGGATAGTACAATAGATATTGCAGTTCGTAGAAGAGTGTCACTGCTTGCTTCAGATTCTATTATGCCTATAGATGCAACAGCAATGTTACGGAATGCTACTTCATTGTCAATAAATTTAGGATGCATTCTTTTAAGAATTTTAAAAGCTCCCTCATAATTCTCATCGTTAAAGAGGCTCTTAATGATATAAGCTTTTACTTGTATCTTATATTTGCTGAACTTTGCAGACGTATCAGTAAGTTGACTAGAAATGATAGACTTATAATTATCAATCTCTTTAAAGAAGTTTATTGCTTCATTCGTAGATAAGGTTCCGTTACTTATCATTTTTACCTTTTCGTTGAATTCTGCTAAGCACTTTTCTGCTTCTTTGATATGGAGATTTTTACATAAATCTAGAAGATCTGTTTCCCCCGGTAAATATTTGTTTATTATGTCCTCAGCATCAGCTGGGCGAATATCTTTAATTAAATAACAAACATATCTATACGCAATGTCCTCTCTTAAAGCTTCGTAAGATTTTTCTTTTAAAGCCTCTTTGATTGAGTTTTCTGAATTTGCGTCAAGGTTATTTCCTTTTAACCGACAAATCAAGGACCTAAATAATGCACGTTTTTGATAAGACACAACGTGCTCATTTGCAGTACTTTCGTACACTGCTACGGCATTATCATAAGCATTTTCATGCTCCAAATCCAAGGCATAAGACCATTTTAATTTAACTATCAGGCTTGTTAAGTTGTTTACTTCCTCCAGTTTTGTTGCATGGCCACAAAGGGTATTAATATTTGTACGTAATTTATCAAGATTTTCTATAGCTTTATTCTTAGGTTGAGATTTTGATTTCTCAATATTCAGAGAAGAAAGTTCATGCCACAGGTTATTGTACTTTTCACTTGATGCAGCGATTCCTATTTCAACGGAGCTTTTAATTTTTTCAAGAGTATCTTCGATATGTTTAATCTTTTTCCCGATAGTTTTCAAGACTTCTCCTTCTTTATTGCGAAGCAAAATGTAAAGATTTAACCATGCTGCTTGATTACAAGAAATATAATCACATATAGAGTAAGCCTTATCATGTTGATTTTCATCAAAGAGACTAATTGATATTCTTGTAAGTTCATCAAAAGTCGCTTCAAGTTTGGGCTTGAATTCAGAATATAAATTATGCGAGCTGTTGAGCTTAATTATTTTTTCAAATAACTCTATTTGAATATTGCTATCATTCTGTGCATTTGCATTGGCAAAATATACTTCAGATAGAAGAGTCCATGATTCTTCATCAATACCAATTAGCGATTCTGCCGCTTGTTCAGCAAGCTCGTATTTATTAGTTGATATAAGTCTCCTTATTATTATTTTTTTTGCCTTTATGAATTCTGGTTCATTTAAAATGGTCAATGCGTGGTTTAGCAAAGCTATTGCTTCTTCACCATCTTTTTCATTTGTATATTTTAATATAGTTGTTCTATAGAAATCTCTTATATCACAAGCATTCTTAAGTAGTATTTCTGAAACGTTAAGAATATATTCTTCATCGTTTATTGAGCATAGTGCACTACAAAATGCCTGTTTAAATGTTTTGTTTTTAAGAAATAAGTTATGATTTTCTATGATATAAGAAACAAAGACATCAAACTCCTTAACAGAAGTGGAAACGAGCTTTTCAAAGAATCTGGAGCTTGGTTTTATATTCCAATATTTTTTTAAAAGGCGAGTATCGTTGTTTTTTATAATTTGCGCAATTGATGAACTAAAGAACTCATCATCAAATTCTTTAAAATAGTTTACAAATTTACCTAAATAGTAAGGGTAATCAATCTCTAATGTTGTTGATTTTATGATTTTCAGTAGCTCATATTTATCAATAGATGATTCCTTTTGCTGTTGGCACAACTCTAAAGCCTTTGATATGTATATTTTACCAAAGTCTTTATCGTTCACAAATAATTTGCAAATTAATATTGCTTCTGAGGCTTCTGTCTGATTGGCTATTACCTTAATTCTCGCTATCAATGTGTTGATCTGTGTTTCACTAAGGCCCAATTGCTTGGCATTTGATAGTATCTTTTTGATTTCACTCGCGGTTGCCTTTGAACTAATATTTTCTAATAAGTGAGTGCATCTATTGTTATTAAAGCTATTGTCATTAGAAAGATAGTCAGCAGCATATTTATCATACAAAACGCATGTTTTATAATCTAACTTTTTTGCTGCTTCATTTGATAAAGTAGCCAGTTTAATTGCTGCTTTTTGGGCAATTGAAGAGGAAGAACATATATTGGCAATACTCTTTATACTTCTTACATCTTTGTCTTTAGACAAAATGATGTTTATTATGCAAGATATAACTTCATCTTCAATTTCCTGTGCTTTTCCTTCAAAAGGTAATAACAAAATAATTGCACGTGCATATTTTGAATCTGCACAAAGTAAATTTTTTATTTGCAGAATATCATTCTTAGGGAACGAAGAAATAAGATTCAGTTCTTCTACGATTGTGTTAAGTTCACTTCTACAGCTGGTATAAGAATAGTTTTTTGATGTTACATAAGCATCATAAGCTTTATATCTATGTAATTTGTCTTTAAAGGATTGTCCTTTAAGAAAATTAGCTAATGCTACTATAAGACGTTTCGCAGAATTGTAGTTCTTTTGATTAAACTGTATATCTGCATTTTTTTCCATGTTAACCAGATGGCTGTTAATTTCATCTTGGTAAGACATGCTATTTTCTTCTGTCTTATATATAGCCAGTTCAGACATACGATTCAGGCAATGCAGTTGTTTCTCAACTGTATCGGCATTAACTCTCAGCATCTTTACGAGATGAACTACTGCCCATTCTTGTTTTCCAAGAATGTCAGTATAAATCATCTCAGCTTCGTTAAGTTGTCCAGAACTGACTTTATTGTCAGCCTTCTTTAATTGATTATTATAATATTGGTCTTTGACCCACTTTATTAATCCCATAAGACTATTTTATTAAGATTGTATCACCTGGAGCTATATTAGCATCTATAGACATGTTATTCCATTTAGCTATATCCGTATATCTTGTGCCTGTACCATAAAACCGACGACTTATCTTCCACAGATTATCGCCTGGTAATACTATATGCTTATGATATTGACTTGAAATTTGATTTTGCTGTTTTAGCTTAATATTCAAATCTGATATAGTATTCTCCATCGTCATTACAGAATCCCTTACTTGTGATAATTCATTTTCACTACACTCTATCGAATGGCGAAGGTCGAAAATAGTTACAGACAGAACTACTGCTAAAATACAGATAGCACCACTAAAGATTTTCCAAATCAAGTTCACTTTTGAGCTCTTCCCTGGAATCTTATCAATTACTCTAAATATGGATAGGTCACTACCACAACAAGGACAAATTATGTCCTCGTTGTGATAATTCTTTATACCAGCTTTGCCACATACAGGGCATTTTACTTCTTCTTTCATATAATATAATGTTTATGAACCAAGTCCTGTCGTACCACCTCCTGTAGGCAGTTTAACTTCGCCAATAAGATTTTCGTTAGCTTCAAGTATATCTCTTGCTTTTTGTACATTACCTTCATTTAATGCAGTCATAAATTGATTGTATGCAACAAGTGCTTTATTAGCTCTTACAGGATCGCTGCTGTCATGCCCAGATATGTTGAGTAAGAAAGCATGTGTAAATAATCCGTAATGATCATTGAGTGCTTCAAGTTTATTTGAGATTTCATTCTTTTGCATAGGACTTGTAGCATTCTCATAATTTGTAAGCTCTCTTCGCATAGCATCTTTATGCTCGCTAATCATAAATCTGCCAAAGAAGTCAAGAAGGATCTTAGAAATGATTACATTTACATCCTCTCCTTCTTCTTGAGTCGTAGCTACTGTTGTTGCATTCTGAATGGCTGTCTCATAGTTTTGCCATTCACTACTTTCTGGAATTAGACATCCAGATTGTATAGAATCGATCGTTTTCTGTAACTTTTCAATAAAATTTGCTTTTTTGTCTTCGCTGATATTAGGGTCATTCATAACTCTATCAAAAGAAGATTGAATAGCTGATAAACAATGAGTATCATAAGATCCTCGTCCTAAAACAATTTTTTCAGTTTTTCCGGTAGATGTGACATGCACTTTTATACTCAATATTTCATCTTCTGAAAGACGAAAAGAAAATAAAAGTTCACTATGAACTGGCAAACTTTCGCTTATCGTAAAGTATCCAGTACAAATTTTTTCTTTGCGCCCATTTTCAGCATCACTAAAAATATTTATCGCAACAATTTTCTGATTTTCAACTAAAGTATAAAATTTATGATCAGCTTCCTTAGGAAGGACTTCATTTTCATCAATGATCATCGAATATTGTACATTATCTGCATCATCACGAGTCTCTATGAAATATTTATGCTTGGTAGAGAAAATTGGTCCCTCATTTTCTTTAGAAGCTTCATTTATATCACCTATATAATTATGACAATAAGGACAAACGTCAGTATTTATTGGTATCATATTCCCACAAAAACGACATTCAATATCATCTGCCCCCATAGCATGTGAAAGAATAGCAGCACCTTCTGCAATAGCAAGCATAGGCTTTTCAGATGATAAAATTTTTTCCTTTCCATACTTTGCACAAAGCATTTCTCTAACTAAAGGTATGCATGATGAACCTCCCACCAATAAAATATTGTCTATAGTTTCAATCGGATATGCCGTTTTCACAAGAAGATCCTCTATCAAGTCGATGGTCCTTTGTATAAGTGGGCGTATCAGGTTGTTGAACTGTTGTCTAGTAACAGTTATTTCAATGTCTATAGGATCTCCATCTTCTGTTTCGAGGTAATCAAAAACAGAAATGGTGGCAGATTCTGTCTGGCTAAGTGTTTTCTTAGCACTTTCTATTTCATTTTTAAACTCACCCTGAAAAGCATGTTTTTTCTTTTCCGGCAAAAGATTTATTATATCATGAATATCAACATCATTTGCTTTACCCGCTTCACTTAACACATATTCTGATAGCAAACGGTCTATGTCATCACCTCCAAGCCATCTATCACCTCCAGTACCAGATTCTATAAAGTTTCCTCCAGATGCAACAAGTATTGACAAGTCAAAGGTACCACCACCAAAATCATAGACTAAGAATATTTTATCTTCATTCTCAGACATTTTATCAGCTCCATATGAAATTGCGGCCGCTGTTGGCTCAGCGAGAAGGCGTTGAACTTTTAATCCTGCAAGTTCTGCTGCTTTTCTTGTTGCAGACTTTTGTTTTTCATTAAAGTATGCTGGAACTGTAATGACTGCATGTGTAACTTCATCACCAAGTTTTACCGATGCATCATTTTTAAGTTGACGAAGAATTTCTGCACTAATCTGTTCTGGAGTATATTCTTGGCCATTCATAATAATAGCAACAGAATCTTCTGTACCTCCAGAATATTTAGAAATGCCATAAGGATACATATCCTTATCAGCTTTCATTTTTTGCACCTGGGGGTCAGAAATGGCAGCACCCATGAGACGCTTTACCGAAACTACAATGTTAGGAGCATAACGTTTCCAATTTTTGTATGGGGCGTTACCTACGATAAAGCTTCCGCTCTTGTCCACTGCTACACATGAACGACATAAGTCCTCGTTGTTTGGACCTGTTGAAATCACTCTGACAGTTGCATCTTTAAAAGCAACAACAGAGTTGGTTGTACCAAGGTCAATTCCAATTGTTTTTGCCATATTAGTAAGATTATTTATAAGTTTAATATTATTATTGATTCTTTGAAGTTTGAGTCGGAACAATCAGATCTCTCACATCGACATCCAAAACCTTCGCTATCTCAATCATGGTTTCAAGAGAGGGCTGAGAGGAATTTGTGTACCATTTTGAAATAGTCGCTTGGTCCTTACTTAATTGCTCAGCTAACCACTTATTGGTTTTATGTTTCTCTACCAATATTACCTTTATGCGATTTATATCTGCCATAAGTTTATTTGATTTTTAGCCAAAATTATAATTTTTATTTATAATCTTTCGTTGTAAATCAAATATTTATGTAATTATGGCAATAAAATTGCGTTTATGGCAAATTTTGGATTGAGAATGAAAGCGTTTATAGTCTTAGACGATATGAAGAAGAGACCGCGTTGTATCCAAAGCCATTGACGTATTCAATTTCTGGCAATATACGCACATGTTCACCATTCACTTTGTAAAAATGTTCATTATCAATAATCTTTACATATAATGTATAAGTCACGATTGAATTATCACATATCCTTTGAACGGCTATATCTGCTATATTATGCCATTCAGGTTTATTCTGATCTTCCATAATTCATCATTATTAAAATTCAAGTCTCATTCCTATTTTTTTAGCTTTAGCATATGCCTCTTCATCAAAAGTGTATAACTTTGGAGAACGATACGGGTTTCCGGTAATCTTTTTACCAGTATCTCTAATATATCCAAGTTTAAGCATTTTCTTCGGAAAATTTCTTCGATCTCTCAGTTTACTGTCACTTTCTTCTGGATTCAAAATCGCTATATATATGTTTTGCAATTGAGGCATTGTGAATTCTTTATCAAGAAGATGAAAACCAATTGGTTCGAAATGAATACGCTGTCTGAGCCTTTCGAGGGCTATGTCAATGATTTCCTTATGATCAAAAGCAAGTTCAGGTAGTTCATCTATTGGAAACCATTTTGCTTCTGCAGCATCATCCCCACCTTTAATTTTGTATTTGCTTTTTACAACTAAAGCAAAATAAGCAATGGTTATGACACGCTCTCGTGGATCTCGATTTATTTTAGAAAAAGTCTTTAGCTCTTCTAAGTATATTTCGTCAACATTTGTTTCTTCGTTTAATTCTCTATAGATACAAGAATCTGCTGTATCATCTGTTTCTTTCATAAATCCACCTGGTAGAGCCCAGGAACCTAAATAAGGTTCTCCGCCTCTTTTGATGAGCAGCACATTCAATTTTTCTCCATCAAAACCGAAAACGACGGCATCGGTAGTTACAGCAGGATGCCAATATTTAGATTCCCATAAATTTGTTGATTTATTCAGTTTCATATTTTCTTATTTTATTGGTTCAGGATTTGATATGTTTATTATATATTTTAATGGAATTAATCCTCTAACTAAAATTTCTGCTTGTCTTTGAAGGAAATCTGGATCACTTGGTTCACAGAATTCCTTCTGAGTAGAAGCTAAATTGACTCTTTTAAGATCTTCAAAAGAATTTCCATATTTAAGTCCATTATGTGTTGCTTCTATATCAGTGAACATAGTTTCATCAAATAATGCTACATCTATACAGATCCTAAGCATTACAAGATTTGCGCCTTCTGATTTTCGCTCATCTATCTTTGGCAAGTGACTGCAGAAGCTTAATCGGACATAATCTTCTAATCCGAATTTTGCATCAATATCTCTTGATAATGCCATATCTTCCCGGACAGGCATTACAATACCTTCATCCAAACATCTCTTGTAGGAAAGAAGTCCTCCATATTTAATGATAGAATCAATCTTATCTGACTCCGTGAAGTGATATAAGCATACAATTCCATTCGATTGAAGGTATTGTCTAATTTTATCTTTTTCTTTTTTAAATGATGGCGAATAGTTGTCTTTTTTTAAGTAAGAAATTGGTAGGTTGAATTTTTCAGCTTCAATTATCTTATTCCGGAAGTATATCCGCAAGAATTTAATTACATTAGATATGTCGTTCTCTGTTAAACAGTAGTTTCCAGATTTGTATTGAGAATGAATAGTCTGAGATGCATGGTCACTAAGCATAAATCCTTTTTCTGCAGCCTGCTCCGGACTGCAAGTTTTAAATAATCCTTTTGTATGAAAAAGTTTAATTGCATCTTGTCGGAATATAGACTCTCTTCCTACTATTTTGTTCGCATAGGCTACTTCATGAGCTGAAAGCATGTCGGCTAAAGTCATCATATTACGTTCTACTTCATTTGTTTTGGGAAAGAAGAATTCTCCAAATGTTTCTGTAAGATATGCACGTAACCTATATGCTCGTAATTTGTGTTGAATACTTATAGGCCGTTTTAGATCATCGTAAGTTTCATCTTTGTATGTTTCTTTATCATACCAATAAATGGTACGGGACAATAAAAGATATGCTGTTTCTAACAGAGATTTACTTACATTGGAATATGATTCTTTTAGCTTCACAACACCTTCATATCCCAAAGCCTCGATTAAAGTATAAACAATGTTTACACTACCAAAAACAGCCTCTTTGTTGTGCCAATATATATTGGGCGCAGAGAAAATATATGTAAATGCTTTTTGAACAAAAATAAGAGCTATGTCTATTTTGTTTGCGCGAAAAAAACGTAGAAAGATCTCTCCAGCAATATATGGATTTGAACAATTTATATACCTATTTGTAAAGTTACTACAAATGTTCTTTTCCAGATTCACTTTATAGAATTCCTTTTCAGCCTGTTCCTGAAATTGACTTATTAATTCTGAATCATTAATCTGGTGGCTATGGTTAACATAATGAATGGCATCCTGGTGGTCATCCATTATTCTGTAAAATCTTTCTTTGATAGTCTCTAATAAGAAATTAATTTCTGGCTCATTAACTCCTGTTGCATTGAGTCGCATTTGGAAATATACAACTAGGTCATACAGATTCGATTTATCTTTTTCTCCATATAGAAAATTAGACAATCCGGGAACTTTAGGTATAAAATGGTCAAGGTAGTCAATTTCTTCAACTTTCATATTTGAAGACCATTGAGGTCTAGGATTCCATGTTAGAATACGATCAAGCCTGAAAGAAGAATAACTATTATTGCTTTTATGGGTTTCTGCATATTCTTTTTGGTATAAGTCATACCATTTAATCAATACCTCAGAATTAACCCGCATACCTGTTGTAGTTATACCTTCTGAATCAGTATAATTTCTAAATGCCCGTACAATATCAATAAGGCTTGGATTATCATTAATGTCAAGATATGCAGATAGTCCAGGTATTTTATTAATAATCCGAATCAAACGATTGTATTGTACGTCAGTTAAACAATATGACCATTTGTATTTCTCCATGGTTTTTGAATTTATGGTAATGGATGATAATTGAATTGCATAAATCTTGCTACAAGGATTTGCTGAAATACTTGTTTTGTTATCGTATACGTCATATCTCCTAAAGATTCAATCATGACATTACTCATTTTTGCAATAGCATCAACATCTGAAATTCCTGTTAATCTGAATGCAATATAATAGAGGACACACAAATCATTGATAAGTTCAAATGCGTATGAAAACTCTAATTCTTCCAATGAAGATTTATCTGTTTCTGATTTACTTGCTAAATGCTCATATTTTGAGGTACATAATGTGCCGACTTCTTCATTTGGGTTATTTTTCATCCAATATTCAAGTTTGGGGACAACTTCATGAAGTGCAGTATCTGAGTAGAAGTGCATTACATAGTTGACGGACTCGTTAAAGTCGTCAAATTCTACCATTTCATCATTATGGAAGGCATTATATACAATTCTTGTACTATATGCTCTATACATCATGTTCAATACAATCTTATGGGGATATATAGCGGAACTATATTTACCTCTCCAATTTTGAATGTTTCTATAAGCCTCACTAAGGGCTGGACGAAGATCTATCATAAGTATTTAGTTTTATAGAATTAGAAATCAATGCAAAGATACTACTTTTATTTTACAAAGTGTAATTGTTACACAATTAATATAGCATAATACTATTTTATCTGCATTATTCTTCAATGAAAGTTTATTTTGACATTGAAAGTCACTCTTTACGAGGTGTTTTGATCATTGAGACAATCAATAATATAGCAGCAATGATATCAACGATTTGCCATATTTCTCGTCCAAGTGCTATTTTCAAAAAGGGTTGAAATAGAATGGCGACAGTAGCATATCCAATTGCCCAGGATAACTTTTCTTCTCCATAAACTGTAACAGCCATAATCCCAAATATAATGGCACTGGCCAAACGGATAAGTGTATAATAACCGTAAGGCATATCGACAAGACAAAATAGCAAGCCTGTAACTAATATTATTTTAATGTATTATTAATGATAAAATCCTATTCTTGGTCTATTAGAATTGTCTACACCATCTTTCTTGTTTTGTTCAGAATGAAATCCAATAGAAGGATTGGATTGAATTTTATTTTTTTCTTCTAATAGTTCCCTGTAGCACTTTCGATGAAACTCCAAGCCATCTGTCATTGCATAGATGGCAAATTCGTATAATTTCTTGAATTCTGATTTTGAATAGCAAAAGCTTTCAAATGAAAATATTATGGATGTTTTACAATATTCCTTTTCATTGTTGTCTTTAACTATACGTTTATCAATAAATGCTTTAACAATCCACCTATCATTATTTAGCTTATTTACGGACTGCAACATACATAGTTTGTCAAAGTCATCTCCTAAATCAAAAGTAACACGAAGACCAAATCTTCCTTTTTCATAAGAAAGATCCCAATTCATATCATACAGCTTAAAAGAAAGATATTCCTTAGAGTACTCATTTGTAGCTATTCCTTTATGTCTCAGAAAGTTGTTTATATATAATAAACTCAATCCTGCATATAGTGATTGTAGTATTTTCGTGATTCTATTCATATTACTTGCCTATATTCTGCTTTGTTAAAAGCACTTGATAACTGCGCTATACGTACCTTCTGAGCTCCTTTAATTGCCGTCTCATAGTCACATTCTTTATCGACAGTTTTGCTGACTACAACAAACAACTCCAGACTCATAAGTAATAAGAAGAATACCCCATAGAAAATTCCGGCTAGTGGGCGAGTGGTTATTATAGACCACATAGCTTCGAGTTCTTCAAGGAATCCAACACTTTCCTTGCATTCCTTACGCACGTCTTCTTCCATGGTTTGTTTCTTTTCTGTCCATTTCTGTTCTTGTTCACTAATATTTTGAAGTTTCTTATTGTTAGCTTCAATTTGTGCTAATTTAGGATTAGGAACTTCATTTCGTGTTACTGAAGGGGTATTTACCGTCTCAACAGAACCATCCGGCATAACCATTCTTGTAGTTGCATTTGTTCTGGATGTTTGAATGATGAACGGATTTTTATTGGCATCTTCCTGAAGCAGTGTATTAATTCTTGAGATTGAATCACTCTCCATATGTAGTGCTGCTAACTTCTCATCAATTATGCGAACTCGTTGTGTAGTTAGTTCTGCCACTTGTTTTTCAATTGTATTTGCCATCTGTTTGTCAATATCTTTACCAAACATTGTTTGGTCAAAAATAGTAGAACCAACGATTGCCATAACAAAGGCAATGATTGCTCTGAATGCCAACATAGAAAATGATTTCTCTATAGTAAGAATTATTTGGCGTTCAATCATAATTACAATCGTTATAAAGAACACTGATACGAAAGCACAACCCCAAATAGGTAGTCCAATATATCGTTGAGCAAAGCAAAAGCCTGTTATGCTCCATATAAGTATTAGAATTATTAATGCAGAAGTATATTTGCTCAATTGGCTTCTGCTTGCCTCTGAACACTGGGACAAAACATTTGAATTCCAACCTGTTAATTTACAACCTAATTTAATCCACCAATTCATAATGTTAACTTTTAATGTTTATTGATTTAGTTTTCAGTTTTAATTTATACAGCTACACTCTGTTTATTTAGAGTAGGAACAGTATGGACTTGTGTATTACGAGAGGTAGAACTTGCCATGGCTATGGTGGAAACGCCACGTAGGAAGCCACATTCATATGATGTTAGAGGAATAGATGCTTCATTTTCGTTATTACGGAAGTCCTGTTCAAGTTGGGCCAGTTCTTGCTTGTGTGCATTAATTACAGACATCTGTTTGTTAAGTTCAGCAACAGTGGTTAAAAGTCCAGCTGCACTACATGTTTCAATACGAGTGTCAAGATCATTCTTCATTGCATCATAGTTGAGATTTATTTCACGAAAAACTATCAGAATTTTATTTCGGATAATATTCATGTTCATATCACGGAATGTCAAGTTGCTGTTAAGCATGGCATCATCATATCCTTTTTGCTCGTAACTTTTATGGAGATAGCCGTAGATTATGTCAATAGGCCAACCTGTAGCATATGATACTACTAGTGGTTTGTTCTCTGAGGTGACATCCTCTACAACCGGAGCAACATTACTGACTTCTTCGATAGATGGTTCTGGAGAGTCAACTGCTAACTGTAATGGAATAGAATTTCTATTCTCTTTTTTCTTGCTTAAAAAATTAAAAAGTGCCATAGTCTTTATTGTTTTAATTACTTTTTTATTTGTGAAACACATCTCATTGTGTATTACTGACGCAAAGATATATTGAAATAATAAACCAGCCAAATTTCAAAGCGTAAAAAATACATATAGGTAGTGTATTTAACATTATTTCACTATATGATTTGGTTATACAGTGTCTTTTATACTCTTCGCCCACGCCAATGTCCTCATCCGCTAAGAGTTTGCCATAGAATTATTCTGTCCATGGTCGAGTGAACCGACTATAGCCAGAACACCCCTCTGTCAAAGGTACGGCAGGAGCATTCCGCTATCAAAGATAGTGGAGAGCTCCTTGATGCCGTACTTGCTGTTGGCAGTGCAGGACATTTCCCTCCCGACAATTGTAATGCTATGCTCTTACTTCTTTATCAGCTAACGCTTCCATTGATTGTTATAATCATAGAGTTTTCTTTTCTGTAATCTACGCCCACACCAATGTCCGCATCCTCTAACAGTTTGCCATGGAAGTATTCTGTCCATGGTCGGGTGAATCGACTATAGCCGGAACATCCCTCTGTCAAAGGTACGTCAGGAGCATTCCGCTATCAAAGATAGTGGAGAGCTCCTTGATACCGTACTTGCTGTTGGCGATGCGAGACATTTCCCACCCGACAGTTATAATGATTGTATTCAGTTATAAAGTTCCTATATACTAGTATTTTAACCATTGTGTTTTCATTCCTACTTGTGATTCTGAGAACTTTTTTCTGTAAAGTTGATGCATCCATCACCAAATTGGCAAGTCGTTCCTGGTAAACAATCTTCCTTTTCCTTGAAAAGAGTATTGTTCACAGAAGACTTGCTTTATTGGTTTGTCTGCACTTTGTAAAACAGAAAAAATTTCCCGATCACAGTCCGTAAAGACTTAACAAAAGGGAAATAAAATCAGAGTGCAGTATGAACACAGTGAATGTTTACATCAAAGGTCAGGAAGACAAGGAACTGATAAGTTTCTTGCGATATTTTCCCTCACGCATCAAGAACATAGGAATGGACGCAGTTTTTGACCGTCAGATTGTCTATGACTACAAGGATGGCCGCAACCACCTGGAGGTGGCCAAATGCGTGGCAAAGTTCCTCGTAAAGAAGTTTGGCCGTAAGATATGCAATGTGGTATTCTCGTGCATCCCTGCAAGTAGTCCGGAACGTAACGAAATGAGAAACAGACATTTTTCCGAGCTTGTATGCAGGTTCTCCGGAGCCATTGACGGGTTCTCTCATGTGAGTGTCATCGGTGAACGTACTGCAGTTCATGGAACAAAGATAAAAAAGGAAGAGCGTGCCAAACGGATAAATGAGCAGAACAACATTAAGATTGATGCTGATTTCTTCAAGAACAAGGAGGTCTGCATTTGGGATGATGTAGTCACAACGGGTGCATCCTTTAATGCCTATGTCTCCCAATTGGAACAAGCCGGAGCTCATGTTACAAACGGCATCTTCCTTGCTAAAACAAGCTATAAATACGTACTAAAATGACAATTATGAATGATTTGAAATTTGACAGGACAGTCTCAGCTGCTTTTACAGGACATCGGTTCTATGACTTTTCCCAAAGGGAATTTATTCAGGAACGCCTTACTTCGGCAATATCCGAAGCCTATGACCATGGCATCATGAATTTCATTTCCGGATTTGCTTTGGGAATAGACCTGATGGCAGCACAGTTGGTACAATCGCTGAAATGTAATTTGCCCGGAATATCTCTGACTGCAGCCATACCATTTGAAGGCCAGGCAGAAAGATATAATATCTATGATAAAAGAGTTTATAGACGGTTGCTTGAACTGGCTGATAAGGTAATTGTGCTCAGTGACTGCTATTATCCGAGGTGCTTCCTTGACCGGGACGAGTTTATGGTTGAGAATGCTTCATATCTCATTGCCTATTATGATGGCCGTGAGAAAGGTGGAACATACTACACCGTTAAAAAGGCACGAGCGAGGGGCATCCCGATTATTAATGTGTATTGATTTTAAATGGAACGAGTATGAATGAAATTTTTGATACTGTTATTGTCTTTTTCGTCTTCCGTCTTTTCTTCTACATCGTGGAAGTATGGTGGAATGGAGATGAACGGAACGATTTCAGAAGAGACAGATAGCAATCTTGATATATAAGTCAAGTACAGGTGAGTAGGAGTGGTCTTGCCATCAGCTTCTACAGGACAATCACGCTTTCATTGCAGGGATAGGTTTTTATCCTTGCCGGGTCTTTGCGTATTTTGGTGAACGAAACTTCGGTATAACCCGTTATAACTCCAGAGTACCATGTCTTTTGATAGACAGAATATTGTCAATCAGAAGTACTTTCCCGTCCGATAACGTGAGTGCTCTTGTCACCTCTTCGTATTTCTTGGCTGTGCCTGTTATTGACACATATTTGCCTCCATCTTTTTGAGTATCAGGTACGAAATACACGAAAGTGTATTCTTCCTGTCCCGGAATCTGTTCAATGACGCGAGCGAGTTTTCTTGTAAGACTTGCCATCTCATCATCAGAAAGGAGCTTCTTGGGAGTAGTCAGCCTTGCTGTTTCTGCTATCGCTTCGTCGTGACCGGTGAGAGCTGCAAACGGGGCAAACTGGGCGGCACGGTTCTCCATGGACATAGGTGTCCTGTTCTTTGATACGTGGTGAGGCAAGTTGATTATGTCGTCATATTTACTCATGGTGCCCTCCAATCTGTTGGTTACGTTCTTTCTGGGTTGCTCCATTGGCATAGTTGATGCCTTTCAGGATAGCATTCTTCCCAAACTTCTTCTTTATACTTAGGATAGCTTCCTGACGCCTGCGTTCCTTCTCTGCTTTTTCCAAGTCATCATTCCGTTGTCTTTCGGACTCTTCGGGGTCAGTAAAAAGATCGAGCTGAACAATTTTAGGTTGCTTCTTATACTGCTCCTCATCTATGAGGTGATTCACCGACAGGTTAAGACGGCGCACGAGTAGGACAGGATTTACTATGCGGTCGTACAGCTCGGCCACTTTTTCGGAGATGATGCTGCCTGACGAAGTTGGTTCCTCGGTATTTATAGTACCATGAGCATGGATCGGTACCTGTCTGCCATAATGGTCTGTTGTAATCTTACCATGGTACTTCTCCCTTATTGAAGGGTTGGTCAGCGATTCGATGTCGTATCCCACGGTAAGCACTAATTGGTCGGTGAGCAGCCTCTTGTCCACAAGGTCGAGCGAAACACTGTCGGCCATTTCAAGTATCACATTACGTGCCATATCCGTAGTGTAAGCTGACTGGAGTACCTGGCCGGAACTCAATGACTTGCTTTCAGGCCGATAGGCTTTCACATACTCCATGGTAACAGGTTCCCATCCCCAGGCATGGTCAATAAGCAGTTCAGCATTGACTCCAAACATCTGGTACAGGAATCCCTCATGTTCAATAGAGCATCTGGCCACATCACCCATAGTCAGGATATTGTACTGAGCCAGGCGGTTGGCAATGCCTTTGCCTACTCGCCAGAAGTCAGTGAGAGGCGTGTGCTCCCAAAGCATCCTGCGGTAAGACATTTCATCCAGCTCGGCAATGCGTACACCGTTCTCGTCGGGCGGCATCTTCTTGGCCACAATGTCCATGGCTACCTTGCACAGATACATGTTGGTACCTATTCCTGCCGTAGCTGTAATGCCTGTTTCCGAAAGGACATGACGGATCATCTTCATCGCCAGCTCATGAGCAGTCATCCTGTAAGTTGCAAGATAGGTGGTAGCATCTATGAAGACCTCGTCGATGGAATACACATGGATGTCATCTGGACTGATATATTTCAGGTAGATGTCATAGATTCTTGTACTGTATTCTATGTAGTGAGCCATGCGGGGAGGAGCCACCACATAGTCTATGGCCAGACTTTTATTGCTGTCCAGCTCCTTCTTCGAGTAGGATTTTCCAGCATTACCTCGCTGCCTGTTTGCCACACGCACTTTCTCAATCACCTCGAATAAGCGAGGACGGCCCCCGGTACCATACTCCTTTAAAGCCGGAGATACAGCCAGGCAGATGGTCTTTTCCGTGCGTGAAGCATCAGCCACAACAAGGCATGTGTCAAGCGGGTCTAATCCCCGTTCAACACATTCCACTGAAGCATAGAATGATTTCAGGTCTATTGCTATATATTGTCGTAATGGCTCGGTTCTCATTATATTTCTGTAGATACTAATTGAAAAGTGCGCCAATATTCCAGTTGAAAATTGCGCCACCAT
>ERZ772870.170-NODE-170-length-80623-cov-29.044372_pt1 | contig 80623 bp, 68 predicted proteins | sample MGYA00511376_ERZ772870 | MGnify/ENA primary metagenome ERZ772870 (study PRJEB29015, sample SAMEA2737719) | human gut metagenome | biome: human gut; feature: human-associated habitat; material: faeces | place: China | collected 2012 ... | reverse complement strand
ACGCTTGGGGAGATCGTGTAAGACGCCAATTCCTCGGAGGCGGCGCAGTGGTCGTCGAACCAAGAATCCCCTGCCTTTAGGCATGGGGAGTGTCAATTTCTTATTCTATTTTAACACCATCTACTTTATCTTGTAAACTTTTTTTCACCTTTAAATAGAATTCATGGCGCGGCAGCTCCGTCTTGCCGACCTGCTCGTAGTGCGCGACCTTGTCGCGGTACATGCGGCGGTCCGTCTTGGAGATGGCCTCGTCAAGCTCGGCCGCATCGGCGAGCCAGTCGGCCCCGACGGCGAGTGAGACGTCATCCGCGACACGCGCGCGCAGCTGCGCGAAGCGCTCCGCGAATTCCTGCTTCGCGACCTGCGGCATCAGGACGAGGAACTCGTCGCCACCGACGCGGTAGGCATGCTCGCGGCCGCAGCAGTCCGCGAGCAGGTCGGCCGTGCGCTTCAGGGCTTCATCGCCAGCCCGATGGCCGTACTTGTCGTTGATCTCCTTGAGACCGTTGACATCGGCGTAGACGACGCCCACAGCGCCGCGCTGCTGCATCAGCGTGTCGACCGCCAGGTTGAACGCATTGCGGTTCCGCAGGCCCGTCAGCGTATCGTAGCGGCTCAGATGGTCGAGCTCTTCCAAGAGGCGGTGGTTCGCGAGCTTGGCCGCGATGAAGTACGACACCGTCTCAAAGACAGCGACCGTGTTGACGCGGCTGTCCCACTCGTAATTGTCGGCACAGAGATAGCCGATGAGCCTGCCGCTGTGGTAGATGGGCGTCGCGATGAGGCGCTCGATGCCCTGCCGCCTGAGGTTCTCGTAGTCGACGGGGTCGTCGTCCTTGAGGACCTCGATGTCATCGATGACGACACTCGACGCCGTCTCGAGGAATCTCTCCCAGCCGCCGATGTACTTCGCATAGTCGAGCTGCTGCAGCGTCGCCAGCTCCGACTTGACGCCGGCCGCGCACCACTCAAAGGTGTTCGAGACGGTCTTGCGGTCCGTCTCGAGGATGTAGAGCCGGTCGGGACGCAGCACGCGGCTGAGCTCCCGCAGTGCGTGGTTCATCGCCGTCTCATAGTCGTCCTCGCCGTTGAGGATCTTCGAGATGCGCAGGATCACATCATTCGTCGTGCACTCGCGCTTCATCTTGAGCTGCTGCGCACGGTCGAGGTCGACATTCGTGAACGTATAGGCGACATAGCCCGGGATCTTGAGCGGCATGATCGTGAAGTCGAGCCAGTGTCCGATCTCCGGCGCATAGATGCAGTCATGGAAGGCCCGCCCCTCCTGGTAGGCCTTTGTGCAGTACGTCATCCAGATCGGATCTCCATTTGCATAGACAGAGAAGAAAGACTTCCCCAAAAGCTCTTCCTTCTTTATCCCCGCCATCTCGCAGTAGATCTCGTTGACAAAGACGTACTCCGTGTCCCGGACCGTCCTGCCGTCCTTCGCAAAGAGCAGCCTATAGACGGCATAAGCCACCGGAACATCGCCATAGATGTCCGGCGTCCAATCCTTTTCCATAAAACTCCCCCCATAATCAAAATCATTCGTTAGGTTCCCATGCCGTCTCAGAGCTCGCCGCGGAATGCCCGCGCGAGGATGGACTGCTTCATACGGTCAACCGACTCCAGCACCGACTCTGCCGACTGTCGGACTGTTTCTTCGCGGCCGAGCAGTCGGTCAAGGAGTCGGACAATCTCCTGCTGCTCAGCAAGAGGCGGCAAAGGAACTGCAAACAAGGATAAGTCGCCGGCTCCCAAATTAGGTTGAGCTGTTCCATTATCGTACTTAGACATTTCATTTTGGAATAATAGTGAATTGAGGTAAAAGGATATGTAGTCATACATAGCATCATTATCCAAATAGCTACGTATAATGACCAAAGATGAGGCAATCGCTCCGCGTTCAAAAGGATATCTGCCATTCTTGCCAAGGGAGCCACGAATACACAGCACTAAGTCACCTTTTTCTAGCTTGCCACTTCTCAAAATATCATACCGCTCTTCATCGACATACAAAAGATGTTCAGTCGATATGCTATTATCCTGTATATTCAGCGCACTTATGAACGGAATATCTCCTGCCTCGTGCAGTTCTTTTTTAGGAGGATAGTTTTTACCTCTATCACCATTGATGATTCGAAGGATATCGCCAAACCTTACCCATCTCCAATTATCTGGGATTGCAAAAGGCTTTTCTTCATCAGTTATGGGCGGCAGTCGCTTCGGCTTCTTGATTTTCTTTTCCTTGACCATCTGTTCTTTGGCGGCATATATTTCATCAAGGAAATCTTGTGCCGTACCATTTTCATCCAATGTGGCCGTCAGTTTTCCTCGAAATGCATCATTCAGCAGCGCGGCTTTGCGCGCTTCATGGGCATCGCCGACGGACTGCTCCTTTGCTGCGCGCAGTTCGTCGGCGATTTCTTGCAGGAGCTGCACGGCGTCCTTCAGGCTCGCGATGGCGCTTTCGGCGCTCTCGACGGGGTCGGGCAGGTCTTCGTAGTCGATGATGGAGTCGTCCTTGATGAGTCCGAGGTCGAGGCTGTCGTCTTTCGCGGCGATCTCTTCGCGCGTAAAGCACTGCCAGCGCTCGTCGTCGACGCTCTTGCGGTCGTCCGACTCGTACGCCTTGACGAAGTCGGCGAAGTCCTCTTTGCGCAGCGGGTGCGTCTTGCCGAAGGATGGCATGTTCGTGCGCAGGTCGTAGAACCAGACTTCTTTGGTGTTGCCATGGTCCGACTCGCCGCGCGTGAAGAAGAGCACGTTCGTCTTGACGCCCTGCGCGTAGAAGATGCCCGTCGGCAGGCGCAGGATGGTGTGCAGGTCGCACTTCTCCATGAGGTCGCGGCGGATGGCCTGACCGTCGCCATCGGCGAACAGGACGTTGTCGGGCAGGACGACGGCGGCGCGCGCCTTGCCGTCGTGCTTGAGGCTGCGGTAGATGTGCTGGAGGAAGTTGAGCTGCTTGTTGCTCGTCGTATAGGTGAAGTCGTCGCGCGTCGCGCGCTCGCCGCCCTTCTTCGTGCCGAACGGCGGATTCGTCAGTACGACATCATAATCCTTGAAGCGCTTGCCAAAGTCGGACAGCGTGTCGCCGAGGTAGATTGGGCCGTCGATGCCGTGCAGCATGGCGTTCATGAGCGCGAGGCGGTGCGTGTCGTGGACAAGCTCGCAGCCGGAGAAGGCCTCCTCGATCTCGAAGTCCGCCATCTCTGTCGTGAGATTGGCATAGTCGTCCGTCGTATCCCTGACGTACTGCGCGGCGGCGATCATAAAGCCGAACGTGCCGCAGGCGGGGTCATTGCAGCGCTCGCCAGGCTGCGGCTTGACGAGGTGGGTCATGACGTCGATGAGCACGCGCGGCGTGAAGTACTGGCCTGCGCCGGATTTCTTCTCGTTGGCATTCTTCTCGAGCAGTCCCTCGTAGAGGCTGCCGAGGCCCTCTTCCTTCGCGGAGAACCAGTCGAGCTCGTCGATGCTCGTGATGATCTTCTCGAGGTTCTTCGGCTCGTCGATGTTCGTCGCGGCGCCGGCGTAGATCTCGCGCACGCGGCCCTGTGTCTCCGTGCCGAGCTTGTCGAGGACCTTCTTGTAGTGGTTCTTGAGATCGAGCCCGCGCAGGCCGCGCAGGGCATCCCAGCGACATTCCTCGGGGATTGCTGCCTCTGTGTCTGTCTCCTTCGCCATCTTGAGAAAGAGGATGTAGGTCAGCTCCGTCACGTACTGATGATAGGTGATGCCATCATCGCGCAGGACGTTGCAGAGATTCCAGAGCTTCGCTACGATTTCTTGTGTGGTCATGCCAGATTGATTCTCCTTTTTCGTTCATTCGCTATGTGGATAATATGTGGATATCCTGTGGATATATTGTAGATAAGTGATTTGAGGTTGTGGATAATTTATCCTACCCTCCCGCTTTATGATTCAGACTATGTCCAGACTGCGTCCGCTTCGGTGCTCTATATGACCTTGTGGATAGCCGCTATCCCTTGGTGCACAAGGCTTCCAGGATTCCTTAAGACATAGATAAAGCGAAGACAAAGAAAAAAATAGTAACGTAGTAGAGTTTGAGCTCCTCCGCTCCAAACGCGGCGAAGAAGCCCTCCTCAGGCCGCTTCATCTTGCCTGCCGTTGGCCTCCATCGTCATAGAGATAAGCGTTGAGCTTGCCGATGACCTCAGACAGATGACCATCGAAGATCCTATCGTAACGCGGCTGGCCGCCATCTCTCCTGAAGCGGCTGTCATCTTTGAACATCTGCATGCCGATGACGTAGTTCTCGTCGGCGAGGAAGTACTTCTCGATCTTGCGCAGGACATTTTCCTGCTGTTTGGTCAGTTTGCCATTCTGGCGCAGTTCGCCGACCAGACGGTCGACAGCATCGTGGATGCGCTCTTCGTGGCTCTTGAGTGGCGTGCCGATCGTCGCACGGCGAATGAGGCTGATGATATCGGCCGTGACGGCTGCTCCATCGCCGCCCGCAATGGCGTCTGAGAGCTGGCGCTCGGTGAAGTGGAGCTTGCTGAGCTGTTTGCGCAGGCTCTTGAGCTCTTCCATCTTGAGGTCCTGCGGCCGCGTGCAGATGATGTTGAGCGCTTCGACCTTGTCGCGATTCCCGCGCACCCATGCGGTGAAGGACTCGAGATAGTCCTCCGGCCGTGTCTCGCCCTCACCATAGCCGTGGTAGACATTCGTGACCTTATCCGGGTGATCATCGACAACGATCCCTTCGCGCGTGCGGTGGATGGACTCGAGCGCCTCGATGGCTTCGCGGTTCTCCAAGAGCACGGCACGCGCCTGCTCGATGGACAGCTTGTGCACTTCATTGATGAAGTCGGTCAGCGAGGCAGGTGACTTCCCTTCGATGGTGAGTGAGTCGGCGGCCTCTTTATCTTGTTCCCTGTCTAGCAGCTTGCTCTTGCGGCGCAGTCGGCTCGTGAAGCGGTCAAGCCTAGCGCTCAGCCGCTTCTCACGCAGCGCGCTGTCATCTGCTTCACCTTCGTCGGACAGCGACTCGTCCTCGAGTCCGTCGAGCAACTTGGCAAAGGTCTCCTTCGGATTGGCCACGACGGGCTTCATGTTGCTGATCTTCTCGAGGGCGGCATACGTGCCGACAGGGTCGTAGATATCGAAGGCCTCCTTGTGGATGGCTGGGCAGAGGCGCGTCGCACGGCCGAGCATCTGCTCGAAGAGGATGCGCGACTTGACACGGCGCAGGAAGACGAGCGTCGTGATCTCCGGCACATCGATGCCTGTCGAGAGCAGGTCGACCGTCACGACGATGCTCGGGTACACTTCGTTCTTGAAGTGCTGCACGGCCTCGGGTATCTTCTTCTGGCTGCCGTTCTCGATGGTGCCCGTGATCTTGCGGATGGCATCGGCTGGTGCCTTACCTTCATAGATTTCTCTAAGCAAGCGCACGATGAGGTCGGCATGCTGGTCGTTCGCGGCGAAGATCAGCATCTTGCCCTGTTCGCGTGCTGTCGGGTCAAAGTCCTTGGCAATCCGCTCAAGTACAGCCTTGTTGAACGCTTCGGTGATGACCTTGCGGTTGAAGTCTGCGACGTCGAAGTCGAGCTCGTCCTCGAGCTGCGCGCCGTTGAGCAGTTCGCCGGTCTCGGGGTCGAGCAGGGCGACGGTCTCGCCCTTCTTGTAGTGGATGCCCTTCGTCGAGAGCTCCGTCTCGATGTGGATGGGCGCATTGTGGTCGACGAGATAGCCGTCGACGACGGCTTCGCGGTAGGAATAGGTGAAGACGGGCGCGCCGAAGATCTTCGTCGTGTGCAGGGCCGGCGTGGCCGTCAGCCCGATCTTCACGGCGTCAAAGTACTCGACGACACTCCGGTACTTGCTCAGGTAGTCGCGCTGGTCGCGGTAGAGGACCTCGTCCTCGCTCATGTCGCGGTCGAGGATGTAGCCGCGGTGCGCCTCATCGATGATGACGAGGTCGAAGTCCGTGACGGCCGGCATCGATTCACCCTCGTGGTAGAGGATGCGGCGCACGAGGCTCTGGACCGTCGCGACCTGCACGCTCGTCTCGCGCTCGACAACAGCGTCGTCGGCAATGCCCTGGACATTGTAGATCTGCGTGAGCGTCTGGAGCTCGGCGAGCTTGACCTCACGAAAAGTGTCCTCTGCCTGTGCGCCGAGGACATTGCGGTCGACGAGGAAGAGGATGCGGCGGAAGCGGCCCGTCTTGAGGAAGCGGTAAATGAGCGCGAGGACGAGCCGCGTCTTGCCCGTGCCGGTCGCCATCGCGAGCAGCATCGAGGTCTTGCCGTCAGCGAGTGCCTGCTCGACGGCTTCGACGGCCCTTACCTGATAGTCACGCAGGCTCAGTCCCTGCGGGTCGCGCAGCTCGTCGTAGGGCTCGGCGGCGAGGCGCTTCTCACCTGCCGCCTTGTCCTGCTTCAGCAGCGCGAGAATGCCGTCGGGCGACATCCAGCCGTGCAGGGCGTGCGGGATGTTCATCGGGTCGCGCAGGTCCTGGAACCAGATGCCCGACTTCTCCTTGTACTGCTCGATGTAGGGTCGGCCGTTCGTCGCGAAGGTGAACGGGACCTGATAATCGCCCCACTTGCCGACGGTGTACGGCGCTGCGCTCTCGGCGACGGCGGCATAGCGCTTGCCCTGCCCGTCGAGGACAGAGGCTACATCCTTGTATTCGGCCTTTGCCTCGACGACAGCGACCATCTTCTCCCCGCAGAACAGGGCGTAGTCGACGGGGCCCGTGCTCGTCGGCCACTCAGCGATGGCGATGTTGCGCCCCTTCTCGGGGCGCGTGCCCTTGCTGTGGCGCAGCTGCTGCGTGTCGGCCTCCCAGCCCACGCGGCGCAGCTGCTCATCGATGAGGAGGCGCGTCTCTGCCTCGCTCTTGTAGCGATGCGCGGCAGCTGTGCTCGCGCGCTTCTGGCGCTTCTCGCGCGTCAGGCTCTCGGCCTTGGCCGACTCGATGGCCTTGGCCGCCACTTCCTCGTCACGCGCGGCTTCGCGGCGACGCTCGGCGGCCGTCTCGCGTGCCTCCATGACCTCCGGCGGCACGAAGTCGTGATGCTCGTACTGATAGTCGCCGTACGTCTCATAGAACCACTCCGTCAGTGTGTAGGCGAGCGGCAGCAGGACCTTGCAGTCCTCGACGGACTCGTAGCTCTCGTGGACGGCGAGATTGCGCTTCTTGCGCAGGGTGTGCAGGATGGCGGCGAGGTCCTGCGTGATGTAGTCTTCCTTCAGCAGCAGGTCAATGCGGTGCACGGCGTCATCTTTATAGGGATGCGCGATGCCATCGATGTCGTAGATGAGCTGGACGACCGTCTCACCGATCATGCCGAGCTTCATGAGGCATGCATTCGCGTCCGACTGCCAGTAGCGCTCGGCCTGCTGCCCGAAGCGCGCAAGCACCGGGAAACGCTCGGCCAAGAATGAAAAATTGGATCCCCTCTCCCTCTCCATGAAGCTTCTCCCCTTCTCTTGACTGATTGTATCATGTAGCAAGAGTCCCTGCTGTGAGAGACAGCAGGGACTCCTGAGCATCTTCATCTTCTGTTAAATAATTCCACGGCCAAAAGAAAAATCCTGCCTGCATTCATGCAGACAGGACCAGTTGAACTTATGCTTATTTTACTTCAGCAGCGCCGAGCGGGCAGCCCTCGTTGAAATTGCGGGCGTTCTCCATCGTCACCGTTGCGATGGCCTGCAGGGCCTCGCGCGTGAAGAATGCCTGATGGCTCGTGAGGATGACCTGCGGGAACATGAGCAGGCGGCCCGTGATGTCTTCCGTCGGAACGTCGGAGCTGTGATCCGTGTAGACATTGGCGTCCTCGCCCTCGTAGACATCGAGCGCGACCGCATGGAACTTGCCCTTCTTGAGAGCAGCGATGAGCGCTTCCGTATCGATGAGGCCGCCGCGTGCAGCGTTCGTGAGCATGACATCGTCCTTCATGAGGGAGATGGCCTTCTCATCGATAAGATGATACGTGCCGCCTTCGCCCATGATGAGCGGTGCGTGGATGGAGATGAGGTCGGAGCGGCTCAGGACTTCCTCCTTCGAGGCATAGGTGAGCAGGCCCTCCTCTTCGAGCTTCTTGTTCGGGAACGCATCCCAGCCGATGACCGTCATGCCGTAGCCCTTGCAGATGCGCGCCATGCACTGGCCGATGCGGCCCGTGCCGAGGATGCCGGCGACCTTGTTGTGGAGGTCGACGCCGAGCAGACCTGTGAGGTCGAAGTTGTTGTCGCGCACCTTGTTGTACGCCTTGTGCAGGCGGCGGTTCGCGGCCTGCAGCGTCGCCATTGCATGCTCTGCCACCGCGTACGGGGAGTAAGCCGGTACGCGCAGGACCGTGATGCCGTACTCGGCAGCGGCCTTCTTGTCGACATTGTTGAAGCCGGCGCAGCGCAGGAGAATCAGGCGGACGCCGCCATCGTGCAGCTGCTCGATGACAGAGCGCGGTGCCTCGTCGTTGACGAAGATGCAGACGGCGTCATAGCCGTTGGCGAGATGTGCCGTCTCATCCGTCAGGCGGCTCGCGAAATATTTGATCTCAACGTTGTACGTACCATCGCCACGATCCTTCGCGAGCTCGCTGAAATAGAGGCGGTCATAGTCTTTCGTGCCGAAGAAGGCAACCTTGAGTACAGGGATCTTCTTATCCTTCGGACCCATCGCCTCAAAGACTGCCTGAATCTGCTTTGCAGCCTCTTCCTCGTCGGGGCCGTCCACCGTGACATTGACCGTTGCGCCCTTCGCGACATGGAGGTTCAGGATCTCCAGTACGTTGTTGCCCTGGGCAGTCTCATGATCGGCCTCGAGCGTCACCGCCGCGCGCAGGCTGCTGCATACCTGCGCGATCTGCGCTGCGGGACGCGCATGGATACCGAGTGAGCACTTCACGACGACTTGGAATTTTTTCATTGATAAGATCCTCCCAATAAAACCCATAAAAATGTGGTTCGTGTATATCACCAATAAGATTATACGACGCCGAGCGTGTGAAATCAATAACATATTTGCAGTCTCACTGCACTTTTTCGAAAGGCTGTTACCCGAAGAACAGCGAGATGGCGAATGCCTGCGTGAACTTCTCCCCTGTGTCGAAAGCGCATCTCAGCGATGGCGCAGCCAGCACGGGACGAGACAGAGGGCGCTGACGGCGAGGCCGAAGAACAGCGGGTTGCCAGCGGCGCCAAGGAAGACGGCAATGAGGGCCGCAGCCGTCGAGAGCACCATCGAGAGCGTGGCGCTCAGATTGGTGATGGTGCCCGGCGCGAAGATGGCGAAGCTCAGCGGCAGGAAGATGCCGCCGCTCCGGAGGGCCATGGACAGGTAGTTCCAGAACAGGACCTGGCTGCCCTCGTTGACCATCGCGATAAAGGCAGCGAGCGCGATCGTCAGCAGGACAATCAGGCGCGTGACGGAGAGCTCGGAGAGGTGGTACGGATGATTGACCGTCGGAATCTCCGTGATGTCGATCTCCTGGCTCTCGGGGTCCTCGGCGATCTTGTGGATCTTGCGGGCGCGCAGCGTCACGCGCGCGCGATGAAAGATGTCGCGCGAGAGCATCGTGCCGATGCCGAGCGAGAGGCCGGCAATCGAGCCGATCAGCGAGAGCATGATGCCGCCCATCGCGATGCCGCCGAGCAGGGAAGGCTGCTCCGTCAAGAGGTAGGTCGGCAGCGAAAGGATCGGCGTGACCTCTGGATGGGCCGCGCCCATGTAGATGCCAACCATCGCGCACGGCAGGCCGACCGGCAGGCTGATGAGCGCCGCCGTAAAGGCCGCGACGGACGCCGTGCGCGGGTTCGACGCGGAGAAGATGGCCTGGATGTACGACTGCGTGCAGAGCATGCCGATGACGACGGACGAGAAGTTCGCGAGGATATGGCTCATGTCGCCGTGCAGCAGGTTGAAGGCGCCAGCTGGCAGAGCCGCGGAGATGGCGGGGTCTGCAAACAGCGAATGCGCCGCCATAGTGCCGGCGATGGCCATCGTAATCCAGATGACGATCATCTTGAGGATGCCGCCGACGCCGGCACTCTTCATGCCGCCGAAGAAGGCGTAGGCTGCGACAGCCAGCACGAGCAGGATCGTCGCGGGCAGGAAGGAGATGCCGAAGATCGCGGCGATGATGTAGATGGCCGGCAGACAGCTCGCCACGGCGCTGAACAAGATGCCGATGGACGAGACGATGCTCGAGAAGACGCCGCAGGTCAGGCCGAAGTTCTGCGCGAGGAACTGCGGGATCGTCTCAAGCGCCGTGCGGCGCAGGGGCTTGGCGTAGAAGAGGCCCATGATGATGAGGCCGACGCCCGAGCCGATGGTGAACCACCAGGCCGAGAGGCCGGCCGTCGCCGCAAGCTGTGCCGTACCGACGGTCGCGCCGCCGCCGACACACGTGCCCGCGATGCCGCCCGCGACAAGCGGCACGCCGGCCGAGCGCCCGCCGACACTGAATCCCTTCGTCGAGTGGACCGAGCGCGCAGCCCGGATGCCGAAGCCTAGGACGACCGCGATCGTCGCGCAGATGATGACGAGCTGAAACAACGAAATATCCATGAAAAAAACACACTCCAAAAAAGAAAAGAGCCCCGCTCTTACGAGCCGGGGCATTTATAGGGTCACCCAAACCAGATCCAGAGCACACCGGCGACGGCGATGACGACGGCCGCTGTGTTGCGGTGGTAGTAATCGGCGAGCCAGCCGATGTGCGTCACATCGTAGAGCCAGCCGAGCACGCGCAGGGCGATGTAGTGGATGATGCAGCCGACGATGTATGCGAGGCCGACCTCGATGGCGATGGCCAGCATCGTGATGGAAAGGCCGATCATCGCGAAGATGCCCGTGAAGAACAGACCGATGATGACGAGCGCTGCCACGATGACAAAGAGCGTACCGCCGAGCGCGACGCCAATGCCCGCGAGAGCCGCCAGGAATCCCTTCAAGCTATCCATGAAAACTCCCCCTTCCTGAGAATTCCTTTCTATTTCCTTCATTCACCTTCATTATAGGGAGAAGTCCCGCCATTCGCAAGATGCAATTTCGTTCAAGCGTTCTTCTCTTCGAGCAGTGGCCTGAGGAACTTGCCCGTGTACGACGCAGGCACCTTGACGATGTCCTCGGGACGGCCTGTCGCGACGACGGTGCCGCCCTTGTCGCCGCCCTCGGGGCCGAGGTCGATGATGTAGTCGGCCGTCTTGATGACGTCGAGGTTGTGCTCGATGACGACGACGGTGTCGCCGCCTGCGACGAGGCGCTGCAGGATGTCCAAGAGCTTGTGGATGTCAGCCGTGTGCAGGCCCGTCGTCGGCTCGTCGAGGATGTAGAGCGTCTTGCCCGTCGAGCGGCGCGAGAGTTCCGTCGCGAGCTTGACGCGCTGCGCCTCGCCGCCTGAAAGCGTCGTCGCCGGCTGACCGAGCTTGATGTAGCCGAGGCCGACATCCTGAATGATCTGGAGCTTGCGCGCGATGCGCGGCACGTTGGCAAAGAACTCCACGGCCTCGTCGATCGTCATGTCGAGCACCTCGGAGATGTTCTTGCCCTTGTAGCGGACCTCGAGCGTCTCGCGGTTGTAGCGCGCGCCCTTGCAGACCTCACAGGGCACGTAGACATCGGGCAGGAAGTGCATCTCGATCTTGAGGATGCCGTCGCCCTTGCAGGCCTCGCAGCGGCCGCCCTTGACGTTGAAGCTGAAGCGGCCGGCCTTGTAGCCGCGCATGCGCGCCTCGCTCGTCTGGCTGAAGAGCTCGCGGATCGCGTCGAAGACGCCCGTGTACGTCGCCGGATTCGAGCGCGGCGTGCGGCCGATCGGCTGCTGGTCGATGTCGATGATCTTGTCGATGTTCTCGAGTCCCTTAATCTTCTTGTGTTTGCCCGGCTTGCCCTTCGCGTGGTAGAGGCGCGAGGCGATGCCCTTGTAGAGGATCTCGTTGACGAGCGTCGACTTGCCCGAGCCCGAGACGCCTGTGACGAGCGTCAGGGTACCGAGCGGGAACTTGACCGTCAGGTCCTTGAGGTTGTTCTCAGCTGCGCCGACGACCTCGATGAACTTGCCGTTCCCTGGGCGGCGCTTCGCGGGAACCGGGATGAACTTGCGGCGCGAGAGGTAGGCGCCCGTGATGGAGTCGGGGTTCTTCTTGATCTCCTCCGCCGTGCCCTCGGCGACGACGCGGCCGCCGTTCGCACCGGCGCCCGGGCCGATGTCGATGATGTGGTCGGCCGCGTACATCGTGTCCTCATCGTGCTCGACGACGATCAGGGTGTTGCCGAGGTCGCGCAGGTGCTTGAGCGTCGCGAGCAGGCGGTTGTTGTCGCGCTGGTGCAGGCCGATGCTCGGCTCGTCGAGCACGTAGAGCACGCCCTGCAGGCCCGAGCCGATCTGCGTCGCGAGGCGGATGCGCTGCGCCTCGCCGCCCGACAAGGTGCCCGCCGAGCGCGAGAGCGTCAGGTAGTCGAGTCCGACATCGAGCAGGAAGTGCAGCCGCGCGTGAATCTCCTTGAGGATCTGCGCCGCGATCTTCATCTCGCGCGGCGTCAGCGTGAGCTGCGTGAAGAAAGCGTCGGCCTCGCGGATCGTCATGCGCGTGACTTCGTCGATGTTCTTGCCGCCGACCGTGACGGCGAGCGTCTCGGGCTTCAAGCGCGCGCCGTGGCACGCCTTGCAGGGAATCTCGGTCATGTAGTTCTCGTATGACTCGCGCATCTCGTCGCTGTCTGTCTCGTGGTAGCGGCGCGCGAGCAGCGGCATGACGCCCTCAAATGGCACGAAGTACTCCTTGTCCTCACCGAACATGTTCGTGTAGCGGAAGGTGAAACGCTCCTCGCCCGAGCCGTAGAGCAGGACCTGCTGCGTCTTCTTGTCGATTTCCTGCCACGGCGTCTCGAGGCTGTAGCCGCGGTTTTCGAGGATGGCCTTCATCACGCACATCGCGTACGAGTGCAGATTCTTCGAGAGCGGCGCAAAGACACCGCCGCCCACACTCAGGGTCGGGTCAGGCAGGACAAGCTCCTCGTCGAACTCCATATGGCTGCCGAGGCCCATGCAGACGGGGCAGGCGCCGTAGGGATTGTTGAACGAGAACATGCGCGGCGTAATCTCGGGCAGGCTGATGCCGCAGTCGACGCAGGCGAAATTCTCGCTGAACATCAAGAGCTCGCCGTCGACGATCTGCACGTAGGCGACGCCCTCGCCGAGCTTCAGCGCCGTCTCGAGGGAGTCGGCCAGGCGCGATTCCATTCCCTCGCGCACGACGAGGCGGTCGATGACGACCTCGATCGTGTGCTTCTTGTTCTTCTCGAGCTGGATGTCCTCGCCGATGTCCATGACCTCGCCGTCGATGCGCACGCGTACATAACCTTCGTGGCGGATGTGTGCGAGGACCTTCTTGTGTTCGCCTTTCTTGCCGCGCACGACCTGCGCCATGACGAGCAGCTTCGTGCGCTCCGGCAGCTCGCGGATCTGGTCGATCATCTGGTCGACCGACTGCTGCGTGATGGGCTTGCCGCACTTCGGGCAGTGCGGGTGACCGGCGCGCGCAAACAGAAGGCGCAGGTAGTCGTAGATCTCCGTGACCGTGCCGACCGTCGAGCGCGGGTTGTGGCTCGTCGTCTTCTGGTCAATCGAGATGGCCGGCGAGAGGCCGTCGATCTGGTCGACGTCCGGCTTGTCCATCTGGCCGAGGAACTGGCGCGCGTACGACGAGAGCGACTCGACGTAGCGGCGCTGGCCTTCTGCGTAGATCGTATCGAAGGCCAGCGACGACTTGCCCGAGCCCGAGAGGCCTGTGATGACGACGAGCTTGTCGCGCGGGATGTTGACATCGATGTTCTTGAGGTTGTGCGCACGCGCACCCTTGATGCGGATGTATTTTTCCATGATTGTTTTCCTTTTTTATTGAATATGCTCAGACCCTGCTGCGGATCATCGCGCGGTAGACGAGCTCACTGAGGACATAGCCCGCGAGCATCAGGATGGCCATCGGCAGCGGGTTGCTGTCGCCGGCGATGCCCGTCAGCGGCATCATGACACCGCCGAGGATCATCTGGCTGAAGCCCAGGAGCGCGCTGGCCGAGCCGGCACTCTTGCCCTGGCGCGAGAGCGCGAGCGAGAAACTCGCCGTGCCCATGACGGAGAGCGGCACGATGGTCACGAAGAGGACGAGCAGCGTATAGAGAAGCGGCGCGTGCAGCAGGAAGCCCGCGAGCAGCAGCACAGCGCCGACGAGCGGGATGCGAAGCGATACAGAGAGCAGCTTCTCGTCCGGCACGCGGCCGGCAAAGCGCGCGGGCACTGTGCCGGCGACGAGCAGGCCAATGCCGATGCCGCCGAAGATCAGGCTGTACGTCTGCGCCGAGACGTGGTAGACGTTCTGGAAGACGAAGGAGCTGCCGCCGATGTACGAGAAGAACGAGCCGAAGAAGAAGAGCTGCAGCAGGCAGTGGCCGAGGAAGTAGCGGTCGCGCAGGAGCTGCGGGAACTTCGCGAAGGACTTGGCGATGCTCTGCTGGCGCTCCTCCTTCTTGAGCGTCTCGCGGTAGATCACCGTGGAGACGAACTGCGCAATGCCGACGATCACCAAGAGGGCAAAGATGCCGCGCCAGCTCGTGAAGCGCAGGATCTGGCCGCCGATGACCGGCGCGGCAATCGGCGCGAGGCCGTTGACGAGCATCAGGACGGCGAAGAAGCGCGTGAGCTCCGGTCCCTCAGCCACGTCGCGCGCGATGGCGCGAGCGATGACGATACCGCTCGCGCCGCTGAAGCCCTGCAGGAAGCGAAAGACGAGAAAGGACGTGATGTTCTCCGACAGGCAGGCGCCAGCACTCGCGGCCGTGAAGACGATCATGCCGACGAGCAACGGCAGCTTGCGGCCGAAGCGGTCTGACAGCGGTCCCATGAAGATCTGGCCAAAGGCCATGCCGAGCATCGTCATGGTCAGGGTCAGCTGCGTCAGCGACGCCGAGATGCCGAAGTTCCCGCCGAGCTCCGGTAGGGCCGGCAGATACATGTCAGTGGACAGCGGAGCCATCGCGGTCATGATGCCGAGAAACACCGTCAAGAATAGTTTCTGCTTTGGACTCAATCTCAAAAAAATCTTCCTTCCTCAAATTGCCTGGACTTACTTTTTTATCTCGATTTACCTATCATTTCTTTTTGGCTCGTTTCGCCTTGGGCGATGCGGAGGCTTTGGTCCCCGGCAAGCTGCCATCGAGCTCGAGGATCATGTCGCGAAGCTCTGCCGCGCGCTCGAACTCGAGCGCACGCGAGGCCTGCTGCATCTCGCGCGTCAACGTCTTGATGAGGTTCTCCTTATCCTTCTTGGTCAGCTTCTTCTTGCCCTTCTTGACCTCGTACTTGCCGCCCGACTCGGCGACGAGCGTCGTCTCAATCAGCGGCTTGATGGGCTTGACGATGGTCTTCGGCGTGATGCCATGCGCCTTGTTGTAGCCATCCTGTATCTCGCGGCGGCGCGCCGTCTCGTCGATGGCGCGCTTCATCGAGTCAGTGATGCGGTCGGCGTACATGATGACATGGCCGCGCGCATTGCGCGCCGCACGGCCGATGATCTGGATGAGTGATGTGTCGGAGCGCAGGAAGCCCTCCTTATCGGCATCGAGGATGGCGATCAACGAGACTTCCGGCATGTCGAGACCCTCGCGCAAGAGGTTGATACCGACGAGCACGTCGAACTCACCGGCGCGTAGGTCGTGGATAATCTCGGCGCGCTCAATCGTCGCGATGTCGGAGTGCAGGTAGCGGACCTTGACGCCGACTTCCGTGAAGTAGTCGGTCAGGTTCTCCGCCATCTTCTTTGTCAGCGTCGTGACGAGCACGCGCTCATTGCGCTCGATGCGGATCTTGATCTCGGCGAGCAGGTCGTCGATCTGGCCCTCGAGCGGCCGGACCTCGATCTCGGGGTCCAAGAGGCCCGTCGGGCGGATGATCTGCTGCGCGACCTGCTGGGCCTGCTCGAGCTCGTACTTGCCCGGCGTCGCTGAGACGTAGATGATCTGGTTGATGCGCGCGGCGAACTCCTCGAAGGTCAGCGGGCGGTTGTCGAAGGCCGACGGCAGCCGGAAGCCGTTCTCGACGAGCGAGACCTTGCGGCTGCGGTCACCGGCGTACATCGCGTGGAGCTGCGGCAGCGTCACATGCGACTCATCCATGACGATCAGGAAGTCTTCGGGGAAGTAATCGAGCAGCGTGTAGGGCGCCTCGCCGGCCTTGCGGTGCGTTAGGTGGCGCGAGTAGTTCTCGATGCCCGAGCAGTAGCCCATCTCCTGCATCATCTCGAGGTCGTAGCGCGTGCGCTGCTCGATGCGCTGCGCCTCGATGAGCTTGCCCTCCGCCTTGAACTTCTTGACCTGCTCCTCCATCTCCGCCTCGATGTCCTTCATCGCAATCTTGAGGTCCTCATCCTCCGTCACGTAATGCGAGGCCGGGAAGACCATCGAGTGCGTGCGCTCGCCGTAGACCTCCCCCGTCACGACGTCGAACTCGACGATGCGGTCGACCTCGTCGCCGAAGAGCTCGATGCGCACGGCGCGGTTGTTGTAGCCGGCCGGGAAGACCTCGATGACATCGCCGCGCACACGGAACTGACCGCGCTCGAACGCGACATCGTTGCGCTCGTAGCGGATGGAGACGAGCTTCTTGAGGATCGCATCTCTATCGACAATCTGCCCCTTATGCAGGGAGAGCACCATCTCGTGGTAGCTCTCCGGCGAGCCGAGGCCGTAGATACAGGAGACCGAGGCGACGATGATGACGTCGCGCCGCTCAAACAGCGAGCACGTCGCGCTGTGGCGCAACTCATCGATCTCGTCGTTGATAGAGGCGTCCTTCTCGATGTAGGTGTCCGTCGAGGCGATGTAGGCCTCCGGCTGGTAGAAGTCGTAGTAGCTGACGAAGTAGCCGACGTAATTGTTCGGGAAGAACGCCTTGAACTCGCTCGCGAGCTGCGCCGCCAGTGTCTTGTTGTGGGCGATGACGAGCGTCGGCTTCTGCACCTTCTCAATGACCTTGGCGATCGTGTACGTCTTGCCCGTGCCCGTCGCGCCCAAGAGGACCTGCGCCTGCTGGCCGTTCTCGACGCCGGCCGCGAGCTCCTCGATGGCCTGCGGCTGGTCGCCCATCGGCTCAAATGGCGCCACGACCTCAAAAGGCCTCTCCTCGTCAAAATGCATCGTATTGAGTTTCGGCACCATGGCCATGCGATTTCCCTCCTGTAATCAAAAAACATTATCCGTTGATGATATAGTACCTATATTATATACGTCTGTCCCCCAAAAATCCATAGGAAGAAAATGAGTGGGAAGGCGCGGCAGGATATGACAGATGTCATATCGCCATTGTTCAAGATTGTGACGCATATCCAATGTATTTTCTCTCACTCTATCGTATTATAAGAACTGTCAGATAGATAAGCAGCCGGACGGAAAAGCATCAGGAAGCATCAAGGCTGCTGGGGTATAGAGAAAGAGAGGTACTCTTATGGAAATCGCATTCTGCCGCATCGATGACCGACTGATCCACGGCCAGGTCGCTACTGTATGGACGAAAGTCACGGGCTGCAACCGCATCATGTGCTGCAACGACGACGTCGCGCAGGACACGCTGCGCAAGAAGCTCCTGCTGCAAGTCGCTCCTCCGGGCATCAAGGCTTACGTCATCCCAGTCGAGAAGGCTGTCGCCGCCTACAAGAACCCGAAGTACGCACCGTTCAAGACGCTGTTCCTGTTCACGAACCCGCGTGATGTCGTGCGCGCCGTCAAGGGCGGCATCCCGTTCAAGTCGGTCAACCTCGGCGGCATGACCTACAAGGACGGCGACACGCTGATCTCGCAGGCCGTCGCGGTCAACAAGGATGACGCTGCTGCCATCAAGGAGCTCGTCGACATGGGCATCGAGGTCGAGATCCGCAAGCTCGCCAACGAGCCGAAGAAAGACGCCATCGAGGCGCTCAAGGCAAAGGGCCTGCTCTAATGGCCTGACTGCCTGACCGATTGAGGGAAAACAAGCGGCAGTCTCGGGGGAGATTGCCGCTCCATCCTTAAGGGGGAACATCGAAATGACTACAGTCCAGTTCATTCTTCTCATTCTCGTCGCAGCTGTAGCCGGCATGGGGTCGGTCCTCGATGAGGCTCAGTTCCATCGCCCGCTCGTCGCTTGCACGCTCGTCGGCCTCGTGCTCGGCGATATCACAACCGGAATCATCCTCGGCGGTACACTCGAGATGCTCGCACTCGGCTGGATGAACGTCGGTGCAGCCATGGCACCAGATGCCGCGCTCGCGTCCGTCGTCTCCGCCATCCTCGTCATCGTCGGCCACCAAAGCATCGGTGCCGGCATCGCGATCGCCGTGCCGCTCGCCGCAGCCGGCCAGGTCCTGACGATCTTCGTCCGCACGATCACCGTCTTCTTCCAGCATCTCGCCGATAAGTTCGCCCTCGAGGGCAACGGCTTCGGCATCGAGATGTGCCACATCGGCGGCCTGCTGCTGCAGGCCATCCGCGTCGCTGTCCCGGCCGCTCTCGTCGCTGCTATCGCCGGCACAGATACCGTCAACGCCATGCTCGCTTCGATCCCTGAAGTCATCACGCGCGGCCTTCAGGTCGCCGGCGGCTTCATCGTCGTCGTCGGTTATGCGATGGTCATCAACATGATGAACGCCAAATCGCTCATGCCGTTCTTCTTCCTCGGTTTCCTCATCGCCGTCTTCACGAACGTCAACCTCATCGGCTTCGGCGCCATCGGCCTCATCGCTGCTTACTTCCACGTCAAGGGCCTCCAGCGCGATATCGCCATCGAGGAAGCAGCCCAGACGGGCGGCTCCGGCACGGCTGGCGGCACGGGCCTCGATGACATCGATGACTCCGATCTGATGTAAGGGGGAAACGACCATGGAAAAGAAACTCAACAAAAGAGATCTCGTCAATATCTTCATCCGCTCGAACTTCCTTCTCGGCTCGTTCAACTTCGAGCGCATGCAGGCCATCGGCTTCTGCGTCTCGCTGCTGCCGGCCCTGCGGAAGGTCTACAAGGACGATAAGCCCGCGATGGCCGCAGCCATGAAGCGCCATCTCGAGTTCTTCAACACGCAGCCATTCCTCGCGACGCCGATCATGGGCATCACGGCGGCCATGGAAGAAAAGAAGGCCAATGGCGCGGACATCAGCGACCAGACCATCTCCGGCGTCAAGGTCGGCCTCATGGGCCCGCTCGCCGGCGTCGGCGACCCGATCTTCTGGGGCACGCTGCGCCCGGTCCTCGCGGCCCTCGGCGCCGGCATCGCCCTGACGGGCAGCATCATGGGCCCGCTGATCTTCTTCCTCGTCTTCAACGCCATCCGCCTCGCCACGAACTGGTACGGCGTCATGTACGGCTACGAGAAAGGCACGGAGCTCGTCGATGAGATGGGCGGCAACAAGATGCGCTTCCTCACGGAAGGCTCCTCCGTCCTCGGACTCCTCGTCATGGGCGCCCTCGTCGCGAAGTGGACGACGGTCAACATGCCGCTCGTGCTCTCGAGCTACACGAACAGCGCCGGCGAGCAGGTCACGACGACGGTCCAGACCATCCTCGACAGCCTCATGCCTGGCATCGTCCCGCTGCTCATGACCTTCGCCTGCATGTGGCTCCTGCGCAAAAACGTGAACCCGCTCATCATCATCCTGGGCCTGTTCGCACTCGGCATCGTCGGCTACGCGATTGGCCTCTTCGCCTGAGCAATCCTCTTATCCAAAAACAACCATCATCTGCATCCCGCAGAGGTTCTCCTGAGAGCCCCTGCGGGATTTTTTGTCAAAGCTGCGCCGACAGAGGGCAAACGATTGACTTTTCTCCCTGCCTTCGCTACGATTATCTTATATCTTGATGTGATTCTCATAGAACCCTCCAGAACATTAAAGGCAGGGATACTGACCATCAAGCATCATCAATCATCCACCATCCAGAAAGGACTCATCATGCTCCGGGAAAAACGACTGCTCGCCATCCTGACTGCCGTCATCTTCGTCTGCCTCGCCGTCGGCATCCTCAATTCGCCGCAGTACGACCTCAGCGCCAAGCAGGAGGAGCACCAGAAGAAATTCGGCGCCGTCTACATGACGCTCAACAATCCGTTCTACGAGATCATCGACGAAGAGATCCGCACGGAGGTCGAGAACCACGGCGATGTCCTGCTCTCGCGCGACCCGGCCCTCTCCGTTGAGAAGCAGACGGAAGAGGTCGAGGACCTCATCGCCGAGGGCGTCTCCGTCATCTTCCTCAACCCCGTCGATTTCGAGCGCATGGGGCCGGCACTCGAGGCAGCGCGCGCAGCCCGCATCCCCGTCATCACGATCGACACGAACGTCCAGGACAGCAGCGCCGTCGTCTCGACCATCGAGACGGACAATTATGCGGCTGGCCGCGCCTGCGCCGAGCATCTGCTGCAGACCGTAGGTCACGCGAATATCCTGCTGCTCAAGCACAGCACGGCGCGCTCTGCTGTCGACCGCATTACGGGATTCCGCCAGACAATTGCCGGCCATCCCGGCTTCACCATCGTCGATGAAGCGGAATGCGACGGCCAGCTCGAGCGCGCGATGCCCGCCATGCAGGAGATGCTCGAGCGCCATCCCGAGGCCGACACCGTCATGGCGCTCAACGACCCATCGGCCCTCGGCGCCATGGCAGCGCTCGAGGCGCGCGGACGCCTCCAGGGCTTCCGCGTCTACGGCGTCGACGGCGTCCCCGAGACGAAGGAACTGATCCTCGCCGGGCGCATGACGGCCACGGCCGGCCAGTCGCCGCGCCGGATTGGCCGGCTCGCCGCCCAGCAGGCCTACCGCTTGCTGGATGGCGAAGATGTCGAGCAGCTGATCCAGCTGCCGCCGCACCTCTGGACGAGAGAGAATCTCTCGCCATCGCAGACAAAGGAGTGGGATTGATCGTGAACCACACAACACTCAACCGCGCTCAGCAGCGGGCGCGCGCTCTCGACGCGCGGGAGCTCCACCAGATGCACGACCTGCTGACCATCTACAACGGCATGGTCGTCACGCTGGCCGCCGCTTTCATGAGCATCACACAGCTCAAGATCATCCAGACCTTCAATGCGCGTGCCTTCCTCGAGCAGCTCACGCTCGTCCCCCTGCCGCCGCTGTCTGGCTTTCTCCTGTCGGTCGCTGCCTTCCTCGCTCTCGCGGGGATTGGCTGGCTCTACCGGGAAGGCACGCTGCCGTCCACACTCCGCTACGCCTGCCTGAGCCTCGAAATCGTGCTCTGCGTCGTCATCATGCGCAGCCTGAACCTCGCCTACGACGGCATCGTGCTGCTCGTCGTCGCGGACCTTCTGCACCGCTACTCCGGCCGCCATCAGCTCATCGTGCTCACGGTCGCCATGCTCGGGCTCTACGCGATCGTCGACTACAACATCGTCTCGCTCGAGCATCACGTCTCGCCCTTCGATGCCTATGCTGCCTACTACGCCGCAGAGCCGCGCGCCTGGATCCTCACGCTCCACAACGGCTTCGTCTCCCTGAATCTCATCCTGTTTGTCTTCTACCTCACCCTGCTGATCCGGCAGAATCATCAGGAGAAGCAGCGCATCGCGAGCCTCAACGCCCAGCTCGAAGAGGCGAACACGCGCCTGCGCGCCTACGCGATTGAGGCGGAGTCCATGGCTGAGACGCGCGAGCGCAACCGTCTGGCCCGTGAGATCCACGACACGCTCGGCCACGCGCTGACCGGCATCGCAGCCGGGCTCGACGCCACGAGCTTCCTCATCGACATCGCGCCAGACAAGGCAAAGGAACAGCTCGTCAAGCTCAAGGCAACGGCCCTGCGCGGACTCAAGGACGTGCGCCGCAGCGTCAAGAAACTGCGCCCCGATGACCTCGAGCACCTTTCTCTGCGCGAGGCCATCGAGCGCATGATCGACGACTTCTCGACATCGACCGGCATGAAGATCGACCTGACGGTCCTGCAGTGGCCCGAACGGCTGCGCCCCGACCAGGAGGAAGTGCTCTACCGCGTCGTGCAGGAAGGTATGACGAATGCCCGGCGCCACGGCCATGCCGAGCATCTCAAGATCACGGTCGGCGTCAGACGCGGCATCATCTACCTGCTGCTCGCCGACGACGGGCAGGGCGCCGATATCGCAAAGCTCCAGAAGGGCTTCGGCCTGCGCCACATGCAGGAGCGCCTCGCCCTGCTGCACGGCAAGCTCCGCTACTGGAGCGATTCCGGTTTCACACTCGAGGCCATCGTGCCTGAAAATGAGGAGGCATCCAATTTCTTATGATGGACAAGATCAAGATCATGATTGCAGATGACCAGGAGCTCATCCGCGAGAGTCTCAGCATCGTGCTGAATGCCAATGCCGACATGGAGGTCACCGGTCTCGCTGGCAACGGGCGCGAGCTCATCGAGCTCATCGAGAAGAACCGGAAGGGCTTGCCCGACGTCGTGCTCATGGATGTGCGCATGCCTGAGCTCGACGGCGTCGAGGCGACGCGCGCCGTCAAGGAGCGCTGGCCGCAGGTGCGCATCATCATCCTGACGACGTTCGACGATGACGAGTACGTCTTCAACGCGCTCAAGTACGGTGCCAGCGGCTACCTCTTGAAGGGCGTCTCCGTGCCGGAGCTCAGCAAGGCCATCCGCACGGTCGCGCAGGGCGGCGCCATGATCAATCCGGGCATCGTCACGAAAGTCGTCAAGTTCTTCAACCAGATGGCGCAGTCGAGCCTGGCCACCACGCCGGAGGATACCGTCGGTGCTGACGTGCTCGGCCATACGGAGCGCAACATCGCCCTGCTCGTCGGCCGCGGCCTCTCCAACAAGGAAATCGCAGCAAGGCTCTCGCTGTCTGACGGCACCGTCCGCAACGGCCTCTCATCCGCCCTCGCCAAGCTCAACCTGCGCGACCGCACGCAGCTCGCCATCTGGTCCGTGCAGACGGGGCTCGCGAACGGCGAGGTCAAGCTATGAGCAAGCTTGGCCGCATCCGGCAGGCGCTGCGCCATCCCTCGCCCTTTCTCTGCCTGCTGCTCGCCTCCTACCTCTTCGTCTTACTCGCACTCTACTTCATGGAGCCCAAGCCCATCATCCTGCGCATCGGGACATTTGCAGGCAGCAACTGGGATGTGCCCGAGGGCGCGAGCTATGCCTACCTCGACGAGGTCATCGCGCAGTTCGAGGCGGAGCACCCCGGCGTCAAAGTCACCTATCAGAGCGGCATCCGCAAGGCGGATTATGCCGAATGGCTGGCCGGCCGTGCGCTGGACGGCGAGATGCCCGACGTCATCCTGATCCCGCAGGATGATTTCAACCTCTACGCCGACCTCGGTGCCCTGCTGCCGCTTGACGACCTCGCCAAGAAGGATGCTTCCTTCTCGCTCGACGACTTCTACCCCGCGCCGCTGGACTTCGCCCGCAGCACGGACGACACGACGCTCTACGCGCTGCCGGCCGAATGCATGCCGCGCCTGATGTTCGTCAACCGCACGCTGCTCGAGCGCGAGGGCATCCCCGTGCCGCAGGATGACTGGACCTGGGATGACTTCCTCGCCATCTGCCGGAAGGTCACGCGCGACACGGACGGCGACGGCCGCCTCGACCAGTTCGGCACCTATGGCTACACCTGGCAGGATGCCGTCATCACGAGCGGAGCCTCCTTGTTCCGCCCGGATGGCAGGGCCTCGCACTTCACGGACGAGCGCATCGAGAGCGCGATACGCTTTGCCAATGCGCTTCACCAGTCCCAGCAGGGCCAGATCGTGACGGAGCGCGACTTCGACCTCGGCCGCGTCGCCTTCCGTCCCTTCAGTTTCGCCGCCTACCGCACGTATCGGCCCTATCCGTGGCGCATCAAGAAGGCCACGGACTTCGAGTGGGACTGCATCCGCCTGCCGCGCGGCCCCGAGGGCAAGAACATCTCACCCGTCCAGACGCTGCTCATGGGCATCAGCGCCAAGACGAGAGAGCGCCAGCTCGCCTGGGAATTCCTCAAGGCATACTGCCACGACAAAGACAACCAGACGATGCTGCTCGAGGTCTCTGCTGCCCTGCCGGCCCGTCGCGGCATCATCGAGAACACGCCGGCACGCGAGCTCTTCGGCATGACGGGCAGCTCCGAAGGGCGCAGCCCACTGGCCGTCAGCCAAGTCATCGAAGAGGGCTCCGTCCCCTACCGCTTCCCGCGCTACCAGGCCGCCATGCTGCTGGCCGACCGCAAGATCCAGGCGCTCATCGACAACGATGCGCTCGAGGTCAATTCCATGAACCGCATCCAGAAAGAAATCAACGACTTCCTGCTGAAATAAAAAAGGCAACAAAAAATCGACCGATAGTCTCCTGTCGGTCGATTTTTTATTGCCTGAAGTTCAGTCGATCAGATGATGCGTGCTGAGATAGGCGTAGATGCCGTCTTCTTCATTGGACGAGGTGACCGCGCCGGCCGCCTCCTTGACGGGCTGCGGCGCATTGCCCATGGCGACGCTCGTGCCCGTGTAGCGGAGCATCTCGAGGTCGTTGTAGTTGTCGCCAAACGAGAGCGACTCATCGGCCTCGAGACCGAAGTGCCGCAGCATGACCTCGATGCCGCTGGCCTTGTTGACGGAGGCATCCATGATCTCGAGCAGATGCGGCGCCGAGCGCACGACATTGAGTGCGGGGAACAGCGCCTGGAGCTCCCGCTCGGCCCGCTCGCAGTCCGCTGGCTCCATCATGAGCAGGATCTTGTGCGGCAGGACGCCCGCCTGCAAGCAGTCCGCGAAGGGACGCACCTCGGCCACGGCCTCCGTGATCTTCATCTCGAAGACGACGCGCGGGTCGCTTGCCTCCCTGACGAACCAGTGATGGCCGGCATAGTAGTTGACCGTCGCCTGCGGGAAGTGCGCTTCGACGGCCTCGAGGAAGGCGGCCGTCTGCTCAGCCTTCATCGTCAGGCTGTAGAGTTCCTGCCCTTCTTCCGTCAGGACGAGCGCGCCGCTGTACGAGATCAGCGGAATCTTGACGCCCATCTTGTCGGTGATCGGGTAGATGGCCTCCGGCATGCGCGCCGAGACGAGCACGAACGGGATGCCGCGCTGCACGAGGCCCTTGACAGCCTGCTCGGTCTTCGCGGTGACGCGCTTGTCATCCGTCAGCAGCGTGCCGTCGATATCGGAGAATACAATGCGGACCATGCGAATCCCTCCTGAGCGTCAGCCCTTGACGACGATGTTGACGAGCTTCTTCGGCACGCAGATGACCTTGACGATTGTCTTGCCGGCCGTGAGCTCCTGCGTGCGCGGCAGGCCCATGGCGATCTCCTGCATGCCTTCGCGGTCGGTGTCGGCCGGGATCGTGATCTTGTCGCGGACCTTACCGTTGATCTGCAGGACGATCTCGATCTCCGCGAGCTTCGTGGCAGCCTCGTCGTAGGTCGGCCACTTCTGCTGGTGGACGCTGCCCTGGCCAGCAAACAGGCGGCTCCAGAGCTCTTCCGTGATGTGCGGCGCAAACGGTGCGAGGAGCTTGATGAGGTTTTCGGCGACCTCGCGCGCGAGGCCGGCGTTGAGGTCCTTGTCCTGGAAGGCGTAGAACGCGTTGACGAGCTCCATGATGGACGAGACGGCCGTGTTGAACATGAAGCGGTCGCGGACGTCTTCCGTAACCTTGCGGATCGTCACGTGCAGGATGCGGCGCAGGTCCTTCTCTTCCTTTGTGAGCTTCGAAGTATCATAATCTGCCTTGCCCGACTTGATGGCCTCCTCGAAGTGGCCGAGGATGCGCCAGACGCGGTTGAGGAAGCGGTAGGAGCCCTCGACGCCCTGGTCGCTCCACTCGAGGTCGCGGTCGACCGGTGCGGCGAACAGGATGAAGAGGCGGGCCGTGTCAGCGCCGTACTTCGCGATGATCTCCTCCGGCGAGACGACGTTGCCCTTCGACTTCGACATCTTCGAGCCGTCCTTGAGGACCATGCCCTGCGTCAGGAGATTCGTGAACGGCTCATCGAAGTCGACGAGGCCGGCGTCGTGCAGGACCTTCGTGAAGAAGCGCGAGTACAGGAGGTGCAGGATGGCATGCTCGATGCCGCCGATGTACTGGTCAACAGGCGCCCAGTAGTTGACCTTGTCCTTGGCGAACGGCTCCTTGTCGTTGTGCGGGTCCGTATAGCGCAGGTAGTACCACGAGGAGCAGATGAAGGTGTCCATCGTGTCCGTCTCGCGCGTCGCATCGGCGCCGCACTTCGGGCACTTGCAGTGGACGAAGCTCTCGCTCGAGGCGAGTGGCGAGAGCGAGCCCTGGTCAAACGAGACATCCTCCGGCAGCATGACCGGCAGGTCTTTCTCCGGCACGAGCACTTCGCCGCAGTGCGGGCAGTTGATGACCGGGATTGGCGCGCCCCAGTAGCGCTGGCGCGAGATCAGCCAGTCACGCAGGCGGAAGTTGACGCGGCGCTTGCCAAAGCCTTCCTTCTCGGCCTTGTCCATGATGCCCTTCATCGCGGCCTTGATGTCCATGCCAGTGAACTCGGCGGAGTTGACGAGCACACCGTCCTTATCCGTGTATGCCTCCGTCATCTCCTCGAGCTTGAGCTCATGGTCGCGCGGCTGCAGCGTGATGATCTTCGGGATGTCGTACTTCGTCGCGAACATCCAGTCACGCGAATCCTCGGACGGCACGCCGATGACGGCGCCTGTGCCGTAGTCGGCGAGGACGTAGTTCGTGACCCAGATCTGCACCTTCTTGCCGTTGAACGGGTTGATGCAGTAAGCGCCCGTGAAGATGCCTTCCTTCTCGGACTCGCTCGACGTGCGCTCGATCTCGCTCTGGTTGCGCGTGCGCTTGACGAACGCCTGGATCTCCTCAGCCTTTGGGTTGTTCTCGCAGATCTTGTCGACGAGCGGATGCTCGGCAGCGAGCGCGAGGAACGTGATGCCGTAGACCGTATCGGGGCGCGTCGTGTAGGCGGCAATCGTTGTGCCGAGCTCCGGTGCCTCGAGGTTGAACTCAAGACCTTCGCTGCGGCCGATCCAGTTGTCCTGCATCGTCTTGACGCGCTCCGGCCAGCCCTTGAGCTTGTCGAGGTCCTTCAGCAGCACATCAGCGTAGTCCGTGATCTTGAGGAACCACTGCGAGAGGTCTTTCTTGTGGACCTCGTGGTCGCAGCGCCAGCACTTGCCGTCGATGACCTGCTCATTCGCGAGCACCGTGCCGCAGGTGTCGCACCAGTTGACCGACGCCTTCTTCTTGTAGGCGAGGCCGCGCTTGTAGAAGAGCTCGAAGAGCCACTGCGTCCACTTGTAGTACGAGGGGTCGCACGTCTTGACCTCGCGGTCCCAGTCGTAGGAGAGGCCGAGCTTCTTCTGCTGCTTCTCCATGTTCTCGATGTTGCTGTACGTCCAGTCGGCCGGCTTGACGCCGTGCTTGATGGCGGCGTTCTCAGCCGGCATGCCGAAGGAGTCGAAGCCCATCGGATGCAGGACGTTGAAGCCCTCCATCGTCTTGTAGCGCGCCATGACGTCGCCGATGGCGTAGTTGCGCACATGGCCCATGTGCAGGTTGCCCGACGGATACGGGAACATCTCGAGCGCGTAGTACTTCGGGCGGTTCGGGTCGGCCTCTGTCTTGTAGACCTTGCCCTCTTCCCACTTCTTCTGCCATTTTGCCTCGATGTCCTGCGGCGAATATCTTTCCATGCTGACTGCCTCCTAAACTAAAAAAGTCCCCGACCGTCATTGCTGACGATCAGGGACGATGATTCGCGGTACCACCCTGCTTGATGCATGCGCATCCTCTCGGTGCCGTAACGTGGCAGGCGTCGGCCGTTTTGCCCGAAGGCGCCCCGGCCGCTCCTCCGCAGTGAGTTCAGCGCTTCTCATCACCGGCTCTCAGCTGCCGCCGGCTCTCTTGAGACGTTCCACACCTAATGCTCTGCATCCTCGGATTTACGTGTTTACATATGGTCTTATTATAGCGGGGATTTCGCGCATCGTCAACTACTTCTCGCGCTTCCCGTGCAGCTGCTCGAACTCGAGCTGCTTCTCGTGCGTCTGCTGCCACTTGCGGCGCGCGTCCTCGTAACTCTCACAGGCGAGCGTGAAGCCCTTGCCCGACACCTCCGACGTGTCGGAGACGATCATGAAGGCCTGCGGGTCGTGGTGGGCGACGATGGTCTTGACGCGGCTGACCTGCGTGAGGCTCACGACGACGAACAGGATGTTCTTCGGCTCCTCGGCGAAACCGCCACGGCCGTCGATGAACGTCGCGCCGCGGTGCACGTTCTCCATGATGTCGCTGCAGATGGCCTTGGCCTGCGGCGAGACGATGAAGATGGACTTCTCGCGGTTGAGGCCGGCGGCCACGCGGTTCGTCAGCTCCGCCGTCACGTAGATGGAGACGATGCTGAAGAGCGCAACCTCCATGCCAAACAGGGCGACCGAGCCCATGATGATCAGGAAGTTCAGGATGAAGACAACCGTGCCGACGTCGAGCGAGTAGTACTTCTTGGTGACGGCCGCGATGACGTCGAGGCCGCCCGTATTGGCATTGGCGCGGAAGACCATGCCGAAGCCGACACCGGCGAGCACACCGCCGAAGATGGAGTTGAGCATCGGGTCGGCGCAGATGGACCAGTCGACGAGGAAGTGCGTCGCATCGAGGATGACCGACAGGGCGACCGTGCCGAAGATGGTGTCGACGGCGTAGAGCCGGCCGAAGACGCGGTAAGCGAGGTAGAGGATTGGCAGGTTGTAGACGAGGTTCTGCATGCCGACGGGCAGGTCGGTCAGGTAGTAGATGATCAGGGCCACGCCGCTGATGCCGCCCGTCAGGAGGTGTGCCGGTATCAGGAACAGGTTGAAGCCGAGGCAGACGAGCAGGCAGCCGATTGTGATCTGGAGGTAGCGCATGGCATGCTTGCGCCAGAGATTCTGATTCATAGGGTATCCTTTCGCGCTTGAGCGCAGAGATGCAGGGCTACGGTCAAAGGGTCAGGCCAGCGAGAAGAAGTCCTTCGACTCGCAGTCGGCGATGACCTCGACGTGTCCCTCGCCGCGCAGCTCCTCGCGCAGGCGCTCCGCAAGCGAAGCGACGACGGGGAACTCCGTGCCGAAGTGGCCGGCGTCGATGACGTGCATGCCGAGCTCCGCCGCGTGCTGCGCATCGTGGTAGCGCACATCGCCCGTAACGTAGGCATCGGCCCCCATCGCGGCGGCCTTGGCGATGAACTCCGCACCGGCGCCGCTGCAGAGCGCGACCTTGCGCACGGGGCGGCTGCCGGCATCGACGAAGCGCACGTGCTCCGTCGGCAGGGCCTTGCGGACCTGCTCGGCAAAGTCGCGGATTGCCATCGGCTGCGGCAGCGTGCCGATGCGGCCGAGGCTCTCGGTCTGGCCGCTTTCCGCCTGCTGCGTGATGACGAAGCTCGAGAGCTTCGAGAGGCCGATGGCCTCGGCGAGCACATCGTTGACGCCGCCGCGGGCGATGTCGAGATTCGTGTGAGCTGCGGCCACGGCGATGTCGTGCTGCAAGAGAACCTGCAGGCGGTGGCCGAGCGGCTCATCCGTGCGGATCTTCTTGATGGGCTTGAAGAGCAGCGGGTGGTGCGCGACGATCATCTCCGCTCCCTCGTGTACCGCCTGGCGCACGACCGTGTCGCTGACGTCGAGCGCGACGAGGATGCGGCTGACCTGCCTATCCGGGCTGCCGACGAGCAGGCCCGGATTATCCCAATCCTCTGCGAGATGATGTGGCGCGATGCGCTCCAGCGCATCCATGACAACTTGACATTTCACCATGACAGATGCTCCCCCAATTCCTTGATATGGCGGATGACCGCCTGATACTTCTTCGACTTCTTCGCGGCCTCGCTCTTCTCCATGCCCGCCGCGACGCGGCGCTCCTGGAAGAGCAGGGCCTCGATGTGATGGCGCAGGAGAGGCGGCTTCTTCTGCCAGAGGACGGGTCCGATTTCCAGGAGCAGCGGCTCCGGCATCTTGCGCCGGCCACGCTTGGCCTTGATGATCTCGTAGATGCGGCCATCATCGAGCGCGAGCGACTCATCTTCGATGTACCAGCGCCTGCGGTAGAGCCAGCGGCGCAGGTCTGCCGCCGCGCTCTGCGGCTGCAGGACAAGCGTCTCGAGCTTCTCGACGACTTCAGGCGAGCCCTCGAGAATCTCAACCATCAGCGTGCCGCCCATGCCGGCGATGCAGACCGTGTCGACTTCCCCGGGCTTCAGGCTCTTCAGGCCGTCGCCGAGGCGCACGGAGATGCGCTCGTCTGTCAGGCCATTCTCGCGGACGGTGCGCACGGCCGCCTCATAAGGGCCCGCGTTCTTGTCGCTCGCCACGACGAACTTCACCTTGCCCGACTTCACGAGTTCCACCGCGATGTAGCCGTGGTCCGTGCCGATATCCGCCACGCGGCTGCCCTGCGGTACGAAGTCAGCCAGTGCCTGCAAGCGGTCTCCCAGCTTCATGAAAATCCCTCCCCAGTCATTCCATCCATCTTTCTACATTCTATCTCATTTTGATTACAATACAAGAAAAAGGGTGTAACAAGCGTTACACCCTGGATGTCCAATTGGCTCCTCGAGCAGGATTCGAACCTGCGACAGCCTGATTAACAGTCAGGTGCTCTACCGGCTGAGCTATCGAGGAATATCAACAACATGTATTATTATAGAGAGTGCTGCTCCATTTGTCAACACCTTTTTTTCATCCGGATGCAATTTTTTTGCGGACTGACAAAAAAAGCCAGAGTGGCTGGCACTCTGGTCTTCAGCAATCAGTCTAAGAAATCCTTGAGCTTGCGGCTGCGGCTCGGATGGCGCAGCTTGCGCAGGGCCTTGGCTTCGATCTGGCGGATGCGCTCGCGCGTGACGCCGAAGTTCTGGCCGACTTCCTCAAGTGTGCGCGCGCGGCCATCGTCGAGGCCGAAGCGCAGGCGCAGGACTTTCTCCTCGCGCGGCGTCAGGGTGTCGAGGACATCCTCGAGCTGTTCCTTGAGCAGCATGAAGGACGCGGCATCGGCCGGGGCCGGTGCATCCTGGTCCTCGATGAAGTCGCCGAGATGTGAGTCCTCCTCTTCGCCAATCGGCGTCTCGAGAGAGACTGGCTCCTGCGCGATCTTCATGATCTCGCGCACGCGGTCGACGCCGATCTCCATCTCCTTCGCGATCTCCTCCGGGGTCGGTTCGCGGCCGAGCTGCTGCAGCAGCTGGCGCGAGACGCGGATGAGCTTGTTGATCGTCTCCACCATGTGCACCGGGATGCGGATGGTGCGGGCCTGGTCTGCGATCGCGCGCGTGATGGCCTGACGGATCCACCAGGTCGCATACGTACTGAACTTGTAGCCCTTGTTGTAGTCGAACTTCTCGACCGCCTTGATGAGGCCGAGATTGCCCTCCTGGATGAGGTCGAGGAAGAGCATGCCGCGGCCGACATAGCGCTTCGCGATGCTGACGACGAGGCGCAGGTTAGCCTCAGCCAGGCGTTTCTGCGCCTCTTCATCGCCGGCTTCCATGCGCTTGGCGAGGGCGACTTCTTCCTCTGCCGTCAACAGAGGCACGCGGCCGATCTCCTTGAGGTACATGCGCACCGGGTCGTCGATGCTGACGCCCTCCGGCACGGAGAGGTCAATCTCGACGTCCTCGTCGGATTTATCGATATCCACATCGTCATCGCTGGAATTGTCCTGCGAATCGTCGACGATCTCGATACCACGCTTGCTGAAGGTATCATACATGGTGTCGATTTCATCTGGAGAGAGATCCTGCTTCTGCAGCGCATCGATGAGTTCCCCATACGTCAGGGTACCCCCATTCTTCTTTCCCTTGGCGAGAAGACCCTCCACTATCTCAGAACTGCGGCCCTTGCCGGCAGCTTTTGCTGTCTTTGTTTCAGCCATTCGACTGCCTCCTTTCCACACGTTCCATCCATCTTTTACCAAGTGAGTTACCATTCATCCATTTCATGTTTGATCTTATTTACCTCATTCAATTCTTGCAGGCAGGCCTCATGCTGGCCGTTCTGCGCATATTCATTCGCCTTGCGGCTGTGCTCCGTGTAGAGGGCATTGAGATATGCCTTGCGGAGCACCCGCAGAGAATCATCGTAAGCTTCGGTCTCATCGCGCCCGCCGAGGTCTTCGACGAGCGACCGGGAGAGCTCGGCGGCTGCCTCGTCGCTGAGCGTTGCGGCACTCATATCATCCACGGGGCGCCCTTCCTCTGCGGCTGCCTTGAGAAAGGTCAGGATCTCGCGCTGTGCGGGATCGCGTATGCCCTCGAGCGGCACGATGGTCTCAAGATGCGCAATCACCGCGGCATCCTGCCAGGCCATGCGGATGACGAGCCGGCCGGCCTTCCTAAGGGCCGTATCCGGTTTCGCGACAACCTTGCGGATGGGCTGTCGCACCTGGGCTTCCTCCGCTTCGGGACGGTAGTGGCGGAGCTCCGAGCGCACGATGCCCTCGTCGAGCATCAGTGTCTGCGCGAGCCGCCGCTCGTACTCGCTGCGCACGGCCGCCTCGCGGATGCCCGCGAGTACCGGCATCATCTCATGGAGTGCCTTGACCTTGCCGTCGAGCGTGTCGTAATTCGTATGCGAGAGGACGTAGCGCAGGCGGTACTCGACGAGCGGCAGTGCCTTCTCGACGAGCGCCCGGAAGGCGTCGGCCCCGTGCTTGCGGATGAACTCATCGGGGTCCTTGCCGTCTGGCACGACAATGACGCGGACGCGGGCCCCCGTATCGCGCACAATGGACAGTGCGCGTATCGTTGCCTTTTGCCCCGCCTCGTCGCTGTCGTAGCAGAAGCAGATCTCCGGTGCGTAGTGCAAGAGCTTCTTCGCATGCTCCGGCGTGAACGCCGTGCCGAGCGATGCGACCACATTGTGCACGCCGGCGTCGAACACCGATATCGCATCCATGTAACCCTCGACGACGATGGCCCGGCCCTCCTGCTGGATGGCGCGGTGCGAGCGGTCGAGGCCGAAGAGCAGCTTCCTCTTATTGAAGAGGACGGTCTCCGGTGTGTTGAGATACTTCGGTGTCGAATCATCGAGGACGCGGCCGCCGAAGCCGACGACGCGCCCGCGCTCATCCGCAATCGGGATGATCACGCGCCCGCGGAAGCGGTCGTAGAGGCCGCCTCCCTGCTTGCGCTCGGCACAAAGACCGCTTGCCAGCAAAAACTCCTGCTTGATTCCACGCTTGAGGAAAGCCGTGGACAACTTATCCCAGGCAGGCGGTGCGTAGCCGAGCTGAAACTCCTCGATGGTCTCCTGGCGGATGCCGCGCGCGGCGAAATAGGCCTTGCCCCGCTCGCCCATGCGCGTCATCGTCAGACAGTTGTGGAAGAAGTCGCGCGCGAGCTCATTGACCTTGCGCAGGTCCTGTATCTCGCGGTCCCGCGCGACTTCCTGCGGGCTTCTCTTGCGCTCGGGCAGCGGGATGCCCAGCTTCTCTGCCTGCAGCTTGATTGCGTCAAAATACGAGATGTTTTCGATAAGCGAAATAAACTTGAACGCGTTGCCGCCGGCATGACAGCCGAAGCAGTAGAAGAAGCCCTTGTCGGGTAGGACAGAAAAGGATGCGGTCTTCTCCTGATGGAACGGGCAGCATCCCCAGTAGCGATTGCCCCGGCGCTTGAGCGGCACGTAGCCCTGCACGATGCGCAGGATATCCGTCTGCTCGCTCACGCGCTCGACGAAGGCATCCATCGCCTCATTCCGCATTCGTTCCAATTGAATTCCATCCTTCCATACTTCCGGCCCCCGATGCCGCCTCCAAGCGCGCATCAAAGGGGGTACTTTAGTATATTCGCTGCCATCTGCGAAAAACCTTCCTGTGCACTCAAAAAAACGCATCGAGGCACTTGACAAAGCGCTTTTATGGTCTTCCACGCAGGCTTTTCAGACTATATATTCCGCAAAAACTCCCGATTTCCTTTTTCCTCCCGAAAATTTCCTCGCACATCCCTGACACGGCGGGCACATATGACACAGCCGCCGCGCTCAGCGGCTGTAGCGGATGACGCGCCCGACGGGCGGGATGAAGATCTCGGAAAAGAGCTGCACGGCGTAGCTGTCCGTCAGCCCCGCGACGTAATCCGTCACGGTCTGCTCGCGTCCCCAGCGTTCCTCGCGCTGGCAGAATTCCTGCGGCAGCTCCTCGGGATGCTCGAGGAAGTAGGCGTAGAGCTGGCGCAGCATGAAGCCGGCCTGGCGCCGCTCGTGCGCGAGCGCATCCGACAGGTAAATGTGCTCGAACATGAAGCTGCGGAAGAGGTCCATGGTCTCACGCACCTCGTCCGACTGGCGGATGTCCGCAAGGTCCGCCGAGCTCTCGATCATGTCGGCCACCATACTCGTGATCATCGAGGAGGTGTCCCGACCGAAGCGCTCGTAGACCGCAGCGGGCAGGTCGCCATCCTTCAGCAGGCCCGCGCGCAGGCTGTCGTCGTAGTCGTGCGTGAGGTAGGCGATGCGGTCTGCCGTGCGCACGATGCGCCCTTCGAGTGTCTTCGGCAGATGCGGTCCCGTGTGGTTGACGATGCCATCCTTGACCTCATACGTGAGATTGAGCCCCTTGCCGCCCTTCTCGAGGAATTCCACGACGCGCAGGCTCTGCTCATTATGGGCGAAATGGCCCGTGAGCTCATCCATGACGGACTCGCCCGCATGCCCGAACGGCGTGTGGCCGACATCGTGGCCGAGCGCAATCGCCTCGACGAGGTCTTCGTTGAGGCGCAGGCCGCGCGCGATCGTCCGCGAGATCTGCGCGACCTCGAGGCTGTGTGTCATGCGCGTGCGGTAATGGTCGCCCGCCATGATGTAGACCTGCGTCTTGTGCTTGAGCCGCCGAAAGGATTTGGAGTGCAGGATGCGGTCCCTGTCGCGCTGGAACTTCGTGCGCAGCGCGCACTCTGCGCCGTCCCGCTTGCGCCTGGCCTCGCGGCTCTTGGCCGCCTCCGGCGCCAGATACTCATATTCAAGCGCCTCGGTCCGTTCCCGGATATTCAAAGCCATGCCCCCTCTCCTTTCTTCTCTTCTTGTCTCAAAAATCACGCCTATCGCCTGGAGATGGGCGGGCAAGAGATGACAAAAACGCTCTTTTATCATATAATTATATATTACGCGCACAACGCGGAATTTCCTGCCGCCTGCCGCTCTTTTCTTGTGATTTTGCAAAATAGGCATGACAGGAGTAAAATAGAATCAGCGAATCTTAATGAGGTGATCCTGTTGCTTATATTTCGACAACTAGCAAACATCACGCAAGACCTGCCCCGAGCAGCACTGCCGCTCCTGCTGATTTTCTTGGTGAGCACGGCAGCCCCTGCCGCGGCAAAGGCCGTGACGGAACCCGTCACAGCTGCCACTCCTGCAGCTTCTATAACGGATGTCACGGAAGTGCATCCCGTCAGCTCGTTCCTGGAGGACGAGCGCCCCGCCATATCGGCGCGCTCCGTGCAGTACGACGAGAAATCTGGCCGCTACATCTGCCACGGCACGGTGAAGATCACCCTCGGCAACCGCCTGATCACAGCCGATGAAGCGCAGATCACGAGCGACCTCAGCACCATCTGGACGCAGGGCTCGGCCCGCCTCATCGACGGCGAGAACATCTTCTGCAGCGAAGCCATCTACGCGCGGCCCCTGGAGGGACAGGCGTTCTTCTTCGGCACGCGCTGCAAGCTCAAGCGCCCCGGTCTCGCCATCGACAGCGACTCCATCGAGTACCGCTGGCAGGACAAGATCGGCGTCTTCGACGGACACGTACTCTACATCGACGGCGACGGCGAGAAAGCCTTCGTCCATGTCGAGTACGACTTCAGTAAGAACAAGATTGCCTGACCGGCATTGCATCCCATCCTGTCAAGAGAACAAAAAGAAGGGCCTGACAGCCAGCACCGACTGGCTGTCAGGTCCTTCTTTATTTGTTGCCATGCACTCGCGCGGCCGCTTGCAGCTTATGCGAGGACAATCTTCGTGAAGTCGGCGATGCGGCTGACGAGCTCATCGATGCTCTTGAGCAGGCCAAGGCGGTTGTTCTTGATCTTCTCATCCTTGTCCATGACCATGACATCGTCGAAGAACGTGTCGATTGGAGCAGCGAGTGCCGCGAGCGCCGTGATGGCCTCTGCATACGACTCCGAAGCGATGTCCGAAGCGACGGCAGCGGAGGCCTTCTCGTAAGCGGCGAAGAGATTGCGCTCGGCATCCGTCTGGAAGAGGTCCGCCGAGACTTCAGCGGACTCTGCCTTCTTGGCGAGGTTGGCCACGCGCACGAACGCCTGGACACCAGCAGCTGCATCCGCATCCGTCACATAGTCCGCGACAGCCTTGGCGCGCAGGGCGACGGCATAGATGTCATCGACATCGGCGAGGACCGCGTCGACGACGTCGTAGCGGATGGACTCGAGAACGTTCTTGAGGCGCAGGCGGATGAAGTCTGCCACATCCTGCTGCATCTTCGCGCGGACCTTCTCATCCTCGATGCCGTAGAGGTCCATGGCCTTGGCGACGATGGCAGAAAGGCTTAGGTGGTACTTGGCCTCGATGATCATGTTGACGAGGCCGAGTGCCTGGCGGCGCAGCGCAAACGGGTCCTGGGAGCCCGTCGGGATCTTGCTGAGGCTGAAGGTGCCGACGATCGTGTCGATCTTGTCGGCCAGGCTCACGATGCGGCCTGCCGTCGTCTGCGGCTGGCTGTCACCGGCAAAGCGCGGCTTGTAGTGCTCGTCGATGGCAATGGCGACTTTCTCGCACTCGCCGTCGAGCTTCGCGTACTCGCGGCCCATGATGCCCTGCAGTTCCGTGAACTCCGTGACCATGCCCGTGACGAGGTCGGCCTTCGAGAGGATGGCCGCGCGGCGCGCGTGCTTGTGGGCCTTCTCGTCGGCGCCGATGGCATCGGCGATGAAAGCCCCGAGCTTCTCAAGGCGCTCCGTCTTCTCGTACATCGTGCCGAGGCCCTGTTGGAAGACGACCGTCTTGAGCTTCTCGCGGTGCTCCTCGAGGCTCTTCTTGCGGTCTTCATCGAAGAAGAACTGCGCATCGGCGAGGCGGGCGCGCAGGACGCGCTCATTGCCGTGCTGGACCGTCTCGAGGTATTCCTTGCCGCCGTTGCGGACCGTGATGAAGAGCGGCAGCAGCTTGCCCTCGGCCGTCTTGACCGGGAAGTAGCGCTGATGGTCGCGCATCGGCGTGATGACGGCCTCCGGCGGCAGCTGCAGGTACTTCTCCTCGAACTTGCCGCAGAGCGCCGTCGGGTACTCGACGAGGTAGAGGACCTCTTCTAAGAGGTCTTCCGTGATCTCAGCCTGGCCGCCGTTCGCCTTGGCGACGGCCTCGATCTGCTCGCGGATCATCTGCTTGCGCTTATCCTGGTCGACGATGATGAAGTTCGCCTCGCAGGCCTTCTCGTAGCTCTTCGCATCGGCGATCTCAAAGTCGCCCTGCGAGAGGAAGCGGTGGCCGCGCGACGTGCGGCCCGACTTGACGTTCGCGAGCTCGAACGGGATGACATCGGCTCCGTAGAGCGCGACGAACCAGCGGATCGGGCGGATGAACTTGAAGTCGAGGTCGCCCCAGCGCATGTTGTTCGGGAATGAGAGGCCGCAGACGAGCTCCGGCAGCAGCGTCTCGAGGAGTTTGGCCGTCGGCTGGCCTTCCTCGTGGACTTCAGCGTAGACGTAGCCGTCCTTGACGACGAGGTCTTTCGGGTCGACGTGCTGGCCGCGCGCAAAGCCCTGCGCCGCCTTCGTCGGGTTGCCCTCAGCGTCGAAAGCAATCTTGACGGACGGGCCACGATTCTCGCTCGCGACATCTTCCTGCTTCTCCGCGAGGCCTTCGACGATGAGTGCCGTGCGGCGCGGCGTGCCGAGCGTGCGGACTGCCTTGAAGGCGATGCGGTTCTCCTTGAATGCCTTCTCAGCATTCTCCTTGAGCTGGGCGAGTGTGCCCGGCATTACGTGGGCCGGAACTTCTTCCGTGCCGATTTCAAATAACAGATCCTTAGCCATGCTCACTTCTCCCCTCTGTGGAGCATCGGATAGCCGAGCTCCTCACGCTGTTTCAGATAACACTCGGCGCAGAGACGCGCGAGCTTTCTCACGCGGCCGATGAAGGCAGCGCGCTGCGAGACCGAGATGGCGCCGCGTGCATCGAGCAGGTTGAACGTATGCGAGCACTTGAGCACGTAGTCGTAGGCCGGATGGACGTAGCCCTTGTCGATGACGCGCACGGCCTCTTTCTCGTACTTGTCGAACAGGTCGAAGAGCAGCACCTCATCCGAGAGGTCGAAGGCGTAGACCGACTGCTCGTACTCATTCTGGTGGAAGACATCGCCGTACGTGTAATCGTCTGTCCACTGGATGTCGTAGACGTTCTCGACGCCCTGGATGTACATCGCGAGGCGCTCAAGGCCATACGTGATCTCCGAGGCGACCGGCTTGATGTCCTGACTGCCGACCTGCTGGAAATACGTGAACTGCGTGATCTCCATGCCGTCGAGCCAGACTTCCCAGCCGAGGCCCCAGGCGCCGAGCGTCGGCGACTCCCAGTTGTCCTCGACAAAGCGGATGTCGTGCTGCTTTGGGTCGATGCCGAGGCGCTCGAGGCTCTCGAGGTAGAGCTCCTGGATGTTGTCCGGCGACGGCTTCATGATGACCTGGAACTGGTGGTGCTGGTAGAGGCGGTTCGGGTTATCGCCGTAGCGGCCATCGGCCGGGCGGCGCGACGGCTCGACATAGGCGACGTGCCAGGGCTCCGGGCCAAGCACGCGCAGGAAGGTCGACGGATTCATCGTGCCCGCGCCCTTCTCGACATCATACGGTTCTGCCAGGATGCAGCCCTGTTCCGACCAGAATTTCTGCAGGGCCAGGATGATTTCCTGAAATTTCATGGGAACAACTCCTTTTCACCATTGTCTATTGCCACAGGAACAAATAAAAATCTCGTTCCTGCAACGTAACGTTACAGGGACGAGACTTGTCTTCAAGTACCGCGGTTCCACCCTGATTGACTTCCGAAAGGAAAGCCCGCTCAAATTATGGGATTATGCTCCGAAGCGCCTTTCATCTCATTTCATGTTCATGTTCATGATCATGGGCGGCCTCGCACCATCGCCGCCTCGCTGCAGGATGAGATTACTCTTCTTCCTCATTGCTACCTACGAGTCTAGCAAAAGTCACGTGACTTGTCAACCAGGTCCGCACCTCAGTTCTTCTGCCACATGATGATCAGCGGCTTGCCGTACTCCTTCTTGAACTGCTTGCAGTACGACTTCATCTCGAACTCAGCTGCGCTGTGGTCCTCGCCCTTCTTGCCGCGCAGCGAGAGCACGACGGCCTCCTCGTCGTCGGCGACGTCGATCTTGTGCACGACGCCCTCGTACGTCACATCGGCCGCCTCGGCGAGGGCCAGGAGCAGTGCGAGCTGGCGGACCTTCTTCCAGTCGGCCTGCGTCAGCATCATCGCATAGCGGTAGGCGCGCATGATCTTGTTGCTGATGCCGTGGTGGAAGCCCGCGATGAACGCAGCCTTGAGCTGCTCGAGCTGGCGCATGCCGTAGAGCGGCGCATGCGCGATGATGAAGGCTGAATGGCGCGCGTGGTCGTAGTAGTTGACGACCTTGCCCGAGTCGTGCAGCCAGGCCGCGACCTCCAGGAGGCTGCGGTCGCGCCGCGTCGCGCCATGTGAGCGCTTGAGCTGGTCAAAGAGGCTCAGCGAGAGGTTGCGCACGCGCTCGAGGTGCTCCATGCGGCGGTCGGCGCTCAAGAGGTAGTTGTGCACGCTCTCCCACAGCACGTTCGGCACGATGGGTCCCTTCTCGGCCTTCTCGCCGTAGCCGTACTGTTCGCCGTAGTACTCGAAGAAGACGCCGTCGCGCAGGCCGCAGCCCGAGACGATGATGTTCTGGCCGCCCGTGAACTGCATGAGCGTGTTGATGATGATGCCGCCCGCCACGATGAGGTCGGCGCGCTCCGACGAGAGCCCCTTCATGCGCTTGCGGCTCGAGAGGTTCGACTTGACGATGCTCGTGTACGTCTCCTCGAAGCGGCGGCGCGGGATGATGTAGTTGTGGATGCGCGAGAGCTGGTAGTTCGTCTGGGCCTGGTCCATCTTGGCGAGGTTTCGGACCGTGCCGCCGACACCGATGACGGGCAGGTTGAGCCCCTCGGCCCACGGGATCATCTCTTCGTACTTCTTGCGCACGAAGTCACAGCAGCGCTCGACGGCCGCGCCCGTCACCTTGTCGGCAAGGTTGAAGGCATCCGTCACCGTCACGGCGCCGATTGGCACAGAGACCGACTCGACGATCTTGCGGTCGCGCACGAGCGAGACTTCGATGGAGGCGCCGCCGAGGTCGAACTGCAGGTAATTGCGCTCGTCGATGGTGTTGACAACGCCGAGGTAGCCGAGGTACGCCTCGCGCTCGCCCGAGATGACCTCGATGTCAATGCCCGTCTCCTGCTTAATGCGCGCGATGAATGCCTCGCCATCCGCAGCATTGCGCGCCGCCGCCGTCGCGACCGCGATGCACTTCGTGACCTGCAGGACCTCCATCATGTGCTTGTAGACATGGAGGCAGGCCATGGCGCGCTCCACGCCCTCCGGATTGAGCCTGCCCGTCTCCGACATGCCGCGGCCGAGACGGATGGCCTCCTTCTGCTGGTACTCGAGATGGTAGGACTTGTTGTCGGCCACCTGTATGACAATGAAGCGGATCGAATTCGACCCCATATCAATGATTGCCACTCTCTCCATAAACAAACGCTCCCTTACTCTGTATTGCAGTCTATCATTCTTTCGCGATTCCTGCACTTTCTTCCAGTATATCAATTCAGGCGCGATGCTTCAAGACAATTCAAAATTTCCGTTAGATGCTGTATAATAGAAAGTATTAACAAAAAATTTACGGAATAGCAACGCAGTCATGCTGCTTGCTCCCTATAATAAGAAACAGGCTCATCTGCCCAGAGCCTCTCCCATTCCAGAAAGGATGTTATGGCATGAAGAAAACATCGACATTCGGCATCATCCACATTGGCTCCATCCACACGAGCATGGCCATTGTGAAATATCATTCTCCAACACAGATTGAGGTCATCGATTCCGCCAATAAAGAGATGCCGCTCGGCGAGGAGGTTTTCCGCACGCACCGCCTCTCCTTCGCGTCCATCCATGCGCTCAGCACCATCCTGCAGGGCTTCCGGCAGCTCCTCTTAGACTACCGCGTCTCCGAGGTCTACCCGATTGCCACGACCGTCGTGCGCGAGGCGGAGAACCGCCTCGGCATCCTCGATCTCCTCTACATGCGCACGGGCTTCCGCTTCCACGTCGCCGACATGACGGAGGAAGTCTACTACAAGTTCTTCGCGCTGCACCACTTCCTCAAAAAGAATGAGCAAGTCGGCACGAAGCCGACGCTGCTGCTCGACGTCACATCGGGCGGCCTCGGCTTCACGGGCTGGCAGGACAGCACGCTGCTCTTCCAGACGAACGTCACTGGCGGGCGCCTCAGCGTCCTCGAGCACTTCACCGAGGAAGAGCGCGTCAGTGTCATGTTCCCGTCGGCCGTGCGCGATTACCTGCACGCCTCGCTCTCCTCGCTCTGGCCCCGCATCGAGCATGCGGACATCCACACACTCGTGCTCACGGGCTTCGAGGCGCGCATCCTCGTCTCGCACCTGCTGGGCAGCGCGGCAGAGTACCCCGCCGTCATCGCACCGGAGGAATTCCTGCAGATCATGGAGTCGCCGATGCCGCTGACGACGCACAAGCTCATGCAGGTCTTCGACATCAGCGAGCGCCGCGCCCAGCTGCTGCTGCCGACACTGCTGCTCTACGAGGAAGTCGTGCGCACGCTCAACATCGACACGATCCTCGTCATGAACACGACCTTCCTCTACGGCTACGCCGCCTGGTGCGGCGCACAGCGCATCAGCCCGAGCGCCATCTCCGAGCAGGCCGACCTGCTGCTCGACCTCGCGCGCAGCACGGCCATGCGCTACAACTGCAACCTGCCGCACATCAGCCGCATCGACGAGTACGCGACGAAGCTCTTCGACGGGCTGCGCCGCATACACGGCCTCTCGACGCGCCACCGCCTGCTGCTGCGCATGAGCGCACTGCTGCACGAGACGGGCAAGTTCGTCAACCTGCGCAACTACCCGCTGCATTCCTGGCAGATCATCATGGGCACGGACATCTTCGGCATCACGGATGCAGAAAAGGAAGTCATCGCCTGCATCAGCTACTACTACCACCGCGACAACCCCGGCAAGAAGGACGCGCATTACCAGCGCCTGACGCAGGACCAGAAGATCATCGCCGACAAGTGCTGCGCCATCCTGCGCCTTGCCGACGCCCTTGATCAGGGTCACAGCGGCCGCATCCAGGGCCTTTCCGTGCGCCTCGTCAAGGAAAAGCTCTACGTCAATTACACGTCAGAATACGATATCTCGCTGATCCGCTGGAGTTTCGCACAAGCCTCAGTGCTGTTCCGCGAGATTTTCGGCATCGAGCCCGTCTTAAGGAGGAAATGAACATGGACTTCAATGACCGTCAATACTACCTGAACCGCGAGTGCACCTGGCTGAGCTTCAACCAGCGCGTGCTGCGCGAATCCACCTGCGAGGACAATCCCCTGCTCGAGCGCCTGCGCTTCATCGCCATCAGCTGCTCCAACCTCGACGAGTTCTTCATGATCCGCGTCGCCGGCCTCAAGCATCTCATCGAGAGCGGTGTCAAGCACCACGATATCAGCGGCCTGACGCCGCAGGGCCAGATGGACGCCGTCAGCCGCATCGCACACGACCAGATGCGCGACATCGACCACTGCCTCAAGGCGACGCTTGCGGAGCTCACGGCACACGGCATCCGCTTCGTCCAGCCGACGGACCTCGACGCCAAGCAGGAGCTTTGGCTGACCGAATTCTTCGAGCGCGAGATCTTCCCGGTCGTCACGCCGATGGGCATCGATCCCTCGCACCCCTTCCCCTTCCTGACGAGCAAGAGCCTCAACCTCGCCATCCACCTCAAGCGTCCTGAGGACAAGGAAGTCCGACTCGCCATCCTGCCGGTGCCGGTCTCCGTTCTCGGCCGCCTCATCAAGGTGCCAGAGCTCCAGCACTACCTCTACCTCGAAGACATCCTGAGCTACTTCGCCGAGCGCTTCTTCACGGGCTACGAGATCCTCGAGACGACGCCGTTCCGCGTCACGCGCGATGCCGACCTCGACATCCGCGAGGACGTCGACGACCTGCTCCTCGAGGTCGAGAAATCCCTCGAGAAGCGCCGCAAGGGCGCTGCCGTCCGCCTCGAGATTGCCAAGGCGGCCTCCAAGGAGACGCGCAAGACGCTCCAGAAGGAGCTCGAGCTCGACGACCTCGACGTCTACACGATTGACGGTCCGCTCGGTGCCGCCTTCTTCTCCTCCTTCGCCAACATCAAGGGCTACGATGAGCTGCGCTACGAGCCCTTCGTGCCGCAGCCGTCGATCGAGCTCGCCGCGCGCAAGACGAAGGACATCTGGAAGGCCATCCGCGAGAAGGACATCCTCGTCCACCATCCGTACGAGACGTTCGCGACGGTCGAGAACTTCATCCGCACGGCGGCCGACGACGAGGCCGTGCTGGCCATCAAGCAGACGCTCTACCGCGTCTCGAGCAAATCGCCGATCATCTCGGCCCTCGCCGATGCCGCGCGCAACGGCAAGCAGGTCACGGTGCTCATGGAAGTCAAGGCGCGCTTCGATGAGGAGAACAACATCATCATGGCCCGCCGCCTCGAGGAAGCCGGCTGCCACGTCATCTACGGCATCCTCGGCCTCAAGACCCACTCCAAGATTACGATGGTCGTGCGCCGCGAGGAAGACGGCATCCGCCGCTACTGCCATCTCGCTACGGGCAACTACAACGGCTCGACGGCCAAGATCTACACCGATATCGGCCTGATGACCGCCGACAACGAGATTGGCGTCGACGGCTCCCGCTTCTTCAACTTCCTCTCCGGCTTCTCCGATCCGCCGGCCTGGAACAAGCTCATCGTCGCACCGCTCAACCTGCGCGAGACGATCATGGCCGAAATCGATCAGGAAATCGAGCACGCGAAGCGCGGCGAGCACGCCTACATCGCCGCCAAGATGAACTCCCTGCTTGACCGCCTGATCATCGCCAAGCTCTACGAGGCATCGGCAGCCGGCGTCAAGATCGACCTGATTGTCCGCGGCATTTGCGTCCTGCGCCCGGGCCTGCCGGAGATCAGCGAGAACATCCACGTCCGCAGCATCGTCGGCCGCTTCCTCGAGCACAGCCGCATCCTCTACTGCTACAACGGCGGCCGCGAAGACGTCTTCATCTCGTCGGCCGACTGGATGCCGCGCAACCTCAACAACCGTGTCGAGCTCATGATCCCAATCCGCGAGCAGGACCACAAGAACCGCCTGCACGCCATCCTGCAGACGTACCTCAAGGACAACACGAAGGCATACCTCATGCGCTCCGACGGCTCGTACGTCCGCGCATCGTGCCGCAAGGGCATGACGCCGATTGGCGCCCAGAAGACCTTCATGGAGACGGCCCTCTCAGGCAAGACGCTCGGCTGAGCTGCCACGACTCCATCAAAAAACGCTCACATCTCAAAAGATGTGAGCGTTTTTTCTGTATACAAGTGAGTCATGAGCCCGTCATGCTGAGCTGCTGAATGAAGGCCAACGATTTGAGCGGCCGGCCTAAGAGGTCCTGCAGGTAGGCGAGCAACAGCTGCTCCGCCGCGATAAGCTGAGCTGAGGAGAGGCGCAGCTCCCCGCGCTGCCAGTCGAAGTCGCGCAGGCCGACGATGAAGCGGCGCAGTTCCTCAGGGAAGGCCTTGGCGTCTGGCGTCGCGCAGTCTCTGCAGAGCACGCCGCCCTCATGCATGGAGAACGCGGCGTCTCCCTCAATCTTCTTGCCGCAGTGGACGCAGTTCTCATAGCGAAGCTGCAGGCCTGTGAACTCCATGAGCTGGTAGACGGCCGCCACGGCCGTGACGCGCGGATTGCGGCGCTCGAAGGCATCGAGGATGTCTAAGAGTGCGGCAAACATCCGTGGCTCCGGCTGGCCCTCTGGCAGGAACTCGCGCAGGAACTCGGCGACGAAACTGCCGTAGGCCATCGCCGTGAGGTCTTCGCTGAGCTTCCTGTAGTGACGGCGCAGCAGGCACTGGCGCACGGTGTCGACGCGCCTGCCCTCCGAGAGCTGCAGGTCGAGGTACGAGAACATCTGCATGCCGCCGGCCAGCGGGCTCCTCGGCCTGCGGCAGCCGAAAGCGGCCGCCCGCACGAGGCCGCGCTCCTTCGTGAAGAATGTCATCATCTTGTCGGCGTCGCCCCAGTTCTTCGAGCCGAGCACGACGGCTTCCGTCTGATAGAGTGCCATCGGTCAGCCCTTCTTCTTTTTGGCGAGTTCGGCAGCTGCCTCCGACGAGAGATTCGACTGCGGCTCTTCCTCGTGCGCCAGCCGCTTCGGCATGACGGCCCCCGCCGTCAGCATGTACTGCAGGGCCGACTCGCTGCTGATGTCGAGGTAGATGACATCCTGCTTGCGCACGAAGAGATTCGTGCCCGAGGTCATGTTGAGGCTCCAAGGCACGAAGACGCAGACGTAGTCGTCGCCGAGCTTCTCCTTGAGCACCGGCGGCACGTCGGCCATGATGAAGCCCAGCGCCTTCGACTGGTGGAACGGCACGAGCACGACGTGGTCGAACATGTTGTTCGACTCAAAGACAGCCGTCGAGAGGTGCTTGACGCTGTTGTAGATGAACTTGACGACGGGGATCTTGCCGAGCAGCGCCTCGCCATAATGGATCATCCGCCGCATGATCCAATACGATGAGATCCAGCCGACGAAGTAGATGCCGAGCACCACCGTGATGATGCCGAGCCCCGGGAAGTAGAACGGCAGATGCTTGCCGAGCACGCCCTCCGTGAAGTGCAGCACCTCGCTGACGACGAGCAGCGTGATGACGATGGGCACGAGCAGGATCAGGCCGTTGACGAAGCGGCGCGAGATGCGCTTAGAGAGGAGGCTCTTATGCTCCTCTGACATTACGATTCCACCCCGAAGCCGAAATTGTGGAGCACGCCTTCACGGTTGCGCCAATCCTTCTTGACCTTGACCCAGAGGTCGAGGAAGACGCGCGAGCCGAGCAGGGCTTCGATATCCTTGCGCGCGAGGGCGCCGATTTCCTTGAGCATCGCGCCCTTGGCACCGATGATGATGCCCTTCTGCGAGTCGCGCTCGACATAGATGGTCGCGCGGATGTAGACATCGCCGTTCGGGCGCGTCGTCATCTCATCCGTCTCGACAGCCACCGCATGCGGCACCTCGTCGCGTGTGAGCTGCAGGACCTTCTCGCGGATGAGCTCGGCGACGATCAGGCGCTCCGGCTGGTCCGTGACCATGTCCTCCGGATAGTACTGCGGTCCCTCTGGCAGATACTTCTTGACTTCCGTCAGCAGGGAGTCGAGATTCGTCTCTGCCTTGGCCGAGATCGGCACGACGCCGACGAACGGGTACTTGTCTGCATAGCGCGAGATGATTGGCAGCACCTGCTCCTTCTCGATGAGGTCGAGCTTGTTGACGACGAGGATGACCGGCTTGCGCGTCGCCTGCAGGCGCTCGAGGATGTAGTACTCGCCCGGGCCCATCTTCTCGGTCGCATCGACGACGAAGAGGATGGCGTCGACTTCCTTCAAGGTGCCCTCTGCCGCCTTGACCATGTACTCGCCGAGCTTGTGCTTCGGCTTGTGGATGCCCGGCGTGTCGAGGAAGACGATCTGGGCATCCGGCTCCGTCAGGATGCAGAGGATGCGGTTCTGCGTGGTCTGCGGCTTGTCGCTCATGATGGCGATTTTCTGGCCGATCAGCGTGTTGATGAGCGTCGACTTGCCGACGTTCGGGCGGCCGATGACGGCGATGAAGCCCGATTTATGTTTTGGCTGCTTTGCGTTCTGTTCCATATCTTCACTTCTCTTTCTGTCTTGCTTTTCTCATATGCTGTGTTATGCTGTGTCAATCTTGCGTCATTCGCGCGGGATGCCGAGCTTCTCCATGACGAAGCGCTGCTCCTGCTCCATCTCGAGGCGCTCCGCTTCCTCCATGTGGTCGTAGCCCAGGAGGTGCAGCATGCCGTGCACCGTCAGGAAGGCCATCTCGCGCTTGACGCTGTGGCCGAAGTCCTTGGCCTGCTCCTCCGCGCGCTCCACCGAGATGACGAGATCACCGAGCACATTGATGTCGGCGCCGCCCGTGACCTCCGGCTCCTCGCTCTCATTGAGCGCGAAGGAGAGGACGTCCGTCGGGCGGTCGATGCCGCGGTACTGGCGGTTGAGCTCGTGGATGTAAGCGTTGTTGGTCAGCGTGATGCTGACCTCGCCGTTCTCGACGCCGTAGAGCTCGCCGACCTTCTGGGCCGCGGCCGTCACATTCGCGACGTACTCCTGTGGCACCTCGAGGTCTTCTGGATAATTGCTGATGATGACATTCACTTGGCGCGCGCCTCCCGTTCCTTGTCTCGCTGCTCCTTCTCTTTCTTCTTTTTCTCCTCCCAGGCTCCGTACGCCTCGACGATGCGCGTGACGACATCATGGCGGATGACGTCGACCGGCGCCATGCGCACGATGCCGATGTCCTTGACATCCTTGAGGACCTGGCTGGCCTCGCGCAGGCCCGAAGCGACGCCGCGCGGCAGATCGACCTGCCCGAGGTCGCCCGTGACGACCATGCGCGAACCGAAGCCCAGGCGCGTCAGGAACATCTTCATCTGCTTGTCCGTCGTATTCTGCGCCTCATCGAGGATGACGAAGGCATCCTCGAGCGTGCGGCCGCGCATGTAGGCGAGCGGCGCGATCTCGATGATGCCCTTGGCCATGAGCTTCTGGTAGCTATCCTGGCCGAGGATGTCCTGCAGGGCATCGTAGAGCGGGCGCAGATAGGGATCGACCTTGTCCTGCAGGTCGCCCGGCAGGAAGCCGAGGCGCTCCCCCGCCTCAACAGCAGGGCGCGTCAGGATGATGCGGCGCACTTCTTTGTTGCGCAGGGCGGCGACGGCCATGACGACGGCCAGGTACGTCTTGCCCGTGCCCGCCGGGCCGATGCCGAACGTGATGGAATTGTGGCGGATCGTGTCGAGGTAGCGGCGCTGTCCGAGCGTCTTCGGGCGCACGTGGCGCCCCCGAGACGTCACGAGGATTGTGTCGCCGAACAGCGTGTGCAAAGCCTCGCCCTTGCCGCCGCGCACGAGGCCGATGCCGTAACGGACCTCGTGCATCGTGATTGTCGTGCCCTGGCGGTAGAGATACTGGAGCTCCTCGACGAGCGTTGCCGCCATCTTGACTTCAGCGGCCTCGCCGAGGATCTCGAGCTGCTCGCCGCGGCTGATGAACTGGCAGTCAAAATTCTCGCGCAGCACCTGCAGGAACTCGTCCCGGTCCCCGAGCAACGCGTACGCTTCTTTATGGTCTTCAAAGACAATCTGTCTTTCCAATGCCTGCTGCAAAGAAATACTTCACCTGCTTCTTTCTACTATATAGAGATAGAATTTCCGATATAGCTTCATTGTACAACACCCAGATGATTTGTCAATGAAATCCATCGTTTCGTAAATCTCTACAGCACTTCAGGTTGACGGTAAACCGATAAAGACGTATAATGTTGACCATAATCATCCAGTCTATCCTGACGCATCATACGAATCGAGGTCTTATCATGTCGGAAGCAAGCTGCCTGTCACTGGCCAAGAAAATCATCGCGGGCTACCGCATCAAGCGCGGGGATGACCTCTCGCTGTTCCTCAAGGCACCGCTCGCTGAGCTGCAGGAGGGCGCCCGCCTGCTGCAGGACCACTTCTGCGGCAAACACGTCGACTTCTGCACGATCATCAACGGGCGCAGCGGCCGCTGCGGCGAGAACTGCAAGTACTGCGCGCAGGCGGCCTGCCACCACACGGGCATCGAGGAATACGGCTTCCTGCCCAAGGAGACGATCCTCGCACACGCGCGCGCCAATGAGGCGGCCGGTGCCAACCGCTTCGCCATCGTGACCTCGGGACGCGCGCTTGCGGGCCGCGACTTCGACCGGGCCATCGAGGCCTACGAGGCCATGCGCAATACCTGCCACATCGACCTCTGCGCCTCGCACGGCCTGCTGACGCGCGCACAGCTGCGCCGCCTGCGCGCAGCCGGCGTCACGAGCTACCACCACAACATCGAGACGAGCCGCCGCTTCTTCCCGCAGATCTGCACGTCGCACACCTACGACGACCGCATCCGGACCATCAAGATGGCACAGGAAGAGGGCTTCTGCGTCTGCTCTGGCGGCATCATCGGCATGGGCGAGACCTGGGAGGACCGCCTCGACATGGCCATTTCCCTCGCGGAGCTCGGCATCGAGTCCATCCCCATCAACGCGCTCATGCCGATTCCCGGCACGGGGATGGAAGGACGCCCGCAGCTGCCAGCTGCTGACATCCTGCGCACGATTGCCTTCTTCCGCTACATCAATCCGACGGCCAACATCCGCCTGGCCGCGGGCCGCAAGCTGCTGCCCGAAAACGGCGCCACGGCGCTTCGGGCCGGTGCCTCCGCCTCGATCACGGGCAACATGCTCACGACATCCGGCACGACCATCAAGGAGGACATGGCGATGATTGCAACGCTCGGCCTGACGAACCGCGAAGAAGACTGCCGCGCTGTCACGGGGACATGCGGCGCACGCTGATACAATTGCATAAAAAGCAGCACGAAAAAAGAGGAAGGATCCGCTCGGGAATCCTTCCTCTTTCTTTATGCTCCGATGCACACAGCCTCAAACTTCAGGCTTCACTTCAGCCCTCAGTTCTCAGTCTTCAGTCTTCATGGAATTCCGCTTTCCAGAGGCCGTGGAGGTTGCAGTAAGCGAACGCAGCGACGGGTTTATCGCTGCCCGCCAGCATGAAGACTGCCTCCGGCGCATCGCCCGGTTTGAGGTGCTTGATCTGCGCGCCGTTCTCTGTCTCGAGATGGATCCACTCGATGAAGTGCTCCGGCAGCATCGGGTGCGCGACCGTGCCGACTTGGACCGTCACTTCGCCGCCCTCGCGGTCCAGCGTGATGACCGGCACATGCTTCTCAGCAGCCGCATCGACCGTATTGGGGATGAGCTCCGTCATCGGCTGGCCGCAGCAGCTCAGTGGGCCGCCAGCGTCCTTGATGAGACCGACGATGTTCCCACATTTCTCACATCTGAAAAAACGCTTTGCCATAAAAATACCTCCCCTAATGATTCGATCTTACACAGACTTGCATCATGTCTTACATCTTCATTGTAGCAAATCCAAACGCATGTTGCAAGGTCAATCACTTGCGGTGCGCATTGAATTTCTCGATCATCTTGAACGGCTTGTACGATTCCTTGGCTTTGCGCAGCCCTTCATGGCCCATGTCCTCCTCGCGATTGATGTAGGTCATCGCGCTCCAGGCGTGCTCGACAAAGCCCTGGTTGATGGCAGGGTAAGCGCCGCGGATGTTCGGGTCAGCCTTCTCGACGTGGATAACGGCCGTGTCGGCATTGAGCGCCTCGCCGAACGTGAAGGCTATGATGCGGTCGTCGAGGCGGATGGCGCCGCCCTTGAGCTTGAAATAGTCAAAGTCGTTGAAGATCTCCATGATGGCCTTGCGCTCCCAGCCGATGAAGGAGTCGTCCGGCTCATCCTGGATGCGCAGCTTGTACCAGTTGTTGAGCTCAATCTTGCAGGCCGTGATGATGTCCTCGGTGATGGGCAGGTACTCTGCCTGCGGGTACATCTTGCGGAAGGCGTTGAGATGGTTCTTCTTGGAGTGGAGCTTGCGGCCCGAGAGGCTGATGAGCTTCTCCGCCTCGTAGACGTAGTCCCAGTTGTCGCGGTCGTCTTCGATCTCGAAATCCGCACCGTCGTACTGCCCGAGGAACTCCGCATAGGCCTTCTCGATGCCCGTGAAGACGAGCGGATGGCCCTGCTGCTCGAAGTAAGCGATGATGGCCGCCGTTGCCTCCGGCCACTTCTCCTCTTCGCAGAACGGCTGGATGGCCATGAGCTCCCCTTCCCACTCGCACGTCATATAGAGCACACCGTCTTCTTCTGCCCACTTGACGTGGTACGGCTCGCGCCACATGAAGAAGTTCGTGAAGTTGAAATGGGAATTCTCGTAGTAGCCGCTGGAAAAATGACGGTCTAGCACCGGCTTGTCTTCTTTCTTTAAATCCTGGAAATTGATGGTTCTCATCCTCCCGATACGCGCTTTGCAGGGACCTACGCCAGACGCCAAGCGCGCGAGGTGTCTGTCACGTATACTCTTACAGCTATACATTATAGCAACCTTGTCAATGGAAGTTTGTGACTGGCTCACGCCTTCCCGATCTTTTCGATCTTTTCCATGTCGCGCGCGGACTCCGCCCTGCGCGCAACTTCCTCGAGGTCTGCCCCGCTCGCCGCAGCGAGAGCCGCGAGCACGGCGCCTTCGGCAATCGGGCAGTCCACGAGGCGAACGGCCTCATCACGGCACTCCTCGACAGCGAGCTCAGCCGTCATGATGGCTGAGCCCATGTCCATGAGCACGACAGCACCGTCCGCACCGCAGACATCCTCGATTGCGACCTTGACGCGTTCGAAGCTCGTGCCGAGCAGCCCCTCATCGAGGCCGCCCGCCGCTTCGATGTGCACATCGTTCGCCATCATCTCTGCCAATTCCTTGACGCCTTCTGCCAGTTTCTGGCTGTGTGAAACGATTACGATACCAACCAAAGTGATACCCCCCTGATATAAGAATGCGGCCAGTAGCCACTGACCGCATTTGTCAACTATTCTTTTATTTTATCACGCCAGCGATGCATCGTCTACTTATTTGTAGTAGCGGACACCGGCCTCGAAGAGCTGCTGGTCCTTGTCGCCCGGGACGTTCTTCGCGACCGAGGCGCCGATGCGCTCGGAGTGGCCCATCTTGCCGAGGACGCGGCCATCCGGGCTCGTGATGCCCTCGATGGCGTCGACCGAGCCGTTCGGGTTGAAGGCGATGTCGAGCGACGGGTTGCCGGCTGCATCGACGTACTGCGTCGCGATCTGGCCGTTCTGCTGGAGCTTCTTGACCGTCTCGGCATCCGCCACGAAGCGGCCCTCGCCGTGCGAGATGGCAATCGTGTGGACGTCGCCGACCTTGACGTTGTTGAACCAAGGCGAGAGGTTCGAGATGACGCGCGTCTCGACCATGCACGAGGCATGGCGGCCGATCATGTTGTGCGTCAGCGTCGGCGAGTTCTCCGAGAGGTCGCGGATCTCACCGTACGGCACGAGGCCGAGCTTGATGAGCGCCTGGAAGCCGTTGCAGATGCCGATCATCAGGCCGTCGCGTTTCTGCAGGAGCTCCATGACTTCCTCCTTGATGCGCGGATTGCGGAACATCGCCGCGATGAACTTGCCGGAGCCGTCCGGCTCATCGCCGCCGGAGAAGCCGCCCGGCAGCATGATGATCTGCGAACGCTTGATGCCAGCGACGAGCGCGTCTACCGTCTCCTCGACAGCCGCCGGCGTCAGGTTGCGCACGACGATCGTCTCTGCCGTCGCGCCGGCGCGCTCCCAGGCGCGCGCCGAATCGTACTCGCAGTTCGTGCCCGGGAAGACCGGGATGATGACATGCGGGCGCGCAATGTGTACCGTCGGCTGGATGCCGTTGCCCTTCGTGTACGGAACGTACGTCGCCGTGCCGCTGACCGTCTTCGTCTTCGTCGGGAAGATCTTCTCGAGCGGCGTCGTGTAGGCCTGCTCTGCCTCAGCAATGCGGATGACAGCGCCGTTCACGCGGATCTCCTGCTCAGCCGTCGTCTGGCCGAGCTCATAGGCGCCCGTGTCCGCAAGCGCTGCTGCGACATCGACATCGTCCGCGAGCTCGAGCAGGATCGTGCCGTAGTCGGCGCAGAAGAGCTCCTCTGCCGTCATGTCCTTCGCAAAGGCGAAGCCGATGCCATTGCCCAGCGTCATCTTCGTGACGGCAGCTGCGATGCCGCCGACGCCGATGCTCTGCGCCGCGCGGACTTTGCCCGCCGCCGTGAGCTGGCGGATCTTCTCGAAGTTTGCGCGCAGTTTCGGAAAGACCGGCAGATCCTGCGCGTCCTTCTCAGCAGGCACGATGTAGACGCGGCTGCCCGCCTGCTTGAACTCCGGCGAGACGGCTGCATCGGCCTTCATGACGTCGACCGCGAATGCTGCGAGCGTCGGCGGTACGTGGATGTGCTCGAACGTGCCGGACATCGAGTCCTTGCCGCCGATGGCCGGGATGCCGAGCTCATGCTGTGCCCAGAGCGCACCGATGAGGGCGGCGAACGGGTTGCCCCACTTCGCCGGGTCCTTGCCGAGGCTCTCGAAGTACTCCTGGAACGTCAGGCGGATCTTCGCGGCATCGCCACCGAGTGCGACCATCTTGGCCGCCGCCTCTACGACCGAGTAGAGGGCGCCATGGAACGGGCTCCACTCTGTGAAGGCCGGGTTGAGGCCGAATGTCATGGCCGTGGCCGTCGTCGTCTCTGCGCCGAGTACCGGCAGCTTGGCGACCATGCCCTCAGCCGGCGTCAGCTGCGTCTTGCCACCGAACGGCATGAGCACCGTGTTGCCGCCAATCGTCGAGTCGAAGCGCTCGGCAAGACCTTTCTGGCTGCAGACATTGAGGTCCTGGAGATTCGTGAGCCATGCCTTCTGGAGGTCCTCACCGCAGGCCTTGACGGCTGCCGGGATTTCTGCAAGGTAGCGTTTCGCCGTATCCGGCTGGGCGATGACGGCCGTGACATGCTGGCGCACGCCGTTCGTGTCGAGGAACGCGCGGTTCATCTGGACGATCTCGTTGCCGCGCCACTTCATGATCAGGCGCGGCTGCTCCGTGACAACGGCTACCGGCGTCGCCTCGAGGTTCTCCTCATCCGAGAACTTCTGGAAGGCCTCGACATCCTTCGGGTCGAGCACAACAGCCATGCGCTCCTGCGATTCGGAGATGGCAAGTTCCGTGCCATCGAGGCCCTTGTACTTCTTCTTGACCGCATCGAGGTCGATGACGAGGCCGTCAGCGAGCTCACCGATGGCGACGGCGACACCGCCGGCACCGAAGTCGTTGCAGCGCTTGATCATGCGGGAGACCTTCGGGTTGCGGAACAGGCGCTGGATCTTGCGCTCTGTCGGCGGGTTGCCCTTCTGGACCTCTGCGCCGCAGGTCGTCAGCGACTCTTCCGTGTGCTCCTTCGACGAGCCCGTCGCACCGCCGCAGCCGTCGCGGCCCGTGCGGCCGCCGACGAGCACGATGATGTCACCGGCTGCCGGACGCTCGCGCACGACGTTCTCCTTCGGTGCAGCCGCGATGACGGCACCGATCTCCATGCGCTTCGCCATGTAGCCCTCGTGGTAGACCTCGCGGACCTGGCCCGTCGCAAGGCCGATCTGGTTGCCGTACGAGCTGTAGCCAGCGGCAGCGCCGAGCGTGATCTTCTTCTGCGGCAGCTTGCCCGGCAGCGTCTCGCTGAACGGACGGCGCGGGTCAGCAGCGCCCGTCACGCGCATGGCCTGGTAGACATACGAGCGGCCCGAGAGCGGATCGCGGATGGCACCACCGAGGCAGGTGGCCGCGCCGCCGAACGGCTCGATCTCCGTCGGATGGTTGTGCGTCTCGTTCTTGAACATGACGAGCCAATCTTCCTGCTTACCGCCGATGTCCGCCTTGACGACGATGCTGCAGGCGTTGATCTCCTCGGACTTGTCGAGGTCATCGAGCAGGCCCTCCTTGCGCAGCGCCTTGGCGCCGATGACGGCGATGTCCATCAGCGTGACCGCGCGGTCCGTCGCCTCGCCGTAGAGCGTATCGCGGTCTTCCTTGTACTTGCGGTAGGCAGCCGTCAGTGCTGGGGAGAAGTAGCCATCCTCGATTGTGACATCGTCGATGGCCGTCGTGAACGTCGTGTGACGGCAGTGGTCCGACCAGTACGTGTCAATGACGCGCAGCTCCGTGATAGTCGGCGCGCGGTGTTCCGTATCGCGGAAGTATTCCTGGCAGAACTTGAGGTCCTCGAAGCTCATCGCAAAGCCGCGCGCATCCATGAACGCATGCAGCTCCTCTTCGCTCATCGCATTGAACGAATCCAGCACCTCGACGTCAGCCGGCTCCTCCGTGACCATGTCGAGCGACTCCGGTTTCGCGAGCGAAGCCTCGCGGCTCTCGACCGCATTGATGCAGTAGTCCTTGATTTTCTGCAGCGTCTCATCGTCGACTTCTCCCGTCAGGACGATGACGCGTGCCGTCGCGATCTGCGGGCGCTCCTTCTGCGTGACGAGCTGGACGCACTGCGCTGCGGAGTCTGCCGTCTGGTCGTACTGGCCCGGCAGGTACTCGACAGCAAACATGCGGGAATCCTTAAATGCTGGCAGCGTCTCTTCATAGACTTTGTCAACAGGCGCCTCCGCAAAGACGACGAACTTGACCTTCTCGTACTCCTCATCGCTGAGGCCCTCGATATCGTAGCGGTTGATGATGCGGACCGCCTCGAGGCCATCGAGATGGAAGGTTTCTTTCAGATCGTCGCAGAGCTGCTGAGCCGGGATATCGAATCCCTGTCTTTTTTCTACGAAAATTCTTCTTACCGTCATGAGTGCTTTTTCCTCCAAACGCAAAACAGATCGGGAACACTTCGTCTAAGAGAGCTTGTCTCTTCTTCAAGATTTAATTGTACCCAAAACGGTTGGCAGATGCAAGAAGGCTTCCTAATCTTTTCGCAAAGAGACGCCTGACCACATGCCATTCGCCATTTGTCTCTATCGAGTGGAACGGATTGTCTCAGGATTCATTCTTGCTTTTCCTCACGATACAGATATGATATAATTATTCTGATTTCTACGAATTGATTTCACACGATGTTTCACTCAGGTTCCAATAGCAAGGGGGATTTTACATGAAAGAATTGCTGGAGCTCCTCGAGCACGACGCACGCCGTCCCGTCAATGAGCTGGCCTCAATGCTGCACCGCAGCGAGTACGAGGTCGAGCAGGATATCAAGAAACTCGAGAAGGACAAGATCATCCTGTCGTACAACACGCTGATCAACTGGGAGAAGTTCGGCACGGACACCGTGACGGCCGTCATCGAGATCAACCTGACGCCGCAGCGCGAGGTCGGCTTCGACGCCATCGCGGAGCGCATCTACCGCTTCGATGAAGTCCGCACCGTCTACCTCATGAGCGGCAGCTTCGATCTGCTCGTCATCATCGAGGGCAAATCCCTCAAGGATGTCGCCAACTTCGTCGCCACGCGCCTCGCCACGATTGAGGGCGTCACGCAGACGCGCAGCCACTTCATGCTCAAGCCCTACAAGAAGGACGGCGTCATCATCAACGACGAAGAGCGCGACCGCAGACTGGTGGTGACACCATGATTGAGAAGAGAACTGACTGGCAGGAGCGCCTCTCGCCGCGCGTCAACGCCATCGCCCCGTCCGGCATCCGCAAGTTCTTCGACATCGCCGCCAAGATGGAAGACGTCATCTCGCTAGGCGTCGGCGAGCCGGACTTCGTCACGCCGTGGTCTATCCGCGAGAGCTGCGTCTACGGCCTCGAGCAGGGCTACACCTCGTACACGGCCAACCGCGGCCTGCCCGAGCTGCGCGAGGAGATTGCCAAGCACTACCAGCAGGAGTACGACTGCTCCTACGATGCTGACACGGACATCCTCGTGACGGTCGGCGTCAGCGAGGCGCTCGACCTCGTCATGCGTGCCATCCTCGCGCCGGGCGATGAGGTTCTCATCCCAGAGCCATGCTACGTCTCCTATCAGGCCTGCACGATCCTCGCGGGCGGCAAGCCCGTCTCCGTGCCGGCCAAGATTGAGAACGAGTTCCGCATCACGCCGGACGAGCTCGAGGAGCACGTGACGCCAAAGACGAAGGTGCTGCTCATCGGCTACCCGAACAACCCGACGGGCGCCATCATGACGCGCAAGGACCTCCTCGCTATCGCCGCCTTCGCCGAGAAGCACGACCTCATCGTCATCTCCGACGAGATCTATGGCGACCTCACGTACGGCGGCGAGAAGCACGTCTGCTTCTCCTCGCTGCCCGGCATGCAGGAGCGCACAATCCTCCTCAACGGCTTCTCAAAGGCCTACGCGATGACGGGCTGGCGCATCGGCTACGCGCTCGGCAACAAGGCGTTCATCAGTGCCATGACGAAGATTCACCAGTACACGATGCTCTGCGCGCCGATCACGGCCCAGATTGCCGCCATCGAGGCGCTGCGCCACGGCGAGAAGTACATGAAAAAGATGGTTGCCGAGTATGACCGCCGCCGCCACCTGATCTACGATGGCTTCACGAAGATGGGCCTGCCGTGCTTCGAGCCGAAGGGCGCGTTCTACATCTTCCCGGACATCACGAGCACGGGCTACACCTCCGACGAGTTCGCCGAAGAGCTGCTCAAGGCCGAACACGTCGCGCTGATACCGGGCTCTGCCTTCGGCGCCTGCGGGGAAGGCCATGTGCGCTGCTCCTACGCGACGTCGATCGACAAGATCTCCGAAGCCCTCGCGCGCATCGAGAACTTCCTCAAGAACCACAGGCGCTGATACGCGCGCGGCCTGCCTCGATTGACAAGGCAGGCCGCTTCGTGGTATACTATCTCTTGTTCCCAGTGAACCGATTGCGCTCGTAGTCCAGTGGATAGGACGTTGGCCTCCGGAGCCGAAAGCGGCAGTTCGACTCTGCCCGAGCGCACCATCTGAAAGATTGACCGCTGCTCTTGCAGCGGTTTTTTGTTGGCAAGATTCGATTTGCCCATGATGCAGAAAAGCAGCCTTCCCTTTCGGGCAGGCTGCTTTTCTTTATCGGGATTCCCCGTTCTCGAGGATGTCGCGGATCTTCGTCTTCATGATGTCGAAGGCCACGTCGTTGAGGCCGCTGTTGATGACGATGTCGGCGAGGGTCTTCGTCGGCTCGACGTAGAGGTAATGCATCGGCTTGACCGTCGTCAGGTACTGATTGATGATGTTCTCGAGGTCGCGGCCGCGCTCGTTCATGTCGCGCAGCACGCGGCGCAGGATGCGCTCGTCGGCGTCGGCCTCGACGAAGATCTTGATGTCGAAGAGGTTGCGCAGGCGCTCGTCCTGGAAAATCAGGATGCCCTCGACGATGATGACCTGGCTCGGCTCGATGATCTTCGTCCGGTTGGAGCGCGTATGGCGCGTGAAGTCGTAGACCGGGCACTCGATGCTCCTGCCCTCTCGCAGCGCCTCGAGGTGCGCGACGAGCAGGTCCGTCTCGAGTGAATCCGGATGGTCGTAGTTGATGTACTGGCGTTCTTCAAACGGGATCTCGTCGTGCGCCTTGTAGTAGTCATCGTGGTAGATGACCGTGACACGGTCGCCAAAGTAATCCTTGAGCCGGTTCGTGAACGTGGACTTGCCCGAGCCGGTACCGCCCGCAATGCCGATAATCATCGTCTTCAATCTTGAAATCCCCTTCCTGCGTCATGGGACGCGCTGAACATTACCTATTATCCTACCACAAATCGGCCGTCCTGTCTGCCCCCGGCATACAGATCATCCAGCTCATTCAGCGGCTGAAGTATGGTTTCAGGAGCAGCGTCAGGAAGAACAGCACCGAGGAGATCACGACGATCGTCGCGCCGGCTGCCATGTCGAAGTAGTAGGCGAGCATCAGGCCAAAGAAGCCCGAGAACATCGCGATGAGCACGGAGAAGAGATGGTACTGCTTGACGTTGTTGGCGATGTTGCGCGCGCCGGCCGCCGGCAGTACGAGCATCGCGTTGATGATCAGGATGCCGACCCACTGGATGCTGATGGAGACGACGACGGCGAGCAGCGAGGCAAAGGCGCTCTCGATCCAGAATGCGGGGATGCCGCGGCTGCGCGCAAACGACGAGTTGATGGAGAGCACGAGCAACTGGTTGAAGAGCAGGCCCCAAGCGATGAGGCCGAGCACGAAGACGACGGCCAGAGCCGAGAGGTCTTCCGGCGTAATCGACAGGATGTCGCCGATCAGGAAGGAAGAGAATTTGTTGAAGCCGCCGCCATGGCTCATGATCATGAGGCCGAGCGCGATGGCCGTCGCCGAGAAGACGCCGATGATCGTATCGGTCGAGGCCGTGCTCTTGTTCTTGATGTAGGTGATGAAGAGCGCGAAGGCCACCGAGAAGACGACGAGCGACAGCAGAGGCGAGACGGAGCCCAGGAGCACGCCGATGGCGATACCGGTGAAGGCGCCGTGGCCGAGCGAATCCGAGAAGAAGGCCATGCGATTCGAGACGACCATCGTGCTGATGAGGCCGAAGAGCGGCGTGACGAGGAGCACCGCGAGGAAGGCGTTCTTCATGAAGTTGCTGCTGAGCCAGTCAAACGGCAGGAGTGTCGTCATCAAGCTGTAGATCATATCCATCACGCATGCGCCCCCTTCTCTTCATCATCTGCACGTTCTGCCCCATCCGAGGCACCCGCTGGTATATCGGCCGCCGCTTCCTGCGCCGACTCGCCTGCCAGCATGCCGAAGATCTTCTTCGTGCGCCGGTCGGCGAATACCTCTTCCGGCGTACCGCTCATGACGACACCCTTGTTCATCAGGACGACCTGGTCGGCGTGCTTCGCGACCATGTTGAGGTCATGCGAGATCAGGATGATGGCCATGTCCTCCTTCTCGCGCAGGTCCGCGACGATTTCGTAGAAGAGCTCAAGGCCGTTCTGGTCGACGCCGGAGACCGGCTCGTCGAGCAGCAGGAGATCCGGCATCGGGTCGAGCGCGAGCGCTAAGAGCACGCGCTGGAGTTCGCCGCCCGACAGCGCGCCGAGCCGGCGGTCGATGAGGTGCGCGGCGCGCACGCGCTCGAGGCTCTTCAGGACACGCGGCCGCAGGGACTTCGCCGAGCAGAGCCAGACGGGCCGCCGCGTCAGGCAGGCCATGAAGATGTCCATGACGCTCGTCGGCGAGCTCACGTCGAAGCGCAGATACTGCGGCACATAGCCGATGACGGGATGACCCGTGTGCTTGCCCTTCGCATCGACGTAGTGGAGCTTGCCTGTATGCGGCACCTCGCCGAGGATGGCTTTGAGTAGCGTGCTCTTGCCAGCGCCGTTCGGCCCGATGAGCGCCGTGAGCTGGCCGCAGTGAATGTGGATGTTGACGTGGTCGAAGATGGTCAGCCGACCGATCTTGACCGAGAAGTCCTCGATCTTCGTGCAGCAGAGCTTTTGGCAGTCGGAGCACGATGAGGCATGATGATGAAGTATGGTCTTGAACAAGGTACTGTTCCTTTCTATTGGTTATTGGTATTTTATTCCGTCAGCCTGCGGAAGGCGCAACTCCCCCAGAGCCAACCCGCCACGGCGTAGAGAATGAGCACGAGCAGCGAGAGATACGAGACGTCCGCACCGCTGCCGATGCCGCGCAAGAGATAGCTCGTATGCGTGAGCGGCAACAGTTCAATGAAATAGCGCACGGCCGTCGGCAGTGCCTGCGTCGAGAAGAAAGTGCCGCAGAGGAAGGACATCGGCAGGAGGATGTAGGTATTGACCTGCGCCATCTCCTCGTAGGTGCGGATCTTCATCGCCGCGAGGAAGCCGATCTCCGCAAAGACGACGCAATTGAGCACGAGCACGAGCAGGAAGAGCGACATCATCTGGAAGTGCGCGCCGAAGAGCACGGCCAGCACGACGATGATGGCCGACGAAATCAGCGCGCGCACGACGGCGGCCGCCACTTTGCCGATCAGGAAGGCGTCGGGCCAGATCGGCGCAATCGTGTACTCCTCGAGGCTCTTGTGGTAGATGCGCTCCGCATGCACCGGCGTGATGCTGTTGAAGCTGATGTTCATGGAGTTGAGCGCGAGGATGCCCGGCACGAGGAAGTCGAGATACGTGCCGGAGCTGACCTCGATGCTGCGCCCGAGCCCCCAGCCAAACGCGACGAGGTAGAGCATCGGCGCGACCATGCGCGAGAGGATGAACTTCGCGAGGCGGCGCTTGAGCACGACCCAGTCGCGCCAGAACACCGTCGCGATATCCATGAGATTTTCCCTGATGTTCATCTTCTACCGTCCCTCCTTTGACCGTGTCTCCTCCGCCGTCAGCGCGAGGAATACCTCCTCGAGATTCGGCAGGTCCGTCTTCTGGCGCAGGCGCTGCGGCGTGTCGAGGTCCACGAGGTGCCCCTTCGCGAGGATGGCGACGCGGTCGCAGAGCGCCTCGGCCTCCTCGATGTAATGTGTCGTCAAGAAGACCGTCACGCCATTCCTCGCCATATCCTGCACGAGCGACCAGATGCGGCGGCGCACCTGAGGGTCAAGCGCGACCGTCGGCTCGTCGAGGAACAGGATGCGCGGACGATGCAAGAGGGCGCGCACGATGAGCAGGCGCCGCTTCATGCCGCCCGAGAGACGGCGGACGCCATCGTTGACGACGTCCGTGAGCTCGACGTAGCGCAAGAGTTCCTCGATGCGCGCGCGCCGCTCTGCCCTCGCCATGTGGTGCAGCCGCGCGTGGAGCTCCAGATTCTCCCCGACCGTGAGGTCCTGGTCGAAGTTGATATGCTGCGGCACGACGCCGATCAGGGACTTGATGCGCCGTGCATCATGGCGCGTGTCGAGGCCGTCGTAGCAGATGGTCCCCGCCGTCGGCTTCGTCTGCATCGTCATCATGCGAATGGTCGTCGTCTTGCCCGCGCCATTGGGGCCGAGCAGCCCGAAGATCTCACCGTGTCCGACGCTCAGCGTCAGGTCGTCGACGGCCGTCTTAAAGCCCGACCGTCCGTCTTTCGTCCGATGCGGGAACTGCTTGCAGAGATGCTGCACTTCTATCATATCGCTAAAAATCCTTCCTATCATTAATCGACGTATTAATCGACTGCATGCTTCCTTATTCTCTCATAAAATTTCGCAGATGGAAAGTATTTCTGAGAGGATTTCTCTATTTGGCGGCGAATCATTCTCATATGTTGGAACACATGACCTAAGGAGGTATCTTCATGAAGCAATCATTCAAGCAATCCTTTCAGAAACTGCCGCTCGGCCTGCCCCTGACGGCCAGCGGCATCGCGACCATCGCCACGATCTTCGCGGGCAAGAAAGTCCACATCGCCTGCGGCGCCGTCTGGGGCGTGCTCTCCATCTTGCACGGCCTCCAGCATGCGGGAAAGCTCAAGCACGATGCCGAAGCCGCCATCGGCCGCACGGCGCGCAAGGCAGCAGACACAGCAGAGTCCATCTCGCTGCACGCCTTCCTCGCCGGCACGGATATCGCCAGCTACCTGCCGGGCCGCGTGCGCGTCTACAACCTCGCCCTCGCCGGCAACGAAAAGCTCGCCGAGCAGGTGACCTCGTTCATCCGCTCGTTCGACGGCGTCAAGGATGCGGCAGTGTCCCTGAACACAGGCAGCCTGCTCATCACCTACGAGCCGGAAGAGCTGCGCAAGAACCCACACCTCGCCAATGTCGAAGCGTTCATCCGCGAGCACGCCAAGATACACTGAGCATCCGTGCAAATGAGTATCAGCACAAACTAACATGAATGAATTATTATCTTCAAGATGCACCCGATTCACGGATTCTCAGCGGACCTCAACTCTTCGCTGGTCATCTTCTCCGCCACATTCCCATTCTTTATATCTCTCAAGAAAAAGAGCTGCCCAAGCATTGGACAGCTCTTTTTCGCATCTTCTGATTCAAGTCGTCTTATGGCGGAAGAGCCAGCCGGCAAGCGGCATCGTCACGGCCGCCACGGCGAGCATCGGCACGAAGTCCCAGGCGATCTCACCAAGAGAAGCACCCTCAAGGTAGATGCGGCGCACGGCATCGATGACGAAGCGCATCGGGTCGGCATACGTCACGGCCTGCAGGAAGGCCGGCATGTTGTCCACCGGCGTCACGAGGCCCGACAGCAGGACCATCGGGATCATGAGCACGAGCAGGTAGACGAGCACCTGCTGCATGTTCTTGGCAACCGATGAGATGGAGAGGCCGAGCCCCGTCGTGCTGACCATGAAGATCAGGAGTGTCAAGAACAGCGTGAAGAGATTGCCTGCAAACGGGACCTCGAACCAGTAGCGCGCAATCAGGAAGACCATCGCCGCCTGGAAGAGGCCGACGAGCACCGGCGGCGTCGCCTTGCCGATGAGGATCTCCGCTGGTGAGAGCGGCGTGACGAGAAGCTGGTCAAACGTCCCCTGCTCGCGCTCCTTGGCGATTGAGAGTCCCGCGAGGAACATGACCTGCACGAAGGCGATCATCGCGAGGAACGATGGCAGGAAAGTCCAGCGCGAGAGCTGGTTCGGGTTGAACCAGGTGCGCGTCTCGATCGTCACGGGCGGCTGCGCGAGGCCCTCTGCCGCACTCCAGTCGGCCGCAATGTGCGTGATGTAGCTCGTGGCCATGGAGGCGATCATCGGATTGCGCCCGTCGGTGATGACCTGGACGGGTGCCTGGCTGCCATGCAGCAGCTGCTTCTCGAAGTCCTGCGGGATGACGACGGCTGCGAGGATGTCCCCCGCGTCGATCAGCGGACCGACCTCCGCGACATTGCCACAGATGGCAACACACGAGAACGTCGGCGACTGCGCGATGTGCGCGAGGAAATCACGCGAGGAGGACGTGCCCGACGCATCGACGACGGCATAAGGGACCTCCTCGATGTTGTAGTTGGCCGCATAGCCGAACAAGAAGCCCTCGATGATGACCGGCATGACGAGCTGGATGCGCATGCGCGGGTCCTTGAACAGGGTCAGGAGCTCCTTCTGGCAGAGGAAGTAGAGATGGTGGAAGAAGCGCCTTAGGGCAGTCATGGTTCCACCTTCTTTCGCGTGATGCGGAAGGCCCAGCCGAGGAAGAACAGGGCAAAGGCGAGGAGCACGGCGGTGTCGCGCACGATGAGCGGCCAGTAGTTGCCCGACAGGAACAGCGATTTCATGAGCTCGAGGTAGTACGTCGTCGGGATCAGGCCGCTGACGACGCGGATGGCCAGGGGCTCGGCATGCAAATCGAACAGGAAGCCCGTGAGGACGACAGACGGCAGGAAGCTGATCATCAGCGACACGTGGCAGGCGAGGAACTGGTTCTTCGTCAGGCCCGATATGACGAGGCCGATGCCGAGCGCCACGACGAGGTAGAGCATCGACTCGCCGAGGATCAGTACGAGCGAGCCGCGCATCGGCAGGTCGTAGAGCACTCGACCGACGACGAGGCAGAGGACCATGCCGAGCATCGCGATGACGAAGTACGGGATCGTCTTAGCGAGAATGAGCTCGAGGATCTTCATCGGCGTGACGAACAATGACTCAAAGGTGCCGCGTTCCCATTCGCGCGCCATGACGACCGACGTCAGGAAGACGCCGCTGATCGTCAGCACGAGCATGAGGATGCCCGGCACGTAGAACCACGTGCTCGTATTCGCGTCGTTGAACCAGATGCGCGACTCGATGGTGATGCCGCCCGGGGACAGGCCGCGCTTTGCCCCTTCTCCTGCGGCCCAGGTCAGGACGCCGGCCTCGAAATAGCCCTGCGCACTCATGGCCGTCGTCGCCTCGGTGCCGTTGAGGATGACCTGCATTTTGGCCCGCCCTTCCGCGAATCGCGCCGAGAAGTCCGGCGGCACGACGAGCATCGCGTCGACCTCATGGCGGCGCAACATCGCCTCGCCCTCTGAAAGCGATGTGACGTAGACCGGCGCGAAGTACTCCGAGCCTTGCGTGAAGCGCACGGCCTCGCGCGCAAAAGGCGTGCTGTCCTCGAGGACGACAGCCGTCGGCACTTCCTTGACGTCGAGGCTCATGCCGTAGCCGATGATCAGAATGAGCACGAGCGGCAGCACGACGCCGAGTGCCAGGCTGCTGTTGTCGCGCAGGAGCTCGCGCGTCTCCTTGCGCGTCAGGGCGATGAGCCTACGCCAGAATCCCTTTGTCATACTGCCGCCCCCTTTTTCTCGTTCGCTTCTTCGCGCCGCGACTGCTCGACGATCGCGACGAAGATGTCATCCATGGTCGCATCCTGCAAGCCCATGCGCTGGCGGATCTCCTCCGGACTGCCGAGCACGAGCATCCTGCCGTGGTCCTGGATCATGAAGCGATCGCAGTACTCCGCCTCTTCCATGAAGTGCGTCGTGATGATGATGGTCGTGCCGCGCTCCGAGAGTGCCGTGATCTCGCGCCAGAACGTCCGGCGCGCCAGCGGGTCGATGCCGCTCGTCGGCTCATCGAGGAACAGGATCTTCGGCTCGTGAATGAGCGCCGCAGCCATGGAGAGGCGCTGCTTGTAGCCGCCCGGCAGGCTGCCCGCCGCATGGTCAGCCACTTCTCTCAGGTGGAATTCCTCCATGACCGCCTCGATGCGCCGGAAGAGATGTGCGCCTGTCAGGCCGTATGCCCCGCCGAAGAAGCGCAGGTTCTCGTAGACCGACAGGCTGCTGTAGAGCGAGAACTTCTGCGCGACGTAGCCGACATTGGCCCGCGCCTCGATGCGCGCCGTGCGCAGGTTGACGCCGGCCACCGAGAGCCTGCCGCTCGTCGCGGGCAGCAGGCCGCAGAGCATGCGGAACGTCGTCGTCTTGCCCGCGCCGTTCGGGCCGAGCAGCCCGAAGACCTCACCGCGGTGCACGGCAAACGACGTGTGCGAGACGGCTGTGAAATCGCCGAACTTCCGCACGAGGTCCTGCACCTCGATCTCCACGGGCGCCTCCTCAGGCGAAGCGGCCGCAAATGCGCCGAATTTCGCCGGTTCCGGGAGGGTGCTTCCCTTCGCGGCATCCTCTTTGAGCAACGTCATGAAGCCGTCCTCGAGCCGCGGGGCAATCGGCGTTGCTGCAAGATCCAGCGTTGCGAGTGTCGAAAGCTCCTGCGGATTGCCGCGCAGGATGAAGCGCACGACACCGCCAGACGGCACAGCATCGAGGATGCCGTGCTCCGCGAGCAGCCGGCTCTGCAAGGAGCGCAGTGGCATGCCCTCTGGCGGACGGACCGCATAGCATGTCCCCTTCGCGACATCCCGGAGCTCTTCTGGCGTGCCGACTTTGAGGAAGCGGCCGCGGTTGAGCACGTAGACCGTCTCGCAGAGCGCCGCTTCCTCCATGTAGGCCGTGCTGACGAACACCGAGAGGTGCTCTTCGCGCACGAGCTGCTGCAGGATCTGCCAGAGCTCGCGGCGCGACAATGGGTCGACGCCGACGGTCGGCTCGTCGAGCAGCAAGAGCTTCGGTGAGCGCACGAGTGTGCAGGCAAGGCCGAGCTTCTGCTTCATGCCGCCGGAGAGCTTGCCCGCAAGACGCCCCGTGAAGGGCGCGAGCTCCGTCATCGCTAAAAGATGCGCGAAGCGCTTCGCGCGCAATTCCTGCGGCACGCCATGCAGGTCGGCATAGAGGTCCAGGTTCTCCTGCACAGTCAGGTCTTCGTAGAGGCCGAATTTCTGCGGCATGTAGCTCAGGAGGTCCTGCACCGCCTGCGGATGCTCTGTCACATCCAGCCCGACGACGGAAAGCTCTCCCGCGGTCTTCGTCATCAGGCCGCAAATCAGACGCATCAGCGTCGTCTTGCCGGCGCCATCCGGCCCGACGAGTGCCGTGAGCCTGCCTTCCGGCACCGAGAGGTCCACGCCCCGCAGGGCCTCGACCGTCTCGCCATCCTTTTGCAGGAAGTGCTTCGTCAGTCCCTTTGCCTCGATGACCATCATACGACTACCCCCTCGCGTCAGAGATCGATCTTGACCGTGGCCGGCATGCCGAGGCGCAGGACGTTCTCTTCATCGTCGACGTAGACGCGCACCTCATAGACGAGCGCCGTGCGTAGCTCATCCGTCTGCACCGTCTTCGGCGTGAATTCTGCCGTATCGGCGATGTAGCCGACCTGACCCGCGATGGGCTTGTCCTTCTGGCTGTCGATGTAGACTCTGGCCGACTGTCCCTCGTAGATACGACCGAGGTCGCTCTCCTTGACATAGGCGCGCACCCACTTCTTGTCGAGCAGCGAAAGCTTGAAGACAGGCGTCGAGGGCGAGGCCATGTCGCCCACTTCCAGCAGGCGGGAGCGGATGACGCCGTTCGTCGGCGCGCGCAGCTCGTACTGCGAGAGCAGGTACTCCTCGCGCGACTGCTCCTCCTCAAGTGCCTGCAGGTTGGCCTCTGCCGCCGCGATATCCTCCTGGCGCGGGCCGTTCTGCGCTTCGCGAAGCGCCTCGCGCGCCTCCTCTACCGCAGCCTGTTTTGCCTCAGCATCCGAGCGGGCATTGTCGAGTTCCTGCGCGCTGATGCCCTCCACGCTGTCGTAGACCGCCTGGCGGCGCTCATAGACGCCTTGCGCATTGGAGGCCGCTGCCTCCGCCGCCCTGAGTTTCTGTTCGGCCTGGCGGAGCTCTTCTGTACGCGTGCCGTTGTGGAGCTTCTCGACCGTACTCTGCTGCGCCGCGATCTGGGCCTTCGTCTTGCGCAGGTTGATCGCGAGTTCATCCGTGTCGAGGCGCGCGAGGACCTGGCCCTCTTCGACCGTATCTCCTTCCTCCACCAGCATCTCCTTGATGCGGTCGCTCTCGCGGAACGAGAGCGTCACCTCGCGCAGGTCGACATTGCCGGAGAGCGTGAGCTCTTGGGCCGCGGCCCTCTTTACCGCCGCCTCGTGCTGCTGATAAGCAAAGAGCCCCAGACCAGCCAGCAGCACGAAAACGACTGCCAAGATTCCTTTCTGTCTCCTTTTCATGATGATCCCTCCTATCCTTGCCTCTTTGCCGAACACGCTGCGCGCAAACTTTCTCCCAGCCATGCTGGGACATGGTTCAGGACTCCATCAGCATGATCTTTTCCGGTGGGAAGTAGACCGAGAGGCGCGGCGCCTCGATGGCACGCCATTCTTCCTTCGGCAGTTCCCAGCGGATGCTGGCAGCTTCATGTCCCGCGCGGCGGATCATGACGAGGTACGAGAACGTGTCCTCGATGACATCCGTGACTTCCATTGAGAAGATGTTGTTTTGAGGATTCTCCGCCCCTTCGCGGTACTCGAGGAAGTGCGCGCGCAGGCCCGCATAGGCGACGCACTGCGGCTCGCCGTCCGTGACGTTCAGGGTGAGCTGCCAGTCCTCGGCGCGGATGTGATGCGCATCGAGGCGCTCCGCCTTTGAGACATTCTTGCAGCCCGTCAGCAACGTCGCCGCGAGCGTGCGCGGGTTCTCGAAGAGCTCGTCGCGCGTGTGCACCGCCTGCATCTGGCCGCGGTCGATGACGGCCGCGCGGCTGGCCATACGGTAGACCTCGCCGCGGTCGTGCGAGACGAGCAGCGCCGCGCCGTCGTAGGCGCGCAGGACCTCGCGGAGCTCGAGCTCCAGTTTCCACTTGAGGTAATGGTCGAGCGCCGAAAAAGGCTCGTCGAGCAGCAGGATCTTCGCATCCGACGCGAGGATGCGCGCGAGCGCAGCGCGCTGCTGCTGGCCGCCCGAGAGCTCCATCGGGTACGCATTCCCGAGCTCTGAGAGTGCAAAGCGCGCGAGGTTCTCGCGCACGCGCTCCTCGCGCTGCTGCCGCGTGCCACGCGCGACGAAGCGGATGTTGTCGGCGATCGTCATGTTCGGGAATAGGGCAAAGTTCTGGAACAGATAGCCGACGCGGCGCTTCTGCGGCGGCAGGTCAATGCCCTGCTCACTGTCAAAGAGGACTTCACCGTCGAGCACGATGCGCCCGCGGTCCGGCCGCTCGAGGCCCGCGATGCACTTGAGTGTCATGCTCTTGCCACAGCCGGAAGCGCCGAGCAGGGCAAAGACCTCATCGCGCAGCGAGAAATCCGCCCGCAAGGTGAAATTACGCAGCTCTTTCTCAATCTTGACCTCTAATTCCATCTCAAACCTCCCGGCGCTGCGGCGCCCCCGTCCGTGCAATCAAGGCATTCATCAAGGTGACGAAGACGAGCGAGAAGACGATGATGACGATGGCCCAGTTGAAGGCCAGGTCGTAGTCATTCGCCTGTACGGCCGCGTAGACGGCCGTGCTCATCGTCTGCGTGACGCCGGGGATGTTGCCGGCGAACATGATGGTCGCGCCGAACTCGCCGAGTGCGCGCGTGAACGAGAGCACAAGGCCCGCGAGGATGCCAGAGCGCGCATTCGGCACGAGGATGTGCCAGAAGATGCGCCATTCCGAGACGCCGAGCGTGCGCGCCGCCCCGAGGATGTTCGGGTCGATCTGCTCGAACGCGCCGCGCGCCGTGCGATACATCAGCGGCAGGGAGACGACGATGGCTGCCATGACAGCAGCCTTCCAAGTGAAGACGATGGTCACATCGAACTGCAAGAGGAACTTGCCGATGAGACTGCGGCGGCCGAAGGCCAGCAGCAGGAAAAAGCCGATAACGGTCGGCGGCAGGACGAGCGGCAACGTAATAACGGCATCGGCCAAGCCCTGGAAACGCCGCATGCGCACGACGACCAGAGCAAGGCCGATGCCGAGAAAGAACGTGACCACCGTTGCCACCACAGCCGTCTTGAGCGTGATGATAAGCGGTGCATATTCCATTATTTTACCTCAAAGCCATACTTTGCAAAGCGTTCCTTGTTCTTATCATTCGAGACGAAAGCCAAGAAATCCTTTGCCGTGTCGAGATGTTTCGAATCTTTCAGGATGGCAGCCGGATAGATGATATCCTTGTGCGTACCAGCCGGTGCTTTCGCGACGACGCGGACGTCCGACGAGATGGCAGCATCCGTCGCATAGACGAGACCGGCATCGGCTTCACCCGATGCGACCCAGGCGAGGACCTGGCGCACATCCGAGCCGTAGACGGCCTTTGCCTTGACGGCATCGAGGATGCCGAGCTTCGTCAGGATCTCCTCCGAGTACTGGCCGACCGGCACGCCCTTCGGCTCACCGAGTGCGACATGCGTGATGGTGTCGCTCGTCAGCTGGTCAAAGGAAGTGATGTCCTTGCCGCCTTCTTTCGGGACGATCAGAACGACCTCATTCTGCAGCAGGCCCGCCTTCTCGAGGGCATTCATCTGCTTCTGGGCAGCGGAGAAGAACAGGTCCGCATCGCCGCCATTCTCGATGGCCTGCTGCAGCGCGCCCGAGCTGCCGTAGTTGAACACGACCTTGACGTTCGGGTGCTCGGCCTCATAGTCCTTGCCGATCTCATTCATGACATCGGTCAGGCTCGCCGCTGCCGAGATGTGGAGTTCCACGGGCTCCTGCGCAGAGGACTTCGATTCGTTGCCAGCCGTCTGGCCGCCGCAGCCGCTCATGACTGCGAGCAGGCCGGCTGCCAGCAGGGCAAATAATTTCTTCATGGTATACGCTCCTTTTCAAAAACGGAAGGCAGTGCCATTTCCAGCACTTCCCTGTGGGTTTTACCCAGGCTCAGCCTCATAGATGCGAAGAAGAACATCCTTAGAGTGCTTTCGCTCGGAGTATCGATTTTCTCATTATAGTGGAAAATAAGCCCGTATGCCATGAGAAAAGTCACGCATTGCGATAGATTTCCGTCGAATCACGCCAAAACAACGGGAAATATCCGTCCAGATTGCATCATTTCGACTCGAGTGCATTCCACGCGTCGTTGGCGCGCTCGAGGTAGACGGCCTGGATGGCTGGGTTCTCGCCGATGCCGTGGATATAGGCATCGACCTTGTAGCCGGCAGCCTCGAGGATGGACTTGTGTGAATCCGGCTCAGCACCCGCCATGTCGTTGTTGGCGTGATCGCCCGCCACCATCATCATCGGCATCAGCGTGACATGGCGGATGCCGTTTGCCTTGAGCTTCGGCAGGACCGTCTCGAGAGATGGCCAGCCCTCGACTGTGTAGACGAAGACATTCTTGTAGCCGAGCTCATCGATCTTGACCTGGATGACGGAGTAATAGGCGTTCGAGACCTGCGGCGTGCCGTGCGCCATGATGAGGATGGCGTCGTGCTTGCCCTGCTTCGGGAACTGCGTCGCGAGCGCCTTGATGGTCTCCGTCACATCGTCGGGCTGGTTCTCCTGGCCCTGCCAGTACATCAGCGAGGTGCCGAGCGTCATCTTCTTGAACTGGTTCTTGTAGTTGTGGTAGACACCGAGGTCGTAGTTGTACTCCATGCCAGGGATGACGTCGAGCGAGACGAGCGCCACGCGGCTGTAGCCCTCGGCCTTGAGCGAATCAAGCGCCTCCTCAGGCGTCGGGAACTTGATGCCCTCGTTCTTCGCCACGCGGTCGATGATGATGTGCGACGTGTAGGCCGTCATGACCTTGACGCCCGGATGCGCTGCCTCGATGGCCTTGACCGTCGCATCGATCGTCTTGGCGCGCGTATCCTTGTAGGTCGTGCCGAACGTCATGACGACGATCGCATCCTTGTCGGCAAGGTTTGCAAGGTCCTTGTTCTCGTTTTTCAGCACGCCGATCTCCGAGGCCGCCTTCAAAGCCATCGTCGCGTTCTTCACTTCCGGGTTGAGTTGATATGCCGCCTCTGCCGGCTGGCAGAAGGCCGCCGCCGTCGCGCAGACGAGTCCTGCCGCCAGCATCTTCTTCCAATTCTTCATGATATTTCCTCCCTTGACAAAACAAATAAAAAAGCCCTTCCGCTTCCGCGGAAGAGCTTTGCTGCCATGATGGACTGCACCTCTACACAGGGCACAGGTACAGCATACATCAATCGCCTTCCCATCTCTCGCAGGTCATAACGGTGATTTTCGGACAGGCAGTTCTTCTGGCTCGGTTCATCGCTCCTCTGCGCCTTCCCAGATGTTCATCCAGTGACATATCTATGCAGATTCGCTCCCCTTACAGCGGCGGGACCGCGCCGGCTTTGACCGGCTTCTCTTTTCAGCGCCTTGCGGCGTCACCTGTTCCCTCTTTATGGAATTGTCATGATGCGGGTCAGGGCGCGACGTCCTTGCCGCCGTCAGCGGAACGCAGGCGGCGGTTGATGGACGAGAGTCCCTTGTAGATCGTGTTGATGTCGATGTCGTCGCTGCGCGTCTCCATGTACTTCTCAAGCTTGCGCTTGACGCGCTGCAGCGCGTTGTCGATTGACTTGACGTGGCGGCCGAGGTCTTCAGCGATTTCCTGATACGACTTGCCGTCGAGATAGCTCATGAGCACCTTCCACTCCAGGTCCGAGAGGATCTCCTCCATCTTCTTCTCGATGTCGACGAATTCCTCCTGGCTGATGACGAGCTCTTCCGGGTCGGACACCTTGGCACCTGAGATGATGTCGAGGAGCGTCCTATCGGAATCCTCATCGTAGATCGGCTTGTTGAGCGAGACATACGAATTGAGCGGGATGTGTTTCTGGCGGGTCGCCGTCTTGATTGCTGTGATGATCTGACGCGTCACGCAGAGCTCCGCAAAAGCGCGGAACGACGAGAGCTTGTCGTCGCGGAAGTCGCGGATGGCCTTGTAGAAGCCGATCATGCCTTCCTGGACGATGTCCTCGCGATCTGCACCGATGAGGAAATACGAACGCGCCTTGGCACGGACGAAGTTCCGGTACTTGTTGATCAGATAATCCAGTGCGACCTTATTGTTGTGTTCCTTGATATCCAGGAGGATCTCTTCGTCCGTCAGATTCTCGTATCCGCGGTACATGTCCTCCATGATATCCGTGTCTGCTGCTTCTTCCATCGCACTTTTCTCCTTTTACTGTGACAAACACGTGGCCCTTATAGTGAGATTATACGCTCTTTCGCCAAAAAGCTCAAGGCATCAGCCCTTCTTCTGGAGGCGCTGGCGCATGGACTCATACATGAGGATGGAGCCGGCCACGGAGGCGTTGAGCGAATTGATGCGGCCGACCATCGGCATGCGGACGATGAAGTCGCATGCCTCCTTCGTCAGGCGGCTCATGCCCTTGCCCTCGCTGCCGACGACGAGCACGAGCGGGCCCGTGAGGTCGGCCTCGTAGTAGGCCTTCTCGCCGTCCATGTCGGCACCGGCGACCCAGAACCCCTTCTCCTTGAGCTTCTTGAGCGTCTGCGCGATGTTACCGATGCGGGCGACGGGCACGTACTCGACGGCACCCGCCGACGTCTTGGCGACGGTCGCATTGAGCGAGACGCTGCGGCGCTTCGGGATCAGGATGCCGTGCACGCCGGTCGCATCGGCCGTGCGCAAGAGTGCACCGAGGTTGTGCGGGTCCTCGAGCTCGTCGAGCAGGACGAGGAACGGCGCCTCTCCCTTCGCCTCCGCCGCCTTGAGGATGTCCTCGAGCTCGGCATAGGGGACGGGCGCGACGTAGGCGAGCACGCCCTGATGGCGGTGGCCGCCGGCGAGTGCCTCGATCTTCGCACGCTCCACGTACTGCACGACGATGCCGCGCTCTTTGGCGAGCGCCGCGATCTCTGCCACGGAGCCCTCGCGGTCGCCGCTCGCGATCCAGAGCTTGTTGATGCCGCGGCCCGACTTCAGCGCCTCTGTCACGGCATTGCGCCCGACGAGCACGTCATCGGGCAGTTCGCGCGGCTCCTCGCGGCGCTTCGGTTCTGTCTCTGCCTGAGGCCTCTTATGACGCGGAGCTTCCTTCTCGAATTTCCTGCTGCGCCGCTCCTGCGGGCGCGTCTTTCTCTTCTGTTCCATCTCAATCCTTTTCTCTGAGCTTGATCATCTCAGCAAACTTGCCGCAGGTCATCTCTCCCTCGGGGCAATGGCCCGTGTTGACGCAGCTCGCGCCAGCGTTGAAGAAGAGCGTCGGCGCAACCTTCTTGACCTCGGCGAGCATCTTGTAGGCCATCTCGCGGATCTCCCACTGCGCGCGGTTGCAGCAGCGAAGGTTGAAGAAGTGCATCAGGGAGCGCGCGTTCATCGTCACGAGGATCTTCGTCTCCGTCGCATTGGCGAGGACGTAGCGCGCATCTTCCTTCGGCACGCCCATCTCCGTGAGCTCGTCGTAGACGCCGCGGATGGTCTCCATCAGCGCCTCGTACTTCGCCTTGGCCTCCGGCCGCTCGGCAATCGTCGGCGGCGTGATGTACTGGAAGCCGTGCGCCGCGACGTAGCGCTGCGACTGCTGGTCGTACGAGGCAATGCGATGGCGCACGAGCTGATGCGTCAGCACGCGCGACACACCCTCGATGCCGAAGGTGAAGGAGGCGTGCTCAAGCGTGGAGCCATGGCCGATCTTGACCATCTTGCGGACCATCTCACGGACCTTCTCCTCGCTGAGGCGCTCCGCGAGCTCTTCAGCGCCAGCAGCAGAGTAGCAGAGGCGCGCGGCCATGGCCACGACGCGCTCCGGCTCCGGCGTGTAGTCGAGTAATTTGACTTTGATCATTTTTCTTCCGTTCCCTCCGTCGTGTTCCCGTGGATCTCTGCCATCATGGCCCTGCTGATGACATCGAAGGACGCCTCGGATATCTCCTGCAGGCGTTCGAATTTCTCAGACAGGTAGAGTGCACCTAAGAGCGCCTCAAAGCCGGTGCTCGAGTGGTACTCGGCCACGCTCGAACTGCGCGGCGCATGGCTCTTGGCATTGCGTCCACGGCGGTAGATGGCCTTCTCCTCATCGGTCAGCATGGGTTCGATGCCGAGGTACGCCTTGTGCTGCCAGACTGCCGAGACGATCTGGGCGCTGAAGGCGTGCAGCGCATGGACCTTGGCCTGCTCATACGAGAGCAGGCGCGTGCGCACGAAGAGGTGGAAGAAGGCATCGCCGATGTAAGCGAGCACGAGCGGATGCATCTGGCGGACGTCGACGCCGTCATAGCGCTTCTTGATGCCGCCCTGCTCATCCGGCGTGAACATCATGTCGACGAGCAGCTTGAACTGTGAGAACTTCATGCTTTCTTCCACCGCACGCCGCTCGGCGTATCCTCGAGCACGACGCCGGCATCCTTGAGCGCATCGCGGATCTTGTCGGCGACAGCCCAGTTCTTCTCTTTGCGAGCATCCTGGCGCAGCGTGATGATGATCTCCATGAGCTTGTCCGTCAGGCCGTCATCCTCTGCTGCCTTTTCCTGCTGCTCGAAGATGCCGATGATCTCGGCCATCTCTTTGTAGACCGCGGCGACCTTCTTGAAGTCTGCCGCATCGAACGCCTTCGTGCCGTTCGCGACTTCCTGGTAGTAGATGTTGATGTCCTTCGAGAGCGCGAACATCTGGCTGATGGCCAGAGCCGTGTTGAAGTCGTCGTCCATCGCCTCGTAGAACGCCTTGCGGAGCTCTTCTGCCTTGACGGCGAGCTCGGCTGCCGTGTCGGATTCGCCCTGCTTCGCGCTGAGCTCGTCGACATACGCCTTCGTGTTCTGCAGGCGTCCGAGGCTCGTCTGCGCTTCCTTGAGGCGTTCGTCCGAGAAGTCGAGCGGGCTACGGTAATGCGTCTGCAGGATGAAGAAGCGGATGACCTCGCCTGGATATTCCTTGAGGATATCCTTGACCGTGAAGAAGTTGTTCTTCGACTTCGACATCTTCTCGTTATGGATCGTGATGAAACCATTGTGCAGCCAGTACTGCGCAAAGCTGTGGTCGTCGCCGATGCAGGCCTGCGACTGCGCGATCTCGTTCTCGTGGTGCGGGAAGATGAGGTCGCTGCCACCGCCGTGGAAGTCGAACTTCTTGCCGAGGTACTTGAGTGACATCGTCGAGCACTCGATGTGCCAGCCCGGGCGTCCCTTGCCCCACGGGCTGTCCCAGGACGGCTCGCCCGGCTTGGCCGCCTTCCAGAGCGCGAAGTCCATCGGGTGGTGCTTGGCCGTATTGACTTCGATGCGCGCACCGGCCTGCATGTCGTCGAGGCTGCGGCCGCTGAGCTTGCCGTAATGCGAGAATTTCTCGACGCTGTAGTAGACGTCGCCGTTGTCGATGACGTAAGCATAGCCCTTGTCGATGAGCTTCTGGACCATTGCGATGATCTCCGGCATCGTCTCGCTGACGCGCGGGTAGACGTCAGCATGGCGGACGTTCAATGCATCCATCGCCTCGAAGTACGCCTTGATGTAGCGGTCCGAGATGTCCTTCCAGGTCACGCCCTCTTTGTTGGCCGCATTGATGATCTTGTCGTCGACATCCGTGAAGTTCTGGATGTAGTGGACCTTGTAGCCCTTCTTGGCAAAGTAGCGGCGAATGACGTCCCAGGTCACGAAGGGACGCGCATTGCCGATGTGCGGGTGGTTGTACGGCGTGACGCCGCAGCAGTAGATGCTGACCTCGCCCGGCTTGAGCGGCTTGAACTCTTCCTTGCGGCGAGTCATCGTGTTGTAGACTTTAAGCATGTTCTTTATCCTCCAATCTCTTCTCGAGCGCATCGACTTTCTTCTCCAGTGCCTGGATCTGGCGCATCATGCACTCGCGCATCTCCTCGTCCGGATCCGGCAGCATGTCGTGATCGAGATCGACGTCGAGCTCTTCCTCGATATCTGTGATGTTGTCATCTGACTCGACGAGGCGCGTCGCGCGCAGGGCCTGGCGGAGCTCCTGTGCCGTGTGGACACGCTTGCCGCGCATGACGACGATGCGCCCTGGGATGCCGACGACCGTCGCATAGGGCGGCACCGGCTTCAGGACGACGGAGCCCGCGCCGATCTTGGCATGGTCGCCGACCGTGAAGGAGCCGAGCACCTTGGCGCCCGACGCCACGACGACGTTGTTGCCGATGGTTGGATGGCGCTTGCCCTTCTCCTTGCCCGTGCCGCCGAGCGTTACGCCCTGATAGAGCGTGACGTTGTTGCCGATCTCGGCCGTCTCACCGATGACGATGCCCGTGCCGTGGTCGATGAACAGGCCCTCGCCGATCGTCGCACCCGGATGGATCTCGATGCCCGTCAGGAAACGGGCCAGGTTCGAGATCATGCGCGGGATGAGCACCCAGCCGCGCTTGTAGAGCGCATGCGAGATGCGGTGGAACCAGATTGCATGGAGGCCGGAATAACAGAAGAGGACCTCGATCACACTGCGCGCAGCGGGGTCTCGCTCAAAGACGACGCGGATATCCTTGCGAAGCCGCGAAAAAAAACTCATAGACCTTCCTCCTAGTCAATACACATCCTATATCAAAGGCCCCGCATCTCCTCAGAGACGCGGGGCCGTGGTTCCACTCTGGTTAAGGGCAGCAGCCCTTCACTCATGAAGATAACGCCTTCCTGCGTCAGGGCCTACTGTCTTCTGCCCTGCAGCTCCCGGGTGCATTTCAGTCGGGTCTCCATAGCCCCCTCACAGCATCTGGGGGCCTCTCTGCATGAAGCGCGCCGCCTTACTTCTCCCGCTCTACGCCTTTTCGTATACGGGATTCATTCTATCACAGCTTCTCGATTCCTGCAACCGCATAAGCCGAAATTCCCTGCTCTGCGCCCGTGAAGCCGAGCTTCTCCTCCGTCGTCGCCTTGACGTTGACGTCATCGAGCGAGACGCCCAAGACAGTCGCGATGTTCTCGTTCATCTTCGGGATGAAGTCCTTCATCTTAGGCTTCTGGGCGACAATCGTCGCATCGACATTGCCGATACGGTAGCCCTTCTCCGCAAGCAGGCGGCGCACCTCTGCGAGCAGCTTCATGCTGTCCGCCCCTTCATAGCGCGGGTCGGTATCGGGGAAATGGCGGCCGATGTCGCCGAGCGCCGCTGCACCGAGCAGCGCATCGGAGATGGCATGCAGCAGCACATCCGCATCCGAATGGCCGAGCAGTCCGAGCGCATGTGGTATCTCGACACCGCCGATGATGAGCTTGCGCCCCTCGACCAGCCGGTGCACATCGTAACCCATGCCAAAACGCGTCATATCAGTCCATCCTCTCTTGAACGCTTCAATCCTTGCACTTCTGGCGCTTCTGGAGCAGCGCCTCGGCCACGACGAGGTCTTCCGGCGTCGTGACCTTGATATTCTCATACGAGTCCATGACGACATGGACCTTCGCGCCATAGCGCTCCACGAGGCTCGCATCATCCGTGCCGAGGAAGCCGTCCGCCTCCGCCTTCTCATTGGCGGCCACGAGCAGGCTCCTCGAGAAGCCCTGCGGCGTCTGCACGGCCCAGAGCTTCGCGCGGTCCGGCGTCGCCGTGACGCAGCCGTCCTCGACAACCTTGACCGTGTTCTTCTCCGGCACGGCGGCAATCGCCGCGCCGTACTGCCGGGCCGCCTCGATGACGGCCTCGATCGTCGCGCGCGAGACGAGCGGCCGCGCCGCGTCGTGGACGAGCACGACATCGCTCTCTTCTGAGGACGCCTTGAGGCCGTTCCAAACGGAATACTGGCGTTCACTGCCGCCCTCGACCACCTTGATGGACTTACTGGCCTCAGCTGGGCCAAGGACAGTACGATCGGCCAAGAGGCGGCGCAGCGGCTCGACCTCGTCTCTGCCCGTCACGACGATGAGCTCCTGCACCTCCGGCAGCGCGGCAAACGCCCGCAGCGTGTGGCACAGGATGGGCTCGCCCAAGAGCTCCAGGAATACCTTGTTGATGCCCGCCTTCATGCGCTTGCCGCGCCCTGCTGCGGGCAGGATGACACTGACCAAGTTAGCCTCTCTTTCTCTTCTCGCGCGACGACGCTTCAGCGCGCCGGCTTCGCGAAGATCATGCGGCCGGCCGCCGTCTGCAGCGCAGACGTGACCTCGACGGTGATGGATTCATTCATGTGATGGTAGCCGTTCTCGACGACGATCATCGTGCCGTCATCGAGGTAGGCGACGCCCTGTCCGGGCTCCTTGCCCGCCTTGACGATTGTCACGTGCATCGTCTCCCCGGGGATGACGACAGGCTTGACGGCGTTCGAAAGCTCGTTGATGTTGAGCACCTCCACGCCGCGCAGCTGTGCCACCTTGTTGAGGTTGTAGTCATTCGTGATGATCTTGCCGCCGACCTGCTGGCCGAGGCGCACGAGCTTCGAGTCGACCTCTGCGATGTCGTCGAAGTCGACATTCGTGATCTCGACCTTGACCTTCGTGCTCTGGCGGATGCGCTGCAGGATATCGAGCCCGCGGCGGCCGCGCGTGCGCTTGAGCACATCAGAAGAATCCGCGATGTGCTGGAGTTCCTCGAGCACGAAGACCGGTATGAGCAGCGTCCCCTCGATAAAGCCCGTATCGCAGATATCGGCGATGCGGCCATCGATGATGACGCTCGTGTCGAGCAGCTTGTATGCCTTATCCTCTGCTTTCGGCGCCACTGCCTTGGCAGTCTCTGCCGGCGCCTGCGAAGCGCCTGCGCGCATCTCCTTCATCTTCGCGAAATTCTTCATGAAGCGCGGCACGAAGTCAAAGAGCCCCGTGAGTTCCTGGCGCTTCTTGATCGTGATGGTGATGCCGAGATAACCAAAGACGATGCTGAAGATGACGGGGATGTAATCTCCGACGATAGGGATCTTCGCAAATGAATAGCCGAGAAGATTGGCGATTATGAGTCCGATGGCAAGACCGATGGCACCAGCGATGACGTCGTGGATTGGCATCTTGCCGAGCTGCTGCTCCACCCATGCGGAGAACCGCTTGAGGCAGCGAATGAAGTACGGGGAAGCCAGAAAACCGATGAGGCCGCCGAGGACTGCACCCAAGAGGATACAGATCAGGCTGCCCATGGTGATGCGGACGATGCCCATCTCCATCTTGAGGATTTCCGTGCCGACATATATCGTCAGCACCGGGCTCGCAAGATCCAGCAATGCACCACCGGCAATCGCTAGGAATAATGTGATAAAGAAACGCAAGACACGATCAAGCATACGTTCACCTCCTTAAATAGATAAAAACAAAAAGAAAAGTCCGAACAGAATCAGTATACTCTACTCTGCTTGGACTTGTCAAAATCCGGGTTCTTATGTTCAATGCGCAAACGCATTCGCCGAGAGGACTGACGTCAGCCAATTCTCGACCTCCTTCGGCGTCTTATCGCAGGCGTAGACGAGCTCGCTCACGAGGATCTGCTTCGCGAGATCGAGCAGGCGGCGTTCGCCCGACGAGATATGGCGGCGGCGGTCCTGCAGGATCAGGTTGCGCGCTACGGCGGCCACATCGCAGATGTCACCGCTCTTCATGCGGTCGAGGTTGGCATGGAAACGCTTATTCCAGCTTCCCTTCGGCTTCTCTGGCTCCTCCTCGAGCACCTCGCGCACCTCATCGACCTTCTGCTCCGGGATGACTTCCCGCAGGCCGACGTTGTCGGCATTGTCCGTCGGGATCATGACTTTCATGTTGCCCAGCGGCATCTCGAGGACATAGTAGGACTTGCCCTCCCCGAGGACCTCACAATTCTCGATGCCAGAGATCACACCGGCACCATGCATCGGATAGACGACCTTATCTCCTATCTGTAACAAGAGCACCCCTCCTCTACACATGAGCCAACCACCATTATCAACGCATTTACAAGAATATTGTACCATAAACGTTGGTGAATTGTCAAGCTAAGTGCAACACCTTTGAGAAATAGACCTCGTATGGTGTTTTGTAGCCAAGGCACTTTCTGGGGCGCAAGTTCAGCTCATGGTATTTCCGTTGGATGTAATCCTCCGGCGTATCCGTGATGTCCTTGCCCTTCGGGAAGAACTCCCGTAGAAGCCCATTGGTATTTTCATTGGTCCCGCGCTCCCATGGATGGTGCGGAGCAGGAAAGTAGAACGTCACACGTTTCAGCTCCTTTCTGAGCTGAGCATATTTTGAGAATTCCTTTCCTCGATCCGGCGTGACCGACAAATGCGGCTGCCCCGAGAGCA
>ERZ772870.158-NODE-158-length-83382-cov-19.025898_pt1 | contig 83382 bp, 96 predicted proteins | sample MGYA00511376_ERZ772870 | MGnify/ENA primary metagenome ERZ772870 (study PRJEB29015, sample SAMEA2737719) | human gut metagenome | biome: human gut; feature: human-associated habitat; material: faeces | place: China | collected 2012 ... | reverse complement strand
GGTTGCAAGAATTGCACTTGAAAAGCTGATTCTTGACGGACGTATTCATCCGGCAAGAATTGAAGAAATGGTTGAGAAAGCCCAGAAAGAAGTAGAAGTATTAATTAAAGAAGAAGGTGAAGCAGCAACCCTTGAGGTTGGCGTTCATGGCATTCATCCGGAGTTGGTAAGATTACTTGGACGGATGCGTTTTAGAACAAGCTATGGTCAGAATGCGTTAAAGCATTCAATTGAAGTTGCACAGCTTTCAGGACTGTTAGCTGGTGAGGTTGGCGTGGATATTAAGCTGGCAAAGCGCGCAGGCTTATTACATGACATCGGTAAATCAGTTGACCATGAAATGGAAGGCTCACATATTCAGATTGGTGTGGATTTATGTAAGAAGTACAAGGAATCCCCAATCGTAATTAATGCAGTAGAAGCACATCATGGTGACGTTGAGCCGGAAAGCTTAATTGCTTGTATTGTACAGGCTGCTGATACAATTTCAGCCGCAAGACCTGGTGCAAGACGAGAAACGTTAGAAACTTATACAAACAGACTTAAACAATTAGAAGATATTACCAATTCCTTCAAGGGAGTTGAAAAATCATTTGCCATTCAGGCGGGTAGAGAGATTCGTGTTATGGTTGTTCCTGAAGTCGTTAGCGACTCAGATATGGTACTTATGGCGAGAGATATTTCGAAGCAGATTGAAACGCAGATGGAATATCCTGGACAGATTAAGGTTAGTGTAATCAGAGAGTCCAGAGCCGTTGGCTACGCAAAGTAATTACGATAAAGTTCATGAAACAGACCGTTGTCTTAACAATGCAGATTGTTAGGACACGGTCTTTTTTTGTTGTTCAGGAAATTATGGATTTTTTAAGGTATGCTGCATTATAAAACGCAGTGTGTTTTACAAACAAAATTTACAAAAATTTCAAAAGAATAAACATTTTATAACAAAATATGGTATAATTTTACTAAGTTCCAGCCGGAACAAAAAAATATAAAGGGGCGAATATGTATGATGAAATCAATAGGCGCAAAAATTAGTTATGTGTTGCTGCTGGTATTTCTGGTTTGTTGTGTTGGAATTATCATTGTAAATTCCAAGATTAACGGTATGGGAACAATTACAAATGAAATCAGTCAGAAATACCTTACAAGTATTGAAGAAGTGGATGCTATTTCTAAGAATGTAGTCAGTCTTCAGTCACAGATGCTGGAATATCTGATTGACGACGATACGCAGAAATCCACAACGATGAGTAATATCACCAAAACCCAGGGTGCAGTTGTGACTTCCCTGCAGAATTTAAAGGGAAATGCAACAACTGACCGAGCGGGAGAAACGGTAAACAAGCTGGAGCAGTCGTATAATACGTACAATACCCAGTACAATGATGTTTTAAAACAGATTCAAAATGGAAGCATTACAGACAAAACAGGGGTAAACAGTAAGTTAAGCAAACTCTACGGTAGTCTGGAAATATCCATTCACTCAGTGGAGGTGCAGAATACGGTCAATACAATCCGGGCACAGAAAGCGCTGAGTAATAATATGACAATCAGCAGGATTACATTTGTAACAGTCGGTGTGCTTCTGGTAGTATCACTGATTCTTGGTATTTTAACAGCAGGATATACCATTATCCGCCCGGCAAAGATTGCAACAGGGGAGCTTAAAGGTATTATTGCGGGAATTGAAGCACAGGATGGCGATTTGACAGCAAGAGTTTCACAGAAATCATCGGATGAAGTCGGACAGCTGGTTGCAGGAGTCAATCAGTTTATCGATGTGCTTCACGGCATTATTGCAGAAATGAAAAATGATGCGGTTGAAATGAAAAACAGTGTCAATGCGGTTTATGGACAGATTTCAACTGCGGATGGAAACATTATGGATGTATCGGCGACTATGGAACAGCTGACAGCCGGTATGGCAGAGATGGCAACGGCCGCAGAACACATCAGTGAGCAGGCAGACTTTATCAGTGATAGTATGGAAAAGATTGCACATCAGGCAGGTGATGGTTCTGCAATTGCAAAAGATATTAAGGGTAAAGCGGTTAAATTAAAAGAAGAGGGAATTGCAAGTAAAGAAAATACAAGTAAAATGGCAGATGAAATCAGAAATTCTGTCAGGGATTCTTTGGACAAAAGCAAGGGCGTTGAAAAGATTAATGATCTGACAGATAATATTTTAAGTATTTCAAGCCAGACCAATCTTTTAGCGCTAAATGCTTCGATAGAGGCGGCACGTGCCGGAGAAGCCGGAAAAGGTTTTGCAGTCGTTGCAGATGAAATCAGAGTACTTGCGGATTCCAGCAGAAGTACGGCAAATGATATTCAGGCAATCAGCAACGAGGTGACCAATTCCGTTGCAGAGCTTGCCGACAATGCCAATCAGATGATTGATTTTATCGTAGAGGTTGTTATGCCGGATTATGATAAACTGGTCAATATTGGTGAACAGTACAATCAGGACGCAGGAAATTTTGATGATATTATGCGCGGATTTACAGATAAGGCAGTAGAATTAAAACAGGCAACGGAAGAAGTGGCAAAGTTAATCCGTGGAATGTCTTCTACAATTAATGAAAACTCCGACGGTATTGCAGCTGTTTCTAATAATACGGTTGGTCTGACAGAGGGTATCAGTCAGATTAAAGAAGAAATGTCACAGACTGAATCTGTGTCAGAACGGTTGGAAAATACGGTAGGACGTTTTACAAGAATATAATGGAGGCGGGAACAGTATGAGAAAGAAAGTCTTATTTATTGGAATGCTGGTGACATTGTTATTTGCATTTTCAGGCTGCGGTACAAAAAATGAAGGTGTTGTCACTCTGATTATGTCAGATGTGCAGGAAGGCGACCACCCGACGGCACAGGCGTGTGACAAATTTGCAGAGCTTGTTAAGAAAAGAACAAACGGAAAAGTTGTCATAGAAGTTTATCATGGTTCAACACTTGGTACGGAAGCGGAACAGATAGCACAGGCAACCGTGGGTGGAATTGATTTTGTCAGAGTATCATCACCGGTGGCAGCATATTATGATGATATCAAGGCGTTTCAGGCATTGTATCTGTACAGCAGTGAAGACGATATGTGGAAGGTGCTGGACGGAGAAATCGGAAATGAATTTTTAAAGGCGCAGCAGTTAAAGGACAACGGTCTGGAAGGTTTGTGCTGGGTATCCGGTGGTTCAAGAAATTTTTATAATAATGTAAGACCGATTACAAGTCCGGAGGATCTGGCAGGACTGACACTGCGTGTTAATACAGATTCGATGTTTGCGTTTTTGGAAAGCTGTGGTGCAAAGGGGATCAATGTATCTTATAATGATATTTATAACTCCATTGAAGCCGGAACGATTGACGGTGCGGAAAATAACTGGCCGTCCTATATTTCAACGGGACATTATAAAGTGGCACCATATATTACGGTTGATGAGCATACAAGAATTCCGGAAATGATTGTGGCATCAACGGAATCTATGAACAAGCTTACTTCCGAGCAGCAGCAGATTGTCAGAGAGTGCGCACAGGAAGCCGGACAGCTTCAGCGTAAATGGATGCAGGAATATGATGAAAAAGCAATTAAAGCTGCAGAGGATGCTGGCTGTACGATTACATATTTAACAAAGGAACAGTCCGCAAAATTCCAAAGCGTTGCAGAGCCAATCAATGAAAAGGTCAGCGCAAAATATATGACCATTATCAGAAAAATTAAGGCGGCGCAGTAAAATTTGCGGTAGTCTGAAAAAAAGAAAGTAAAAGCTGTGTAATCCGGTAAAACGGAAGACACAGCTTTTTTATTTTATAAGGCACATTTGAAAGTTGTATTATAAAAAGTTGTAATAAAATCTTTTTACAGAAGAAAGTAAATTAAATGGATAAGAACACTTCAGATAAAAAGGCAGATAAGAATGATACCATTAATAATATAAACCGAAATAAAGAAACAACTTAATAAAATAAGTTCAAAACAGAAAAAAGTTCAAATAAATAATAATAAGCTTGCTTTTTTGCCGGAAACATTGTATGATAATGCAAGCTACAGAAAAATAAGCAATGAACTAGGAGGATTTTATGCAGTACAGTGAAATGAGCAAAGAAGAATTATTAACCTTACAGGCTGAGTTAAACCAGCAGTATGCAGAAGCAAAAGCAAAGGGATTAAATCTTGATATGTCAAGAGGTAAGCCGTCTGCAACACAGCTGAATGTATCTTTGGGTCTGTTAGATGCAATTAACGCTTCTTCTGATTTAAAGGCAGAAAACGGAACAGACTGTAGAAATTATGGTGTATTAGACGGAATTCCGGAAGCTAAAAAGCTGATGGCAGATATGATGGGCACCACTCCTGAGCATATTATTGTTTATGGTAATGCAAGTCTGAATATTATGTACGATCAGGTATCAAGAGCTTACACACACGGTATTTTAGGAAACACACCTTGGGGCAGGCTTGACAAGGTGAAGTTCTTATGTCCGGTACCGGGATATGACAGACATTTTGCAATCACAGAACATTTTGGTATTGAAATGATTAACATTCCAATGTCAGAATCCGGTCCGGACATGGATATGGTAGAACAGTATGTAAACAACGATGAAACCGTAAAGGGTATCTGGTGTGTTCCAAAGTATTCAAATCCACAGGGCTTTACTTATTCAGACGAAACCGTAAAGCGTTTTGCAAACTTAAAGCCGGCAGCAAAGGACTTCAGAATTTTTTGGGATAACGCTTATGTGATTCATCATTTATACGATGACAAGCAGGATGAAATCTTAGATATCATTTCTGAATGTGAAAAAGCAGGAAATCCGGATATGGTATTTGAATTTGCATCCACTTCAAAGGTCAGCTTCCCGGGTTCAGGTATTGCGGCACTGGCTTCATCAGAAGCAAATCTTGCAGACATTAAGAAGTCACTGACAATCCAGACAATCGGATATGATAAGTTAAACCAGTTACGTCATGTAAGATATTTTAAGGATATCAACGGTTTAAAGGAACATATGAGAAAGCATGCAGAACAGATGCGTCCAAAGTTTGAAGCGGTACTGGAAGTGTTAAATACAGAACTTGGCGGACTGGGTATCGGTTCATGGTACGCACCAAGAGGCGGTTATTTCATTTCATTTGATGCAATGGAAGGCTGCGCGAAGGAAATCGTTGCAAAGTGTAAGGAAGCCGGTGTAAAGCTTACAAATGCCGGTGCAACATTCCCTTACGGAAAAGACCCGAAAGACAGCAATATCAGAATTGCACCGTCATTCCCAACACCGGAAGAGATGGCACAGGCAGCTGATTTATTTGTTCTTTGTGTAAAACTGGTAAGCGTAGAGAAGCTTCTTGCAAAATAATTACAGAAATTGATATAATAAAAGGGCGGTCGCACAAGGAAGGATTTGCATAAAAATGCAGATATTTGGAAATGTGCGAAAGCCCTTTTATAGTTATATCATTTACAGCACAAATATATGCGGAGATGGAGGAAGAAAAATGGCACAGTTTGGATTTATTGGAATGGGAAATATGGGATATGCGATGTTAAACGGCGTACTTGGAGAATTTGCACCGGGACAGATTATATTTACGACACCGCACAAAGAAAAATGTGAAAAAATCAGCGCACAGACCGGTGTAAAATATGCCGAGAGCAATGCAGAATGTGCAAATAACGCAAAGTATATTATTTTAGCCGTTAAGCCGCAGATGTACGATGCAGTTTTAAAGAACATTGAAAATGTGATTACACCGGAGAAGGTCATTATCTCTATTGCGCCGGGAATTACGATTGACAGTATTAAGGGGAAATTAGGCGGCAGTGTGCGTGTTGTCAGAGCCATGCCGAATACACCGGCGCTGGTAGGTGAAGGAATGACAGGCATCAGCTATAATAAAGAAGAATTTACAATCGAAGAACGCGACACGATAGAACAGTTCTTCCAGTCCTTCGGTGAAGTAGTTACCGTGCCGGAGCATTTAATGAGTGCCGTTGTATGTGCAAGCGGCAGTTCACCGGCATATGCGTATATGTTTATCGAAGCGCTGGCAGATAGCGTTGTAAAATACGGTATCCCAAGACAGGACGCTTATAAGCTGGCGGCACAGACACTTTTAGGTTCAGCCAAAATGGTATTACAGACTGGAGAACATCCGGGCAAATTAAAAGATAACGTATGCTCACCGGCAGGAACAACAATTCAGGGTGTTGCGGCACTGGAAGAATACGGATTTAGAAATGCTGTGATAAAAGCAACGGATAAGTGCTATGAGGCATGTACAAAAATAAAATAGATCAAAAATGGAGAATTGTATGGAACATATTGAAAGAGTTCAGAGAGAATTAAAATACAAAGGCGCAATTTTATCCATGTATGCGGATACGATTAAAGTGCCAAACGGCAATACGGCGGTCTGGGATTTTATAGGACATCAGGGGGCAGCGGCAGTTGTGCCGGTCACAGATGACGGTAAAATTTTAATGGTAAGACAGTACCGCAATTCGGTAGACCGTTATACACTGGAAATTCCGGCGGGCGGATTAAACAGCAAGGACGAACCGACGATTGAAGCAGCTGCAAGAGAACTGGAAGAAGAAACAGGATATGCTTCAGAGCATTTAGAACCACTGATTTCAATTGTTACGGCAATTGCCTTCTGTGACGAGGTCATTGACATTTATCTGGCAACTGGTTTAAAAAAGACACAGCAGCATTTAGATGAAGATGAGTATATTGATGTCTATGCGTATACACCACAGGAACTTGCCGATATGATTTACAGCGGCAAGATTCAGGATTCTAAAACAGTTGCGGCGATTATGGCATATATCAACCGCAAGTAGCATATATTGTCCCATAAATGAAAAAGACAGGAACATTGCTGGATATGGAATGTCTGTAAAATGGGGGATTGTGTGAAAACAAAAAGATTTTTGATGCAAAATTTTTTGCTGCGCCATCGGTTTGCGGTGACATTTTTTGCCGGTATCTGTATCGGAACCGGCTATGCGAATATAGCGTACCGTTATCAGGCTGCATTGCCGGAAATTTACAATCAGCATTATTTGTCGGCATATGCGGACATTACAATGAATTATTATGCACTTTGGAAGTATATTATCCGGTATCGTTTCAGGGATTTACTGCTGATAGGCATGATGGGGCTGACAGCATTCAGAAAATATTTGATTGCATTTTATATTGCGTATCTGGGAATCTGTGCCGGAATGCTGGTTTCAACATCGGTGATGTATTACGGACTGGCAGGAATCGGACTGTATCTGGCGTCGGTTGTGCCGCAGTATATTCTGTATGGAACAGCGCTGTATTTTTTGTACCAAATGTTTTATGTTCATCATCTGACCGGAAAAAATGTACTTATGATTGCGGCAATTGCTGTGATTCTGGTAGGGGCAGGAACGTATACGGAAGCGTACTGTAATCCGTTGATTTTAAAAAAGCTGTATGGGTATCTTTACTGAGAACCCATACAGCTTTTGTTTTCTTTTATAGAAAAGACTGCTTGTGAAAATTTTATGCAAATTTTTATACAAGGTCTGCAATATCGTATAACAGACGTTCAGATTCTTCCCAGCCAAGGCAGGCATCGGTAATGGATTTACCGTAAACACCCTCGCCGACTTTCTGGTTGCCAGGCTCAATATAACTCTCAATCATGACACCTTTGACAAGCTGTTTCACATCGGCAGAGTGCTTACAGCTGTGCAATACTTCTTTAACAATGCGAATCTGTTCAAAATACATTTTAGAGGAGTTGCTGTGGTTGGCATCGACAACAACGGCAGGATTCTTCAAATCTTTGGTCTTATACATATTGGAAAGGCGCATTAAATCTTCGTAGTGATAGTTTGGAATACACTGACCATGCTTGTTGACCGCACCACGCAAAATGGTGTGAGCCAGTTCGTTGCCCGGTGTATTGACTTCCCAGCCGCGGTAAATAAAGGTCTGCTTTGCCTGTGCGGCAACAACAGAATTCAACATGACGGATAAATCACCGCTGGTCGGATTCTTCATACCGGCAGGAACATCCATTCCACTGACAGTCAGACGATGCTGCTGGTCCTCTACGGAACGTGCGCCGACTGCGACATAAGATAACACATCTGCTAAATACCAGTAATTTTCAGGGTAAAGCATTTCATCGGCAGGCATCAGCTCGGTCTGCTCCATGACGTTGATGTGCATTTTACGGATTGCAACCAGTCCGCCGAGTAAATCAGGCTTCTTTTCAGGGTCAGGCTGATGTAACATTCCCTTGTAACCGGTACCGGTTGTACGCGGTTTGTTTGTGTATACGCGCGGAATAATAATTACTTTATCTTTGATTTTTTCCTGTACCTTTTTTAAACGAAGCGTATAATCTAAAACAGCAGCTTCGTTGTCGGCGGAACATGGCCCGATAATTGCAAGAAATTTATCAGATTTTCCCGTAATAACATCGCGGATTTCGGCATCGCGCTGTGCCTTTAAACGGGCAATCCTTTCAGGCACCGGGAAATCTCTTTTAATTTCATTAGGTGCCGGAAGCTTTTTAACAAATTCAAAACTCATTGATTTTTCCTCATTTCTATTTCTTATAGTTTGTACTTCTGATGATGTCGGGGTCAAAAGCCCCAACAATGATGCCTGCGGATTGTTCCGTGCTGCGCACTCCCACAATCCGCCCCAATATTCGCATATCGCGGGATTATTATCCCGCTTTTATGCTCATATCGGGGCGGGGCGCAAGGTCTTTCACCCACTTATGAGCAAGCTCATGTGGTTTCAGACCTTTTGCCCCTGGCATCTGCCGATTAAAGAATTATATTATATTTTATAAGAAATGTAAATATAGTTTGATTTTTAAAACGTTGATTCCACGTAAAAAAGTGTTATGATATAACTAGCGTAAGCAATGAGCCGTGCCAGCTAAAAGCGCAAAAGGAAGCAGACATTTACTTTTTCTGCGCGATTAACGAACGGATATCCTGCAAAGCAGGATGAGAAGCGCGTAAGCGCGAATTCGTGAGTGTACGGAGGGGAGAAAATGTATTAAAAAATTAAAATTAAAATATAGAAGGGACGGATTTACATGGCAGAGGTAAAAAGAGTAATCTGGATCGTGTTAGACAGTGTCGGTATCGGGGAGCTTCCCGATGCGGACAAATTTGGCGATGTCGGAAGCAATACGCTTTGCAATACAGCAAAGGCAGTCGGCGGTTTAAAAATTCCGAATATGGTTCAGTTAGGTATCGGAAATATTGTGGGCATTACAGGCATTGAAAAATGTGAACAGCCAAAGGGCTGTTACGGACGGCTGGCAGAGATTTCTAACGGAAAAGATACAACGATTGGACACTGGGAAATGACAGGAATTTATTCGCCGGATCCGTTTCCGGTTTATCCGGACGGCTTTCCGCAGGAAGTGATTGAGCCGTTTATAAAAGAAACCGGAGTTTCCGGAATTCTTGGAAATATTCCGGCATCGGGAACAGAGATTATTAAACAGCTGGGTGAGGAACATATCCGCACCGGAAAACCCATCATCTATACATCGGGCGATTCTGTTTTTCAGATTGCGGCACATGAAGATGTGATTCCGGTTGAGCGGCTGTATGAGCTGTGTCATACGGCAAGACGGATTCTTACCGGAAAACACGCGGTGGCAAGAGTCATTGCAAGACCGTTTACCGGTGAAAACGGTGTGTATACAAGAACGCCGAACCGCCGTGATTTTTCGTTAAAGCCCTCGACAGACAATATTTTATGCCGCGTGCAGGACAAAGGACTGTCTGTAATCGGTGTCGGCAAGATAGAAGACATTTTTGCGGGAGTGGGTATCGGTGAAGCAACGCACACCAAAGACAATCAGGACGGCATTGACGTTACCCTGCGGTATATGAAACAGGAAAATGAAGGCATTATTTATACAAATCTTGTTGAATTTGATTCGGCATGGGGACACAGAAACGATGTTAAAGGATACGCACGCGGACTGGAAGAATTTGATGCGCGTCTGCCGGAGATTTTTGCGGCAATGCGTAAAGACGACATGCTGATTATTACGGCAGACCACGGCTGTGACCCGACAACGCCAAGCACAGACCATTCAAGAGAGTATGTGCCGCTTTTAATGTATGGGGAAGCGTTAAATAAAAATGTGGATTTAGGCACGGGAAAGACGTATGCCAATATTGCACAGACAATTGCAGACATTTTCGGTACAGAACCGACAACAATCGGAGAAAGCTATGCAAAAAAAATTTTAAAAAATGAATCGGATAACCGTAAAAACGGATAAATCGGGTTCATAAAAAGGAGCAGGTTAGTGTGAAAAATAGCGCAGATGCGTTTATTTTTCACACAGCACTTTGTGACACCTGCGGAATGGAGATTAATATGAGAATGTATGATATTATCAAAACCAAGCGGGACGGCGGTGTGCTTTCCAAGGAGCAAATTGATTACTTTGTGAAAGAATACACAAATGGAATGATTCCTGATTATCAGGTGGCGGCGCTGTTAATGGCGGTTTATTTTCAGGGCATGAATGAAGCGGAAACGCTGGCACTGACACTGGCAATGGCAGAAAGCGGCGACTGTCTTTCGCTGTCTGCCATTCACGGTGTAACGGCGGATAAGCACAGCACCGGCGGTGTGGGCGACAAGACGACCCTGGTACTCGCACCGATGGCGGCAGTGCTGGGCGTTAAAATGGCAAAAATGAGCGGCAGAGGGCTTGGACACACCGGTGGAACGATTGACAAGCTGGAGAGTTTTCCGGGGTTTAGCACGGCGCTTTCCGAAGAAAAATTTATACAGAATGTCAACACAATCGGCATGGCGATTACAGGTCAGACCGGAAATTTAGCGCCTGCCGATAAAAAGCTGTATGCGTTAAGAGATGTAACCGATACCGTGGATAGTCTGCCGTTAATCGCAAGCAGTATCATGAGTAAAAAGATTGCGGCGGGAGCAGATACGATTGTGCTTGATGTAAAAGTGGGCAGCGGCGCATTTATGAAAACGGAAGAAGCTGCCCGAAAGCTTGCAAAGGAAATGGTGCGTATCGGACACGGTGCGGGTAGAAAGACCGCCGCAGTCATTTCGGAAATGGATGAACCGTTAGGATTTTCCGTCGGAAACGCGTTAGAGGTGATAGAAGCCATTGATACGTTAAAGGGCAACGGACCCAAAGACCTTGAAGATTTGTGTGTGGCACTCGGTTCGTATATGCTCGTATCGGCAGGAAAAGCGGATTCTTTGGAAGAAGCCGCAGATAAGCTCAGAGGGACATTAAAGGACGGCTCTGCTTATGAAAAAATGATTGAATTTGTGACGGCACAGGGCGGCAGCAGGGAAGATGTGGAAAATCCACAACGTCTGCTTCATGCCACATATACCGATACGATTACTGCGCCAAAGACGGGCTATATTGCCCATATCCAGTCCGAGGAAGTCGGACTTGCCGCAATGACGGCAGGCGGCGGCAGGGAAACAAAGGATTCCGTGATTGATTTATCGGCAGGAATTGTGTTAAACAAAAAAGTCGGTGATTTTGTAAAAGAAAATGAGCCGCTAGCCAGGCTTTATGCCAATGATAAGGTTAAGCTTGAAGCGGCAAAGAAGCGGCTGGCAGGCGCATATTCATTTTCGGAAGAACCTGTACCGGCACGCCCGCTCATTCACGGTGTCATTACGGAAAAAGACATTTAATGAAAAAATACAGGATAAAATATCTGATAAAGTTTTAAGGGTATGTGACATCGGTTAAAAACAGACCGCAGGGCGGAAGTGTCGGACCGGCAAGCGGACGGCTTTTTCCTTCAATAATTGCGGGAATCTGTGCGGCGGGAATCTGCCCCAGTCCCACAGACAGCAGTGTACCCGATAAAATACGCACCATATTGTATAAAAAGCCGTTTCCACAGAAGGTAAAGCGTAAAAGCTCTATGCCGGAGGGCAGTGTGACAGTATCAACAGTGACAGAATCAATCCGGCGCACATGGGATTTACCGGGCGTTTTATCCGAGGTAAAGCTGGTAAAGTCGTGTGTGCCGCACAAGGCATCGGCGGCGGTGCGCATTTCAGGATAAGAAAGCGGCGGCAGGTCAGCATTTTTTAAACGGAACGGTGTGTCAGCAGGGCAGTATGCGTAGTTTTTGAAAAAAACGTCCGGTTTGCCTGAAAGCATTGTGTAATATGTATACGTTTTGCTGACGGCGCTTTTGCGGCTGTGAAATCCGGCGGAAACAGGGCGGATACTTGTTACCCGGATATCGGACAGCAGGGTTTTGTTAAAGTCCGTTAAAAACTGCGTATCCTGTATATTTAAAGAAGCACGGCAGAAAAAATCCGCGTACTGGCGTAGTGCGTGGACACCGGCATCGGTGCGACCGCTTCCGGTAATGCGTATGCTTTCCTTAAAATATGCAGACAGGGCATTTTCTAAAATTCCCTGAACGGTATCGGGTTCATTTGCAAGGCGCTGCCAGCCACGGTGGGCAGAACCGTCATATTGAATGGTTATCAGATAATGATTCATAACAGTAGTCCTTATTTGTCGTTATTTATAGGAATCCGGGCTGTGAACGTGCAGGACACGGCATACAGCAGACATTCCTAAGTGTAGATTTTACTGAGATTGTAGCATAAAATGTAAACACTTACAATTTGTATTGTAATTTTGTAGGAAATATGGTAAGATATAGATAATTAAGGCAAATTAAGCCAATTTTTTTTAGAAAAGGAGAATTGTAATGGAAGTAAGACCAGGTGCAAATCCAGCAGACGTAAAGAATTACGACACAGACAGATTAAGACATGATTTCCTGATTCAGGATTTATTCGCAGTAGATGAGATTAAGACAATCTACAGCCAGATTGACAGAATTATTGTAGGTGCAGCAACACCGGCAAAGAAGACATTAGTATTAGAGGCAGGTGCTGAGCTTCGTGCAAAGTATTTCCTCGAAAGACGTGAAATGGGTATTATCAATATCGGTGGTAACGGTACAGTTACAGTTGACGGTACAGAATACAAGTTTAAGTACAAGGACGGTATGTATATCGGAATGGGTGCAAAAGAAATTTCATTTGCAAGTGATGATGCTTCAAATCCTGCAAAGTTCTATTTCAACAGTGCACCGGCACACAAGACTTATCCGACAGTATTTATCGACCCTGCAAAGGACATTCTTCCTGAAAATAAGAAGGAACTTGGATGTCTTGAAAGTGCAAATCACAGAACAATCAACAAGTACATTCTTCCGGGACAGGTTGAAAGCTGTCAGCTTGAAATGGGTATGACATGCCTTGAACCGGGCAGTGTATGGAATACAATGCCATGTCATACACATGACAGAAGAATGGAAGTTTATCTGTACTTTGAAGTACCGGATGACGCTGTTGTTTTCCATTATATGGGTGAACCGACAGAAACACGCCACATTGTTATGAGAAATGAAGAAGCAGTTATTTCACCGAGCTGGTCTATCCATTCAGCTTCTGCAACACATGCTTATACATTTATCTGGGGCATGGTTGGTGAAAATCAGGACTTCGATGACATGGATGATGTCGATATGAAGGACTTACGCTAATATCCGTATAATCTGCGGTATTGGGATTTACATAATTTACCGGAATGGTATCCGCAAGGGTTTCATTTATAAACAAACTAAGAAAAGGAGATTTTAAAATGTCAGTAAATTTTTCACTTGAAGGAAAAGTTGCTTTAGTTACAGGTGCTTCTTACGGTATCGGTTTCGCTATCGCTAGCGGTATGGCTAAGGCTGGTGCAACAATCGTTTTCAACGATATTAAGCAGGAATTAGTAGATAAGGGACTTGCAGCATATAAGGAAGCAGGTATCGATGCTCACGGATATGTTTGTGACGTTACAAGCGAAGAACAGGTTAATGCTATGGTAGCTCAGATTGCTAAGGATGTAGCTCCTATCGATATCCTCGTAAACAACGCTGGTATCATCAAGAGAATTCCAATGTGCGATATGACTGCTGAACAGTTCAGACAGGTTATCGACGTTGACTTAAATGCACCTTTCATCGTATCTAAGGCAGTTATCCCTTCAATGATCGAAAGAGGTCATGGTAAGATTATCAACATCTGCTCTATGATGTCAGAATTAGGCCGTGAAACAGTTTCAGCTTACGCTGCAGCTAAGGGTGGTTTAAAGATGCTTACAAGAAATATCTGTTCTGAATATGGTCAGTACAATATCCAGTGTAACGGTATCGGACCTGGTTATATTGAAACACCTCAGACAGCTCCGTTAAGAGAACGTCAGGCAGATGGTTCAAGACATCCATTCGATCAGTTCATCTGTGCTAAGACACCTGCTAACAGATGGTTAAAGCCGGAAGAATTAGCTGGTCCTGCTGTATTCTTAGCTTCAGAAGCTTCAGATGCAGTAAACGGACATATTCTTTACGTTGATGGTGGTATCTTAGCTTATATCGGTAAGCAGCCACAGTAAATCGAAAGGACCGGTAAAATCCGCAGTGCGCGAATCCGCAATACGGATACATACCTATAAGAGAACGCAGGAATGATTTCCTGCGTTCTTTTTAATGTTGTGGGTGGCCAGGCGGGGATAAGCGCCTGAGCTGATTGAATATTTGTACCATTTATTCGATTTTTAGCATCCTGTATCCGATTCCAATATGTGTTTGAATATATTGGATATCATTTTGGGAAACCTCAAGTTTCTTTCGGAGTGTTGCCATAAAAACGCGCAGGGAAGCAATATCATTTTCAAGGCTGCTGCCCCAGATTTGCTGAGTAATATAGGTGTGTGTTAATACTTTTCCTACATTGCGGGAGAGCAGGCACAGGAGTTTGTATTCAATTGGCGTTAAATGAAGCTCCACACCATTTAGATAGGTGCAGCCGGCCGTATAATCTATTTTTAGCTGACCGTTTATAAAAACAGAGGATTCCTGATTTTCGTCGGATTGAATAATTGCAAGACGGCGCTGGGTAACGCGTATGCGTGCAAGAAGTTCTTCAACGGAAAAAGGTTTCGTAATATAATCATCAGCACCGGCATCAAGGGCTTCTATTTTATCAGCATCCTCACTTCTGGCGCTGATGACAATAATGGGCATATTGGACCATGTCCGGATGTTTTTGATTACATCAACACCTTCCATATCGGGAAGACCAAGATCAAGCAGTACAATATCCGGATTATGGGACGAAGCTTCTAAAATGGCCGAATTTCCGTTTTCGGCGGTCAGATATTTATAGTCGTGTGTTTTTAATGCGGTTACAATCAGATTGCGTACAGGACGGTCATCTTCAACAACCAGAATTAATAATTTATTCATTTAATGTCACCTCGCTCAGTGGTAGTGTAAAAGTAAAAATACAGCCATGTGGTACATTGTCAGTAAGATTAAGTTTTCCATTATGTGCTTCAATAATAGAATGGCAAAGCGCAAGTCCAAGACCAAGACTGCGATGACTGTCAGCAATTGTGTTTTTTCCGGTATAAAACATTTCAAAGATATGCGGTTTTATTGGATCGGGAATACCCGGACCGTTATCCGTTACGCTGATTTGTGCTTCTGCGCTTTTTTTGACGGCATGGATATAAATTGTTGAACCTGCAGGGGTGTATTTTACAGCATTGTCAATCAAATTAACAAGAACCTGAATAATAAGGCGCACATCCATACGGGCAAGAATTAATTCATTACAGTCGGCAATGATTTTATGATTGTCGTGTTTCCGGTTAATATGCCGCAGTGATTCTGCAATAACTTCATCTACAAGCTGGTCGGTAAATTTAAATTTTAACCGTCCGTCATTTAATCTTGTAATAGATAACAGGTTTTCTACTACACCAATCAGCCATTCAGAATCGTCATAGATATCCGTGTAAATCTGATGTTTAGTTGACGTATCGAGGCAGGTATCATTGTTTAGCAGCATATCGGCATTGCCATAGATGGAACACAGCGGGGTACGCAGATCATGGGAAATTGCCCGTAAAAGATCGGCACGAAGCTGTTCGTTTTTTGCTAAAATCGCATTTTTTTCTTTTTCTATTGCATTTTGCGAATTTTCCATGGCAAGAGCACATTCGTTAATAACGGAAAGCAGAATACTGTGCTCAAAGGAATCCAGGGAGTCTTTTTTTACGGGAATTCCAATGACACCATACACATTATTTCCGATACGGATTGCAAGATATAGACATTCTGCATCGTTAAAATGACGGGTTGTGGCACCGGCGCGTTTTTTATTCTCATACACCCATTTGGCAATTTCATATTCCTTTTCGGTTAAAATGTCTTCTGCGGGAGTCTCCTTTTTATTAAAAAAAAGCTGCCCCTTTGAGAGTGTGCCTTGCTCTGCGACGTAGGCTGTAATATTGCGGTTGAGCAGCCGGGCAAGCTGTGAGCAGGTAATACTAAGAATCTCTGTACTGCCGGTTGCTTTTTGCAGTAAGCGGTCGGTATCAAATAAAATTTGTGTCCGGAATGCAAGCTGCGCAGAGATCTTTGCATGCGTTTTTAATTTAGCTGCAAGTGTTCCGGTCAGTACAGAGGATATCAGCATAATCAAAAAAGTTACGGGATATCCAACGGCATAAGTCTGAAAAGACATACGTGGTTCGGTCAGGAAGAAACAAAATAGGACCACACTCAAACAAGAACTGCAAATACTACAAAGATATCCGTTTGTTACAATAGAAGTGAGCAGTACGCCAAGGATGTATATTGTAACAATATTTGTATCTGTAAATTTCAGCTTTTGAAACAGCAATCCGATGAGTGTACAGATGGCAAATATGGATATTGTTAAAAAGCAGTCTTTTAAGGATGGTTTGTTGGTATACAGTAAAGGCTGCTTTTTAGGATAAATTTCTGATTTAACAGCATCCGGAATAATATGAATATCAATGTCAGGAGCTGCTTTAATCAACTGCTCTGTGAGTGCGGCCCTGCTGAAAAAATGGCTTCGTTTTGCATTGCTCTGTCCAATAACGATTTTTGTAACATTAGATAGATGTGCGTATTCTGCAATTTGAACAGGAATATTTTCACCATGCGTTGTTACAATTTCTGCACCGAGTTTTTCAGCAAAATGAATATGTTCTTCAAGCCTTTTTTTATCAGATGTATCCGATAATATTCTGTTTTGAACATAAAGCGCGGTAAAACGTGCATGCAGGGCAGCAGCCATTGCTGCTGCGGTATGCACAATTTTTTTATTGGAAGGAGAGGAAGACAGACAGACTAATATGTGTTCTTCTGTCCGGTCTGAACCATTTGTGTATGTCTTATCCATTTATTTCACCACCATTGTCCGATTTGATTTATTATACCATGATATAGAATGATAATCTTCGATTTTTTAAAATTTTATGCTTCAGAAGTTGTTTTACCAATCTTCATGATCATTACCTTTTGTGTTATCATCTTCCATGGCATCATCTTTTTGAAGTTTATCGCGTAAGCTGTTAATAAAGCGGTCGATTTTGGACATAATCCAAAAGCCGACGATAATAAAGATAAAAAGTAAACTGAAAGCAAGAAATATATCTGTCATTAGAACCATCTCCTTACCTATTAAATATGAAAACATTTTTGAATTGCTTTATATTCACCAAGAACTAATAAAGTAATATTATTGGTAAACAAAGTGTTTGTTGAGACAGACATATTAATTTTTCCGTTGCTTTTAACAGCCATAATATTGATATTATATTTTTTACGGATATCCAGTTCACCGACTGTTTTGCCAATCCAGCCGGAAGGAACTTCAACTTCAATAATAGCGTGGGAAGCATCCACCTCCATATAGTCCAGAATGTGATCATCGGTATATCGGATGGATGCCCATTTTGCCACCTGTTTTTCAGGATAAATGACTTTATCTGCACCATTGCGTAAAAGAAATTTTTCCTGGACATCACGTTCGGCACGGGAAATGACTAATTTGGCACCAAGCTCTTTTAACAGTGATGTAGTTTCAAGTGAATTCTGGAAGCTTCCACTGATAGTAACAAAGCAGATATCAAAATTTCCAATGCCAAGTGATTTTAAAAAATCAGGGTTGGTACTGTCGCCAATCTGTGCATTGGTGACAAATGGAAGAATGTCATTGACTCTTTCTTCATTCGTGTCAATAGCCATAATATCATGACCAAGCTGGTTGAGCTGAATTGCAATGTGTCTGCCGAAACGTCCGAGTCCGATAAGTAAAATGTTTTTCATAATAATCCTCATTTCTGAGCGACTTTGTCGTAAAGTTGCGATGAGAAATTCGCGCAGGCGATTTCTCATCTGCAATCATGGCTATTTGTTTTCGCTCAGAAACAAATAGCCGTGTGAAAAATAAGCGCATCAGCGTTATTTTTCACACTATCCTCCTTGTATTATCCGATAGTTATTTTTTCTAAAGGCATTTTTGCATTGTTTCTGTTTTTATTAGACAGAATTGCATAAATTAATGTTAGTCCGCCGACACGCCCGAGATACATAAGAAGAATCAATATAAAACGGGACAGAATGTGCAGCTTTGGAGTAATGCCCAATGTTAGTCCAACGGTACAGACCGCAGATGCAGCTTCATATAAACAGCTTGAAAGAGGAAGTCCTTCGTAAATACTGATTGCAATGCCTCCGGTGAAAAAAAGTATAAAGTACATCATCGTAATGGTTGCTGCATTTTTTATAGCCTGACAGTCAAAGCGGCGTCCAAAGGCACAGACATCTTCTTGGCTGCGGAAAGTTGCAAAAGCATTTAATAACAGAACCGCAAAGGTGGTTGTCTTTATACCTCCGGCAGTAGAGCTTGGAGAACCGCCGATAAACATAAGCAGAATCATAACAGCCTGTGAAGAATCTGTCATGGATGAAATATCGGCTGTATTAAATCCGGCGGTTCTGGGAGTTACGGATTGGAAAAGAGAGAGTATCAGCCTCTTTCCAAACGGTAATTCTTTAAAATTACAAAGAAAGAAAAGTACAGCCGGAAGGATAATTAAAAGAGCTGTTGTTGTAAGGATGATTTTGCTTTGCATGCGGTATCTTTTTATATGAAATTTATGTGTATAGATATCGTCCCAGGTAAAGAAACCGATACCTCCTGCAATAATTAAGAACATAATGATAATATTAATGATATAATTATTGCTGTAGCCTGTAAGAGATGGATAAAGGCAGTCTTGGCTTCCCAAAATATCAAATCCCGCGTTACAAAAAGCGGATATGGAATGAAATACAGACATCCAGAGACCATTTATCCCAAAATCATGAATAAATACGGGCATCATAAGCAAGGCACCTAGAAATTCAATGATAAAAGTTCCTTTTAAAATGAATTTTGTCAAACGGACAATGCCGCCGATTGCCGGTGCTGAAATGGCATTTTGCATGGTGCTGCGCTGCATAAGGGATATTTTTCTGCCGGAAAGCATAAAAACGAATGCGGCAACCGTTACAACACCAAGTCCGCCGGTCTGTATGAGTATTAAAATAATCAGCTGCCCTACAAAGGACCAGTAGCTGCCGGTGTCCTGTACAACAAGGCCGGTTACGCATACAGCGGATGTGGATGTAAACAGAGCCTCGTTAAAAGGTGTGATTGTCCCGGTGGCAGATGAAATGGGCAGCATTAAAAGCAACGCACCGACAAAAATAATTCCGGCAAAGCCAAGAATAATAAATTGAAAAGATGTAAGGTGTTTTTTTCTATGTAATGTTTCTAACATATATAGCAGCTCCTTGTTGAGTTAAATGGTTTTGTAATGATTATTATATAGAATACAGTTTAAAGATGGTGTAAGGGTATTTATCAGAACATTAAGATTGTATAAAGAAAACCTCCGCCGCATCAAATTTATATTCGATGCGGCGGAGACCTAAAATATAATGATTACGTTATTTAGTCTTCCGTATCCGTGTCACTACCGGATATTGTATTACCTTCATCGTCTGACGCTGATTCATCTTCTGACAGAATATCTTCCTCATTTTCCTGTTCTTTTTCATATTCTTCCGGAGAAAGAATATGAATCAGTTCGTAGAGCGTGTAGTCATCAACCGTTCCCAGCTTAGTCATGCCGCGGCGGTAGTAAGGCTCAATGGAATCGTAGGTTTCATCGGTGCATACAATAATAACCTTATCAAACGTTTCCATAGGATCATAGTAAGTGCGGCTTGCGCCCCAGCCAAGAAATGAACCTACGGAAATTCCATCAATGATATTCAGACGATTTTCCAGAAGCCGTGCGATACGGGCAACTTCGATAATTTCCGAATCGCTATCACCGATAAAATATACTAAATCACAGTCGGAATGTTCCTGTACATAACCGGTAATTGCGGTACTGGTTTCGTAATTGTTGCGGCTTGTATAATAGTAGTAAAAAACGATGTTGCACAACAGCCAGATGATTGCAATCAAAGCCATGGCAGAAGTAAAAATCAGCGGATTCGGGTGGGCTTTAAGCCATGCCACCAGGCCGCCGATGCCGATACCGACAATCAGAAATCCGGATACCACAGGAATTAAGTGGTATCTGAATTCAAAGGTTTCAGAACCGTAAGTTGTATCGGTTAAAATCAATACGGCAAGATTAACGGCAATAATACAGCATACCATGCCGGCAACCGTCTGTACCGGGGAATCTGTCTGACCGTTTTTTAACAAGCCAGACAGCGGGCGGACAGATTTCATCGTTGCAATCAGAATAATGACAAACAGCAAGAAAGCCGCCATATGTGATAGATAATGGATACCAAAGGCTGATGTTATGACAATCTTCTGATTTGGCAGTGCACCGAACAGCTCTGCAATACCGACAATACATTTTGCAAAATTATTGACAAAATTTTCTGCCGTGGTAAGCACCATTTCATTTGTAAAAATGTCAGCACCGTAAATTTTTGCACTGGCATAGCCCAGTCCGTAAATGACAAGACTTGCGGAAAGCAGAAGCGTGTTTTTGCTCAAAAAGTTTTTGAAACTGCCACTGCAGATGACGGTAAACAATTCATATAAAATGATTGGAAACAGACCGCAAATCAACAGGTACAGACCGCAGGAGAGTGCAGTCAGATACACAGCAGCAAAATAAGTAACCAAAATATGAAGATATCTGCGGACCGGTATCCCAAGCCTGATTTTTAAAAGAATGTCAATCAGCATAATCGGAATCAGCACTTTAATGATGTAATAGGCGGCACCCGTAAACATCATCGGCATATATCCGAGCGGTTCCAAAGAATACGGTGTCAGCAGAAGTACATAAACAATCATGCGTACCAGCTTCGGCAGCTGTAACATTTTAAAAATATCCCTGAAAATGTAAATGTAGAGTAAAACACCCAGACAGTCAGCAATGCCGTAGGCTAAAAAAATGTTGTGGGTAATCCCGTAAAAAATACTCGCGGGAATAATCACGGAATCGAGTCCAAGTGTAGACTGGTAATCCCAGTGTTTTAAAAAAATGCTTTTCTGATTCCAGATTTCCATTGCCTGCGCCATGGCGGCGGAGGAATCAAAGCCTGCTTCATATTTTAAATGGGTCAGGTTAAAAACAAAAATTAACAGCAGCTGTGCAATGACAAAAATTTCAAAAAAAACAATCCACGGACCGGAGTCTTTGATTTTAGCAATCCATGTTTTCATAAAGTTCCTCATGATAAGTGTACCAGTGTTCCGCCCTTGACTTCTACGATTTGTGTGTTGTTAATGCACAGCCATGCAGAAGCAGCGGACGGATTGTATACAAAGCTGTTGTCTGCGGCAAACTGCAGACGGTCAAAGACTTTGTTGTAATCGACGATTTCAATATTGGTAGCATACCAGATGTCATCGTGGCCGCCCATCATTTCCGCAAATTCTTCCATGATTTCCCAGTTGTTGTTACGGGTAAATTCAAAACTGTGTCCCCATACATACATCATATAGAGATACTGTTTCTTTTTTAACGAAAGAAATGCCTTGCCGAATTCTACCAGATGATGGTTGTGGTGGCAGGTCGGAAGCCACTGCATATAATTTTCAGGCATGCCAAAACCGGTTTCATCGCCTAAAAGAATCGGGCCTTCAGCTTCTTTAGCACCTTTTTGTGCTGCATAGACAGCTGCATATTTATCGGCGGCAACACGACCGTATTCCATGCCGAGGCTGTTTGCAATACGGCAGACCTTTTCATTGCTTGAACCGTTCGGATAAGCCATGCCGCGGATAGGATAGCCCATCGTTTTTTCAAGCTCCATGCGGTTATTTAAAATTTCGTAGACAATTTCATTGTCAGGGCATCTTGCGATTGTCGGGTGGGTGCAGGTATGAACCGCAACCTCATGTCCGGCATATAAATCCTTCCATTCGTCTTTCGGGATACGGATATCCGGCTGGTCAATGCCGGTGTTTAAGTTAAAGGTACCACGCAGACCGTTTTTGTTAAAAATCTCAACAAGACGTCTGTCCTCTAGTTTGCCGTCATCATAGCTGAATGTAAGTACTTTGTGCTTTCCGCCCGGAAATGCTTTATAAATCTTATTCATCGTAACATTATCACCTTTCTTTAAAAACTGTAAACTTCATACAGTATAGCGCAAAACCTGTTATTTGTCGATAAAACAAAACGATTTTATCACCTGATTGAGAAAATATAAGTAATCGGTGCGGCGGATACAGGCATCGGCATAGACAGGTGTAGAAAATAAAAGCGCATCATTGACGTAGACACAGACAGAACCGACAATATCACCGGTAAAGACAGGGGCGGCAATGCTGTCCGGTGTATTAATAACAACGTTGACAAGGTCTTCTTTACGCAGCAGCAGACGGCAGGTATCGTGAATGGAAACCGGCAGTTCCTTTTCCAGCCCGTCGGTAACGGTGATGCTTTTCAGAGGAAAGTTTTTACCAATAATTTCTTCATGATTAAAATGTTCTTTCCCCCAGTTTAACAGCGTGCGGCAGTCCTGCCACTTGTAGGTTTTTGAAGGCGGCCAGCCACAGGCAAGCAGTGCTGCAATAAAGGTTTTGCCGTCATACCGGCAGGCACAGACATAGCAGTAGCCGGCATTGCCGGTAAATCCGGTTTTTCCGGAGAGCACGCCGTCATACATATTTAAAAAGGCATTGGCATTGGAAACACTGTAAGAATCAAACTGATGTTCCTTTGCCTGGGTAATCGCCAGGAACTCTTCATTTTGTATACAGTAGGACATGATAACGGCAAGTTCTTTTGCCGTTGTGGCATGTTCCCCGGTTTCATCAGAGGCATCCAGCCCGTTTGGTGTAATAAAATGAGTCTGTGTACAGCCTAGAGATACGGCTTTTTCATTCATCAGCCCTGTAAACACGGCAACGAGGATTTTGCTTTGCTCGGTTGTGATATTTTGCAGAAAAGAAGTGTCAAATCCGGAAGAAAATGACACAAAGGAGAGGTCTTTTCCGGAAAGTACGTCATACGTATCGGGATAAATGCCGGACTGAACCTGATAAATATAGTAACAGGCAGTATTTTCTGCAATAATAACTGCCGAATCATTGTGGGATTTTAACATCAGCGAATAGAGCAGATCATTTAAGGTAAACGTTTCGCCTTTCTTTGCATTTAACTGGACATCGGGCATGGAAGCGGCATAGGCGCTTGTGGTGCAGGTCATTTCCTTTAAACCGTATTCTAAGGCAATGACACAGCTCATAATCTTTGTGGTGCTTGCCATGGGGGCAGGGGTGTCTTCATTCTTTCCATATAAAACACGTCCCGAATCGCTGTCTAACAATACGGCATATTTTGCATGCAGCTGCAAATCGTCTTCGGCGGCAGAAACACGGATACGGGACGGCAGGAGTGCCGTAATGGAATATGTAAGGGTTGTCAGAAAAAGCACGAGGCAGAGCCATTTTTTCATAGTGCGCTAAAACCTATCTTTTTTAATTAGATTTATGATAAGAATGTGCGAAAAATGCCACCAAAGAAAAGTGGCAAATGCCACAAAAAATAAGTGGCATATCACAAAAGCTGTCCACATATATTGGGATAAACCAAAAAGAAACAGGCGGGGCGTCTGTAGAATGGAGGGAAAATGACGGACAGAATAAAAGAAATTGAAAATTTACTGCCGGACAGGCTGAAAAACAGTCTGTTTTCAGGGATGTTTGGTTTCCGGGTTACCTATGACGGACTGGAAGAAATCCGTCTGCGGTGTGCACAGCCGCCAGAAATCCGGTTTAAGGGAAAGGATTACCGGACAGACAAAGTAATTATAGCGCCTCAGGATATCCGGCAGTGTCTGGAATATATGAGCCATTATTCCCTCTATGCGTTTCAGGATGAAATCAGGCAGGGGTATCTGACCGTGCGGGGCGGACACCGGATTGGTGTACTAGGGCATGCCGTGCTGGAAAACGGTATCGTCACCGGACAGACGTCCCTGTCATTTTTAAATATCCGGGTGGCGCATGAAAAAATCGGCTGTGCAGATACGGTTATGGATTTTGTATGCAAAGACGGAGTCCTGAAACATACGCTGATTATTTCGCCGCCCTGCTGCGGCAAGACTACACTTTTGCGGGACATTGTAAGACAGCTTTCACAGGGCAGTGTGATTCCTGCAAAAAAGGTGTGCGTTGTCGATGAACGTTCTGAAATTGCCGCCTGTGTGGACGGGATTCCGCAGAATCATCTGGGAGAGCGTACCGATGTCATCGACTGCTGCCCGAAGGCAGAAGGGATGCTGATGGTAATCCGGGCGATGTCGCCGGATATTGTGGCAGTCGATGAGATTGGCGGAAAAAAAGACATAGAAGCCATTGAGTCAGTAATACACTGCGGCTGTATCGTGATTGGTACGGTGCATGGGGCAGACGTTAAAGAACTGTATCAGAAACCGGAACTGGGTGCGCTGCTAAAACGCGGGGTATTTGGCAGATTGATTGTATTATCCGGCAAAAATGGTGCGGGAACAGTACAGGAATGTCTGGAATTATAAAGGAGGAGTGAGCGATGATAAAGTTATGCGGTGCAGTGTGCATTGTAGCCGGTACAACCTGTTACGGACTGTTTTATGCGTTTCAGAAAAAAAGCAGACTGTGGCGGTTAAAGCAGTTTAAGGAATCCCTGCTTTGCCTTAGCGGACAGCTGCGTGTGGCGAGAATGACCATGCCGCAGGCACTGGCACAAATCGGGCAGAAAAGCCGTTATGATTACCTTTCACAGTTTTACATCTTTGTATCGGAAAATCTGGAACAGCATACATACAGCGGATTCTGGGAAACGTGGGCAGCCGGTATTGACAGCTATGTCCGCGATATTTATCTGACAGAAAGTGACAGTGAAATTTTAAAAAATATCGGAAGTATTCCGCTTCATCTGGACATTCAGATGCAGCTTGCCTTTTTGGAAGAAAATATTTCGGAACTGGAGAATCTGATTGAAGAAACACAAAAAGATATCCGCGCCCGGTGCCGCATTTATCAGAGTGCCGGAGTTATAGCAGGACTTGTGATTGTATTAATTTTGATTTAAAGCATCAGACCGATAAGGGGGTGGTTATTTGGAGGTCAGCCTGATCTTTAAAATTGCGGCGGTCGGAATTCTGGTTTCTGTCATCAGTCAGATTTTAAAGCACAGTGGGAGAGAAGAACAGGCGTTCTTAACAAGTCTTGCGGGGCTTCTGCTGGTGTTGTACTGGATTGTGCCGTATATCAGCGATTTATTTGAAGCCATGAAAAAAATGTTTGAATTATAGGCGGGAGAGGCATGGAAGGAATCAAAGTGATTATGGCGGCGTTAGCCGGTGTGTTTCTGGCGGCGGTTTTAAAAAGCGTAAAAAGTGAAATGACGATGCTTGTCGCCGCCGGCGTATCGGTATTGATCCTGTTTTATATTCTGTCGGGACTTTCGGTAATCGTAGAGCAGTTAAAAATGCTACAGGGGTACATCGGAATCAGCGGAAAATATATCGGAATCCTCGTTAAAATGATAGGCATTTCCTATATGACACAGCTTGCTGCAGACATCTGCCGTGACAACGGCCAGACCGCAGTGGCGGGACAACTGGAGGTGTTTTGCAAGATCACGATTGCCGCACTGGGTATGCCGGTGGTGCTTACATTATTTGAGGTTGTGACAAAATGTATTGGGTAATAAAAGTATCGTATCGGAAAAGAAATGCGGCGGGGAGAAAAAGTTTTTTTGGGATCAGGGTATTGGGGGTGATGGCAGCGGTGTGTGTCAGCCTTGCGGCGGCAGGCATGAGGGCAGAACCGGTATCTGCCGCAGCCGGTACGCAGATGGTATTGGAAGCGGCGGCAGACACGGTGCAGGAAGCCGGTTACGGCGATTACGATTATTCTGCCATTGACAGGGCAGTACGGCAAAACGGCGGTTACAGCATTTCTTTTCAGGAAATTATCAATCAGATAACGGGAGAGGACGGTATCACCGGACAGGGAATTTTTCCGGTACTGAATAAAACATTTTTACAGGTCATAACAGGCAGTAAAACCGCAGTCGTACAGATTATCATACTGGCACTGTTTTCGGCAGCAATCCGCTGTTTCGGTCCGTCTGCATGCAAAGAGCAGATATCCGACACGGCACAGATGATTCTGTCCATATCGCTGACGGCGGTGCTGATTGCTTCGTTTTATACGGCATGCACCATCAGCACCGATACGCTGGAGGGCTGTATCAACGTATATAAAGCGGTTGTTCCGGTATTTTTTTCAGCGGTTGCCTTTGCATCCGGCAATGTGACGGCGGCAGTTTATTATGAAATTGTATTAATGCTCATTACCACCGTGAATCTGCTGTTTAAAAGCGTGTTAATCAAGGTGGACCAGATTTATATGCTGATTTCCATGGCAGATGCCGTTGCAAAAGAAGAACGTTTTACGAAAGCGGCGGAACTCTGTGTGCAGGTCATGAAATGGTCGGGCAGGACGGCATTGGTTGTTTTTACAGGACTTGGAGGCTTAAAGGGAATGCTCGTACCGGTATCGGAAACCTATAAAAAGAAAATGCTTTACCGTGCCGTGCAGACACTTCCCGGTGTGGGCAGTTCAATAGAAACGGTTACGCAGACTGTCTGGGGGGCGGCTAAAATTATTAAAAACGGTATCGGTATGGCGGCGGTCATTGCTGTGTTGATTGTCTGTGCAGTTCCTGTTTTAAAGCTGGTACTGATGGCAGTGCTGTTTAAAGTGACAGCGGCAGTAATTGAACCGGTGGCGGATAAAAGGGTGGTAAAGGCAGTCAATGCACTGGGAACGGCAGTCGGAATGCTTCTGATGACGGTACTGGCAGCAGTCAGTTTATTTTTACTGATGCTGGCAATGATTGTGATGATGACGGGATTACAGTAAGAAGGGAAGTGGACAATGGAAGCTGTACTATCGTGGGTAAAACAAATTTTTATTTTGAGTATTTTATCAACGGTTGTCACACATTTGATGCCGTCAGCAAAATATACGAAGTACGCATCGTATATCTGCGGACTGCTGATTGTCATGGTGTGTATACAGCCGCTTGCGGCAGTTTTTCACGGAGGCATTTCACTGGATAAAATTTATGAGTCTGTCATGACCTATAATCAGAGTAACCGGCTAAAGCAGGAACTGACGTACCGGGAAGGGGATTCTGCACAGTCTGTCATGGAAGCCTATGAAAAAGAAACGGCAAAAACCGTGGAAGAATATGTACTGGAAAACGGTTATTACCCTGCAAAAACAACCGTTACGGTGGAGAAAGACAAAGACAGCAAAGATTATGGAAAGATATGCGCTGTATCAGTGGTTTTATCGGAGAAAAAAGAACAGCAGATTTCAGTTGAACAGATTGTTATCGGGGAAAGCACAGAAGAAAAAAAACAGGAAATATCGCAGGATTACAGTACACTGCGAAATGAACTGGCACAGCTTTTACATATTACAATTTCATGTGTGGAGGTAAAACAGAAGTCCCGGTGAAAACAGGAGGTGAAAAGATTTCATGGCACCGATAAAATGGAACAGAATTTTTGAAAAAATTCAGAATAAATCCGGCAAAGAGAAAATAACAATAGTAGTACTTACAGGGATTTTACTGCTTGTAATTTCACTTCCGACCGGTTCAAAGTCCGGACAGACAGAAACGAATGAAAATACACAGACCCGGCAGACCGGATTGTCAGAAAGCGCAAAAAGCTACGAAACGGTGTTGGAAGAAAAACTGGAAAAAGCATTAAAAAAAGTAGAGGGGGTCGGAGAAGTCAGTGTAGTCATCACATTAAAAAATACATCAGAAAAAATTATTGCGGCGGATTCGGATTACAGTGAAAGCGTGATCCAGGAAAGCGACAGTGCCGGGGGCGTGCGCAGTACTACACAGCAAAGCGGAAGCACAAGCAATATTTATTACGATACGCAGGAGGGCAGTGAGCCGTATGTCACCAAAGAAAATATGCCGGAGGTGGAGGGCATTGTCATTGTTGCAAAGGGAGGTGGTGACGGAAATGTATGCGCTGATATTACAGCCGCGGCAGAAGCACTGCTTGGAGTACCCGCACATAAAATTAAAGTTTTGAAAATGAATTAAAAATCTGGAGGTTGTTTTGAAAAAGATTAAAAAGAATCAGCTGATTATTACGGCACTGGCAATTATGATAGCTGCGGCAGGCTACATAAATTACACCGGCAATTTATCGGATATTATCACGGTAAATGACACGGTAAGCACACAGGACCCGACGTCCAATCCGGTCGATGAGGTATCCGGCGACATTTTAAGCAACGATGCCGAACCGGATGAGCAGAGTCTTCAGGAACCGGGCAGTGTGGTACTCACTTCGGGTAACGGTGTGTCTTCAAGTGTGGTTTCGGAAGCAAAGTTAAACCGCGAACAGATCCGTGCAAAAAATAAAGAAACCTTACTGGAAGTTATTAATAATGCCGCACTGACCGAGAGTGCAAAGGCAGAGGCGGTGGCGCAGCTTTCAGCAATTACGGATAATTCGGAAAAAGAAATTGCGGCGGAGCTGCTGCTTGAAGCCAAAGGCTTTTCCGATGCGGCAGTGTCCATTTTAGACGGAAACGTGGATGTTGTCATCAATCAGACACAGCTGACCGATACGCAGAAAGCACAGATTGAAGATATCGTAAAAAGAAAAACAGGAGTGGCGGCAGACAAGATTACAATAAATGTTTGCAATAATCAGAAAAATTGATTATAATATCTAATAAGTACATTTCGATAATTAGGAGGTTTATCTATGACGAAAGAGTTTGAAGATAGAGGAAACACTTATACAATCCGCGAGAACGTAAGCAATATCGGTGAAGTAAGAGTTGCGGATGAGGTTGTGGCAATTATCGCAGGACTTGCTGCAACAGAGATTGAAGGCGTGAAATCTATGGCAGGCAATATTACAAATGAACTGGTAAGCAAGCTGGGTATGAAGAACCTTTCCAAGGGTGTAAAGGTCAATGTCAGTGAGGAAAACGTTTCTGTTGATTTAGCACTCAATATCAGATACGGTTATGAGATTCCGGTTGTATCCAAAAAGGTACAGGAAAAGGTAAAATCTGCAATTGAAACCATGACAGGGCTTGAAGTCAGTGTCGTCAATATTAAGATTGCAGGCGTAGATGTTGAGGCACAGTAAACAGGTGCCGGCGCAGCATGAAAGTGGAAGAATCCGTAGGATATTTTTTTGACATATCGGACGGGTTTTCCATTTTTATGTGCGGATTTCAGACAGATTTTAGGCGATTGTCCGCAGACAGGGCAATGGAAAAGTGTTTACTTGGAATCAATTCTTGTTTGGTTTCAAGATATTTTTTTGTAAAGCTGTTTTACAGCAGAAAGGACAACAATGACAAGATCGGTAATCAGGGAACATATTTTTAAGCTGCTGTTTCGTGTGGAATTTCATGATGCACACGAACTGGACGGACAGATTCGTCTGTATATGAACGAACTTGGAACAATCAGCGAGGCTGACTGCAAATATATTACAGAGAAAACACAGACGATTGCAGCACTGCTTCCTGAAATAGATGAAAAAATTAACAGTGTATCGGAAGGCTGGCCGGTAAACAGACTGGGTAAGGCAGAACTTGCCATTATGCGTCTTGCCGTTTATGAAATGCTGTATGATGAGGATATTCCGGTAAATGTGGCGATTAACGAAGCCGTGGAACTGGCAAAAAATTACGGCGGGGATAATGCACCGTCTTTTGTAAACGGTGTGCTTGCAAAGCTTGCAAAATAGAAAAAAGGCAGCGTCTGCGGAAAGGAGAAAAATATGCCGGGCGTGTATACGGTAACACAGATGAATTCTTACATTAAGAATATGTTCCGGCAGGATTTTGTGCTGAGCAGGATTTCTGTGAAAGGTGAGGTTTCAAACTGTAAGTATCACACTTCCGGGCATATTTACTTTTCCTTAAAGGACGGGCAGGGCGTGATGTCTGCAATTATGTTTGCGGGCAGTGCCAAAAACTTAGAGTTCCGGTTAGAGAACGGCATGCAGGTGATTGTAAGCGGCAGAATTGACGTTTACGAGCGGGACGGAAAATACCAGCTGTATGCCAATGCCATTGAGGCAGACGGACAGGGCGATTTATATAAACAATTTGAAGCGTTAAAGAAAAGCTATGAAGAAATGGGATATTTCAGCCCGGAATATAAACGTCCTATTCCTTCATTTTCACGAAGAATCGGTATTGTAACGGCGGCAACAGGGGCGGCGGTGCATGATATTATGAATATTTCATACCGCAGAAATCCGTATGTGGCGCTGTATCTGTACCCGGCACTGGTGCAGGGAGAGCAGGCGGCAGAAAGCATTGCGGAAGGTATCCGTACACTCGATGAAAAGAATCTGGATGTATTGATTGTCGGCAGAGGCGGCGGTTCCATGGAAGACTTGTGGGCATTTAACGAAGAGCCGGTGATTGAAGCAGTTTTTGCGGCAAAGACACCGGTGATTTCCGCGGTTGGACATGAAACTGATTTTACCATTACCGATTTTGTGGCGGACTTACGCGCACCGACGCCATCTGCGGCAGCAGAGCTGGCAGTCTGTGATATTTCTGCAATAGAAGCGCAGATTGCAGCATATGAAAAGGCATTGTATACGGCGGTAGTGCGTAAGATTTCAGACAGTAAAAATGTACTGGAAAACTACAGACTCCGGCTGGCTGTTTTTAACCCGGTGAGCAGGATTGAGGATGGACGGCAGTATACCATGCAGGCAGAAGAACGGCTGGAGAAGGCACTGTATCAGGTGCTTGCGGCAAAGCGGCATCAGATGGAACTGCTTGCAGCACGCTTAAACGGTGTTTCCCCGCTTGCAAAGCTGGGACAGGGATATGCGTATGTATCCGCAGAGGACGGAACGAGAATCAGAAGCACCGCGGATGTGGCGGAAAAGTCCCTGATGAAAATTTATTTAAAAGACGGATATGTAAAGGCACAGGCATTGGAGGTTACGCATGGCAAAGGCACAGACGCTTGAACAGTCATTTGAAAAGCTCGAACAGATTATAGGAAATCTTGAAAACGGGGATGTTTCGTTAGAGGATTCTTTCAAATTATATAATGAAGGCATGAAACTGATTCAGAATTGCAATCAGCAGCTGGACAAGGTGGAAAAAAAGATTGTGGTACTCAATCAAAAAGAGGGTGACGAAGATGAATTTTAATGAGGAATTAAAGCAGCGTGTAGAGCAGATTAATGCCCTGCTTGCGGCAAAGCTCCCGGCAGAAGAAGGGATGCAGCAGCGCGTGGCGGAAGCGATGAATTACAGTGTCAATGCGGGCGGAAAAAGACTGCGCCCGATGCTTCTTTTGGAGGTGTACAGACGGCTTGGCGGAACGGATGAAAAAATTACAGAACCGTTTATGGCGGCGCTGGAATGTATTCATACGTATTCACTGGTGCATGATGATTTACCGGCAATGGACAATGACGATTACCGCCGCGGCAAATTAACAACCCATAAAAAATTCGGGGAAGACTTTGGTGTGCTGGCGGGAGACGGATTGCTTAATTACGCGTATGAACTGTTGTTTAACGGCATTTCAGAAGTGACGGAACCAGACGATTTAATCCGATGTGTAAAGGCGGCAAAGGTGATTGCATACAAGGCAGGCATTTACGGCATGGTCGGCGGCCAGTCACTGGATGTGTGGCTGACGGACAAGCCGATGAATGAAGCACAGCTTGAATTCATCTTTAATCTAAAGACCGGAGCGCTCATTGAAGCAGCATTTATGGCGGGAGCAATTCTTGCCGGGGCAGATGACCGGACGGTTGAAAAAATGGAAAAAGCCGGCAATCTGATCGGTGTGGCATTCCAGATTCAGGATGATATTTTAGATGTCACAAGCACGCAGGAAGTCCTCGGAAAACCGGTATTAAGTGATGAAAAAAATCATAAAACGACGTATGTCACATTATACGGAATGGAAAAGGCCGAAAAAGATGTGGTAGAGATGTCAAATGAAGCACTGCGTCTGATTGAAGAAACTGGGGAAAATGAATTTTTAGATGAACTTGTGCGCAGACTGATTCACAGAGAAAAATAAGCTGTTTGGTGACAGCGGAGGTTCGTATGATACTTGAAAAGATTAACAAGCCCAATGATATTAAGGCACTTGACCCGATTGAATATAACCAGCTGGCAGATGAAATCCGGCAGTTTCTGATTGAAAATATCAGTAAAACGGGCGGACATCTGGCATCCAATCTGGGTGTTGTTGAATTGACGATGGCACTGCATCTGGTATTTAATCTTCCACAGGATAAATTAATCTGGGACGTGGGACATCAGGCATATACCCATAAAATTTTAACGGGCAGAAAAAATCAGTTTGACCAGCTGCGTAAATTCGGCGGCATGAGCGGATTTCCAAAGCGCAATGAAAGTCATTACGATGCATTTGATACGGGACACAGTTCGACTTCAATTTCAGCGGGACTTGGATATGTCAGCGCCCGCGATATCAAAAAAGAGCATTACAGCGTGATTTCTGTTATCGGTGACGGCGCTTTGACCGGCGGCATGGCATATGAAGCGTTAAATAACGCATCGCAGGTAAAGGGAAACTTTATTATTGTGTTAAATGATAACAATATGTCAATTTCCAAAAATGTCGGCGGGGTATCCAAAATGCTTGGTGAAATCCGTGCTTCCAACTCCTATTATGATTTAAAGGAAGGGGTTACCAACACATTGTATAAGATGCCTATGGGCAGTGTGATTGTGGACAAGATTAAAAAGACAAAAAGCAATATTAAGCAGCTTATTGTTCCCAATCAGATGTTTGAAGGCATGGGCATTACCTATTTAGGTCCGGTAGATGGTCATGATATTGAAAAACTGATAAAAATTTTTAAGGTGGCTAAGCGGATTGACCATGCCGTGCTGGTACATGTGGTGACCCAGAAAGGCCACGGATACAGACCGGCGGAGCGTAATCCGAGCAAATATCACGGTATTGCACCGTTTGATATTAAGACCGGAAATGTGTTAAAAAACGAGAATGGCAAAAGTTATTCGGAAGTTTTTTCAGAGGCGGTCTGTAAGCTGGCAAAGAAGGATGCAAAGATTGCGGCAATTACGGCGGCGATGCCGGACGGAACGGGTCTTGCCAAGTTTTCACGGTGGTATCCGGAACGCTTTTTTGATGTAGGCATTGCGGAAGCACATGCCGTTACATTTTCGGCAGGACTGGCAGCAGGCGGTTTAAAGCCGGTATTTGCCGTGTATTCATCTTTTCTGCAACGTGCCTATGACCAGATATTACATGATGTCTGTATCCAGCAGTTACACGTGGTCTTTGCAATTGACCGCGCAGGACTGGTAGGCAGTGATGGAGAAACCCATCAGGGAATATTTGACTTGTCGTATCTGTCAAATATTCCGAATATGACAGTGTTTGCACCGAAAAACGCGTGGGAGCTGGAAGCGGGACTTGAATTTGGACTGGAAGAATATAATGGTCCGTTTGCGCTCAGATATCCGCGTGGAACAGCGGTGACGGCATTTGAAGAATTTAAGCAGCCGATTGTATATGGTGAAGCAGAAGTGATGTATTATGAAAAAGATATTGCCCTGCTTGCGGTCGGTAGCATGGTGGAAACAGCAGACATTGTACGGAAAAATTTAAAAGCACAGGGGTACTCTGTCACGCTGATTAATGCACGTTTTGTAAAGCCGATTGACGAATCGGCGGTATTTAAATGCGGCAGGGAACACAATCTGATTGTAACCATGGAAGAAAATGTGATTTCCGGCGGGTTCGGTGAGAGTGTCTGTCAGCTGGTTTCAGATTTACAGTTACCGGTGCGGGTGTTAAACATTTCACTGCCTGATGATTACATTGAGCATGGCAGCGTTGATATTTTACGCTGTGAAGCCGGAATTGATGCGGAAACCGTAACGGAACGCATTATTTCATTTTATGAAAATATCGTACTTTAGAATGGAGCAGATATGGCAAAAGAACGTTTGGATGTACTGCTGGTATCGCGGGGACTGGCAGAGTCAAGAGAAAAAGCAAAAGCAATTATTATGTCAGGAAATGTCTATGTAGACGGTCAGAAAGAAGACAAGGCAGGCTCGAATTTTCCTGCGGAAGCCGTGATAGAGGTCCGAGGCAATACATTAAAATACGTAAGCCGCGGTGGCTTAAAATTAGAAAAAGCAATGGAAAATTTCGATGTGACACTGGCGGGGAAAATCTGCATGGACGTCGGTTCTTCCACGGGCGGATTTACGGACTGTATGTTACAGAACGGTGCAGTCAAAGTCTATGCGGTTGATGTGGGACACGGACAGCTTGCATGGAAACTGCGCAATGATGAACGTGTGGTCTGCATGGAAAAGACAAATATCCGCTATGTGACACCGGAAGACGTTGCAGATAAAATCAATTTTTCAAGCATTGACGTATCCTTTATTTCACTGACTAAGGTTTTAGGACCGGTTAAGGAACTTTTGTCCGATGACGGACAAATTGTCTGTCTGATTAAGCCACAGTTTGAAGCAGGCAGGGAAAAAGTCGGCAAGCATGGTGTGGTACGTGACAGTGCAGTGCATCTGGAAGTGATTGAAAAAGTGATTGATTTTGCAATATCAATTGGATTTGAAGTGCTCAATCTCGAATTTTCACCGGTAAAAGGACCGGAGGGGAATATTGAATATCTGCTGCATCTGCAGAAACATACAGAGGGCAGTTATCCGGACGTTCCGTTTGAAGCAGCACAGGTTGTAGAAAAAGCACATGCGGCACTCGATTAAGAAACACTGGAGGCGCAGATACGCTGATGAAGAAGTTTTATATTATTACAAATAAGGCTAAAGATGCAGATTACAGTTTTACAAAAGAAATTGAACAGTATCTGCAAAAAAACGGTTCGGTCTGTCTAAGCAGCAATCAGGAGCAGACCGGCGGCGATACGGATTACCGCTATACCGATGCAAGGCAGATTCCGGCAGATACAGAGTGCATTATTGTACTTGGCGGGGACGGAACGCTGATTCAGGCAGCAAGAGATGTCAATAAAACCAATATTCCGCTGCTTGGCGTGAATATCGGGACACTCGGGTATCTGACCGATGCCGACAGAAGCACCGTATATGAAGCGCTGAACTGCTGTATGCAGGATACTTATGAAATTGATACGCGTATGATGCTTTCAGGAACAATTTACCGCGACGGTGAACCGGTTTTTGAAAATACGGCATTAAATGATATTGTAATCAGCCGGTGCGGGACACTGCGTGTCATAGATTTTGATGTACACGTAAACGGCGAATATTTAAATTCCTACAGTGCGGACGGTGTAATTGTATCCACGGCAACAGGTTCCACAGCATACAGTCTGTCAGCGGGTGGTCCGATTATCCAGCCGAATGCACAGATGATGATGATTACACCGATTTGTCCGCATACATTAAACCAGCGCAGCATTATATTCGGCGCGGAAGATGAAATTGTGATTGAAATGAGTGACAATAAGCGCCTTGCAGAAGAGCGGATTGCTACATTTGACGGGGAAATATCCCGCAAAGTAATAACCGGGGACAGGATTGTGGTACGCAGGTCAGAGAAGGTATCGCAGTTTATCAAGACCAACAAATTAAGTTTTTTACAGCGTATCCGCAATAAAATGTAAAAAATGTATTTTGCGGCGGGAGGATGGAATAAGTATGAAGTCGGAAAGACAAAATAAGATTATTGAATTAATCACCAAAAACAGTATCGGAACACAGGAGGAACTTGCAGAAGCACTGAAACAGGCCGGTTTCAGCGTGACGCAGGCGACAGTTTCCAGGGATATCCGGGAACTGAATCTTACGAAGACGTCCATAGACGGCAAAAATCAGAAGTATGTTGTCTTTCAGGCGGACAGACAGCATATGAACGACAAATTTATCCGGGTCTTAAAGGAAGGGTTTGTCGGTGCTGATATGGCACAGAATATTCTTGTTATCAAAACGGTTGCCGGAATGGCAATGGCAGTCTGTGCGGCACTTGATGCAATGCAGTGGCATGAAATTGTCGGTACGATTGCAGGGGACGACACGATTATGTGTGCGGTGCGTACGGTTGATGATACCGTAAAATTAATGGAAAAATTGAAAAAAATAGTTCACTCCTGATAAAATATTTGTTATACTAAAGAAAGCAAAACAGTAGGATACAATCCGCAGGGAGTGACATATGTTAGCAAATTTACATGTAAAAAATCTGGCTTTGATTGAGGAAGCAGATATTAATTTTAAGGACGGATTAAACATTCTGACCGGTGAAACCGGTGCCGGTAAATCCATTATTTTAGGGTCTGTCAATCTGGCACTGGGCGGAAAAGCAGTGTCGGATCTGATTCGCAGCGGTGCGGACTATGCACTGACGGAGCTGTCTTTTGACATTGAAAGCGAAGCGGTAAAAGAAAAGCTTACGGCATTCGGTGTCGAGGAATTAGAGGAAGGACAGCTCATTATTTCCAGAAAAATTACGCCCACCCGTTCCCAGATAAAGGTCAACGGTCAGACCTATACGCTCGGACAGGTGCGTGAAATGGCATCGTGGCTCATTGATATTCACGGTCAGCATGACAACCAGCTTTTGTTAAATGAAAGTCATCACATTGACATTCTGGATGCCTATGCAAAGGAGAGTCTTGCAGAGGTCAAAGCGGCATTAAAAGAGGTTTATGCGGCGTATGTAAAGCAGAAACAGGAATTGCAGGCGCTGGATACGGACGAGGAAAGCAGAAACCGCGAGATTTCATTTATTGAATTTGAAGTATCCGAGATTGAGTCGGCGCAGTTATCCGAAGGTGAAGATACACAGCTGGAAGCCGATTATCAGAAAATGCTGCACGCACAGAAGATTATGGAAGAAATGGCGGTTGTCGAGCAGAATCTCGTATCGGGACAGGACAATGTCAGTGATAAGCTGGGACAGGCAGTGCGGGCATTAAACAGCGCGGCGGTATATGATGACCGGCTTAGCGGACTGTGTGCGACACTGGCGGACGTGGAAAGTCTTTTATCCGATGCGGCACGCATGACGGCGGACTATGTGGAAGATGCGGCATTTGATGCGGAAACCTTTCAGCAGGTACAGCAAAGATTGGATTTTATCAATTCCTTGAAGATGAAGTACGGTCAGACCACCGCTGAGATTCTTGCCTATGCCGAAAGCAGAAAAGAACGGCTGGAGCAGCTGCAAAGCCATGATGAACTGATTGCAAAGTTAAAACGGGAACTGGCTGAAAAAGAAAAACGGCTTTCCGGTTTATCGGCACAGCTTTCGGATTTAAGAAAAGCGGCGGCGCAGAAGCTGTGCGCACAAATCCGTGCAGCATTACAGGACTTGAATTTTGCCGATGTGCGGTTTGAAGCGGTCTTTGAGCAGACGGGGCATTTTTCGGCAAACGGAACGGACAATATGTATTTTGTGATTGCAGCCAATCCGGGTGAAGCCTTAAAGCCATTGTCAAAAGTGGCTTCCGGTGGTGAACTGTCCCGTATTATGCTGGCAATCCGTACCGTAACAGCCAATCAGGACGATATCGGCACGCTCATTTTTGATGAAATTGATGCCGGAATCAGTGGCAGAACGGCACAGCGGGTTGCAGAAAAGTTATGCACGCTGTCGCAGAAACGACAGGTAATCTGCATTACGCATCTGCCACAGATTGCTGCAATGGCAGATGTGCATTTTATGATTGAAAAAGCGGTGCAGGACAATAAAACAGTTACATCCATTTACCGGCTTTTGGATACGCAGTGCGTGGAAGAACTGGCAAGGTTGCTTGGCGGCAGTACCATTACGGAAGCGGTACGTGCCAATGCACAGGAATTGTGCCATCAGGCGGCAGCTTATAAAAATAAATAACCATAAAAAACCTATATTAGATTTTCAAATACGGCAGATACTAAGATTAAACAGTTGAGGGCATTTGCTTCAACATCATTAATAATGCCTGTGGAATGGAGCTGCGTATGAAAAAGAAAATTGTATATAGGTTTTTTATATTTGTTCTGTTTTTTATTGTGTCGGCATCGGGAATGGGGATTTATGCCCATATGGTTGCAAAGCAGCTGCCCGGAGAAATATATTTACAGAATAACCGTATCACCACACTGCAGCTGGGGCTTCCGGTTACGGCGGAAAATGATACGCAGAAAGTGAATCTTAGCAGACCGGCGGCATTTGCAGCGGAGCAGACCGGCAGTTATCCCATGCAGATTAAGCTGTTCGGTGTCTTTGATATCCGGACAGTTGATGTCAATGTTGTTGAACCGGATTATGTATATCCGTGCGGTTTCCAGATAGGGTTATATTTAAAGACAGACGGTGTGCTTGCGGTGAATACGCAGAGTATTACCGATATTTACGGGAATGAAGTCAATCCATGTGAAAATATTATCCGTCAGGGGGATTACATTTTAGCGGTAAATGCAGAAAAGGTATCTTCAAAAGGCACACTGGCTGAAGCAGTCAAAAAATGCGGCGGTACAGAGGTTGTTTTTACGATACTGCGCAACGGACAGCAGTTTGACGTCAGCGTGACACCGGTCATGGACGAGGGCGGAAATTATAAAATCGGTCTTTGGGTAAAAGATGATGCACAGGGAATCGGAACGATGACATACATTGACAGCTCAGGTGGATTCGGTGCATTAGGACACGGTATCAGTGATGAAACGACCGCGGGACTTTTGACGATTCATGACGGAAGGCTTTATAAAACGAAAATCGTTTCAATTATAAAAGGAACAGAAGGTACGCCGGGCGAATTTATCGGAACGATAAATTATCAGGAAAAGAATTTTCTGGGCAGTATCAGAAAAAATACGGTCAGTGGCATTTTTGGCACGTTGGACAAAAATCTGGCAGAGGAGTATGAACTGGAATATATGCAGGTCGGTTACAGCCATGAGGTAGAGAAAGGAAAGGCATATATCCGTATGTATACAGATAATTCCTATCAGGATTATCAAATTGAAATTGACCATATCAGTTATGGCGGTCAGAAAAATCTGACGTTTACCGTCAAATCTCCGGAACTTCTGGCAATGACAAATGGGATTGTACAGGGGATGTCCGGTTCGCCAATCCTGCAAAACGGAAAATTTGTCGGCGCAGTGACCCATGTTTTTATCGACAATCCGACAAAAGGGTACGGAATTTTTGCTGAAACAATGCTAAAAGAGGGAAAATAAAAACTGTTTTGTCGAAAAATGTCGAAAAACGCGAAAATATAGGATTGCCAATTTTTGTCGCAGAAGATATAATCAGTTTTTGTAAGGGGAATGAGAAAAATCTTATGGAGGGGAAATGAATGGAAGCCTTAAAGGTAGCAATTGCAGATGATAATGAGAATATGTTAAAGGTACTTGGGCAGGTCATCGGACAGGAACAGGATTTGTCCGTAGTCGGTACGGCGACGAATGGAGAAGATACATTTCACATCATTAAGGAGAAAGAACCGGATGTTGTTCTGCTGGATATTATAATGCCACAGATTGACGGACTGACGGTGATGGAAAAAGTGCATAAGGATAAGGAGATACGAAAGACGCCGGCATTTATTATTATCAGTGCTATCGGACGGGACAGTGTGACAGAAGATGCATTTAATATGGGCGCTTCATATTATATCATGAAGCCGTTTGATAATGATATGCTGATTAACAGAATCCGGTATATCAGAAATGTCCATGCGGAAAATACGAAAGCAGGAGCAGCACCGGCGCTGGAACATACGGTGGTCAGTGACCGGAATCTGGAAAGTGATATTACAAACATCATACATGACATTGGTATTCCTGCGCATATTAAAGGGTATCAGTATCTAAGAGATTCTATTATGCTGTCAGTCAAGGATAATGATGTGATTAACAGCATTACCAAAATACTTTATCCAACCATTGCCAAAAGATACCAGACGACATCAAGCCGCGTGGAGCGTGCCATCCGTCATGCAATTGAAGTGGCATGGAACCGTGGAAATACGGAAACACTCAATGGTTTGTTTGGTTATACAATCAGCAATGGCAAAGGAAAACCCACAAATTCAGAATTTATCGCGTTGATAGCCGATAAAATCCGTTTACAGTACAATATTAAATAAAAAAGTTCTTAAAAATTTCACATATAGATTAGATTTATGTCTTGCGTAATAGTTTGTAATATATTATAATATTGAAAGCAAATTTTAAAAAATATGTAACAAATTTGTAATATATTATGAGGTTTAGAAACTTATGCGTAAAAGAATTGCAAAAACTTTTGTGGCAGCAGCTTTAATTACAAGCATTGCCGGCACGTCTGTATGGGCAGATGATGTAACAGATTTAACCAATAAAAAGAATGCGGCAGAGAGCCAGTTAAGCCAGACACAGTCAGAGCTTGCTTATCTGCTTGTGCAGATGGACGAACTTGAAGTCAAGATGCATGATAAGAATGAAGAGATTGATCAGGCAAATGCGGATTTAGCAGTTGCAGAGCAGAATATGCAGAATCAGTATGATGATATGAAACTGCGTATTAAATATATGTACGAAGACCAGTCAACATCGATTGCAGAGGCATTTCTTACAGCAGAAAGCATGAGCGATGCACTGAATAAAGCGGAGTACGTACAGCAGGTTTATGATTATGACCGTGGAAAGTTAGATGAGATGGCAGCAACCGCTTCACAGATCCACCAGTTAAAGAGTACGCTCGATGCGGATAAGAAGGAGCTGGAAGCACTTGGGCAGGAGATGACAGATAAGCAGGCTGTTTTATATGCGGCAATTGCAGATCAGGAAAATACAGTGGCTGATTTGACAACACAGCTTTCAGAAGCGCAGGCTGCCGCAGCAGAAGCACAAAGACAGCGTGAAGCGCAGGCCGCCGCTGCAGCAGCTAAGACAACGACAAAGACAAAGAGCAGTACGACAACAACCGTTGCAGCAGCCAATAATTCAGGCAGTGCTTCCGGTGTGGTCAGTGCAGCGTATAGCATGTTAGGTGTGCCTTATGTATGGGGTGGTACTTCACCGAGTGGATTTGACTGTTCCGGTCTGATGTATTATATTTTCAGACAGAATGGTATTTCCGTGCCGCATTCATCCAGTGCCATTGCAGGTGGTGGCTCATCTGTCGGAAGCCTTTCGCAGGCACAGCCGGGCGATATTATCTGCTATCCGGGACATGTAGGTGTCTACATCGGTAGCGGTCAGATTATTCATGCACCGACAAGCGGTGATGTTGTAAAGATTTCATCGGCAAACATTTTACCGATTACAGCAATCAGACGTTACTGGTAATTTAAAATGAAATATGGTATAATAAAGTGTAGCTGAGATTCTTAGCTGCACTTTTGTACTATGTGGATAAGAAAAAATATGAGGCTCTTTGCTTCCGGGCGAAAGCGGGAGATATCCTCTTAAAAATAACTCGCTCAGAAATGGAGATAGGTATGAAGAATGTTTTATTTATTGCATCAGAAGCGGTTCCATTTATAAAAACAGGGGGACTTGCAGATGTTGTGGGAGCTTTGCCAAAGTATTTTAACAAGGATGAATTTGATGTGCGGGTGATGATTCCCAAGTATACGTGTATTCCGTGGGAGTATCGGGAAAAGATGGTCTATAAGACACATTTTTATATTGACCTTGCATGGCGCACACAGTATGTCGGTGTTTTTGAAATGGAATATCAGGGTGTTACATTCTATTTCATTGATAACGAATTTTATTTTTCGGGACCGAAGCCGTACAGCTGGATTCATGAAGATATTGAAAAGTTTGCGTTCTTTAGTAAAGCGGCGCTTTCGGCAATTCCGACACTGGGATTCCGGCCGGATATTATCCACTGCCATGACTGGCAGACAGGTCTGGTGCCGGTTTATTTAAAGGAGCGGTTTGCACAGGGCGAATTTTATCAGGGTGTAAAGTCTGTGATGACAATACATAATCTGAAATTTCAGGGAATCTGGGATTTGAAGAAAGTCAAAGATATTACAGGTCTTCCGGACAGCTATTTTACTTCGGATAAGCTGGAAGCGTATAAGGATGCCAACTATTTAAAGGGCGGTATCGTCTATGCGGATATGGTAACGACTGTCAGCTCAACCTATGCCGAGGAGATTAAGACACCGTTTTACGGGGAACATCTTGAAGGCTTGATGCAGGCGCGTTCAAACTGTCTGCGAGGTATTGTAAATGGCATTGATTACGAAATTTACAATCCGGAAACCGATGAGAATCTGGATGCAAAGTACAATCAGATTACCTTCCGGAAGGAAAAGTGGAAGAACAAAGTGGCATTACAAAAAGAACTCGGACTGGCACAGGATAAGGGGAAATTCATGATTGGCATTGTGTCCCGTCTGACAGACCAGAAGGGATTTGATCTTGTGGCTTATGTGATGGAACAGCTCTGTACCGAAGATGTGCAGCTGGTTGTGCTGGGTACGGGTGATGAAAAATATGAAAATATGTTCCGACACTATGACTGGAAGTATCATGACAGGGTATCAGCCAATATTTACTATTCAGAACCAATGGCACATAAGATTTATGCGGCATGTGATGCGTTTTTAATGCCGTCCCTGTTTGAGCCATGCGGACTCAGCCAGTTAATCAGCCTGCGTTACGGAACGGTTCCGATTGTAAGAGAAACAGGCGGATTAAAGGATACGGTTGAACCGTACAATGAATATGAAAATCTTGGAACAGGATTTTCATTTGCAAATTACAATGCCCACGAAATGCTTAGCATTGTCAATTATGCAAAGAGTGTTTATTACAACCATAAGCGTGAGTGGAACAAGATTGTTGACCGTGGCATGGCGGCAGATTTTTCATGGGATAATTCTGCAAGAAAGTACGAACAATTGTATAAAGATTTATAAAAAGATAAAAAGAGCCTGTATACAGTTATGAATTCTGTATGCAGGCTTTTTTGGCGGTGGTCTGCGGCACACGCCGTGGATATCCGAAAGTCTGACCGGACAATAAAAAAACTTCCCTGACCACTTACTGTCAGGGAAGCTGTATGCCGATGATGGGACTCGAACCCATATGGAAATAGCTGAAACCACAGAAGAAAGGGGCTTTCCGCACATACGGTAATTAAAAGGTAATCAAAAAAGGTAATCAATTTTATAGTCTTATTTTTAGAAGTTGTCCAAAGGGACAGCTATTTTTTTGCCCTAAATTTCATGCTAAAAAATTTTATACCCCCTACCCTTAAAATTTAATTTGGATTTTTAATTTGAAAATTTATGGAAATATGATTCAGATTTTAAAATTTCATGCTAAAAATTTTGATACCCCCCTAGGGGGCAATTTTTAGTAAAAAATCCAGTTGAGAAATACCTCGAAATTGTATCCGGATTTTATGCTGATTGTGCCAGTAGAAGAGAAAGTAATCTTTATCAGGGTAAAGCATTTTACACATGGAAACAATGCTGCATATATGTAAAGCACATAAATATATAGCTATAGCTTGTCTAGCGTGCCCAAATAAGAGCAAAATAGGTGCGGTAGGCTTTCTATATGCTGCTTGGCAATAAAATGCCTTAAAAAGGATTTTACGCGGTTGTAATAAAACTGTCAAGGTGCAAAAATAAGACGGAGAGCATCCGCCTATAATAATTTGATGTGATTATGTAAAGCAAGTTCAACTTGCTTTTGTTGGATACCTATATATTTTTGTGTAACTGATGTGCTAGAGTGCTGCAAGAGCTGACGCACAAGCTCAATGTTATAGCCGTTGTTTATATAAATCTGGGTTGCAAAGTATTTTCGGAAGCTGTGTGTAGATATTCCATCTAATCCCAGGTATTCACAGGCAGCCTTCAAGTGCTTCTGTACTTGTCTTTCTGACATGGCAAAAAGCCGTTGCTGCTCCGTCATGTGATTTCTGATGCGGTATTGTTCTATAAATTCTCTGATTTCTGCCGGCACTGTAAAAGTTCTTTCTTTCTCGGTCTTAATCTCTGTAATGTTCAGCCGGTAGCGGTCGCCGTCTTTAATGATGTCGCAGAAGCGCAGGTGCAGGATGTCGCTGATCCTCATTCCTAGATTGGCTTCAAGCGTTAATACGGTAGCAACTCGCTCGTTTGGCTTGTATTCTCTGCCAGCATGACAAAAACCGCTTTTTATAGCGGTTATGATGTCAATATACTGTTGGTCTGTTAGTGCTATGGTCCTTTTGTTCATTTGGTTGGCTCCTTTCGCTTGTAATTACCGCGATTATGCGGTAAACCCTCCCGCGGTCATGAACCGCCGCCGGCAATCCGAGAAGAGGGTGGACGCTCCAAGGATAACCCAGGGAGCGTTTCGGCTTATGCGATTGATAAATAATGGACCTGCATGTTTTTAATCTGCCCAATAGCTTTTTTGTTACTGCATCCGCTCCATTTAGATATGTATTTAGCGATAACAGTTGCTAATCTTTTGGCTCTTTCAACTTCTCCGTTCTCTGTGATTGCTTTGTACAAATCCATAAGTTCCCTTATTCGTCTTTGGTGTGCCCATGTCATAGAATAGAAAACCATGTTTTTATCAGTCCCAAGTTGCTTATATGCTCGACTGATTACGTCATCATCTTTGAAATCTTCATAAAAGTAAAAACATCCATCAACTTCAACTCCTACACCATCATTTTTACTTGTGCACATTTTCATCATCAGTTCATCTAAATTCTTTAACATAATAATCAAACCGCCTTTCTGCTTTTGTGGCTTGTCTCATCAGTTGGAAGGTTGCCAGCCTACCCAAGACCGCCGAAGCGGTTTCGACTTTATGCCGTTATTCTGTTAAATATTTCGATTGTCTTTTCTGCTTCGGCTCTTTTTATGTCGCTCCAATAGCCTTTCCGCTTGCTATTTATTGCCTTTTCTGCTGTTTTCTTGGAAACTATGCCAACTTGTGCGGTTTCTCTCAACAACTGGACTTCTTCAATGCTTAATTTGATAGCTTTCAAGGTGCTTGTATTGATTTCAAAGCTTTCTTTATCCCCTGGTCGCAAATCTTGACAAATCGGGATATATTCATCAATTCCCATATTTTCGCCAATGTTCCAAACAAAGAAATTATTCGGGATTTTTTCCACGATTTCGAAAATATCTTCTCTTTCGCAAAGATTTGATTTTGTATAGATTTTTCCGTTTTCGATTTTAATAATAGTATTCATATGTTTACCGCCTTTCGTGTTGTTTTTCTGTTCCTTTGCCATTTTGGGCGATTCCGTCAGTTGCTTTGCTGCGTACGGCTGAACCGCTGACGGATTGTTTTATTTTGTAAACTCAATTTTTCCATTTGACAGGCATTTACAAGCGTATGAAAAACCGGCTATAAATGCGTTTTGCTCAATCTCTAAGCAACTTTCACAAAATGTATTGTAGATTTTGTTTTGTAAATCAACGGAAAGGATTTTTTCTAATTCATCAAGTAGCATTTCGCCGTTTTTGAAAAATAAATTTCTTTCCTCATTTTCTTCTTGTCTGCTCCATTGTTCATAAATCATTTTTGCAAATTCATTCATGCTGTTTCCTCGCTTTCGTTTGTTTTGTTGTAGTTATTGTATAATGATATCATTACAAAAACAAGACGTAATAATTCACAAAATGTATAATGATATCAATACAAAAATATGTGCAAATTGTATAATGATATCATTACATATTTGCTATAACGATATCATTACATATTGACATCTTGTTTTTGACGTGATATCATTACAAAAAGAGAGGAGGGGAAAAATGCCAACACCAAAAAGCAGAATAGAGGCTAACAAAAATTACGAGAAAAGAAATTATGACAGAATACTCGTTCGATTTCCTCAAGGTACTAAGAAAAAAATAGAAGATGCAGCACAAAAAGAGAACCAGAGCGTTAATAATTTTATTGTAAATTCGATTTGTGACAGAATTGGGATAGAAAGACCGGTTTTAAAAGAATTAGAAACGCTAAAAAATAGAAATGAAGATGACTAACACACGAAAGATAACCCCTATAAGTTGGGGAAATTCTTTCGTGTTTTCTATTTTCTAGGAGGTGGTAGGAAAAATTATAGTTATACAAATGATATTAAAACATACACAAGACATAATATACTTTTTGATTTTACGAATGAGATTAGCTGATAAGTCATACAAGAGATAACTATAATTTTGAATGATTGAAAGGTTTTGAGTATATGAAACAGAATAAATTGCAGATTTTTAATAACCAGGAGTTTGGAGAGATTCGCACAGTAGTTATTAACAATGAAATATTATTTTTTGGTGTTGATGTAGCAAACGCTTTGGAGTATGCGAGACCAAGCAAAGCCGTATCTGATAATTGCAAAGGTGTCCTGACCGAGGACAGCATACAGAACAGTGGTGGATACCCGGAAAAGCTAATAAAAGAAGGCGATGTTTACAGACTTATTATTAAAGCAAGCGAGCAAAGCAATAGCCATACAATCAAAGAAAAGGCGGAAAAATTTGAATCATGGGTATTTGACGAGGTTCTGCCGTCTATCCACAAGCATGGGGCATATATGACTAACGACACAATAGAAAAGGCGTTGACTTCACCAGATTTTCTCATCCAGCTTGCTACAAAGCTAAAAGAGGAGCAGGAGCGAAATAAAGCACTTGAAGAGGATAACAAACGCATGAAACCGAAGGAAATATTTGCCGATGCGGTCAGTGCTTCTGATAGTTCCATGCTTGTTAGAGATGTTGCGAAAATGATTAGACAAAATGGTGTACCGCTTGGAGAAAAGCGATTTTATAAGTGGTTGCGTGAAAATGGTTATATTTGCAAGACGGACACAACGCCAACACAGAAGGCGATGGAACTTGGACTATTTGAAGTGATAGTTAGAACGGTAGAACGCGGAAACGGTTTGCCGATAGAAACTAAGACGACTAAAGTGACTGGAAAAGGTCAGCAGTATTTTATAAATAAATTTTTAAGCAAAACAGCACAAGAGAGCATATTATAATCAACTTGCAAGTTAAATAATTAAAATCACGCATGCAACACCCTTGAACGAATCAAGGCAGGTCGTGCAAGCCATGAAAATGGTTACGGTAGTCGTGAACCGCTAAAGATTGAGCAAATCAGTCTTTAGCGGTTTTTTATTTGCCGTGACTCCTTCCGAGGTATGCTCTCGGTACGGCACAAAGTTATTTTTTCGGCTCTGCGAAATGTAGATTTGAACAGGTGAGAATTAAAGAAGGTACAAGTTATGTACGGAACAGAAATTTTTACACCAGATAAAAGAAATGATACACAGACGATTAGAACAATGGGAAATATTGAACAGATGGAAATTATTAAAGTAAATTATGACGGAGAACAGCCGACAGTATCAGCGAGAGATTTATATGACACTGTATCGGGAGACAATGGAACAAAAGGAACAGAACGTTTTAGCAAGTGGTTTGAACGATATTGCAGTTATGGTTTTACGGAAGGTGTTGACTTTTCAACCCCGTACAAAAAAGTACGGGTTCAAATTGAAGGTAACAGAGAGGGTCAAAGAGAAGTTGAAGATTATGAATTTTTAGAAAGAATGAAAGAGTATGAACGAATTAATGATTTTTGAAGGTCACGAAGTGGAAGTATTGGAAGTTGGAGGGCAAGTGTTGTTTAACTCGAAACACGTTGCTGAATGTTTAGAGATTGCAGACATAAACAGCAGCATCAGAAATTTCAACGAAAATCAAGTTGTAAAGCTGACAAATTCTAAACTGCAAAATATGCATTTTAGAAAATTGCATAATACAGGCGAGAACTTTTTGACAGAGAGCGGAGTTTACAAGCTGGTTTTCAAGAGCCACAAGCCAAACGCTGAAGCCTTTATGGATTGGATTGCTGACGAAGTTCTCCCGACAATTGAAGTATTAGAGCACGTGGAAATGATTATTTCCGAGTGGACAGAAACAGCAAGGGAAATGGGGATAGAGATTTAGGAGCCAAAAGGAAAATTGATGTAGGCATAAGACAGCGAAGAGACCGCCAGCAATGGCGGTTTTCTTTTTGTTCAAAATCAAGAAAATGATAGGATCGTACAAATTTTTGTTGCAATGCAATAAAGATATAGTGTAAGAGATAGAATATATTTTAATATTAAATAATACAATAAAAGCTGTATATTATATATATAAATTATATCCGCATATACGTGCGGCTTTATGTATTATATATAGCCAGTACATGGAATTTTAAAATTAACTATTGACAGAATAATATACATGATATTATTATAAAACTATAACAGAAATGCATTCGGGCAACATCTTCATATAATTGAGCAGGTCCCGGAGAACGGAACGGAATTCATGCAGCCGGCACAGTTTGGAATTAAATCCAGATTGTGCCGGCTTTTTATTTTTTCAGGCCTAGAAGAAGGAGAGGTGTAAATATATGGCAAACAATACTATTAAGGCGGAGGATGGAACAGAAATATATGAGAATGATATATATTTATTCCTCGACCAGTATATAACAGAACACGATATAGAGGATATGCACAAAGAACCCCAGAGCAGATGGAATGCAGCTCTTTTATATATTAATAAAAATTATTTCAAGGTAAAACCTGATATATTAAAGTCTGATAATTACTCTTCTGGTAATTTATTACATGGGAATAAAAGTAATAATAATGCTTATGATATAGAGAAAGTTAATAATGTATGTGATATATATATTAATCTATGTTATGAGTATGACAAAGAAATTAGTCAAATGGGATTTAGTAAATTAACTGGAATTGCTCTTGATACTTTGAACCAATGGGGGAACGAAACCAGTAGACCCGGCTCATCGGCTTCGGGAATATACAAAAAGCTGACCGCAGAACGTGAAGAAAGTTTAAGTAATATGCTCATATCTGGAAAGAGAAACCCAGTCGGATTGCTTGGTGCACTGAATAGGCACTACGGCTGGAATATGGGACAACCTAGAGGAACAGGAAGAGAACAGAAGCAAAGCATAGAGCAGATACAGGAGCGTTACAACATAGCTCAGAGTACAGAAAAGCCATTGATAGAGCCACCTAAAGCAAAGTTTTAATGCGATTATAGTCAATATGCACAAAGGATTTTTTGAAGAATGGCTTAAAATGGCGATAGTTCGTATAAGTGTAGTTTTACGAACTCGGAAAACGGCAGAGAAAGAGCCGGAACAGATGCGAGTTGACAACCTGGAACGAATGACCGGGGGAGGGGTTATTTGAGGACTTCCACCAGTGCTATTCAGTCCCTCAACCAAATTTAAAATAAAAAAGACCTACTCGATACAGAGGTGCCAAACAATGAATATTCTATTTCACATCCGATAAAATTCAAAAGTTACATTCGATAACGCTATTTCAAAATTTTTCAAAAACAAAAAAGACATTTGCGAGGTATAGATATGGCAAGAAATTGTGGCAACTGCGATTACTGCACAGAGAATGGCGAGGATTTGGTTTGCGTGAACTCTGAAAGTGAGTATACGGCAGACTTTGTAGAAGAATTGCATTCGTGCGATGATTGGTCTGGTAGCGAAGAGGAAGAAGAAGGATAAATGAGCCGTTATTTGTATATGTATGTCACATCGGACAAATATGAGTTGCCGATGGCTGTTGGAACAATACCAGAGCTTGCCAAAGGTCTTAGAATGTCAGAATCAACAATTAGAGCATATTTATCAACTGGCCGAGTGACGAGATATGGAAAATTCATCAAGTTAGGATTCACAGACAAGGAGATTAAGGACGAATGCGAATAGTATCACAGAACAGAGATTTGTCGGTTGATTTCAATCGGTGCGAGATATGGATGCAGGATAACATCATTTATCGGCGGATTGGAACGGATTCAAAAGTTATTGGCCAGTATGCAACAGAGGAACGTACCGCGGAAGTATTTGAGAATATACATAATAGATTCTTGGAAACTACAGGAAATGGAAAATTTATTTACTATATGCCAAAGGAGTGATGAAGATGTATGCATTGAAAATTGTAACAACCGTATTAGAGGTAATGCTTATGCTGATTTTTTTGTTATTTTCGAGAAGAATGACTTGGAAGAGAGATAAAGCGTCAATTGTCGGTTTTGGATTTATGGAAATTGTCTACGTGCTAAGTTTGATTTGCATGTGGATGTAGTTTTCGGAGTGTAGCTCAGCAGGTTAGAGCGGCGGCTTATGAGCCGTGTGTCGCACGTTCAAATCGTGCCGCTTCGATTTAGCAGAGATAGGGTAGCTCCCGAACACGACAAACCCTAGTCGTTTCTCTGCTATTTACAAAATAGGGTATTGCGAAGGGGTGGTAATAATATGGCAAAGATAACAGTCAAGAAAGAAAGCAATTATACAGTAATCGACAATTCGATTTTTAACAATAAAAATTTATCTCTCAAAGCAAGAGGTTTGTTAGGCACAATGTTAAGCCTTCCAGAAGAATGGGATTACAGCGTTGAGGGATTATGTGCGATTCTCAAAGAGGGACAGACCAGTATAAAGTCAGCTTTGAAAGAGTTGGAAGCAGAAGGCTATCTTGTAAGAGTACAAACGAGAGCAGAAAACGGATGCCTTGGGAAAATGGAGTATTTTGTTTATGAAATACCGCAAAATAAAGAGGTTCAGCCGTCAGTTGAAAATCAGCTGGCGGATAAACAGCCAGTGGAAAACTCAAGACAATTAAATAAACAAGAATTAAATAAACAAGAGATAAAAAAATATAGTGCGGCAGAGCCACACCATGAGCAACACCAGTGTGTTGACGATGTTCTGAGAAAGGCATGGTATATTGCTAAGGACAAAGGAGTTGAGAGCAAAGATTGTGATACCTTGGTTGATACAATTAAATATTACTTTGACAAATACTATTCTGTGTTTGGAAAACCACATAAGCAGATTTCGGAGAGGTCACTGGAAACCATAGTAAGCAATCTTATCGGTGCTGATGGTGATTTGGATTATCTGCTCTTGGAAAATTCGTATATAGACATGATAGACCGACATTTTGCCACGAAGTATGGCCAAAAATGTGATTACAGTCTACAGCATTTTGCTGCTGTTGGAATTATTGAGTATCAAGCAAGAAATTGTGGATTCCTTGATGGGTATAAGGAATAGTCGAAGTTTTGAACATTGATAATTGAATATTGACGGTTGGAGTGGTATAATTCCTCTATCACAAGAGATTGGGAGGGAAATTACGATGGATTTTATTGAAAAACTTTTCAAACAGCACCCATTTATATATTATATCGGTGGAAGATACTATGCGCTTGGTTCCTATGTCTGTTCTGAATGTGATACACGCAGTATTACACTTGAAGGCAGGTATAAGGAATATGAGGAGAGCGTAGATGAAAATCTATCAACGCAGGAAGCATGGAGAATATTTCATCGATTGATCTTTGAAGCGGAGTGTGTAAGGGATGAAGTTGGGTATTGCAACGCCCCGCAAAAAGAGTTGTTGAAATTTCAATTCAATGAAGAGGAAATGAATAATCTGAAATCGCAGGTAGAAAGATATGTGGCGTATTGGCAAAAATATTCATTCAACACATTTCTTCATTAAATTTCACAAAAATAGTAAAATACCAACCGTCAATATTCGATGGTTGGTATTTTTTTACGCAAAATTAGGAGATGAGCATAGATATGGGATTTATTTGCAGAAAAAGAATCAGCAAGTCAAAAAAAATGTGTTTCGTGCAATGGATGTAGATACTATACAAAAGTTGTATGGCAAGGAATAAAGTGTTGGAGATGTACTTGTTAAAGAAAGTAGGTGTAGCATGGCAGAATTAACCGAACAAATCAAGCAGAATGCCGAGAAGATAGCGGAAATACTTGCAAAAGGGCATGACTGCGAAATCCGAAAATCGAAAAATGGAATTTCTGTTGCGGAGATTTCCAAGAAAGTGGTCGTAAGATGAATTAGAGAGGTGATACAGTGTTTAAGTTGATGGATAAAATATTTATGTATTTTAACAGAAGATACTTTTGTAAAAAAGAATTAAAGGAAAGTAAGTGTGACAAATTACATAAACAATGTTGTATGTATCGGGATATATGTAAACTTTAAGCATAATAAACTGAACAATCATAAATAAATATATTCAAGGCATATCCGAGAGGGAGCGATATGCAACAATGCAAGAGGGTGCATTACTTTTTTAATTTGGAAAGGTGGTGCACTCTTTTTCTATGATTTCTGAAAGCACAAAGCAGTTGGCAAATGAAATTCAAAATAGAATATCGCAAGACGGAATCAGTTATCAATGCCTAAGCGATTTGCTGGGCGTTGCAATTTATGCGTTTGAAACTGAATGTGATGAAAAATGGGCACTTAAAGTTACCTCTTACATAAAAGAGTGCTGCGTGTATGGGATTCAGAACGGAATAGAGGTTCTTCAGCTTGACGAGTTATATTGGAAGACCATGAAAGCGGAAGCTCCGTATTGGTTTGAAAGTTATCTGTTCTACATGGAGCGTAAACGTCAGCCACAAAAGCGATTCTATGAACCCAGACAGGAAACATTAAATGTTGTTGTTCAAGATTTGCAGGATTTGGAAGATGGTGTAATCGAGTTTTATGGATTATCACTTCCACCACGAGTTGGCAAAAGCACTGTTTGTATATTCTTCCTGTCATGGGTAGCCGGTAGACATCCGGATTTGCATAATGCGATGGGCGGTCATTCCGGAATACTTGCGAAAGGGTTCTATAAAGAGTTTCTGAACATCATAACATCACCAGAATATTGCTACAACGAAATTTTCCCGGATGTTGTGTTGGAAAGCAAGTCTGCGGATGAATATACAGTAAATCTGAATACACCGGACAGATTCGCAACTTTGACTTGTCGCGGTATTGATGGTACATGGACCGGTGCGATTGATATTTCTGTTGGTGGATATTTATATGTGGATGACCTTATCCGTGACCGGCAGGAATCGTTAAGCCCTGTTCGATTGGAAGGAAGATACCAGGATTATTTGAATATCATGGTTGACCGTAAAAATGACGGAGCCAAGGAACTGATGGTAGGCACCCGTTGGAACGTGCTGGACCCATTGGGAAGAAACGAGGAAAGATTCAAGAATAATCCAAAAGCACGATTCCGGAAGATACCGGCATTGAATGAACATGATGAATCCAATTTCAATTATAAGTACGGACTTGGATTCTCTACGCAGTATTACAGAGACTTACGAGATAGACTTGATAAAAACGAATGGATGGCTAAATATCAGCAGAAACCATTTATTCGTGAGGGATTGCTTTTCCCGGAAGATGAACTGAACTATTACAACAGTGTTCTTCCTGATGGGGAATATTTAACAGCCGCAGCGTGTGACGTTGCATGGGGCGGAGGAGATAGTTTGTCAATGCCATTTGGTTGTGCATTTGGTGATGATGGGCCTATATACATACCAGATTGGATTTTTAACAAAGGAGATAAATACACCACAAAGCCTTTGGTTGTAGCGAAGACAATGCAACATAAGCCAAACATGGAGCGATTCGAGGCGAACAATGGTGGCGATGAATATGCAGAAGATATTGACAGGTTACTTCGTGAACAGGGGTTTAAGACAAATATATCTTGGGCGAAGGCAAGTAATCAGATTGGAAAGATGGCAAAAATCATCCAATATGCTCCGGATATTAAGCGTAGGTTCTATTTTCTTAAGCCGGAGTTGCAGAGTGAAGAATACAAGGCGGCAATGGAAGAACTTTGTATGCTTACACAGGTTGGAAAGAATGAGCACGAAGATAGTGCTGATGGATTAGTACAGTTGTTACAGTTGATTGATGGTTGCGGATTAGTTAAGACAACAATTATAGATAGCCCAATGTAAGGAGAGTGATATTGTATGATTTCAAAAGAAATTTTAACTCAATACAGCGATTTACAGGAAGAAGTCAAAGAAGTACGGGAGAGGATTGAAAAGACAGAGAAACAAATCGAGAAAATCAAGGAAGAGGGAGAAGTGATTGATACTGTAAGCGGTGGAAATGGCGGTATTCAACATTTCAAAATTGAAGGATTCCCCTATCCAGAGTATAGCAGAAAGAAAACGCTATTATATTCTCGAAAGGCAACTCTTGTCAGCCTTGAATTAGAACTTACGGAAACACTGAACCAAGTAGAGGAATTTATTGCCGGATTGGAAGATAGCCGGATGCGTAGAATCATCACTTTACGTTTCGTTGATAATTTGTCTTGGAATAAGGTGGCAGACAGAATAGGTGGCAACAACACAGAGGATAGCGTGAAAAAGGCATTTTACAGATTCATGGAAAATACATAAAGGTTGTCCTATATGTCCCGAAAATTTTTGTTATAGTTAAAATAAGCAGAAATGCAAAATGATTGAATTTCGTTGTCCACATTGCAAACTTTGGAATAAACCGATTACGGCAGATATGGGCGATAAAACAATAAAATGCAATTCATGCGGTTCATATATCCATTACAAGTTCCGCACATCAGAATTTGAGATAGTTAAAAGACCGGGGAGAACATCGTCTTCCGGTCTGATTTTATATTGAGAGGAAGTGAGATTGTGTGAGCGAAAAGGCATATAGCACGGAATATAAGGGTAGAAAGAAAATTTATACAGATGTAAGTGAGATTACAGACAAAAACGTGATTTCCGTACTGAATCGTGCACTTATCGACCATCAGAATAATAGAACGCAGATAGACTTCCTTGTAAATTTTGAAAAAGGGTTACAGCCATTACAGAGAGAAAAAACAGTACGCAAGGAAATTGATATTAAAAGTATTTCAAACCTTGCACATCAGATTACAGAGTTTTGGCTCGGTTACTTTTGGGGAAATCACATGGCATTTGTTCAGAAATCGGACAAACACCCAAAAGGGAGTATACCATCTGATAATGATTCCGCAATTACACTTCTCAATCAGATGTATGACGCAGAAGATATGGAAAAGAAGGACCAGATGCTTGCATATTATCTTGAGGTAGTTGGTATTTGTCCTCAGATGATAGACATTAAGCGCGAGGAAGACGAATCAGCATTTGATTTGGTTACGCTGAATCCAAGATACGCATTTGTTGTATACTCTTCGGATGCTTATGAAAAACCTATGCTTGGTGTTTCATTCTCTGAAAATGAGGACGGCTCCAAGATTTACACATGCATTTCAAAAGACAGGGTTTACATCATTAAAGATGCATCCAAAATTGTCAATGGCAAGAAGAATGAATATAAATTTCATATGGAACGCTCTGGAGAAGCAAATCCATTTGGAATGATTAACATTATCGAATTTGAGCGTTCTACAGATCGTACAGGCGTATTTGAACGACAGATTGATGAATTGAATGCTTTAAACATTCTTGAATCTGATTTGGTCAATGATGTTGCACAGACCACACAGGCAAATTGGTGGGGCAATGATATTGAGCTGGAAAGAGATGATGATGGAAATATAAAAGGAATACAGGGCGGTCAATGGATTCTTACAAAGACAAATGGTAGCGGTCAGAAACCGGATATTAAATCTCTGGTATTGAATTATGATTATGCCGGAGTTTTACAGAATATACAGGCAAAGCATGATGGAATCCTTGAAAGAACATTTACACCGAAGCAGACAGAACAGAGCGGAGGAAGCACAACAGGAGCAACAAGCCTATCTTCCGGATGGACTGCAACGGAAGCGGTTGCTTGTAAGCAGGCACAGATTGTTAAGAGTGGCTACAAGCAGAGAAATAAACTGGCCTTGATTGCCATTCAGAAATCTCCGTTTGTTCCTGCGGATAGTGAATTGATGAAACTGAAAAATACAGACATTGAAATTCGACCTATCCGGCAAAAAACATTCGATATGGCAACAAAAATTAACTCATTGGCAACAATGATTCAGAACCAAGTACACCCAAGAGTTGCAATGGAAAGCATAGATTTCTTTCCAAATCTAGCCGAAGCAATCGAAGATTCCGTTCCGCAGATGTTGGAATATCAGAAGATGCTTAGAGAGAAAAGCAACAAGGCATCTGAAACAACGCAGAATAACCCAAATCCAGACAAAAAACGGATTATGGCAGATTCTAGCGACCAAGTAACAAACAGCCCTTTAAAGGACTTATAAATCGTTATCTAGCACTTAGCTTTTATGGCTAGGTGCTTTTTATATGCGGCAGGGAAGTCGCAATACAAATTTCGCATTCAAAACGTCTAGGGAAAGACGAAAATTACGCACAACAATTTATCAATAGTGCAGGGACGCACTTAAAAAAACGCAGAAAGTAGAGGTATCGCAATGAAAAGAAATGAGAACCCGTTTAGAGAAAAAATGAATTTGCAGTTTTTTGCAAAGGAGCCAGAACCAGCACCGAATCCGGAACCAACACCAGAACCAACACCGAACCCGGAACCGGAACCACAGTTATCAGCAGAGGAACAGTTGCAACAGGCACTTGTGGAAATTGAAAAGTTAAAACGTGCACAGGAAAAGGCTGCTACGGATGCTGCTGATTGGAAGAAAAAGTACAACGCTACTTTGACGGATGCGCAGAAAGCCGCACAGGAAAAGGCTGAAAAGGAAGCTGAACGGCAGGAACAGTTTGACAAGCTGTTGAAAGAAAATACTGTAAATAAACTGGAAAAGAATTTCTTGAAGTTGAGATATCCAGAGGATAAGGCAAAAGAAGCTGCAAATGCACAGTATGACGGAGACACGGAAACATTGTTTCGTATTCAGTCAGAAGTACAGATAAACCTTATCAAACAGAAAGAAGCAGAGTGGTTAAAAAGCAGACCACAGGTAAATACTGGAGCTGGAGAAGGAGAGGGAGAGGACCCATTCCTGCAAGGCTTTAATTCGGTAGGTAACCAATATATCAATAAAAAATAATTCGGAGGTAAAATATTATGGCAGTAAATTATGCAGCAAAATATGCAAACGTGGTAGATGAGAGATTTAAGTTGGGTTCTCTTACATCTGCAATTATCAATAACAACTTTGACTGGCTCGGTGTCAAGACCGTTAAGGTATTCAGCCGTGATTTGGCTACACTCAATGATTACAAGACGTCTGGAAGTAATCGTTATGGTACACCGGATGAGCTTGGCAACAATGAGCAGGAAATGACAATCACACAGGATAAGTCATTTACCTATACAATTGATGCATCTAGTGAACAGGATACAAATGGAACAATGGAAGCTGCAGCAACACTTGCAGAAAACATCGATAATCTTGTTATTCCTGCAATGGATACTTACAGACTTTCAGTATTAGTCGCAAATGCTCCGACAGAAGGTTCTGTATCTAAGAAATCTCACATTATCACAAAGGCTGTAACAAGTGCAAATGCTTACGAGGAGTTCCTTGCATGTCAGGAAGTACTTGACGATGACAAGGCTCCGCAGATGGGAAGAATTTGTGTTGTGACTCCAACATTTTTGAACATGATTAAGTTGGACGAGCATTTCACTAAATCTGGAGATATGGGAACTAGAATTGCTATCAATGGATTCGCAGGAGATATTGATGGAGTCCCAACTATTAAAGTTCCAACATCTTATCTTCCAGAAGGTGTAGATTTCATTATCACTAATGCAGCAGTAATGCCGTCTCCTGTTAAATTGCAGGAATTCAAAATCAACTACAATGCACCTGGTATTTCCGGAGCCTTAGTTGAGGCGAGAGTTCGTTACGATGCATTTGCGTTGAATAAAAAAGTTGATGCAATCGCTGTTCACAAGACTGCAACAGCGTAGGAGGGAGTAGAACATGAAAGTTAAGAAAAACGGAGTAGTTATGGTGGTAAGGGACGAACATCAGCTTGCCGCATTTGTAAATAATGGCTGGGAAAAGGTTGCAGAAAAAGAATCTGCAACCAATCAGAGAAAAGAAACAGCAAAATAGATTGTGAGGTGGCAGAATGGCAGATATTGAAACAACTCCAACAGAGGAAGAAGTAACGCTTACTCCGATGGAAGAGTTTGAAAAGAAAATTAAAGACATGACAACTGAATATGGTGCGGATGTGTCTAACTTGTCTGTCAATCTTGCTATTGAAGCATTTATGGATTTACGAAATTATCCGGCTTCATGGACGGAAGAAAAGATTCTTGCCGACACGGAGAAGAATAAAGCCAAGATTGCTATGGCGGCTATCGAGATTGATTCCAAGGATGGTGTGGAAAATCAGATATCGCACTCTGAAAATGGAATTTCTCGTGGCTACTATTCCGGCATCATGGCTTTTAAGGATGTAATCGGATTTGCTAATTGCATTTAGCAGATTGTGCGTGGAGAAATCCGCAGGGTGGCACTCATTGGTCGGTGGTGGGCAGAGTGTCTTATGAAATGAGGAATGTTATGCGAAATTGCAAGAAAAACCAACGTAGTATGTATTATTCAATTTATAAAACAGACGTTCCAATATTGGATGAGAATGGATTCGAGGAATTAGAAACCAAATCGGTGTATGATACACCAGTTCCATTCAAAGCTTCTCTTTCCACCGGACAGAGTGATGCGGAAGAATCTCCATTCGGTAAAGATGTGAAGTATGACCGGGTTATCAGCACTTGTGATACTTCCTTGCCGATTGATGAAAATGCACTTGTTTGGGTAAAGAATGAGCCGGTCTACAACGCTGACGGAACTGTTAATCCGGATAGTGCAGATTATGAGGTGGCAGCTTTACCTTTGGATGGTCTGAATAGCCTGCGTATCGCCATAAAGAAGCGTTCAAAGACAGTTATTGAGGATTCCTCGGCAACTGATGAAAACGTGCCGGATTCGGGCGATAGCGGTGGCTCTGATAGTGGAGAAGAAGATGGATTTTAGGAAAGGTTAGGTAATAATATGAAAAAGTTATTTATCAGTCAGCCAATGCGAGATAAGACTGACGAAGAAATCAAAGCAGAGAGAGCGAAAATCGTTGAAGCGGTAACAGAGCGATTTGGAGAAGTAGAGTTAATAGATTCTTTCTTTGAGTCAGCGCCGCACGATGCAAAACCATTGTGGTTTCTTGGTAAATCATTAGAACTTCTTGCAGATGCTGATTGCGCTTATTTTGCAGAAGGGTGGAAAGATTACAGAGGATGCAAGATTGAGCATGAATGTGCTGTTCAGTATGGTATTGATATTGTCGGAGAGTAGGAGGTTCAGATATGCATAATGACGAGTTTTTAGAACTGTGTAAAAGAATTGTGGTTGATTATTTCAATACACATTCTGATAAAACAGACAACAAACAGATAACAGAGGACGATGTATTTGTTGTTTGGTCTTGTAAAACTTTAAAGAACAATAAAGCACTTGTAAGCACAACTGTATCAGATGGAATGTATTACGAGATTACCTATAATGGAGATAAGCATGAAACATATGTTGATGCTTATAAAAAGTGGGAGAATTTCGTTGTTAAAAATGAGTAGGTGATCTGATTGTCAAAGAAGATAACCATGAATCTTAGCGTTTCAAGCGTACAGAACGCAATCAAAGAACTCCGGCAGTATCAGCAAGACTTGAACCGGAAATGCGAGATATTCTGCCAGAGATTGACGGAACTCGGGAAAGTTACCGCCGAAGCAAAAGTGAATGAAAGTCCACTTGGGAAGTATGTTGTGGTTACAACCGATATTAAGCCGGAAAAGGCAGGGTGCAAGGCTATACTGATTGCTACCGGTGTTACCAAGTCAACGGATTACGGAGATGTGAATATGTTGCTTCTGATTGAATTTGGGGCAGGTATTCATTACAATTCCGTTCCAAATCCGAAAGCCGGAGAACTTGGTTTCGGTGTCGGAACATTCCCCGGACAGACACATGCATTTGAAGATGGGTGGTATTATCCGGATGAAAACGGAGAATGGCATTATACGCATGGTACAAAGGCAACAATGCCGATGTACAACGCATCAACAGAAATGTTGCTGAATATCAGAAAAATAGCCAGAGAAGTATTTGGAAGTTAGGTGGTGGTTAAATTGCTCTCGGTAAGAACATTAGTCAATTCCAGATTGAGCCAACGATTGCGGAAAGATGAAGATGCTCCGTATTCTGTGTCAACATTGAATATGACATCGACAAGAAACGGAACTCCTGCAAAATTCCCGACATTGAATGTGGATTCGCTTGGAGAACCGTCCACGGCTGACGATTTGGAACGGAATGCGCAGAACGCAATCAGTTCCACTATTGAATTGAAAGCGTACACCACGACATCATTGACAGATGCAAGAACACTTATAGATGAAGCAGGAGATGTGATGATATCAATGGGTTATTCGTTAATATACGGACCCGAAGATATTTCTTCCGGAGATAAAAATATTATGGTCGCTCGCTTCCGGCGAACAGTCGGAGCAGGAGATATAGAAACAATGAAACAAGGAGCCTAAAGGCTCTTATTTTTATGCACCGGATACCAACACGTGAGGTATTCGCTGACCGCTCAAAGTTATGCGGTAGAAAGTGAGGGTATTATGGCAAGTACAAGCTATCTTGCAAGAGTTATTTACAAAGAACATACTGATGCAGACGGAGCAACAAATTTTACAGGAACATACAAACTTTTGGTAAAAGCAAAATCAATTCCATCTCCAGCATCAGCACCAAACACAGTAGAATCCACTACTATGGAAGATGATACGCAGACCTTTGAAATGGGTATAAAGACTTCTGATTCAAAGGAAATTACAGGAAATCTTGAAAAAGAATACCTGGATGCCATTGATGAACTTGGAACAAAGAAGCTTGATATCATGCATTTGTATGGAACACAGGGAATTGGAGAAGTTGCAAAGTATGCCTATGTCGGACAGGCAGTTGCAACACCAACTGATGTCGGAGGAGTGGATGAAATTCTTGAAATGGCTGTTACAATTATTCCAAACACGGCTGCAAAGAAAGTTACGGATGATTTTACCGTTGTTGACAACAAGGACGGCACATTTACTGTATCAAAAAAATCGTAAGTTCTGATGCTGAATCAGCAAGCGTTCAGAGCGATGATAAAGATTTGGCTGATGAAACAACTTAATCATTGATGTTAAATGGGGCGGCTTTCGGGCTGCCCCATTACCATAATATCAGAATGAAGGGAAAGGTATAAATCATGAAAACAATTAAAATCGGAGAAAATGAGTATACATTAGAGTTTACATTTGAAGCAGCAGAACATAAAGAACTTGTGCAGGCAATGTTTGAGATGATGTCAGGTGCATATTTCGCTAAAAAAGGATTAGCTGAAGAAGAGGAAGATAAAAATAAAAAAGTAGCTATGGCAGCAGCAATGATTGATGGTGCATCTGAAATGGTCGCAGATGTGCCTCGCGTTTGCCGTATTGCTTTTTATGCCGGCTTACTTGAGAACAATCCGGTAAAAGAAGATGAAGCAAGGGCATTTATGAAACAGTACATGAAAGAGAATAATCTTTCATTCAGTAAACTGTTTGAAGACTTGAAGAAATGCATGGAAGATGACGGTTTTTTCGACCTGTCGGGAATCAAGGATATGATTCAGCAGATGAACTCAGCGGCACAGGAGAAAGCAGAGGAAATTCAGAAAACGAAAGCTGTAAAGAAATCAACTTCCACAAAATAATCTGGGAAGAATATTTGCCGAATGCGTTGGCAATAGGTGTTCCGTATGATGTGTTCTGGCATCTGAATCCGAAGAAACTGCAATCGTTTTATAAGGCTTATAAGATAAAACAGAAAATGCAGGATGAACAGTCATGGATGCTCGGTATTTATTTTGAAAGTGCAGCATACACGGCAGTATCAAATGCATTAGCAAATGCCTTTGGAAAGAAATGTAAAGCTGAATACATGAAAAAGCCTATCATGTCAAAGATTGAAGATGATACAGGCCTTACGCAGGAAGAGATTGACGAGCGTGAGCTTAAGAAGATGATTCTTGCAGAAGAACAATGGATTAGGAATGATAAGGAAAGAGGATTGCCGACTACGGTAATCAAATAGCAAGGACGGTATGGTGTCATAGCCTACCGTCTTTTTACTGGCTATCGAATGGAGATAGTCACTAACCAAGAAAAGTGATTGGAAGGAAGTGGAAGCATGGGCGATACGATTGATTCCTTAAACATAGAGGTACAAGCATCTGCGGTAAAGGCAAATGATTCGGTCGAGAAGTTAATAGGAAAATTAGATAGGCTTTCCACGTCGTTAATGCAGGTAAATGGACACAATCTTGTCAATCTAGCATCTGGTGTAAATAGACTGTCATCTGCAATGCAGAGTATGAAAAACGTTGGGACAGCAGATTTTACACGTCTTGCAAAGAACATCAGTAAAATGGGTTCGATTGACAGTGCAGGGATTAGCAACGCGGCTGCATCTATGCATCAGTTTAGCAATGCACTTAATTCGCTTGGAAGTACGCCTGTTTCTGCAAATGCGGCACAGTTCGGGGAACTGGCAAAGGGTATTGCACAGTTAGGGTATAAGAGTTCCACACAGGCAATTGAAAACATCCCGAAACTTGCCGCGGCTATGCAACAACTTATGACAACGCTTTCCAGTACACCAAAGGTTAGTCAGAACCTTATTGACATGACCAATGCATTGGCAGGATTGGTTCGCACTGGTGCTTCATCTGGTCGTGCGGCAAATTCTCTGTCTACTAGTCTAAACACCTATACAGGAGCAACTAAGAAGGCAGAAAAAGCAACAAAAAGTTTCTCACAGATTGCCGGAAATTTTTATTCAAATTTCTTTTTGATTATTCGCGGAGCGAAAAAAGCATTGAAATCAGTTGAAAGTTCAATGGATTATGTTGAGACTTTCAACTATTGGAATGTTACGCTTGAAAAGATTGGAAAAGAGTTTGGAAGTCAGTTTGAGGGATATGGGGAAGACAACGCTGAATCCTATGTTGATTCATTCAGAGACAGACTGGCAACATTAACCAAAAAAATGACCGGATATCAGATTGGAGATTCCGGCGATTTAACGATGACTTCTGGCATGAATCTCGGTCTTGACCCAGAGCAACTTATGAATTTCCAAGCAAAGATTGGAGCTGTAACCAATGCCGTAGGATTGACAGGAGAAGCGAGCATTGATACATCAAAAGCATTATCTATGCTTTCGGCAGATATATCTTCCTTTACAAATGCTGATTTGTCCTCTGTCATGACAAACTTACAATCTGGTCTTATTGGTCAAAGCCGTGCGTTGTATAAGTATGGAATTGATATTACAAACGCCAATTTGCAGAATTATGCATATGCTAATGGAGTAACCAAGGCTGTATCAGAAATGACACAGGCTGAAAAGATGCAATTGAGATTGATTGCTATTTTAGACCAGTCCAAAGTTGCATGGGGTGACCAGGCAAACACTCTTAATTCCGTAGCAAATCAGTACAGAATTTTAAAACAGCAGGTATCCAACCTTGCAAGAACGATTGGAAATCTGTTTTTACCAATTGTCAAGACGGTACTTCCGGTTGTAAACGGACTGGTTATTTCGCTGAATAGATTGTTCACAACACTTGGATTCCATCTGTTTGGCAGTAACTGGCTTAAAGATTTGCAGGATGGAATCAGCGGCGGATATGGCGGCGATGGGCTTGATGATATTGCGGATAGTGCAGAGGAAGCAACTGGTGGCCTTGAAGATGCGGCAAATGCAGCGAAGAAGCTGAAAGGTACATTGCGCAGTTTTGATGAACTGAATGTCATAAATACGGAAACAGATTCCGGTAGTGGAAGCAGTTCCGGCGGCGGTTCCGGTGGAGGTTCTGACATTGACTTGTCCGGTGCGATTTCCGGTGCGTTAGCTGACTATGAATCTATATGGGGAGCGGCGTTGGCAGATTCGGAGAATAAGGCACAGGTATATGCTGATATAATATCTTCTGCATTTACAAAGGCATGGAGTGCAGTAGAGCCGTTTAGAAATGCAATAGTTAATCTATGGGATAATGGATTAGGAAAACTTGCAAATTTTTCATGGACAAGCCTAAAGGGGTTTTATGAAGAGTTTTTAATTCCAATAGGAACATGGGCATTTGGAACAGAGGATTCCGGTCTTACAAGGTTTGTTAATGTAATAAATGCTAGTCTTATGGCTATAAACTGGGATGAATTATCAGAATCATTAAAGAATTTCTGGATTGCAATAGAACCGTATGCGGAGCAGTTTGGAGAGGGATTAATTGACTTTTTCGAGGATTTGTCTGGAATAGCCGTAAGCGTTATAAATCAATTTCCTTCATTGTTTAATGGAATTGCAGATGCATTGAATAATGGAAACCCGGAAATGGCAAGACGGTGGGGATATGCACTTGGAGAATTGGCGGTTGGAATTTTTGCACTAAAAGGAATTTCTTCAATAGTAACATCTATTAGCAATTTGATAAAGGCAATATCAAGTCTTTCAGTTGTACAGGGTGCAGTTAAGCTTATTAGAAACTTAATAGGTGTAGTTCAGATTGTTTCTGGTGGTTTTGGAACGTGGAGTGAAGCTATATCATGGGTATTCCCGACTATCGGAAAGGTAATTACTTTTGTATCAAAATTTGCAACTAATATAGCAGGAATTGGAAGTATCATATCTGGTGCAGTACTGGCAGTTACAAACTTTTTCTCCATGTGGGAAAATGGTTGGAGTATATTAAGTGAGATTTTAAAAGACATAGGAATAGCGTTGGCGGCTGTTGGAGCGGTTATCTTAGGTATTGCAACTGGTCCAGTAGCTGTTATTGTGGCAGCAGTTGTAGCAGCTGGCTCATCAATTGCGATTGTGGTACATGATAACTGGGCTGCAATATGCGAATGGTTCTCAAACGCTGCAGATTGGTTTGATACGAATGTTGTAACTCCCATAGTAGATTTCTTTAAAGGTTTATGGGAATCTGTTGCAGGATATTTTTCAAATTTATGGGAAGATATATCAGCGATTTGGAATACGGCGTCTAAATGGTTTAGTGATAATGTAGTAGAGCCAGTGGTTGGATTTTTCCAAGGTTTTTACAAGAGAGTAAGGCAAATTTTTGAAGGACTTTGGATAATTGTACAAGCTATATGGATTGTTGTTTCTGATTGGTTTAACGAAACTGTTATTATGCCAGTGGTTGGATTCTTCCAAGAATTGTGGGAAGATGTATCTGGGTTCTTTTCACAATTATGGATAGACATACAGACGGTATGGAGTGCTGTGTCAACTTGGTTCAACAACACGGTAATTGTTCCTGTAACAGACTTTTTTAAAGGGGTATGGGAGAATGTATCTACATACTTTACAAATTTATGGGAAGATATACAAGGAGTATGGGAAAATGTATCTACGTGGTTTGATACAAATATCATAGCTCCTGTTACAGGAGCATTTAAAACAGCTTGTGAAGCAATCGGAGGTTTCTTCGATGGACTTTGGGAAGGAATAAAAAGTGGTGTTGTTGGTGCAATGAATGCTGTTATAGGCGGTATTGAATCTGGAATAAATTTTATTGTTAGCGGAATCAATAATATCATCGGTGGCTTTAATAAAGTAGTATCTTGGGCTGCGAGTATAGTAGACGTTAATTGGAATGGTGTTGATTTAGTACCAACAGTGACATTGCCGAGAATACAGGCATATGCAGTCGGTGGTTTCCCAGAAGATGGGCTGTTCATGGCAAATCACGGAGAGCTTGTTGGTAAATTCTCGAATGGAAAGACGGCAGTTGCAAACAATGAGCAGATTACGCAGGGAATTGCTGATGCAATCTATCCGGCAGTTTACAACGCGGTATCAGCGGCTATGAAGAACAACGGAGGAAATTCTAATGTGACATTCCAAGTAGAGGGAGATCCTAATGGGTTGTTTAAAGTAGTACGAAAGAAAGCAAGTGAGTATAATGATAGAACTGGGAGACCCGCATTTGACTTTTAAATATACATATTTTAATAGTAGGTTTCCTTTTTTCTACAAATGTTGTATAATCGTTGTAATAAATGATAGGGGGTGCTGTTATGGCTCTTATTAAATGCCCGGAATGTGGTCGAGATGTAAGTGATAAAGCAGTTAGTTGTCCGAACTGTGGATGCCCGGCAAGTATTAACAGTGTGAAGTCAGATTCTTTTGTGTGGAAAGATGGCAACACCATAACATATAATGGTATAGACATAAATTTGGATGAAATCGTTAAAATATATGGAATCTCGATAAGTGGTGCAATTTCATATGTAAAGCGAACATATGGTATCACGCAGGAAGAAGCGGAAAAAATCTTTGAAGATTATTTTGCTGAAATTGATATAGTTGATTCAAAGGGTTCCAGGATAATTAAGCAAAATGGAAATGTGAAAATATTTAGTAAAAAGAGACAACTGTACGATGGAAAAGAAAAGGATGTACGTATAATAGGGCTGTCAAAATTTATCTTTTCTAATGGATGTATTACTTTTGGATTCCCTGGTACAATTTTTAGGTTAAATTTTTATCCAAAGTCTAAAGATGACTATTTGCTTTTACAACAAACATTTAATGATAAAGTTCATGAATATTATCAAACGGAAGAAAGGTTTAAGGAAAAAGAACAGGTTAGAAAGGCAGAGCAAAAAGCGGAGAGGGAGCAACAAAAGCTCATAAAAGCACAGACCGAATATTTTAACTCACAAGCCCGTTGTCCAAAGTGCCATTCAACATCAATCTCCTACGATACTAAAAAACTTAGTTTTGGCAGGGCATTAGTCGGAGATGCGCTTGCAGGACCGACAGGAGCGATTCTTGGTGGTTTGAGCAGCAAAAAAGGTTATGCGGTGTGTTTGAACTGCGGAAAACGGTGGAAAATTTAGATTGACAGCAAGTAAAAGTCGTGATAAAAATATCTATCATATATATGCAAATAGAATAAAAATCACACAGGCAAGACCAAGAAATTGGAACGTCCTGTAAGCCTATGATGGATAGGTACGGATTCGTGACCGTCAGAGATTAAGGAAACTTAGTCTTTGGCGGTTTTTTGTATGCAAAAGATAACAAATTCCAAAGTACAAAAGGTTACAAAACTGCTAAATCAAATAACCAAGAATGGAGGAATGAGTTATATTAGTAGAAATTAGAACAATGAACAAAGAAGAGGTTACTGTAGTCACAAGCCTTGATATTGCGGAGACATTTGGGAAAGAGCATAAACATGTTCTTAGGGACATAAGGGAATTAGAATGTAGCGATGAATTTAGACAGTCCAATTTTGGACTTACCTATTATTCTGATATGCAAAACAAGAAACAGCCTATGTATTACATTACGAGAGATGGTTTTACTCTCTTGGTAATGGGATATACTGGAGAAAAGGCTATGAGATTCAAAGAAGCATATATCAAGCAGTTTAATGCTATGGAAAAAGCTCTTATGGGAAAAATCAAGGAGCGTGAAAAAGGCATAGCAGTGCGGCAGGCACTAACAAAAGCTATACAGCAATCAAATGAGAATGACCGTATGCACGGGCATGATTATTCAACATACACGGATGTTATATACAAATCTCTTTTTGGAAAAAGTACAAAACAGTTAAGAGAAGAGTACGGAATATCAAAGAAAGATAGTCTTAGAGATTGCTTTCCGGAAGAAGAACTTAAGAAAATTCAGAATGCAGAAATGCTTGTAAGTTCTCTTATTGGCTATGGTTGGGGATATAACGAGATAAAGAGTTTTATAACAGAACAGTCAAGAAAGTTTATTGCAGCATAATGGATGATACAGGCACCCAGAGAAATCTAGGTGTCTTTTTCTATGCAGAAAACCGGCTACCGGATAGAGGTAGTCGCTAACCAGAATAATTACTGGAAGGGAGTGAGAACGTGGCATATAGTGGATTTTTAGTAAAGGCTGGAGATTATATAATCCCGGCAAAACAATACATTAAGGCGGACAGTTACAGTGTATATTCCAATATGCAGGATTTAGACTCGTATACGGATGCAAATGGATATCTGCATCGTGAAGCGTTGGATTTAAAAGCGGTAAAAGTCGAATTTGAAACCCCTGCAATGCTGACAAATGCACAGTTTGCAAATCTCATGAAAAAAATACGTGAAAACTATACGATACCGAAAGCTAGACAGCTGATATTGACCGCATACGTACCAGAATATGACGATTATGTGACGCAGACAGTATATCTGGCTGATTTTACACCGTCTATCTACAGTACGGCTGGTGGAATTATTCGGTATAAGCCGGTTCGTCTTGCATTTATAGGGGGTGTGTACGATGGTTGAGTATAAGTATTCCGATTTGTTTTGGAAAGATAGCATAGACAAACAGGTGAAAATCGCATATGACGGCGGAATTATAACAAATGAGGACCTGTATTCGGAAGAGTTTGAACTTGGCGAAAGCCTGTGTTCTGAGTCGGAATTACGGTTCGGGTGCTGTGAAGCAGGCGTACTAAAATTCAAGGTAGCAAATATATTCCAGCCTCTAAAGGATAAGTACCTGACTGTGACAGAAACGATAAACGGAAATACAGATGCTCCGTTTGAGTTTGGCAGGTACAAGGTTTATTCAGATAAGCCTACCGCAGACAGAAGATATAGAGAAATCACAGCATATGATGCCATGTACGACATTATTAATGCCGAGGTGTCAGACTGGTACAATGTATTGTTGCCGGATAAGACAAGCGCTGTAACGATGAAGCAGTTCCGAACCAGCTTTATTTCGCATTTTGGTTTGGAACAGGAAGAAATCGACCTTGTAAATGACAGCATGGTTGTGGAAAAGACCATAGAACCATCTGAATTAAGCGGCAAAGATGTTATTACAGCAATCTGTGAGATTAACGGCTGTTTCGGACATATCGGGCGAAATGGGAAGTTTAAATATGTCTTTCTTCCAAAGTATATACAGGGACTATGGCCGGCGAATGATTTATATCCGGCAGATAACCTGTATCCGAGAAATCCAAACACTGAAAGAATAGGCAGTTTTCTGTACATAAACTGTGAGTACGAGGATTATGTAACACAGAATATTACCAAAATACAGATTAGGCAGAAAGAGAATGACATTGGTGCGATTGTCGGGACGGGGAATAATTGCTATATAGTTGAAGATAATTTTCTTGTATATGGCAAAAGTGCAGAAGATTTAGAGGATATAGCCGGTAATATGTTCTCTATAATTTCTGATGTGTCATACAGACCGTTTTCGGCTGAATGTAAAGGGAATCCGTGCCTTGAGGTTGGCGATGCAGTACGTCTGGCTACCAGGTATGAGATTGTTGAAAGTTATGTCTTAAAGCGTACTCTTAAAGGAATACAGGCACTCAGGGATAATTATGAAGCGGCAGGCGAAGAATACCGTTCTACACAGGTAAACAGCGTACATAAAAGCATTATACAGCTTAAAGGCAAAACTAACGTGCTGACACGAACAATCGAAGAAACAAACAGTAAGATTACGGACGTTGAAAGTGGATTAAGTTCTGAAATTAAGCAGACAGCAACGGATATAAGAGCAGAAGTTAAAAATACAGCTGATGGTTTATCAAGCAGTATACACCAAAACGCAGAATCAATTGCAACGGAAGTAAAGCGGGCAAACGAAGCCGAGGGCAATTTATCGACGAAAATTACACAGACTGCGGAATCAATTGCAATGGAAGTAAGCAAAAACTACGAAACAAAAGAAAATGCTACAAACACTAAAACAGAGTTGGAAACTTCTATAAAACAGACGGCAGACGGATTTACGGCAGAGTTATCTAAGCAGGTAACAGAAACTAAAGAGTATGCCGATTATGCCGCAGATACGGCTGAAAGCAATGCGAAACAGAATACAGAAGATAGATTAAAGGATTACAGCACCACAATGGAAATGAATACAAAGATTAATGCCACAGCAGAGGGGATAACGTCAGAAGTAAGCCGGAAACTGCAAAGTTACAGTACTACTGAACAGATGAACAGTGCTATAAGGCAGACGGCAGATAGCATTAATAGCGAAGTATCTAAAAAAGTGAATGGCGATGAGATTATTTCAAAAATCAACCAATCCGCCGAAAGCATTTCGATTAACGCGAACAAAATAAACCTGAACGGTGCTGTAACGGCAAATCAAAATTTTAAAATCGGTTCGGACGGTAGCGCAGAAATGCCAAAGGGCAGAATCGGACCGTGGAACATAAGCGCAGAAGGATTGTATTATGCTATGGGAGAAAATGAACAGGCATATATAAATATCGATACAATAATTTTGAGTACGGCTTCGGCAGCATTGAGAATATACCCAAGTGTTTTAAGACTGGCGGCAAAGGACGAAGATGGAGAAGAAACGCGGGTATTTGAAGTTGATGTAGGAAATGGCACAGTGACATTTGCTGGAGATTGGGATTTGCCATGGGGATAGGAAAGGAGTAGTCAATGAATAAAACATACGACCGCATAAATTGGGAGAACTATCCCAGTGATGTAACACCGTTGAACGAAAGCAATCTGAATAAAATTGACGCTGCTACAGACGTGATTGACAATAGAGTTATAACACTAGATACCACAAAGGCAACAAAAGTTGAAGTGTCAACACTGGTGCAGGACGTTACATTTGAGGAAAAGACAGGCATTATTACTATTACAAAGAAAAATGGTTCAAAATTAACGATTGACACGCAGATGGAAAAAATTGCTGTCAATTTTACATATGATGCAAAAAGCCAAAAAATAATATTAACATTAATAGACGGAACTAAGCAGTATATAGATTTAGCGGCGCTTATTACACAATATGAGTTTTTAGATACAGATACAATAACTTTTGCTATAGACAGTAATGGAAAAGTATCTGCGATTGTGAAAGAAGCAAGTATAGAGGAAAAGCATTTGCAGCCCAACTATCTTGCAGACATTAAAATTGAGGTTGCAAATGCACAGGTAAGTCAATCCGCAGCGGCAAGCAGTGAAACTAATGCAAAGTTAAGCGAAACAGCAGCGGCAACAAGCGAATCCAATGCGGCGGCGAGTGCCACAAAAGCACAGAGTTATGCCGTAGGCGGCACAAACAGCCGCATTGGCGAAGATACGGATAATGCAAAGTATTACAGCCAACAGACGGCGCAGAGCCGGTCAGCAGCGGCAATAAGTGCAGATACAGCAAGTACCAAAGCGGAAGAAGCGGCGGCAAGTTCAGAAACAGCTAAAACGAGTGCCAATAATGCCGCAGGAAGTGCAAATGTAGCAAACGAAAAAGCAAATAACGCAGCAAATAGCGCGGCAATCGCAATTTCAAACTCAAATGCGGCACAGCAGTATGCTTCTAATGCGGCAACAAGTGCAAGTATGGCACAAAACTATGCTGTAGCAGATACGGATAGTGCAAAATACTATTACGAGCAGGCCAGACGGATTTCTGAATCGTTTTCCGGAGCATTGCGACCGATGGGAACAGTAACATTTGCGAATCTTCCGGCATTATCATCGACAGCGAGCGGAAATATGTACAATATTTCAGATCAATTCACAACAATTACGGACTTTAAGGAGGGCGCGGGAAACGTTATTCCGGCGGGTGCAAATGTATACAAAACAGAAGACGGAAAGTGGGACGTTCTTGCAGGTACGCCGGTCACTGGGGTAAAGGGCAGTGCAGAGAGTACGTACAGGAGAGGAAATGTTAATATTACGGCAGAAAATGTAGGGGCAGTGCCACTAGGCGGCAATGCAGGAAGTGCAGACAGGGCGGCAAGGCTCGGAAGAAATGGCAATGCTGGATATCCAATGACCTTTAATTGGACAGGCAAAACCGGGCAACCCTCGTGGTTGTGGGGCGGCGAAAATGGAGAAGATATGTATGTTTACAATCCTAGTAATTTCAGTGTAAATTATGCGGCAAGTGCCGGAAATGCAGCGAAGGTAAATGATCATACAGTTAACTCGGATGTACCGTCTAATGCAAAGTTTACAGACACAAACACATGGAGAGGAATACAGGATAATCTCACAAGTGCATCGACGGTAGAAAGTTTAAGTGCAAACCAAGGACGAAAACTTGCAAACGGTTCAGCAAGAGATTCGACAAAGATTCCTCTAACCGGCTCTACAGAAATAACTGGCAATTTGATACCTAAAACCCACGCCGAAAAGGCACTGGGTGACAGCACCCATTACTGGAAAGAAGCTTATATTAATAATGTGTATGGAAAAGTAAACGGTCATGCGGTTAATGCAGATGTACCGAACAATGCCCAATTTACAGATACTACAGGAAGTGTTGTAACTAATAATGGTGTTAGTTCGGGATACGCAATGTTGACTTTGGCAAGTGGATATCGGATTTTGGCGTTTCATACGGCAGCGCAAAATTACACGATGACAAATCAGTACGGAAATATGTACTGGGCACCGTTTGAAATAATAATACCAGTGCAGATAATAAAATACTTTAGCAGCGTAGAAATAACGCCGTTTGCGACAAGTGGATTAATAAGTGTAAGCATAACGAATTACACAATGAGCAAAATTCAGGGTTTTGTATTTTCACCGCTCGCAGAAACTAAAAGTATAAGCTTCCATGTGACTATACATGGAACAACTTAATAAGGAAAGAGGGTGATAGCCATGTACTACGACAGCAGTTAAAAGTTAAATAGCATTTATTACAAAGACACGAAAGTGTCTTAATTTTTTACCCTAAAATAAAGCAAAGTTGCACCGGTGCAACAGAAAGGAAGCAGAATGGAAGTAATTATTTCAGCAGCATTATCTGCCGGGGTCACGCTTGCAGTGTGTATTATCAACAATACATCACAGGCACGCCAGACACGCTCCCTGCTTGACTACAAGCTGGGAGAACTTACAAAGAGAGTAGACAAGCATAACAATGTTATTGAACGCACGTACGCACTTGAAAAACGTGTCGAAGTGCAGGAAGAACAGATAAAAGTGGCAAACCACAGGATTCAGGATTTGGAGGACAAATAATATGTTTAAAAATACAGTATTTAAAGTATCAGTGGATACAGCAAAATGGGCAAAAGCGGCGGCAGTAAGAGCAATTAAAACAATGGCACAGGCAGCGATTGCAGGAATCGGCGCAGCGGCGGCAATGGGACAGGTAGATTGGAAATATGTAATGTCTGCCAGTGTCCTTGCTGGCGTGCTGTCCATTTTAATGAGTATTACAGGTATACCGGAAGTAGAAGCGGACACAGAAGCAGAAAACAATTAATAGATAGAAAGAGAGGACAAAAACATGAAAGTCGGATTAATTAGTGGACACGGCGCCGGTGACTGCGGTGCCTGCGGATATGGATATGAGGAAGCAAATGAAACAGTAAGAATTGTTAAGATGTTAGATGAAAGATTGCAGGACTGCGGCATTGAAACAGTCGTGTATCCATACGGTCGTAACGCATTTAAGGACTGCAACCGCGGTTTAGGCTTACAGGTAGATTTTTCGGGTTGCGATTATGTGTTAGAGGTACACTTAAATAGTGGACGCGGGGACGAAACCGGGGACGACAGTATCGGCGGAACTGAAATTTATGTAACACCGAGGGAAGCCACGACAGGCACAGAGAACCTTATCTTACAGAATATGGAAGAATTAGGATATCGTAACCGTGGAGTAAAAGTGGAGAATTTCCTTGTTATTAATAAGGTTAAAAATCTTGGTGTATCATCGGCACTATTAGAAACGTGTTTTGTAGACGACGTGGACGACATGGAACTGTACGAAAACAAATTTGACGAAACAATTAGCGCTATTGCACGCGGCATCTGCGTAGGTTTCGGGGTAGGATATACAGAAGAAGACACGGACGATTCGACAGACGAACCGGAAGAAAGCGCGGACTGCATGAGCCGGGAAGAAAAAGAATACTATGTAAACTGTACATACCTGGAATTGTTAGGACGTCTTGCAGACACGGACGGGCTGGAAAACTATGTTGCTGCAATCCCGGACAACGCAACATGGGATTCCAATTTATACGAATATGTAGATGCCAATATTAAGCGTTCAGAAGAGTACGCACAGTACCAGCTTAGACAGTACATCTACAAGGTATATAATGCCGAACTGGGCAGAAATCCAGACCCGGACGGCATGGAAAATTACATGGGATACAGCAGATACCGCGACATCTACAGAGATATTCACAATTCGGACGAAGCACGCGCCTATAGAGGGGAGTAATAAAAAATGAGTGTATATATTGGGGAAAAATTTGACGTTGCCACTAATAAGGAATACAAAAAGCAGGACGGCTATGCCGGAATGTTTGGGAAGGCTATCGACAGATTGCAGATTACCATTTCGTGATTTACAGCTAAGCCGGGGTGAAATAATCCCCGGCTCTAAAGGTAAATTAATGTTAATAGCTGTTACCCAAAATTACCACGACAAATATAGCTGTAGTAGATGATGAGCCGATATCTGTAAGGATTATTAAAAATTTTATTGAACATTTGTTCTTGTTGTGATATGATTAATAACAGAACAAATGTTTGCATTACAAAGGGGACTATGAAAAATGAAGGAACAGAATGAGGAAATGGAAATGACAAATGAGGAATATCGGATTGAGTTGCAGAGGTTATTTAATGGAGTGGATAGTAATAGACTGCTCCGATATTTTTATATATTTGTTTCGGAAAAATTAAAGAGGGTGCAGTAATTGCACCCTATATTTTCTGTATATCAGCATTTTCAACTATAAGATATGTGTATTCTTCCATTAGTGCTAAATGGAAATCATCATCAAAAGATTGATACGTAATTTCGTTTTCTTTTTTCTTATATTTGGCATAACTTTGGTAAATGTTACATATCCCTTTGAACCTTTTTTTGCGGTAAATACATATCCTCCAAGTGGCAAATCTCTGCCAACAAGATATTCTCCAAATGGATAAATTCCTTTATTTTGTTACATATTTCTAGTTATTCTTCACTCAATAAATTTATCAGTTCAATAACGTGCTTCTTTTTCCGGCAATCGAGAGAATAGTATTTCTTGATGGCTTCTTTTAGTTCAGAATCTTCGGAAATCCGAACGTCTAATAAAGCATCTTCGTCAGAAAGATTTTTTTCTTTCCCATAGATAATATAATCGGAATCTATTCCAAGATAAGATGAAATGGCGTCAATTTTATCTTTCTTTGGCATACTGATGCCCTTTTTCCAATCGGACAGAGTAGCCGTTGCTATTCCGGTGTCTTTATATACTTTGTATGGGGTAATTTCCCTTTTTTCAAGTTCTTTTGCGAATCTAGCGTATGCGGCCAGCCTTTCAGCTCTTTTTTTATTCTGTTCGTTTTCATTCTCAATAATTATTTTAGACATAGTTATCCTTTCTCGATAAGAAAGAAAACTTTCGTACTTTGCTATTGACACAGAAAGGAAACCGTGATAAAGTAAAGATACGAAAGAAAACCGATATAGACAAAACGGAAAACTTTCTTATCTGGAAATACGTTATAAATTTTTCTTGGCAGTTAAATTATATCGTATTTCCGTGATAGTGTCAACAAAATATCACGGAAAGGAGTGAGGTTATGCCTAGTTACGAAAAGTATGCATCTCTTCGGGATGAAAAAGGAATTTCTGATTATCAAGTCTGGAAAGATACGGGAATTGCTACGGCAACTTTATCTGATTGGAAAAATGGAATATCGAAGCCAAAAACAGATAAACTGGTGATTCTAGCTGATTATTTTGGTGTAAGTATCAATGATTTATTGGAATAGGAGCATTTATATGAATGATTTAACAGTAACCGAGTACAGAAACATTCGTGTACTCACAACACAGCAGATTGCTGAAGCGTATGAAACAGACGCGAGAGTTATTTCAAATAACTTCAACCGCAACAAGGAGAGATACATAGAGGGCAAACATTTTATTTGCTTAGAGGGAGAAGATAAGCGTGGATTTGTTGACCGTCATCAATTTGATGACGCTTCAAAGAAAGCAACGAAATTGTACCTCTGGACCGAAAAGGGAGCGTTTCTCCATGCAAAATCTTTGAATACGGACAAGGCATGGGAAGTATATGACCATTTGGTAGATACCTATTTCAATAGGAAGGAAGACTTGCTGAATGGTATATCTCCCGAATTAAAGGCTGTTCTTGTTGTAGACAGAAGAGTTACAACAGTGGAGAAGAAAATTGACAATTTGGAAAACACTATGAACATTGATTATACACAGCAGAAGAAACTTAGGAATTTTGTTAATGAGGTTGTTAAAAATGTATTAGGCGGTAAGGACAGCAAGGCATACAGATATAAAGATGAAGAAAATGGAAAATTATCTGCAAGAGTATTTTCACGTATTTGGCATGATTTTTATGACTACTTTAACATTAATGCTTATGCGAATCTTCCAAGAGTTAAATTTAAAGAAGCAATAGAATACATAAATCGCTGGCAACCATCCACTAATATGCAGTTGGAAATTGGCAGAATTAACAGAATGGAGTAAATATCCACGGAAAGGAGAGTCTAATGCTGACAGTAGCAAAGATTATTCATTTTAACAAGATGATTGATAGGGCTATTGAAGATAAGCGGTTTAATACCGTCGAAAAGTATGTGTTGCTGTTACATAAACAGGAACATAAGGATAAAGTACCGATCGGTTCATACCGCATAAAAAGCAGCTAAGGAAATACTGTTCCATTTAGCTGCGTAGAAATAAACATATACATTTTATAACACTAAAAGGAGATACAAGCAAATGTTGAATACAAATATTAATAATGTAGTTACTTTAGAGGGTACAGTGGTTAGAGGTGCAGAATATAGTCATGAAATATATGGAGAAAGTTTTTATACAGTATTGTTACAAGTAAAGAGAGATAGTGGTACAGATGATGTACTACCGGTTTTAATTTCAGACCGTTTGTGTAGTGAAGAATTACGACATGGAACAATTCTCTTTGTAAGAGGTGAATATCGTTCTTACAATAAGCATACAGAAAATAGTAATAAACTAATTCTGTCGGTATTTGCACGGGAAATTGAAATTAATAGAACAGAGAAATGCAATAACTTAAATGAGGCTGTATTTACAGGCTATATTTGTAAACCTCCTGTTTATAGAAAAACACCTCTAGGCAGGGAAATTGCAGATATTATGTTCGTTGTTAATCGTTCTTATGGGAAATCCGATTACATTCCATTAATCTGTTGGGGCAGGAATGCAAGATTTATTTCAGAACTTAAAGTTGGAAAAAAACTACAGATTTGGGGCAGAATCCAAAGTCGTGAGTATGTAAAAAAACTGTATAAAACAGAATCAGAAGTAAGAACAGTTTATGAGGTTTCTGTCAGTAGATTAGAACTCACGGAGGAATAATAAATGGATAATATTAGAACATTGACAGAGAATGCTTTATTAGAACTTGGTGGAAATCCGACAAATCAAGGATTTTTATATATCGTAGATGCATTGGAAATAATTGAATCAGACATTGAAAAACAATATCACCTAATGGAATTGTATGCCGATATTGCACGGAAGTATAGAACAAAAGCGTTAATTGTAGAACGCTGTATAAGATATCAGAAAGATGAAATTTTATATAGTTGTAATTCGAAAATTCTTGAAAAATATTTCTGTTCAACACGGCAAAAATTTTCAAATGGAAAATTCATCTCAACATTATATTTACGTATTGACCAGCAGAAACGAAGGGAGAAACAAAATGCAGATTAAATTAAAATCACTACATATTGAGAATTTCAAGGGAATTAAACTACTAGATGTGGCTTTTGGAGATAAAACCAATATCAAAGGTCAGAATGCAGCAGGCAAGACAACTATTTTTGATGCGTTCACATGGCTTCTGTTTAATAAAAATAGTTCCGGAGAGGAAAAGTTTAATATTCGTCCTTTGGATGCAGACGGAAAACGCATTGACAATGTGGAAATTAAGGTTGTTGCTGTTTTGGAAGTAGATGGCAAGGGAGCTGAACTTTCAAAAGTTCAGAAGCAGAACTGGGTAAAGAAACGTGGTACAGATACCGCAGTGCTGCAGGGCAATGTCAATTCTTTTGAAATTGACGGATATCCGAAGTCAGAATCGGAATACAAGGCTTATATATCAGAATTGGTTGCAGAGGATTTATTTAAAATGCTGACCAATCCACAGTATTTCGTAAATATGAAGTGGAAAGACCAGAGAGATATTTTAATGAAGTTTGTTTCTGATGTATCTGATGTAGAGTTGGCACAGAGCAACCCAGAGTTTGCAGATTTGATTCCGGAATTGGAAAAAGCACCATCTACTGATGATATCCAGAAGAAATATTCCAAAGCACTGTCTGAATGGAAAAAGAAACAGGCAGAGATTCCGGTCCGTATTGACGAATTGTCGAAGTCGTTAGTTGATATTGATGTAGCAGAACAGGAACTTGCAAAAGTTGACTTGGAACGCAGAATTGCAGAGATTGACAGTAAGATTGCTGATGCCGGAAGTGCGGTTGATGGTTTATGCAGTGAAAGCATGGAATTACAGTTTGCTATAAATGGTTTGTATACAGAAGTAAACGATAAGCTGATTCATGAGCGTAGAGCATTGGAAAATGCAAAAAATGATGCTGAAAATGCATTTAACGAAGCTCACAGAAGCATTTCTGAAACCAATCGAAAGATTGAGCATAATAAGGATTTGATTGCTGCAGAAGAAGGTAAGAAACCAGAAATTAATAAGCGTTTTAAAGAAAATCTTGCAAGAAAATTTGATGAAACCCCGTATCTTTTCCACGAGGAAGAGTGGCAGTTTGACGAAAACAGCACGCTTTGTAAGTCATGCGGGCAGACATTGCCGGAAGATAGAATTGCTGAAATTAAGGCGGATTTTGAAAGTAGAAAGGCAAAAGCTAAAGCTGATGCAGAGAAGAAACTTTCAGATGCAAGAATGAAGTTTGATAATGATGTGAAAGCTGTAAAGGTTTCAATCAACAGAGAAGCTGATGATATTAAGGTTAAAATTGCCGAACTTATCAACGATAATGCTACATTGGACAGCCAACTTGAAGAATATCGTAAGGCAGAAACAGAAGCTATGAGAAAGAAAAATCAGATTGAAAAGCAGATTTCAGAGTTGCCGGATAAGCCAGATATGAGTGGAAATGCAGAATATCAGCAGAAGAAAGCTAGATATGATGAGCTGGAGAAGCAGATTGCAAGTCTGAAAGATACATCAAATGTGGCTGATACATTCAAAGAGGAAAGAAATTCCTATGTTGCTGAGTTGGATGCGGTAAAAGCTGAAATTGCCAAGGCTTCCAAGAATGTAGAGATTGAGGAACGTATCGGGCAGTTGGAAGAGGAACAGAGAGAGGTCGGACAGAAAGTTGCTGATCAGGAGAAGATGATTTATCTGTTGGAACAGTTCATTAAGGCAAAAATGCTTATGATTTCCGAGAATATCAATTCTAAGTTCAATACAGTTTCATGGAAGCTGTTTGAAACACAGTTAAATGGTGGAACGAAAGAGTGCTGCGAATGTACTGTAGATGGAGTTCCATATTCCACATTGAACAACGGACACCGCATTGTAGCAGGATTGGACATCATTCAGTCATTAAGCGAGCTGTACGAAGTGACAGCACCTATCTTTGTTGATAATGCGGAGGGTATCAATGATTTTAATGTACCAGATATGGATGCACAGATGGTTCTCTTATCGGTATCTGATGATAAGGAACTGAAAGTTGAGGTGGAATAGATGCAATAGTACATAAAAGCAAGATTCATGAAGCAGGACAAGCCTAGCAGAAGAGCCTACACTTATCGAACTGTTGATGATGTGAAAACTGGAGATATTGTAACGGATTCCAAAGGAAGTAAATTAGTCGTTGTTGATGAACCGGTTGATTCCGCATGGGTTATGGCATACGGAGCGGATAATGTTGGTATTGTTAAGAAATTTGAAGAGCCGGCAAAGGCAGAAAGTGAGGAAAATTGATTATGGCAGGAGCGAAAAGTACAGCAGTAGCAGAAACAGGAAAACAGCAGGCAGGACTTGTAGTGAATAATGCATTTGTGGATGGTCTTGTGGTCCAGTTGCAGGAGAAAGAAAAGTATGGTCTTACTTTCCCAAAGGATTACAACTACTCAAATGAGTTGATGGGAGCATATCTGATTCTGAAAGAAACGCAGGATGCGAACAAGAAACCGGTTCTTGAATCGTGTTCACAGGTATCTATCGCAAACACCCTTATGGATATGGTTACTCTTGGTGTTTCAATGCAGAAGAAACAGTGTTATCCAGTAGCATATGGCGGTAAACTGCAATGCCAGATTTCCGTTTATGGAAATACCTGCATTGCTAGAAGATATGGCATGAAGAACATTGATGCAATGTGCATTTATGATGGTGATGGGTTCAAGTATCACATTGAAAATGCAAGAATCGTGATTGATTCTCATACGCAGGATTTTATGAATGTAAACAAGGACAAGATTGTTGGTGCATATGCGGTTGTGACTATGGAAGATGGTAGCCAGTATGTGGAACTCATGAACATGGACATGATTAAGCAGGCATGGAAACAGGGATTTGGTTACAAAGAGAATGGTTCTGGCACGCATCAGAAATTCACAGACCAGATGGCAATGAAAACGGTTAAGAATCGTGCATTGAAGTACATTATCCGTACATATGGAACACAGGCGGTTTCAGATGCCTATGACAATTTTGAGGAAACAGAAACGGATGACAGAGTTGTTATGGATGTGCAGCATGATATTTCCGAAAATGCAAATTCGGTAGATTTTGAAGTGGCAGATACCGTTGACGAGCCGAAAATGGCAGAGCCGGAGAGAGTTGAAGGGGAAGTAGTGGAAGAGAAAGCACCATTTGAGGATTAAGCATATGGCAGATAAGTATTTAAGCATTATTACGAATTTTGGATGTCATGGGAAATGTCCGTATTGCATTGTTAGGGAAAACGGAATCAAGGTTCCCAAAACAACTCTATCAGGATTAGATAACTTGGACAATTTGTTTCATGTTAATAAGTTCAATATTATTTCCGTTTCTGGTGGTGGTGACCCACTTCATGAGTATAATAAACATTTTGATTGGTACAGAAAACTTTTCAAGATTGCAAAGGAATATAACTCAAAGCATAACACTTGCAGTCCTTATCCGGTACCTATTGAAATGCATACAAGTTATATGACGGATGATGTTTCATTTCCGTTTTATGATTGCAAAAGGGTTGTGTATCACCTGAATAGCATTGAGCAACTTTCCAAAATTCATCGTACCGGCAATGAGATTGTCAGAGTTGTATATGTTGTTACAGAGGACTTCACTTTGGAACGGATTATGGAAATTGCAATGCGTGTCCATGATAGCGACCAGATTGATGAATTGAGTTTTCGGCAGTTAGTTGGGAAGAATTATGAAACTACTGATTATTGGCATGATGTATTGAAGTTCGGTCATGGTAAGTTTTGGCATTACATAGAACAACGCGATTACAACATCTATTATGTAGAAGGAAAATTATATAGCGAATTTTCCAAGATTGGAGAAGAATATGAAACTTAAAGTAATCGGCTCCGGCTCATCCGGCAACTGCTACATATTGGAATCCGATACCGAAGCATTGATAATCGAAGCAGGATTGCCATTTATGGAAGTCAAAAAGGCTCTGAATTTCAATGTGAGAAAGATTGTGGGAGTAGTTGCTGGACATTGTCATAAAGACCATAGCGGTTATATTGAGCAGTACAAAGGTATATGCCCCATTTACAAGCCGTATGAGGTTATTACACCGAATGAAAGGTTTGGCAATTTTTATATAAAGGCTTTCCAACTTGTGCATGATGTTGAATGTTACGGATTCTATATCACGCATCTAGACATCGGAACCCTTGTTTATGCCAGCGATACAGAATACATAAAATATCGGTTCAACAACATCAATCACATTCTCGTAGAAGCCAATTATAGCGACGATTTGATTGACAATAAAGCAATTAATCGCGAACACGTTTTACGAGGTCATATGAGCCTAAATACGGCTCTGAACTTTATTTCTACTAACGATAATCCGGCATTGAGAAATGTCGTTCTAATTCACTTATCAGATAAAAATGCCGATTCGGAACAATTCCTACAAAAGACAAAAGAAACAATTAAATATGGAGCAGATTGTTATATTGCAGAAAAAGGGCTAGAGGTCGATTTGAACCTTTGTCCGTTTTAGGAGAGGAAATGGAAGATAAACAGATTATTTCCTTTGATTTGGCAAAAATCAAACGCGGAAAAGAACGAATATGCAAATGCAAGAATCCGCACTACGAATTGGATATTGTGAATCGTCTTGTGATGTGTATAGATTGCGGAGCAGTTTTAGAACCCTTTGACGCTCTTTATTCCTTGGCAGAGAGAATGGAGCAAGTGGAACAATTAGAAAATCGGATGGTAGAAAAGGCTCAAACATATGCAAAATTGGCGGACGAAGAAGTGGAACGAATGATAAAAAATAGGGTGTTTAGGAATATGAATGAACAATATCGGAACGGGATGCTTCCTGTATGCCCTAGATGCAACAAGATATTTGAACCAACAGAAATCAATCATTGGATGAATGAACGTTTTTTAGAAGCAGAAAGAGAGGATGAGAAGGATGAATAAGGTAATTCTTATGGGCAGATTGACCCGTGACCCAGAGGTCAGATATTCGCAGAGAGAAAATTCTACGGCGGTTGCAAGATATTCGCTTGCCGTAGATAGAAAATTCAAGCGTGACGGAGATCCGACAGCAGATTTCATCAACTGCATTGCATTTGGCAAATTAGGAGAGTTCGCAGAGAAATATCTTCGCAAGGGAACCAAGATTGCCATTACCGGCAGAATCCAGACAGGAAGCTATACGAATAA
>ERZ772870.147-NODE-147-length-85691-cov-6.911521_pt1 | contig 85691 bp, 109 predicted proteins | sample MGYA00511376_ERZ772870 | MGnify/ENA primary metagenome ERZ772870 (study PRJEB29015, sample SAMEA2737719) | human gut metagenome | biome: human gut; feature: human-associated habitat; material: faeces | place: China | collected 2012 ... | reverse complement strand
AAGGGCGGTTGATTGCTTTCGATCGCGATCCAGAGGCGGTGGCGGCGGCAGCTGCCATTAAAGATCCTCGCTTTCAGATTGTCCATGCGCCGTTTTCCGCTATGAAAGAACGTTTGGGAGATCTCGGTATTCGACAGGTCGATGGGATCTTTCTCGACATCGGCGTATCGTCGCCGCAGATTGACGATCCCTCCCGCGGTTTTTCCTTCCGCTTCGAGGGGCCCCTCGATATGCGCATGGACACGAGCTGCGGCGAAACCGCAGCGGAGTGGCTTGCCCGAGCATCGGCCGAGGAAATTGCCGAAGTGCTTGCGGATTTCGGTGAAGAGCGCTTCGCACACCGCATTGCACGGGCAATTGTTGAAGCAAGATCTCGTGCGCCAATCACTACAACTGGGGCGCTTGCAAAGCTCGTAGAAGCGGCAGTGCCGAAGAATCGCCGCGATGCTGCACAGCATCCGGCGACGCGTACGTTCCAGGCGGTGCGTATTCAGGTCAACCACGAGCTCGATGAACTCAAGACCGCTCTGGAAAGTGCAGGGGCTCTTTTGGCGCCGGCCGGTCGATTGGCCGTCATCAGCTTCCATTCGCTTGAAGACCGCATTGTCAAGCGCTTTTTTGAAAAGCGCCTTCATCCTGACCGAGATCTCGATCCGCGGCTCCCGATGCCGGCGGGTTTCAATGCGCAGCCGTGGTTCTGCGATGTGATTCGTATTCTGCCGACCAAGAGCGAAGCAGAGTCCAATCCGCGTGCACGCTCTTCCGTACTCCGTGTTGGCACGCGTACTGCGCGTCTCTGGGAGGATTAGGCCATGCGTCCCGTCACGCGTGCGGAACTGCTGTGGACGGCCGTTTTAGGCATCGTCCTGGTGGGCAGCGCGTTTTGTCTGGTAGACCTTCATTTTCAAATGCGTCAGCTCTTTGTGGCTCACGAGCATGAAATGGATGTTCATCGCCGACTGCTCGACGACCAGGCCGAGCTGGAAATGAAAGTTCGCCGGGCTTCGCTTCCGGGGAGCATCTCGGCAGGTGCGGCCATGCTCGACTTGTCCGGGGCAACGGGTGCGGATACGGTGACGCTCGTGGAGGCGCCGGACGGACGAATCGACTTTTTGCCGGAAGTGCGCCGCGAACTTGATGCGCTGACGACGAATGGGGATGTTCAGAAGAGCAAGGCTGATCCAAAGAATGCTCAGCCTTCGGTTCGCGGTGCTGGAGCTGGAGGCCGGTCATGACAAACTTCATGAAGCGTGCGGCTGACGCAGTGGTCGATAAGCTCCTCGAGCTCATGCAGCGAGATCGGGCTGCACAAGAGGCCAAACCCAAAAGCGCCGAAAGTCCGCTCATCGTCATTCCGATTCCGAAATGGCGCACGTACTTTGCACTTGCCTTCATTACGGTCTTTTTTCTCGGACTCGTTTGTCGTGCGGTTTGGCTGCAGGCAGTGACGACGGATTTTCTTCAGGATCAAGGCGAGGCGCGTTATGCCCGGACGCTCACCATTGCCGGTGAGCGCGGGGAAATTCTGGACCGCAATGGCGTGGTGCTTGCGGCCAGTCAGCCTGTGCGCAGCATCTGGGCGGATCCCGCATTCGCCAAAAAACTTTCAGCCGATGACTTTAAGAAGTTGGCCGATGTCCTGCAGATGAAGCCAAAGGAAGTTCGTGACAAGATTTTCAAGGCTAAGTCAAAGAACTTTACATATCTTGCCCGTACTCAAGACGTGCGGACAGCAGAGGCCGTGAGGCTTTTGAAGCTTCCCGGCATCGGTGTTTCGCCAGAAGTGCTGCGTGAATATCCCGATGGCCCGGCTGTCGCTCACGTTGTGGGATTTACCGGCCGCAGCGATCATGGTCAAGAAGGTATCGAACTGGCCCGAGACAAGGATTTGACCGGGGTGCCCGGGGCGCGCCGAGTGATCCGCGATGCTCGCGGCCGGATCATTGACGATATCTGGCAAAAGGAAGCCGTGCCGGGACATGATGTGGTGCTGTCCATCGACTCCCGCGTACAGTTTCTTGCGTTTCAGGCTTTGAAAGCACAGGTCGAGAAGTCTGAGGCATTGGCTGGTGCCGCGGTAGTGGCTGACGTACAGACCGGGGAGATAATTGCGCTCGTCAACGTTCCGTCCTATGACCCGAACGACCGCTCCACGATGCTCTTTGAACAGATGCGCAACCGTGTGCTCACCGACCAGTTTGAGCCAGGATCCACTTTAAAGCCCTTTGCCATCGCCAAGGCGCTCGATATGGGAATTGTTGGTCCGAAGACGACCATTCAGACGGCGCCGGGAAAGCTCACCATCGGTGACCGCACCATCGGCGACACCCATGACTATGGACTGCTGACAGTGTCCGAGATCGTGGCAAAGTCGTCCAATATTGGTACGGTGAAGATCGCGCTTGAAATGTCACCGCAGACATTGTGGGACATGTACACCGCTTTAGGTTTCGGGCGCGCTCCTGCAATGGGCTTCCCAGGCGCGGCATCCGGACGTCTTCGTCCGGCAAAAACCTGGCGGCCGATTGAACAGGCCACTATTGCTTACGGACACGGCATCAGCGTGTCGCTCATGCAGCTTGTGCGCGCTTATACCGCGCTGGCCCGAACGGGTGACGTTATTGACTTGACGCTCTATAAGCGTCCGGAAGGCGAACTGCCCAAGGGCGAGCAGGTTTATCGACCGGAGACTGTGCGGCTTATCCGCGCCATGATGATGAAGACGATGGCTGCCGGGGGAACGGCAAGCACTATTAAGGTGGCGGGCTATACCGTGGCCGGCAAGACCGGTACGGCCAACAAGGTTAAGAACGGACGCTATACAAACGATACGGTGGCGAGCATCGTAGGCATTGTTCCGGCCGTCAACCCAAGATTCATTGTGGCTGTGATGATCGACGAGCCTAAAAAAGGCAGTCGTTTCGGCGGGCGTGCGGCTGGTCCGGTGTTTAGCGAAATTGCTGAAAGTACGCTGCGCATGTTGATGGTGAGTCCTGACCGAGAGTCCGTTTCGGGCGGCGGCTTCCTGGCGAAAATTCGCAATTGAACCTTATTGAAGCAAAAAGGACGGAGATTACTCATGGATCAGACGATCAAAGATTCGGTGGCGTGGCTCAAAGATCTCGCACATCCGGGTGCACATCTTCGGCTCGACAGCCGAGAGGTGAAGCCGGGCGATATCTTCTGCGCCGTACCGGGTGAAAAGGTCGACGGCCGCACTTTTATCCGTGTAGCAGCTGCCCGGGGAGCGGCGGGCGTGATCTATGAGGCTGAAACGAGCCAGCGTCCTGAACACTATCCGATGCCAGCTAAGCCTGTGGAGCACCTGCGCGAGCGGCTCGGCGAAATCGCCGCGCGCTTTTACGATGAACCCTCGGCTCACATGACAGGCGTGGCCGTGACTGGCACAAACGGCAAGACGACCACTACGTTCTGGACGGCCTCGCTTTTGACCGCCCTGGGCTCTCCGTCCGGCATCATCGGTACAGTCGGCGTCTTCTTCGCCGGACGGCAAATCCCTGCTCCGCATCTGACAACGCCGGATGCAGCCTCTTTGCAGGGGATCCTCAAGGATCTTGAAGAGACCGGTGCCAAGAGTTTTGTGATGGAAGCGAGTTCCGTTGGGCTCGATCAGGGGCGCATGAAGGGAACGCACTTCAAAGTGGGTGTATTCACCAATTTGTCTCGTGATCATCTGGATTACCACCAGACGATGGAAGCGTACGGCGAGGCCAAAGGACTTCTTTTTGCTTGGCCGGGTCTGAAGGCTGCCGTGTTGAATGCCTCGGATGCCTGGAGCCGGAAGTACGCTGATGCTGCTCAAAAGAACGGCTCCGAGATCTGGGTGACTGGATTGGAGGGAGAGGCAGCCTCTTTCGGGCAGGCATTCGGCGTTGCTCACGTGCTTGAAGCCAAGCAGATTGAGCCGTCGCACCGCGGCATGCGTTTCACGCTTGTCTGCGACAAGCGCGAATTTCCCGTTGAGCTGCATGCGCTTGGCACTTTCAATGTTGAAAATGCGCTTGAAGCGGCTGCGGCTGCAGCCGCTTGCGGCCATCCCATCGAAAAAGTCGTGCGGGCTTTGGAAGCACTCACTCCGCCTCCGGGCCGCATGCAGATTTTTGAGTCCGATGGAATGCCGCTCGGAGTTGTGGATTTCGGCCACACGCCGGATGCGTTGGAAAAGGCCATTGAGTGCCTCATACCCAATGCGCGTGCCCGGGGCGGACGGCTATGGACGGTTTTCGGCTGCGGCGGTGACCGCGATGCCGGTAAGCGGCCGATCATGGGCGAAATTGCCGCACGGCTTTCCGATCAAGTCATCGTTACGAGTGACAATCCTCGGACGGAAAATCCTCAGGCGATTGTCGATGCGATCATGCAGGGCGTACAGGCTGTACCGGGTGCTGATCAGCGGACAATGGCCGTTGTTGACCGCCGCGAAGCGATTCATCGTGCCGTTTTTGCTGCTGACGCTAAAGACATCATCCTCGTTGCCGGCAAAGGGCATGAATGCGAACAGATCCTCAATGACGGGCCGCACCACTTCGTTGACGGAGAGGTCCTTCGCGAGGCTTTTAATGAATGCCGCGCAGTCCGCAGCCGGAAGTAAAAAGAAATACCCCATTGATTGCAAAGGCGTTCTGGCCTGAAGGTCAGTCAGACACTTTGCTTCTTGATGACAAACAATAGAAACCATGCAGGCAGAAACCGAAGTAATTCCGTCCGAACACGAGTCCTTTAAGTGGCTTCTTGAAGCCCTGTGCGACGAATTGGTTGAAGTTCACGGAGATCCCGCGAATGAAGACGCATCGTGGATCCGTGTCGTCACCGACAGCCGCATCGTACGAGCGGGCGATGTTTTTGTCGCGCTCTCGGGAGAGCGCACCGACGGACACCGCTATCTTTCACAGGCTGCCGAGTCAGGCGCATTCTGCTTGGTGGTCGAACACGTAGAGACTGGACTGAACGTTCCTCAGCTTGTGGTGGAAAACAGCCGTCGGGCTTACGGACTGATTGCGCGGGCTTGGCGCCGCCGTTTCGGTATTGCGCTCACAGCGGTGGGCGGCAGCAACGGCAAAACAACGACCACGCAGATGATGAAGGCGATTCTCGCAGCTCATTGGGGTGTGCAAAACATCCATGCTACGGAAGGCAATTTCAACAACGACGTCGGCGTGCCGCATACGCTGCTCGGTCTTCATTGCGGCTGTCGGGCTGCCGTTGTGGAAGCCGGGATGAATCATCGCGGTGAAATGGCCCGGCTGGCTGACTGGATTCGCCCGACGGTCGTGCTGATGACTAATGCGCAGCGCGAGCATCAGGCGTATTTAGAAACTGTGGCTGAAGCGGCTTTTGAAAACGGCCTTTTAATTGCTGCGCTCCCGAACGACGGGGTTGCAGTGTATCCCGCTGACGATCCCTGTGCCGACGTCTGGGCTTCCTATGCGCTTGCCCGCGGTGTGCGTACGCTTACCTACGCTACCGCTGAAGGGGTGGCGGCCGATGTCCGCGGCGAACTGGTGCCGGGCAAGGGGCTGCGGCTTCTTGCTTACGGCATTGACCGTGTCATCGGGCTGCAGGTTCAAGGCGCGCACAACATTCACAACGCCGTAGGCGCAGCCGCTGCTGCACTGGCGCAGCAAATTGATGTCGACGCCATCGCCGAAGGCCTGGCCGCCTTTAAGGCACTCCCCGGGCGAGGAGCCCGCATGGTGTCTCCTGCGGGCTTCACGCTGATTGATGATGCATACAACTGCAATCCCGACAGTGCTATCGCGTCGATCGCGATGCTCGCAGAGGAAAAGCCCGCACGCATTTTCCTTTTTGGCGACATGGGTGAGCTCGGTCGTGATGCTGAGCTTTGGCATGCTGAAGTGGGCGGTGCCGCGAAGACGCTGGGCATCGACTATTTCTGGGCGGCAGGACCGCTCTCTAAGAACGCGGCAGAAGCGTTCGGCATTGACGGCGTCAGAGGACGGTGGTTTGCCGATCGAGATGAATTGATTGCGCATCTGCCTGAACTGCCGCTCAAAGGGGCAACGGTGGCCGTCAAAGCAAGCCACTCGTCAGGCTTTGGGAAGGTTGTTGAGACGTTGAAGCATTTCCCAGCGTTCTGATTTTTCTTTTTTATTTTTTTCACGAGCTTCTGCCCGACTTTTCGCATCATGCTCAACTTCCTTTTTTCTTCTCCTGCCGATTCGCTGGCGCTGCGCGCACTCTTGGCGTTTTTGACAGCACTCGTGATTGGACTGGCCTGCGGTCCCGCCCTCATTAGAGAACTAAAGAAGCTTCACTTCGGTCAGGCCGTTCGCACGGACGGTCCTAAAACGCATCTGGCCAAGGACGGTACGCCGACAATGGGCGGGGCACTGATTCTTGCTGCCATCACCCTTTCAACGCTTTGCTGGGCAGATCTTGGGAATCGCTTTATTTGGGTGGTGCTTTTTGTGACGTTGGGCTACGGCGCCATTGGCTGGATCGATGATTACCGCAAGATCGTGCACCACGATCCACACGGTATGAGCGCTCGTGAAAAGTTCTCCTGGCAGTCAGTGATTGGTTTGGCGGCAGCTTTTTATCTTGCCTTGGCGCTTGCCGTTGAGCCAGGCGGAACATTTGCTGAAGCGATTGGCGCTTGGTACGACGCTCGTTTTCCGCTGGACGTAACGGCCAATATTCACCTCTACTTGCCGCTTTGGACTGACTGGGCTTTCCCGCTGGGGCTGATCGGCTTCATTGTCTTCGTCTATATCGTGATCGTCGGATCGAGCAATGCGGTGAACCTCACCGATGGGTTGGATGGCCTGGCCATTCTGCCCACGGTGCTGGTCGGCTCCGCGCTCGGGCTCTATGCCTATGCGGCGGGCAATCCTGATTTTGCCGGCGCTGCCTATGCAGCGGCTGCGCCTCATATTCCTGGCGCTGAAGAACTAGCAGTTCTTGCGGCGGCTTTGGCTGGCGCGGGACTGGCCTTTCTGTGGTTCAACGCTCATCCGGCACAAGTTTTTATGGGCGACGTGGGAGCTCTTGCGCTTGGCGGCTGTTTGGGCACGATGGCGGTTGTCGCGCGTGTGGAGCTTATCCTCGCCGTTATGGGCGGTATTTTCGTGGTGGAGACGCTTTCCGTCATGATTCAGACGACCTATTTCCGTTTTTCTCACGGCAAGCGAGTTTTCCTGATGGCGCCCATTCATCATCACTTTGAACTCAAGGGGTGGCAGGAAACTCAGGTCGTGGTTCGATTCTGGATCATTACTTTTATTCTGACAGCGCTTGGTCTTTCGGTGCTTGCGCTTCACTGAGTGAGACGTTCGCTGAAAAACAGCGGTTTTCGCAGGTTAGTCAAAAAATGCTTGAAGCTGAAGACAAATCCTTCATTCCATTGAATGCCGCCGAAGGGGCTGGCCGCAGTGCCTGGGTACTTGGGCTTGGCGCTTCTGGACGTGCTGCCGCTCAATACCTCAATGACCATGGTTGGCGCGTTCATGCTTTTGATACGCGTGAGGCGCCTGCGGGCCTTGACGCTTTTTGCAAGGCGGTTCCGGGCTGCGAGATGACGCTGGGCGGCTTTCCTGAAACGACGGCGCCCGGCGTAGAACTTGTGGTGATGTCGCCGGGCGTTTCGCCTTACTTTGGTGCGGCAGCCTCCGTCTGTGCTTCAGCGCGCAAAGCGGGCATTCCTATCGTCGGCGAGATTGAGCTTTTTGCGCAGGAGCTCGCCTATCTGAAGCGTACGCAGGGATATGCTCCCAAAGTCATCGGCATTACCGGCACAAACGGCAAAACGACGACGACAACGCTTACCACCAAAATGGCTGCGGCAGCGGGACTGTACGCAGTTGCTGCGGGCAACATCGGACCTAATGCCGTCGCGGAGCTCAGTAAAGCCGAAGCGGCCGGAGCGCTTCCCGATATTTGGGTGCTTGAGCTCTCGAGCTTTCAGCTGGAAACAACGCATACGCTCAACTGTACGTCAGCTGCCCTTTTGAACATCACCGAGGATCACCTTGACTGGCACGGTTCCATAGAGGCCTATGCGCACGCCAAAGGGCGTATTTTTGCACCCGATACCGTACGCGTCGTCAATCGTGAAGATCCGCTCGTCATGGCTGAACTTGAAAAAGCGGATGATCGCGAGCAGTCAGCGGCTCGATGCTTCACATTCGGCGCGACGAAGCCGCAGAAAGAGGGTGAACTTGGTCTGATGATGGCGGCCCATGCCTCACAGGGCTACTGGCTGGGACTTCGCGATCAGATGGAGGTCGACGTGCTGTTTCTGCCGGAATTCGAGCTCCTCATCCGCGGCCGGCACAATGCCATGAACGCACTCGCAGCTTTGGGACTTATTACGGGCGCCGGCATTGAAACTCGGCCTGCGATTGGCGTGCTCCGTACTTATCGAGGGGAGCCGCATCGTGTGGAACTCGTACGCACGATTGAAGGCCGCGATTTCATTGACGATTCCAAGGGGACCAATGTCGGCGCAGTGGCTGCCGCCGTGCGCGGACTTGCCGCTCAGGGACGCCGAATTCTGATTTTGATGGGCGGCGACGGCAAAGGGCAGGACTTCACGCCGCTTGCCAAAGAGCTCAATGGGCGAGTGGCGTTTGCGGCCTTGATTGGGCGTGATGCAGCCAAAATCCGCGAAGCCGTTTCGCCCGCCGGTGTTGCCACAGAAACCTTTAAGACGCTTGAGGCCGCGGAGGACTGGCTTTGGGAAAAGAGCCGTCCGGGTGATCAGATACTTTTGTCACCGGCTTGCGCTTCATGGGACATGTTCCGTGACTATGCCGAACGCAGTGAACGATTCAAGGCTGAGGCCGCCAAAATCGCGGATCATGTTGTTCCGAAGGCCGATGAAGCTGTGCAGGGCTGATGGCGTAAGAGAGGTTTTCTGTGAGGCGTTTAGATTCCGACTGGGGTGCAGATCAACGTTCATCGCCCGGCCTTAACTGGGAAGTGATCATCTGTACCACCGCGCTCGTCTGTTTTGGAACGGTCATGGTCTTTTCGGCCACGTCCTCCATGGGCGCGGGCGGGTTGGGAGATTCTGCCAATTTCGGCGAAGTCAAGCGCCACTTGATGAGCATTCTCCTTGCGCTATGCGCCGCAGCGGTGGTTTACCGCGTGCCGATGAACTTTTGGTATCGTCACTCCACCTGGCTGCTGCCGGTCGGTTTGCTGCTCCTTGCCAGTGTGTTTCTTCCCGTTATCGGCAAGAGCGTCAACGGCGCTCGCCGATGGCTGCAGCTCGGGCCCCTTTCGATTCAGGCTTCGGAAATGGTGAAGCTCTGCGCTCTGATTTATGCCGCAGCCTTTACCGTGAAGCGTCAGGAGTACATGCACTCCTTTTCAAAGGGGTTCTTCCCCATGGCGATTGTCATGGTGATCATCGCCTTCATGCTGATGCAGCAGCCCGACCTAGGGGCGACGGTGGTGGTATCGGTAGTCATCATGGGCGTGCTCTTTCTGGGCGGTCTGTCGATGAAGATCTTTCTTGCCGTCGGCACGGTGATCGTCGCTTTCGTGGCACTGATGATTTTTATGACGCCGTGGCGCCTCTCGCGCGTATTGGCGTATTTGGATCCATGGTCCGATGAGTATGTTCTGGGGCAGGCCTACCAGCTTTCACATTCGCTCATCGCCTTCGGCCGCGGTGAACTCTTCGGCGTAGGACTCGGCGGTTCCGTCGAGAAGCTCAATTATCTGCCCGAGGCTCATACCGACTTCATCATGGCTGTAGTGGCGGAGGAAACCGGACTGGTCGGTGTTATCCTCATCCTCTTTATTTTTTACTGGCTCATTCGCCGCACATTCGAAATCGGTCGGCAGGCGATCAAGCTGGAGCGCTTTTTCCCGGGCTTGCTGGCGCAAGGTGTGGGACTTTGGTTCGGAGTTCAGGCGATTATCAATATTGGCGTAGCTTCCGGGGCGTTTCCGACGAAAGGGCTCACGCTTCCGTTTGTGAGCTTTGGGGGATCCTCCATGCTCTCATCCATGATCGCCATTGGACTGCTTTTAAGAGTAGACCGAGAAAACAAAATTTTGATGCGAGGAGGTCAGGTGTGACCGCTGACAACAAACAACAAACTGCGGCCGACGGCCGCACGCTCGTCATCGCCGCTGCAGGGACTGGCGGACATGTGATGCCTGGTCTGGCCGTCGCTCGCGTAATGGCCGATCGAGGATGGAAGATCGTTTGGATTGGCACGACCACCGGCATGGAAAAAGGGCTTGTAGAGCGTCAGGGGATCGAATTCCATCCGCTTAACTTCCAAGGCATGCGCGGACGCGGCATTACAGGGATGATTACGGGCGGCATCAAGATGCTCAAGGCTATCTGGGATGCCCGCAAGCTGCTTAAAAAACTTCGTCCGACGGCAGTGTTTTCCACGGGCGGCTACATCGCTGTGCCGGTATGCTTTGCGGCGCAGAATCTCAAGCGTCCCATTGTGCTGATGAATTGCGACGCTGACCTCTTGATGTCCACCAATACTGTGCTGCCTTTTTGCGATGCGCTGGCCTGCGGGTTTGCGGGCGGTGCCCGCACGTTTGCAGGCATCAAAGGGCATACGACAGGGAATCCCGTGCGCGCCGAAATCGCGGCGCTGCCGGCGCCCGCAGAGCGTTTTGCCGGGCGTACGGGGCCGCTAAAACTCTTTATTTTCGGCGGTTCGCTGGGCGCTCAGGTACTCAACGACGTGCTGCCGCAGGCTTTGGCAATGATTCCTGAGAGTGAGCGTCCTATTGTCCTTCATCAGACTGGGCGCGATCGTGATGCGGCTGTGCGCGAAGCGTATGCCAAGGCAGGCGTTGCGGCTGAAGTCGTGCCTTTCATTGACGATATGGCAGCGCGCTACCGCGAAAGTGACCTGGTGCTGTGCCGATCGGGTGCAACGAGCTGTTCGGAATTGTGCGCAGCGGGCGCCGCTGCAGTGTTGGTGCCTTTTATTGCCAAAACCACTAAGCACCAGCTCGGCAATGCCAAATATCTTGCGGATCGGGGGGCGGCCTGGTTGGTGAATCAAGCGGACTTTACCCCGCAGGCTGTGGCCAAGCTCATTTCAGGCATGACGCGTGAGTCGCTGCTCGAGCATGCTCAAGCAGCACGCGCCATTGCCGCGCCGGATGCGGCGGCTAAAGTCGCTGACTTGATCGAAGAAGTCGTCGCACGTCGGGCGCCGAAGATCCCGAAGGCCTGACGCTCGCACGCGAATATTTGCCCCTTTTACGGAGAACCACCTTGAAGTTTCTGGTCAATCATCTGCATTTCGTCGGGATCGGCGGCGCCGGCATGAGCGGCATCGCCGAAGTGCTCCTCAATTTAGGTTATGTCGTCAGCGGCTCGGATATCGCTGCGTCGCCCGTGACTGAACGTCTGCAGTCGTTGGGGGCGCGCATTTCGCTCGGACACGACAAGAAGAACATCCGCGGAGCGGATGCAGTGATCGTTTCTTCGGCCGTAAAGGCCGACAACCCAGAAGTTACCGCTGCTCGAGAACTCGATATTCCAGTCGTCCCGCGCGCGGTGATGCTTGCTGAATTAATGCGGCTGCGCCGCGGCATTGCTATTGCAGGCGCTCATGGGAAAACGACGACCACCTCGCTTACCGCATCACTGCTCGCCGCAGGCGGACTGGATCCGACTTTTGTCATCGGCGGAAAACTCAATAGCGCTGGCGCGAATGCTCGCTTGGGAACGGGCGAATTTCTGGTGGCCGAAGCCGATGAATCCGATGCGTCGTTTCTGAATCTCACGCCGGTTATTGCTGCCGTCACCAACATTGACGAAGACCACATGGATACCTATGGGCACGACTTTGAAAAATTAAAGAGTGCCTTTGTGGATTTTCTCGGACGTCTGCCTTTTTACGGCGTAGCTGTGCTCTGCATGGACGACGACAACGTTCGCTCGATTCGTCCGCGCGTAACGAAACCCGTGATTGGGTACGGTCTTTCTCATGACGCTACCGTTCGCGCAATTGATGTGACGGCTGATGGCACTCGCATGCGTTTTACGGTTCTTCGCCCCGATCATCCGCCGCTGCCTGTCGTACTGAACCTGCCGGGCGTACATAATGTACGCAATGCCTTGGCGGCGGTTGCGATCGCGACCTTGGCGGGCGTTAAGGACGAAGACATCAAGCGCGGCTTGGCAGAATTTAAGGGCGTAGGCCGGCGCTTTGCACAATGGGGTGATATTCCTATTCAGGATGCGGATGGCCGCATCACGGGAACCTTCACGCTGATTGATGACTATGGTCATCATCCGCACGAAATGGCGGCAACCCTCGCGGCAGTACGCGGTGCGTGGCCCGGCCGCCGCATTGTCGTTGCTTTCCAGCCGCACCGCTACACTCGTACGCGCGACTGCTTCAATGATTTTGTGAAGGTCCTTGAGGATGTCGACGGCGTCGTGCTGGCCAATGTTTATCCTGCGGGGGAAGCCCCCATCCCCGGTGCAGACAGTCACCATCTTGCCGAGGCCATTAAAGCCTCTGGCCGCAGTGAACCCGTTGTGGCGGATGTTGATCAAGTGCCCGATGCTGTGCGCTCGCTCGTAGAGCCCGGTTACGTTGTCGTAACGATGGGTGCGGGCTCAATTGGCCGGGCGGCGCCGAAACTCGCCGGTCGTCTCTGATGGAATAAAAAATAGGAGTCTGCAAATGACCCAAGCAGAAGAACCGCGTCTTGAACGCGTTGTAGTGCTCGAGGGAGGTATTTCCTCGGAGCGTGAGGTTTCGCTTCTATCGGGGCGCGGCGTAAAGGAAGCGCTGGCTTCAAAGGGCCTGGAGGTTGAAAGCTGGGATCCGGCTGTTGACAGCGTGGGCGGTCTGGAAGAAGGCGCATATGATGCCGCCTTTATTGCGCTTCACGGGACCTTGGGCGAGGACGGCTCCGTACAGGGACTCCTCAATTGCATAGGTCTTCCCTATACCGGTCCTGGCGTGACGGCTTCGGCGATTGCGATGGATAAGGAGCTTACGAAGAACATTTGGCGTGCCAACGGCATTTCCGTGCCTGCGGGCGTGCGTTTGACGGCAGCCGCATCGGATGCTGAGCTCGAGCGTGCCATTGCCGAGTTTGGTGCTGACGGCGTTGTCGTTAAGCCCGGTCATGACGGCTCCTCGATTGGCGTTACCAAGCTCGATCGCGATGCGCTTTCCCTTCATTCGCTGCGAGCTGCGCTCAATGCCGCTGCTGAGCGTGATGCCGCAGAGGTGTTGGTGGAGGAGTACATTCACGGGCGCGAGTTTACGGTGGCCATTCTGGATGGCAAGGCGCTCCCTGTGATTGAGATCTGTGCTCCTGAAGGCAGTTACGATTTTCAGAATAAGTACTACACGGATGTTGTGCGCTACGAGTGTCCGGCAAAGCTTCCAGAGGCTTCGGCGAAAGCGCTTGCTGCTGCTTGCGAGAAAGCCTTCGCAGTGCTCGGCTGCCGCGGATGGTCGAGAGTCGACGCGCTTGAACGCGCTGACGGAACATTTGCATTGCTCGAAATCAATACGTCGCCGGGCATGACCCCGCACTCGCTCGTGCCGATGGCGGCTCGTGCTGTAGGGCTGTCCTATGCCGACCTCTGCCTCAGAGTGCTCGGACTCGCCCGCACGGACATTGCTTGATCTGATCTGCGCTTTGACCGAAGATGGACGTACCGCAAACTGAACGGACCGACGCTGCCGGCAATCCTTTGCGACAGATCCCGCTGCCTCAGGACAGTCTGGGGCGGCAGGAGCCGACGCTTGCTGCCAGAGGAAAGCGGGCTGCTGCGGACAATTTGCATGTAGGGAGCCGTACGCCTGAATTTGCGGATGAGCTTCCTCCTGTGCCGCGCGAACGTCTCGGTGCGGCCGAACGCATGCGTTACGGTCTTCGGCGATGGGGGCTTCCTGCGGCGCGAGTGGCGGGACTCCTGGCTGTGCTCATACTGGGCGCGCTTGTCGTGCGAGAGGCCGCTGATGGGCGGATCTTCATGCTTCAGCGGCTGGAGATGACCGGGGACGTCCAGAAGGTGCCGTTGGCGAGGTTAAAAGAAGCAGTGGAGCCCGCTGCTGCAGGTAAAACCTTTTTTACGGTTGATTTGAAGGCCGTCAGAGATGCCGCCGAAACGGTGCCTTGGGTGCAGTACGCCGCAGTGCGCCGTGTTTGGCCCGACGCGCTGATGATTGATGTGACGGTATACGAAGCCGCGGCAGTCTATGAAGACGGCCGGCTCGTCAGCGGTGAAGGTCAGCTTTTTTCGGCCAATCCTGATGAAGGATCGGAAACGGCCGGCGCTCCAACATTTCGCGGGGAGGCTCAGGCCGTGCCGGAAATGCTTCGCCGCTGGCGCCGATTCAGCGCACTGACGGAACATATTCCCGCCAAGATTACCGAACTGGAGCTTTCAGACCGAGGCAGCTGGACGCTTACGATAGAAAGTCCGACGATTCCCCCCACAAAGATTGAACTCGGACGCGATGCCAACGGCGCAGCCGTTGAGGAGCGTCTGCGTCAGGTGGTGGAAGCGTATCCGCGAATTGTGGAAATTATGGGCGGACCGCCGGCTTCGCTCGATGCCCGCTATCGTCGGGCGATTGCAGCCGGCAAAGTCAATCGCGAACAGGTGGCGCAATATCTGGCATCCGTGCAGGCCGCGTCCGCTCAGAGCAGTGCTCGTCCATCGCTTGGGGATGCCGATGGCGCGGCGGATGCGGCGGCAGAAGCGGAAGCGTCGTCAAGCAAAGACTCAGTGGACGATATTGAGGCAGCATCGGCTGCGGATGATGCTGCGGATGCGGCGTCAAGCGAGTCGCATGAGACTGAAGGCGGTGCAGCTGCCCGCTGAATGCTCACTGCGTCATATGACGTCCTACAATATCCTTCTTTCGAATCCTTCCTTTCCCATCCATTGCTCTCATGAAGTCTCAGGATCACGGCCGCGAGTTCTTTGCCGCCCTCGACATCGGCACGGATAAAGTGCTTTGCATCGTCGCGCGACCTGGCGCAGAACCGGGTTCCATGCGGGTGATCGGCATGGGGAATGCACGCTCTTCGGGCGTACAGGAAGGGTGCGTCGTTGACGTACAAGAAGCTGTTCAATCGATTCGCAAGGCTGTGCAGGAAGCGCAGTACACGGCCGAAGTTCAGCTTTCCGGTGTGTGGGCTGCGATCGGCGGCAAGTACCTGCAGAGCGCCAACTGTGTTGGACAAACGGTGCTTCGCGGACAAGAGGTTTCTCGGGAAGACGTTGAACAGGCCGAATCCAATGCTCGGCTTGCCGCCATGCGCGAAGGCAAAGGCAGCACTGTCATCAAACTGATTCCGCAGGGATTCCGCTGCGGCGACGTGATGACTGCCCGTCCCATCGGATTGGTGGGGCCTAAGCTTGAGGCTTATGTGCATGCACTTTACGGCTCCAAAACCAATGCCGACAATCTGAAGCGCTGTATTCAGCGCGCCGGCGTGGAAGTCATCAACTATGAGCCGCATCCCTGGGCAGCGGCTCAGGCCGTTCTCTCCGAAACCGAAAAAACATGCGGCGCAGCGGTAATCGATATCGGTGCGCAGACGACATCGATCATTGTGATGGCTGAGGGACGCGTACAGTTCACTGACGTGCGTCCTTGGGGCGCTGAAATTTTCACCCGCGATTTGGCGATGGTTCTCGGCATCAGTCTGGAGGAAGCCGAGGAACTAAAGCGCAATTCGGGGGAGTGCCGTCTGTCGCAGGTTATTGCCGGCGAAGTTGTACAGTTTGAATCTCACGGTGCGCTTTCACGCCTTTATTCTCGCGATCTGCTTGTGAAGACCCTTGCGGCGCGCGCACAAGAATATTTCCATCTCTACCGACAGCTGCTGATTGATGCAAGAGCCTTTGACCATGTCGAACTCGTGGTGCTCACCGGCGGCGGAGCCATGCTTCCGGGCATCGCTGATGCGGCTGCGGCGGAAATGGGCAAACGTGTGCGTATTGGACTGCCCCGGCGCGCAGAAGGCGAGTCGGCGCTGCTGCAGCGGCCGGATTCGGTAGTGGCTGCCGGCTTAGTGCAGTGTGCTATCGACGCCGGTGCGCTCGGTGTAGAGAATGCATGGGGCGTCAGGCGTCGGCAGGGATTCCGTGAGCGCCTGAAGACATTCTTCATTGGCGACTATTGACGTGTCCAACGCTTTCTCTGTCCGCAGAATGACTAAAAAGAACGGATAATTCACCAATTCCATTAACGAGGTTGACATGCCTTTTGAAGTTCTTCCTGAATTTGACCCGCTCAAAACCGTGATCAAGGTGATCGGCGTGGGCGGCGGCGGCGGAAATGCCGTCGAGCACATGATTACCCACGGCGCCAAGAGCATTGAGTTCATCGCTGCCAATACGGACCATCAGGCACTGCAGCGCTCCAAGGCTCACGTCAACATCCAGCTCGGCAGCACCGGACTGGGTGCGGGAGCACGTCCGGAAATCGGTGCGGCTGCCGCACAGGAAAAGCGCGAACAGGTGGCGGAAGCGATCCGCGGAGCCAATCTGCTCTTTATTACGGCCGGCATGGGCGGCGGTACGGGTACGGGCGCTGCGCCGGTGATTGCTGAGATTGCGAAGGAATTGGGCATTCTCACGGTGGCCGTGGTGACGAAGCCCTTCAGTTTTGAAGGCGCTCGCCGTATGCGTACGGCCGAACAAGGCATTGAAAATCTCAAGAGCAAAGTCGATTCGATGATCGTCATTCTGAACGAGAAGCTCGAAGAAGAATGCCCGCCGAACGCCACGATGAAAGAATGCTTTGAAACCTCCAACGAAGTGCTCTACAAAGCCTGCGTCGGCATCGCGGAAATCATTCATACGCCCGGCACGATCAACGTCGACTTTGAAGATTTGAAGACCGTCATGAGCGAGCGCGGCAGCGCCATCATCGGCCTGGCGACGGCATCCGGTCCTGATCGTGCCCGCAAAGCCGCGGAAGCGGCCATCGCTTGCCCGCTGCTCGAAGGCGCCAACCTTCAGGGGGCGCGCGGCATGCTTGTTTACTTTACCGGCAATGAAAGTCTCACGCTCGCGGAAATTCGCGAGGCGATGGGCGTGCTCAATACCTTTGTCACCAAACAGGCCAACGTCATCTTTGGCTCGGCTATGTCTGAGGAAATGGGGGATGAAGTGCGTGTTACGGTAGTCGCAACCGGTCTCGATCGCCCGATTGATCCGACGACGACCGTTGACACAACGTCACCCGCCGCTGCGCCGGCAATTGGTCAGCCCGCATCTGCTGCTGAAGCTTCGCAGCCTTCGTCTGACGAACCGCCGACGATCTTTGGCACGCCGAAGACGGAGAAGAAGACCGATGAGGAAGCCGCGCAGACAGGGGCGCCGAAATTCAGCATTCCGAAGTATTTGAGCTGAGGCGTATTGAGTCATGTTCTGCCAGTGCACGCTCGCCGAGTCTGTAGCCGCTGTCGGCATCGGTCTGCACAGCGGCCGCAAAATCCGTCTGGTGCTTCATCCGGCACCGGAAGATTCCGGTATTGTCTTTCGCCGCGTTGACCTTAATCCGCCTGTCGATATTCCTGCTGCGCCCATGAATGTGAACGACACGCGCATGGCAACGACCGTGAACGTCGGGCGTGCGGCGGTGGCGACGATTGAACATTTGATGAGTGCTTTCTCGGGACTTGGCGTGGACAATTGTCTCGTTGAAGTCAATGCGCCGGAAATCCCCGTCATGGATGGATCTGGAGCAGCCTTCGTCTATCTCATTCACAGCGCCGGACTTGTTGAGCAGAAGGCGCCGCGGCGCTTCGTGCGTATTCTGAAGCCCGTTGAGGTGCGCGAAGGCAGCAAACTGGCTCGGCTGGAACCTCACGAAGGCTTCCGGCTGTCGTTTCGCATTGCCTTCGGTCATCCGGCGATCGACGCTACGGATCAATATGCTGACATTGACTTTTCCAAAGTCAACTATGAACAGGCCGTATCGCGGTGCCGGACATTCGGGTTCGTTCAGGATGTGGAAATGCTTCGCAAAATTGGTCTTGCGCAAGGCGGCTCACTGTCCAACGCCATCGTCATGGATGAATTCCGGGTGCTCAATCCCGGAGGGCTGCGCGAACAAGGTGAATTTGTGAAGCATAAGATCCTGGACGCAATGGGGGATCTTTATGTGCTCGGCGCGCCGCTGCTTGCGCATTACATTGCAGAAAAATCGGGGCATGGCCTCAACAACCAACTGCTGCGTGCACTTTTAGCGGATCCTTCAGCCTTTGAAACCGTAACATTCGAACATGCTAAGGACTGTCCGGTTGATTTTTGGCCTCAGCCTGCCGCGGTTCGTCCTGAAGCGCCCGATGACGGGAAGCTGCCGTTCTAACTGTGCATTTTCCGACGGAAAACGCAAAGCCGCGGGCTGTATGACGCTGCCTGCGGCTTTTTATTTGCCAAGGTCTGCCGAAAAACGGTCGGCGTCACGCATCAGTGCGGCAGCATAACGGCCCGTTTCGGCAGCGTCGGCGAGAGGATTGCCCAGGCGTTCGCGCAGCTTAAGCGCAGCTTCGTGCAGACTGCTGAGACGTGCCTGCAGATCTTCACGGCGACTGCGCCGGCTGAGCATACGGCTTCGCAGTTCAGAGAGCTGCGGATTGCCGGCGCACTCTGCTTCATTCGGGATGAGTTTGGGGTCCGGCATGCGCGGCAGACGGTCGGCCCATATTGGAATAATGGTTAGCAGCTCCTCGAGCTTGGTGCGAAGTTCCAGCTGTTGGGCCTCCTCTGCCTCGGCCGCTGCCTGTACGGCATCTTCCGCTGCTCGAGCGGTTTGACTGGCGTGCGGGGCGGCAGACTCCGATTTTTCGTCGGCCGGTATAGGCGCGCCGAAAAGATCGGGCAGCTCAAGGGGCTTGGCGTCGGGGTCTATGGCAGCACGAGCTGCTTCGAAACGTTCGACCACTTCTGCGGCCGCCCGCTCGAGCATAGCGGCGAGTTCAGGGGACAATCCCTCTCCGCGCGGCGCGGTGAGCACTCGATCAACAGCGGCTGCCGACTGCTCGGCGGCGGCAAGGAGTGCGGCACGGTTATCCCAGGTTTTAAGCCGTGCGAGTTGACGCGCGCGGATGGCGGCGAGCTGTGGGTCTGCTTCGGCCTCTGCTTCCGAGGGAATGATGGATTCATTGAGACGTCCGCCAAGGACAGCTTCCAGACTGCGCAAACGGGCAAAAACGATTTTGAGCGATTCAAGAAGCGCACCTTCCAAGGGGTTGATGCCGCTCAGGGCGTCGTCAGGGAGATCCCCGCGGAGAATTTCGACTTTTTCTGCCAATGTCTCAATCTCTGCGGACATGCTTGAGAGCGCCTCTTCTTCATTGATCTGCCGTCGATCGATTTTCCGCAGCGTTTCCATTGCCTCAGGACGCTCGTCGGCGTATTTGGACCGAGGCGCGAGCAGCCAAGGCCGGTCGGCCAGAAAACGCTTGGACATGGCTGCCAGAGTTTGCTCGAGCGTGTCGAGTCGGCTTTTCACTTCCAGACGCGACTCCCACGAGAGGAGTTTGCGGGAGCTTTCTGCCGAGAGCGCAACAGCCAAAGCCTGCGAGTCGCCTTTTTCGCGTGCTCGTGCGAGATCTGCGGCTTCCTGGGCCAGCCGACTGTCGGCGGCGAGAATATCGGGCAGCTCGGGCATGCGCACGCCGATATGTCTTATCTGCGAAAGCGTTTCGGAGAGTTTGCTTTGCAGGACTTTTATTTTTCGCTTGAGCTCGCTGCGAAGCACTGCTGGCGAAAGCTCCTCAGGCGTTCCGGCGTTCGGAAGTGAGGGGCTGGCGGCGGCTGGCGGTGTTCCCTTGGCGGCAAGCGTTTGTACGGCTTCTTCCAGAGGCAGTGTGAGGCGATCCTCCACTTGGTTGAGTCTTGCCGTCCATCCTGCGATCTTAAGTGCGGCGCTGACGGCGCTTTGGCCGGCATCGTCGAGTACTTTGGAAGAAAGTTCGAACGGCAGCTCCGCTGCGGCCTCCTCTGCTGCGGGCGGCATCAATTTTTCACGTGCAGTCTTCAGCAGTGCCAGCGCTTGCCGGGCTTCTTCGGCGATCTGATTCGTTTCGGTTTCTGCGAGCGTACGCCGAGCGAGCCGTGCGCGCTGACGTGAGCGAACGGCGGCCAGTACGGGGTTCGCCTTGGCAGAGGCTTCATCGGGAATCAGTTTGGCGTCTGGAGCACTCGGCAGCAGTGTTTTGATTCGATCGGTACGCCCGATCAGTCGATCAATGCGTTCAATCGTGCCTTCCAAGGCCGTTTCAACGGCCAGCGGCATTTCTTCGGGCCGAGGGCGAAGCACTGCTGCGAGTGCGAGTATCTGGTGTTTGAGGTCAGGATTGATCAGTCGGGCTGCAGAGGATTCAAGTTCTGCAGCGGCAATGAGTGAAGGGGTTCGGATCGGCTCAGGTTTTTCAACTTCATTCAGTGTGGAGCGGCGTCCGCGGTTACGGAAGTCAACCGCAACAACAGGGACGCCTGCCGTAATGAGATTTTCAAGAATTCGTTTAGAAAGATTTCTTAACCGACTTTGCTGAGCAGCGCTGTCGGTAATGAAGGTAATGGTGCCTTGAGTGTTTATCCGGACACCGCGTCCGGATGAAAAGTCGAGCGGCAGCCGCAGCTGGTCAATAAGCGGCATGATGGCTTTGCCGGCGCGGCAGGCCAGTTCGTATTCGGCAAGAAGCTTTCCGCTGGCACTCGATTCGGCGAGTGACTTTTCCGGAGAGCGGAAGCCGCGGTTTCTGAGCGTAAAGCCGGCAGGTAGCGAGCGAAGCCTAGGCACGAAAAGGGTCTCCGGACAATCTGCAGCGGAAAGCATTATTCCGCAATGAATTCGGGCTCAGTGGCGGCATTGCAGGATCGCAAAAATGCGATAATCCTTCAATTGTGCTCGGCTCTCTGGGGAATATGGCCGTCTTGGACGGTTTTTCCATCAGCATGCCGGAGCGCCTAGCCCTTCTTGGAGAAGTCTACTCGAGATGGTGCCCGATGCTTTATGGGTTGAGGCGCATGGATGCGTTTTCTACCTTAAGCAGGATGTAATGCAGCAGTCTTATTGATAAGACTTCCGCTTTTTTTGACGGCTCTATTGTCCAGGCAGACCTAAAACCCAAGCAGACGCCTGCCGTGACAGCAGACGCCGCGACGCAGAATTCCAGCGAAAACATGTTTGACGAACTTTTAACCAAGATTTTTGGCAGCCGCAACGAGCGGCTCATTAAGCAGTACCGCCGCCAAGTGGCTGCGATCAACAAGCTCGAACCCGCCATGGAGGCGCTTTCGGACGCCGAACTGCAGGCCAAGACTCAGGAATTCCGCGACCGTATTGCCAAGGGTGCGACCACGGACGAGTTGCTGACGGAAGCCTTCGCGGTTGTGCGCGAAGCCTCTAAGCGCGTGCTCGGTATGCGCCACTTCGATGTGCAGCTGATTGGCGGCATGGTGCTCAATGACGGCAAGATCGCTGAAATGCGCACTGGTGAAGGCAAAACCCTTACCGCTACGCTTGCCGTCTATTTAAATGCTTTGGCCGGCAAAGGCGTGCATGTCGTGACTGTAAACGACTATCTGGCTTCGCGAGATGCGGATTGGATGGGGCGGCTTTACCACTGGCTCGGACTTTCTGTCGGCAAGATTCTTTCGCAGCAGGACACTGCGGCTAAGAAAGAAGCCTATGCGGCCGATATTACGTACGGCACGAATAATGAGTTCGGCTTTGACTATCTGCGCGACAACATGGAGTACGACGTCTCTGCTCGCCGTCAGCGCGGTCTTTACTTTGCGATTGTCGACGAAGTGGACTCCATTCTGATTGACGAGGCGCGTACGCCGCTCATCATTTCGGGGCCGGCCGATGACAATACGGATCTTTACCTCCGAATCAACGAAATTCCGCCGCTCCTCACGCGCCAGCAGGAGGAAAAGGGCGAAGGCGACTATTGGGTCGACGAAAAAGCCCATCAGGTCTATATCTCCGAGTCCGGCCATGTGAAGCTCGAAAAGATCCTCGCAGAACGCGGTCTTGTCGGTCCCGGCGAATCGCTTTACTCGCCGAAGAACATCATTTTGATGCATCACCTGATGGCCTCCCTGAAGGCCCATACGCTCTTCAAGCGCGATCAGCAGTATGTGGTGCAGGACGGTGAAATCGTCATCGTGGACGAATTTACGGGCCGTTTGATGCCGGGGCGTCGCTGGAGCGAAGGTATTCACCAGGCCGTCGAAGCTAAGGAAGGCGTGCGCATTCAGCACGAAAATCAGACGATGGCGTCGATTACCTTCCAGAACTACTTCCGCATGTACGAGAAGCTCTCAGGCATGACGGGTACGGCGGATACTGAGGCATACGAATTCCAGGACATTTATGGTCTTGAAACTGTCGTTATTCCGACACATCGCAAGATGATACGAATCGACGAGCAAGACAAGGTCTACCGTACGGTGACGGAGAAATATCAGGCCATCGTTGAGGACGTCAAGGCATGTCACGCGAAGGGACAGCCGGTTCTGCTCGGCACGACCTCGATTGAAAACTCCGAACTGCTCTCGCAACTGCTGACGAAAGAGGGCATTGAGCACAATGTGCTCAACGCCAAGCAGCATGAACGCGAAGCGCAGATCGTGCTTGATGCTGGTCGTCCCGGCATGGTGACGATCGCTACCAATATGGCTGGCCGCGGTACCGACATTGTGCTCGGCGGCGGCATCAACAAGGCTGTAGGTGCGATTGAAGCTGACGAAACGCTTTCCGCAGAAGAAAAAGCGCAGCGCATCGCTGAGGTGAAGTCGCAGTGGCAAAAGCTCCATGACGAGGTCGTGGCAGCCGGCGGCCTGCGCATCATCGGCAGCGAACGTCATGAATCCCGTCGTATCGATAATCAGCTGCGCGGCCGCGCAGGACGTCAGGGTGACCCGGGTTCATCGTGCTTTTATCTGTCGATGGAAGATCAGCTGCTGCGCATTTTCGGCGGCGACCGTATGCGCGCCATCGCCGATCGGCTCAAGCTTGAGCCGGGCGTTGCGATTGAGTCGAAGATGCTGACTCGCATGATCGAATCCGCACAGCGCAAAGTGGAAGGCCGCAACTACGACATCCGCAAGCAGCTTCTGGAGTTTGACGATGTCCAGAACGATCAGCGCCATGAGATCTACGGCTTACGCAATGAGATTCTTGAAGCGACCGACTGCAGTGAGCTCATCAAGAATCTGCGTGAGGGGTATTTCACCGATTTGTTCCGCAGCTTTGTGCCGGCGGATACCGTTGAAGAGCAGTGGGATCTCGATGAGCTCAACGACAAACTCAAGAGCGGTTTTGGCATTGAAATCGACTTCAAGAAGATGCTCGACGCGGACACTGCGACGACGGATGAAGATCTTTTGAAGGCGCTTATTGACCGTGCCAACGAGATCTATGAAGCCAAGGAAACGCTGGTTGGCCATGACGCTTTCGCTGCTTTTGGCCGTTCGGTGCTACTGCAGGTGATCGACCAGCTCTGGCGCCAGCACATTGCCGCTTTGGATGCCTTGCGTCAGGGCATCTACCTGCGCGGTTACGCTCAGAAGCAGCCTAAGCAGGAATATAAGCGCGAGGCCTTCACGATGTTTGAGCAGCTGCTCGACTCGATCCGTGAAACGACGACCACGGTACTCATGCGCGTTGAGATCAAACAGCCTGAAGAAGCGCAGGCTGCTGCGGAAGACAATCTTGCCCGTGGCGAGGCTCGTGCCGATGCATCGCATCTCGCTGACGCCGACGCTTCACAGGGACTCAATGCGCCGAATGATCAGGGCAGTTCTCTGGATCAGCTGAGCGCGGACGAGAACGCTCGCTTGCAGGCGGCTTTCCGTCATTGCGGCCGCAACGATCCGTGCCCCTGCGGTTCCGGGAAGAAGTTCAAGGACTGCCACGGCCGTTTGCGTTGATTGCTTTCTGAACCTTGATGACCGCGGCCTTCTCCTGAGGGGGCGGCGGAGTTCACCGCCCGGAATGGTTTTTCGATAGAAAAGCTGCCGGGCGGTATGCTTTGGGTGAACGTTTCTTTTTCCAAATTTGCATGAACTCTGCTGCATCCAATCATCAACTGCCGCGTTTTGCGCTTCCCGGAGCGGTCTGGCGAAGTGCCGGAAATTTTTGGTGCGCAGAATTTACGCCGCCGGCACGATGGACAGTCGCGACTGGTGCAATGCTCGGCTCTGCCTATCCGGATGACGGCGCCGCAGAAAGACTTGTACAAGCAGCTCAAAAAGTTTGGACTGGTGCAGGGTCCAGACTGCTGATTACTGCGGGCTCAGGCTGCGCAGGCCGCGGAGATCTTTCAACAGCAGCCGCGCAGGGGTTTGCACATGCGGCTGCGGAGCGGCTGGGCATTGCCGAATCTAATCTCCTATTTGCGTCGGCAGGCCCCGTCTTTATGCATTTCCCTGTGGGAGAAGAGCTCCGTCGGCTTGAGCGAGCGATGTCTGCTCAAAAAACGATCTCCCCAGAGGGACCTGGTGCTGATTCCGTTTCTATCCCGTTTCGTTTGACGGACGGGGCTGTTGCAGTCTCTGCGGCGCGCTTTTTTGCGCCGAACCCAGGATTTGGCAGCATGGTGTGGATTGCCGGCATTGACGCGGATGTTGGCCGCCCCGTACTCGAAGATATGGCCAGACCGCTTTGGCTGGCGGGACCTGAAGCACTTCGCGCTCGTACGGGACCAGTACCAGGTGACGTGCTGCTGCTTTTTTCGACGGCTGCCCGTCATGACAATCCTGTAATGCGCTGGGAGGATCCGCGGCGAGCGCCCTTAGAGGCGGCTCTCTCAGCTGCATTAGGGGCTCTGGCCCGTCGAGCCGGTGTCGCGATAGGAGCTCTGCCGTGCGTGCTCGAAGGTGCTGATTCTGCCCAGGAGGCGGCGCATGCTGCGCGACGACTTGCTCCAGTACTGGTTGTTTTCCGTCGTGAATTGATGGAGCTTGCCGATATAGATCGGCCGAGAGTCCTGAGCGAATTTCTTCGTTCGGTACTGCTCACAACAGGCATAGCGGGTTTTGAACGTACGCCTGTTTCGGTGCGGATTGCCAATGCACTTCTTTATGAGGGTCTGCGTCAGCCGGAGCAGTCAGGTGCCATTATTAAAGCGGTTCACGCTTGGCTGGAGGGTTCAGAAGATCTCTCAATCCATTTAGGACGCGGTCGTTCAGGATTTCGCTTTTGGGCATGAAATTGCTGGACGCAGTGAGAGCGGCTTTATCTGATTTTTAGGCAGAATCAGCAGATACGCTGATCCGTGGCGTTGTCAGAATGTATGCATTGCATTTGATGCTTCATTTAAACATCCCAATGGAGTCGGAAATGACGAACTTTTCCCGCAGACAAGTGCTTTCGCTGCCGATGGCGGCTTCTGTCGTCGGAGCCGGTGCTGCCGGAGCGGCATATGCAGCGGATTCAAATTCAAAGGTGAACGCCCCCGACTTTGATGCGATTGAAGACCGTATGACGCTTCTGACGAAGCGCGGTGCTTCACTTTCAATTCGACAGAAGCATTTGGCTATGTTGTCCGTCGCTGCCGGTTTGGGGTTTGAGGATCTTGGCGAGCGCACTGCGGCAGCCGCACTCGCCGATGGATTGGCGCCCGGCGACATTGAGGAGGCGGTCTTTCATGCTTCTCCCTATGCCGGCATGGCGCGAACTCGAGCAGTGTTGGCCGGCGTTCATACTGCCATGACGGCGGCGGGTATCGCGCTGCCGCTTGAAAGTCGGACTGTCGTCAGTGATGAGGATCGTCTGCAAAAGGGGATTGCAGTACAGACGGAAATTTTTGGTGAGCAAATTACCCGCATGCATCAGACGACGCCGGCAGAGCGCCGCAGTCTGATGATTGATGATCTTTCCGGTTGGTGTTTCGGCGATTTCTATACCCGCAAAGGTCTTACGATTGCCGAACGCGAACTGGCTACTTTTTGCACGATTGCGGCGCTCGGAGGCTGTGAGGCACAGCTTAGCGCTCATGCTGCGGCAAATCTTCGCTGCGGGAACACGAAGGACAATCTGATCGATGCACTTCAGTGCGCTGTTGTCTACCTTGGCTTCCCGCGAACACTGAATGCCTGTGCAGTGGTTGATAAGGTGAACCTTTAAAAAATATCGCTGTCTACGGATTTTCGCTGAGACAGGCGCGATCTGCTCAGCGATCCTGTTCGGCAGCCAAGCATAAATCGGCGTGATGGAGGACAATTAACAAGTTGCGTGCGCGGGAACCGCGCGCGAACTATTGGAGATTTTCTGTGAGCGACAACATTGTTGAAGTGGCCGTCGGCGTGCTTATTCGTGAAGACGGCAGGATGCTGTTGAGTTCCCGCCCCGAAGGCAAGCCCTATGCGGGTTACTGGGAATTCCCGGGCGGCAAGCTTGAAAAGGGTGAAACCGTTCATCAGGCGCTCGCGCGCGAACTCAATGAAGAACTCGGTCTGGCGGTTTCTTACTCGACGCCGTGGTTTGTGAAGGAGCACCGCTATCCTCATGCGCATGTGCGTCTGCACTTTCGACGCTCGCATGACTTTGCCGGCACGCCGGTGCCTAAGGAAGGCCAGCAGTGCGGGTTTTATGCGGCTGACGAACGCACGCCGGGTTTGATGCTCCCGGTGGATCAGGTTATTGTGAATCGTGTCGAACTGCCGGAAGTGTTTGAGGAGTCTGATGATCTCTTAACACTGACGCGTGAGGCATTGGCCGCAACAGTCGTTCGTGACCGCCGCTACCGTTGGGTTGGTGCCCGCGCGGAAACCATGGATGAGGTGCTTAAGTGTGTCGCCATGGACTACGACTTCGTGATCGTGCCGCCCGAGAAGTTTGAGAGTCTCCTGCTTAACGGAGAACCGCGTCTGCCGATGTATGTCGACGGCGCTGCCGCGGCCGATCTTGAGACGTGGCAGGCCAAGGGGGCTCACGGCGTTAAACCGTTGATTTAAAAAACGGTGAAGCTGGAACCGCTTTGCATGCGGATCCAGCGTACTCTGCGTATCTCAACGGCGCCTGCGGGCGCCGTTGGTTTTGGCGGAGCGCTGACGCTCCTCGAGTTCGCGCGCACGATCGGCGGCGGCGTCGAGTTCTTCTGGGCTCATGCGGTCAGCAGAACCCGGTTCTCCTTCAATTCGGTAGCCGTCATTAGCCCATTCGCCCAGGTCAATCATTTTGCAGCGCTCGCTGCAAAACGGCCGCCAGGGATTGGCTGAGGAATATTCAGTAAGCGTGTGGCAGACCGGACAGGGAACTTTCATGATGCACAATGCCGGCGACGGCAAAGTGCCGGCCGGCCGAATATAGAGATGGGGGCGGTGTGAAGCTGCTCTTAAATACAGAGCCCAAGACGGAAGGATAGCGTTTCATGCACCGCATGGAGGCGGTGTTTGGCGTCAGGCGTTGAAAAACGCAGCCAGAGCGTATGACGGTTTGCACTCATGTCAGGAATGCATTGACTTTCCTGAGGCATCCAGATGCGTGCGAGTTGATAGGGACTGCCTGATGTGGGAATCTGCATTGTCCCGTGCTCGGCAACAGCATCAGAAATGATGGTCTGCGCCCGCAAATGGTCGAGAATGAGCTGAGCCGCGTTGGTAATTGGCAAAAGGGTCTGCGCGAGTGACTGAAGTTCTTGGCGACGAATTTCAGCCGGCTGAGAGAGCCAATAGTGAAGCTGAGGAAGGTCAAATTCACAGGTGCCGCCGGGCAGACGCTGGCGGTTTCGAATGAGCTGCAGCCATTCGTTGTCACGCAGGATTTGGCTGGTGCGGCCCACAGCTGCCGAGACGGAATTAGCGGCTTCAGATACAAGGGCCAGTACCGTTTTAGCCGGCTGACCATCCACCGTTGCATTGACGGGAAGCGCTTCAATGTCGCGGCGCTGCTGCAAGAGCGCTTTAAGGAGTTCGTTTTTCAGGTCCGATCGGGCGGCAACGTCCGAAAGATCGAAAAGTGCGTTGATTGCCGCTTGGTGAGCAGCTTTGCCATCGAGCGCCAGGAACCAGTCCAGACGCTGCTTGAGCGCTTCCAGCCGCAGGTAAAAGCGAATCTTCTCGCTGCAGGGGAACTCATAGAGAATCAGTCCAGTGTCAGGCATGCTCGAGTTGGCGAATTAGACGTTCCTGAAAAGACGCAGTCTTAAAAAGACTGCGCACACCTTCTGATCTTATCCGACGAAGTTCTTTACGAAAAGAGGTAAAAGCGACAAGAGGTTTCAGAGAAGATGTTTCTCTGCGGCTTCCAAGAGACGCAAGGCGTAATGACGGACTCGGCGGGCAAAATCCTCGCGTGTCCCGGCATTGACAAGTACATCGTCCGCCGCTTGTAGACGATTGCGGCGGGAAGTCTGCGCACGAATGAGGCGAAGCGCTGCATCCGGTGCTAGTCCGGAGCGGGTTCCAAGACGCTCAACTTGCAGGTATTCGGGCACATCAATGACCAGGATGCGGTCAATGCGGGCTCGTGCTTGAGGACTTTCGATTAAAAGCGGGCAGTCATAAACCGCAAATGGGGCGCCGGAGCGTTTGGCGCAAGCAAATTCATCATCGAGCACCTGCTTCATGGCGCTATGGACAATGGCCTCAAGTTTTTTGCGGGCTTCTGGATCTCGAAAGACGAGTTCACGCATGCGGGCCCTGTTCATGGCGCCGGAGATTTCAATCATCTCTGGGCCGAAGGCTTGGCGTATGGCGGGCACGGCAGCGCCCCCGGCGGCAGTTACGGCACGCGAGATGCGGTCCGCATCAATGATGGGGAGTCCTAGTTCACGAAAGATGTCTGCAGCGGTGCTCTTTCCGGAGCCAGCTCCGCCCGTTAAGCCCAAAATCCAGCACATTTGCATCTCTGAGTTTGATTGTCTGTTGGCCGAAAGGATAAAGAAAAAGGCGCCGTCCCTGATGGAACAGCGCCTTTCAAAATCCTGGTCGGGTGAGAGGATTCAAGATAGCTTCTCTCACACCGATTTCAAAATGCACCTGTCACGGTGGTGTACTTCTTGGTGTACTTAGGACAGTTGCTAGGACTGTTTCGGCAGGAAACATCCGCCCAAAAAAGTATAGAGCTACTTCACCCCTATTGCGGCGTCGTGAACTCCGGCTGTTTCCTGAAGTAGTCCTCGACCCTCCGCGAGAAGTCCGACACTTTCTCTGAGAAGTCCTTCGCACGCGGAGACTGCGGCTCGCTCAGCACCGCAGGCAGAGGCGCTGGCTCTTCGCTCACGTACCTCGGCGGCGCGGCGCACCCGTTCAGCATCAGCGCGAGCATCGGCAAGCTCACCGCGCAGGCCGGCAAGAGCGTCCAGCGCTTCAACCATCTTCGCATATTGCTTCCTCCCCATATCGGCACGGGCAACGGCCTCGGCTTCCCGAAGCTCCGCCGCGTCCTTTTCGTAAAGCGCGGCGGCATAGCGATAGCCGCCTCCGAAAGCCAGAAGCACCGCAAGCAGTGCGCCCGCGATCTTCAGATAGGTCACAGCCCGGCCTCCTTGAGGCCCACTTCCCACGCATCATCCGTGATCGCTTCAGCATCGACGCCGCACTCATGTCGGGCGATCGCCTTCGCGATGTCCAGATAGAGGAGCGGGTCGGCCTCGAAGTTCAGACCTTCATCGGGATCACGGCGGCAGGCCGTCGCGACATGAAGCACATATGAGGCCGTATCGTTTTCATTTTCCGGAGCCCATCGGGTGATGATTTTGCTCACGGTGTCGCATCCTCGCTTCTCTACGTAGGTGCGAAGGGTTTTCAGGAGCGCCCTCACACCAAAGTGCATTTCTGTAAATGTGCAGAAATTCTGATCATCCTGCACCGGAGCAAGTCCGAGCCAGTCTTCCCCGTGCCGGAGATTCCCCGGGTTGTTGTTCCGAATTCCTCGAGCGGTCATAGTCCCTCACTTCAGAGCATCACGCCAAATCTTCACGGCCTTCCCGGCGACGCACGCGACGACGGCAACACCGAAAGCGATGAGGACGACCAGGATGGCCGTCGCCTGCCATGTCAAATCATCTGCAGTCATGAGCTCTCCGATCTTCAAAGCATTTAAAATGTCTCCCATAGGCCCTCGAAACAATTGCCTATAAAAAAGCCGCCCGGTTCGCCTCCGAGCGGCTTTTGCGTATTCTGATTTTCATTTTTGTATGTACTGCATGACTATTGCCGTCACAACGGCGGCAATGATCGGGCTCAGTACTACCTTGAAGAACTCCCACATGCGACGCATCTTCTTTAGTCGCGCCTCCGCAAGTTCGATTTCTATGCGAGTTCGCTCTTCACTTCGAATACGCTCTTCCTCAAACTTGTTCATAAAACCTTCCAGGCGAGCTATGCGCTCTTCAGTGTTCATTGGTACAATCCTCTTGCTAATTCATGTTCGTAAAGAACAAAAAAGCCGCCCGGTTCGCTCCCGAGCGGCTTTTGCTATTTGGTCTTCTTGTCTTTCTCCTCATCATCAAGCCCGATCTGATCGAGCTTGGAGTCCACGGCATTCTCAAGGCGCTTCTCAAGCGACAAGAAAAGTTTCTTGAGGACTGGAGGCAGTGCATCTCCGAAACCCGCCCGCTCGATGTTTTCGACGATCGAGCCGAATTCGCCGCAGGCATAGGCGCAGAGCGTCACGCTTTGAAAAAGTGGCATGTCGTGGAGCACGAACCAGAAGCTCACGTCGATCCCGTGCGCAAGAGTGATGATGAAAAAGGCAAGTCCCTTCTTCGCCATCCCAAAGCTAAGGCGCTTTGAGCTGAAAGTCCCGGTCCGGCAGGCGGCCCATATCCCGGTGAGAAGGTCGGCCGCCATGAAGGCCAGATACCAATAGACCAAGGGGGCAACACTCTCAAGAGTCGCCCCCCAGATCACCCCCAATACCGCACCTATCTTTATCCACGCCGCCTCCGCCCCTACCGGTAGAAGCGAGTGCATGGCGTCACCCGATCATGGAGCGCCCGAACCAGCCTGCAGCGATGCCGAGGACAATGCCCACGGCAGTGACGCCGATCCAGAAAGCGCGCACCTTGCGGCGCGTCTCGGTGTCGAGCTGAGCCTTCTGGGCCTCAACCTTGGCGATGAGATCGTCCGTTACCTCCTCTACCTTGACGCCGAGCTTGTCGAGCCATTCCTTCACTTCGTTTTTCGTCATGTCATACACCTTTTCCTTTAGCGCCTCCTTCAGCGCCTTGACAATCAAACCCCACATACAAAAAAACCGCCTAAAGGCGGTGTGATAAAGTTATGTATACGTACCATGCTCATGGGTGAGCCAACAACCGTGAGCCATTTTTTGCACCCATATCAAACATGTTTCAAGATGTTACCCCCCCCCCCAACCAACATTCTTCGTTTAGTGGTTAACCTTGATCGCTCGGCCGAGCGCCTAGAATCGATTTCAAAACAACTTTCCGCGCAGGGCCTCTCCTTCCAACGCATCCACGCTATAGACGGTCGTAAATTGAGTTCTGAGGAACTCGCCCGGCTAGAGGCCCCCTACGATGCCCCCGAGAAATTCGTCTTCAGAAAAGCGCTGTGGCCAACTGAGATTGCATGCTTCCTATCGCACGCAGCCTGTTGGGAAAAGCTCGTAAAAAGCAACTGCGAATGGGGCTTGATCATGGAGGACGACATCGTCCTATCGCCCCGCTTCAAGCTGTTCGCTACCTCTTCCGATTGGATTCCTCAAGGGGTCCACGTCATCCAGCTCCACGGGTCCCGTCAAACGTTCACTGTCGGAGAAAACTATCCAGTTCATGACACGGAATTGTTTCGGATCATCCAGCCAACACCGCTTTGCACCTTTGCGTATCTGATTCATCGCGAAGCCGCTGCCTACGCATTAGCTACCTATATGCCGATACCGGCTCCCGTCGACGACTGGCTGTTCTGTCCTTACTCCGACTTCGCGAAACGTTTCCCTCCGCATAGATTGCTTTCGGCTTGCGTCTGGACGCTTGATGGCCCATCGAACATCGGAGACCGAGCCTGCCGCAGACGCCTACCGACGAGCGTAAAAGTGCGTTTGCTTCGTGCCATCAAGTCCGGTGGCTATCGCCTTACAACGATGTTCCAAAAGAAACGTTCTTTAACGCTGACGCACGATTGAGGATCGTCCTATCGCCTAGAGCGGGGGTGCCAACTTTCTCGATAGTTAACGCCGTTATGCCCGCTCGTAAGGTCTAGGCCAGAGCTCACACATTGTCCCTACGGACTTTGCAAACGCCTCTTTCAGTTGCTCAAGCGTGACTGTCGCGACCTCGTCGTTTGCCAACACCCAGTCGAAAGACGAGAGCCCTGAAATCTCAGCCGCGCGAATAGCGTTCCCCATTCTAGTTTGGGCACGCTCTCCACCATCAAAGACCATCCCATCGACCTCGACGAGGATTGCGCCAACCTGCTCAGCTCTCTCGCGCTTTGCTTCTGCGAGATGCCTTGCCTCCAACTCTTCATCTGGAATCTCAGGCTCATAGCCCGCGACGTAATAGCGTCCATCGTAGGCTTGCTCTACTTCTCCAACTTCCGTATAACCCATTGCTTCGAACCACTCGATGTCCTCACCAATGGCAATAAGCACCTCTTTGGTGTTCTCATTTTGAATCTTGTATCTTTGGGTCATAATATTCACATCATTTTATGGAAATAAATCTTGCCTGGATTGCTAACGGTATATGTTTCTCCGGCTCGTACAGGGAGCATCATTGTCGCATTCCCAGGGTATCTGTTTTGATAGAACTCAAGAATTAAGGCACCGCTGGCTTTGTGTATGACTTTCCCGCCCGTATAGTCACCGCTATTCATATTTTCGAGTCTCAGCCAACCATCTTCGCTCGGAGTGTAATCCCCTGCACCAATTTGAACGTACGATCCATAGTTAGGCATCATCCGTGCCGGAATAGGAATAGTTACATTCCCATCAGTTCCCGGCGAAATTCCGTTGACACTACGAACGAGATTGGGCTTACCGCTCACGCCCGTCCAAGGCACCGTATCCGCCGTTCCTGCGGTCTTCGCCTTGGCGTTGATGCCCAAGTACGTCGAGGCGGCGTCGGCCTTCGTGAGGTACGGCGTCAGGTCGGGGGCGGGGGCCTCGGCTGCCGAAATCGCTCCGATGTTCTTTCGCGCCTGCGCCTGCTGGGCTGTCGTGAGCGTCTGCGCATCATATACGACAGCATGCGCATTCTGCGACGCATATTGCTGAGCGAGATCGCGCGCGGCCTCCGCGGCCTTCTGCGCGTTAGCGGCTGAGGTAGCGCTAGACGCGGCGGCTTTTTGTGAATTCGCGGCATTCGTAGCAGAGGTCGACGCGGCAGAAGCAGACGAGGCGGCGGAAGTCTTTGATGCCGCGGCATTCGTCTCGCTAGCCTTTGCGGCCGACGCACTGGACGCCGCCGCAGACTTGGACGAAGACGCCGCGGTCTCGGACGTCTTGGCATTGGTCTCCGAGGTCTTGGCATTAGCTTCGCTAGCCTTAGCCGCGCTTGCGCTCGCAGCCGCTACGTTCTTAGACGAAAGGGCATTAGTCTCCGACGTCTTTGCCCCCGCCGCACTGGCCGCCGCCGCATCCTGCGAAGTCTTGGCCGCAGTCTGACTAGCCTTGGCCGCATCCTGCGAAGCCTTAGCCGCCGCCGCACTGGCCGCCGCCGCGTTCTTCGAAGAGAGCGCAGAGGCTTCCGAGGCGTCAGCCGCGTCAGAACTAGCCTTTGCCTGCTGAGCGTAGTACTTCGCCGAGTAGTCGATCTCAGTACCATCCGGCAGGTTGTTTTCCGTCACCTTGCCGTCAGTCTTCACCGCCCACGCCTGCGCAAGCTGAGCATTCCACTTGGACGAATAGCCGTCGTTGTCGACGGTGTAGATCGTGCCGTCTTCTGTTTCAACGCCCGTCGTCCATGTCGCCCAGCGCTTAGAAAGGTCACTGCTCGCCTTCGATTCGCCAGCAGACGCCGCAGAGTTCTGTGCTTGCGTCGTGGCCTCTGTGACCTTTTCGGTCATCACGGCCAAGTTCTGATTGATTTCCTCGCGGATGGCGTCCGTATCCGTCACAGCCTGCTGAGCAATTCTCTTCGCATCTGCCGCTGTCGCGTTCGCCGCGTTGGCCGTTCCGACAGCTTGAGTCGCCGCGGCGCTTGCCTGCTGAGCCGTCGTCGTCGCGGCATTGGCCGTTGTGACTGCCTGCTGAGCCGTTTTGAGCGCAGAATTGGCCGTTGTGACTGCCTGAGAGGCATTATTAGATGCCTCAGTCGCCGCAGTGACGGCATTAGCCGCGTTGCTCTCAGCCTTTTTGATGCGACCATCAAACGAATTGACGGTCGCGGTTAAGGTGTTGACCTTACCAATCGCAGAATTCGCAGTAGAGAGCGCCTCGGCCGCATTTTGCTGAGCCGTATTCGCCGTGTTGAGCGCTTCAGTAGCCTTATTCAACGCCTCGGTCGCGTCGCCCGTAGCCTCGAACATATAGTCGCCGAGGTCATTGATCGCGTCCTCTGTCTGCGTAAGGACAGACTGCCCACTTATTGCTCCGGTCGGCGTTTTGACGTAATGGAAATGAAATTCTTTTGATGCCATGCCTTACTACTCCGACAGTTTGACAAAATAAGCGAGACGATAGAAAGGCGGACGGTCTAGCGTGAGCGTCTGCGCTTCGGATGAGCTCGTGATTGTGTGCGTATGCCCCTGCCCGCCACCGGTCGAGTTTAGATTCATCGTGTGCGAGTGCGAGCCGCCAGACGACGTTTCCCCGGACCACGTTCTCGAAGCCGCAAAGGACGCGCGAGGAGAGCCGTTGTCTGAGTCGCGGTTGTCGCAGTTGGAATAGTTCCCGTTTTGATAAAAGGCCCCCTCGACATAGCGGATCTTGTGATCGTCCACGGGGATCGCGCCTGTAATCTCCATCGTGCCGCGAGTGTGCGTATGCGCGCTCGCAGTCGATGAACTGCCTGTGTGCGTGTGCGCGGGCATCTGCTCGACCGTAAGCACCGTCTCCCCGACCGTGCCGTTGACGGTCACGCCCGGGATTGAAAGGTTGAGGCTACCTCCCGTCTGTCCCGCCTGCGCGACCGTGCTCGGCAGGAGGAACTTATCCATCAGGTTCGGGACGTTCCCGCCCAAGCCGTCTGTGCCGCCGTCGCAAAGTACGTACCGCTCGTCGGCGACGCTCTCACCCCACGGGATCAAGCGGCGACCGTCAGAGCCGCCGAGCCGACAGTTATAGAAGGGCGTGATCTGACCCGCGATAACGGATGGCGCATCAAGGTTCTTCCATACAGTCTTATCCGATCCGGGAGCGACTACACCCTTGGCGGTGTTGGGGCCGTTCGCTACGAGGCACCGGCACTTTGTACCCGTGGCGGAGAAGATTTCATTGCCCGGCTCATAGTCAAGCGAGGCGGAGTACTTCATGACCCCGCCTTGCTGGTAGTAAACCAAAAAGGACGAAAGCAAATTCAGTACGGAGTTAAAGTCTTCGCGTTTCGGCGGGATGCCGCCCTCACCGATAGGGCGGGAGTTCCATGCCCCCCAGCCTTCTTCTTGACTGAGTCGCCCCGCACCGGCTTCTTGAGCCGTCACAGGGACCGCGGCCTTGTCGCCGTTTTGGGCAATTGGGCACGACAAAAGATGAGGTGGATATTTGCTCATTCTTTGAACACTCTCTTCCAAACGAGAACGGCAAGACCAGCAGTCAAAGCCGTAAAACCGGCAATGCCGCACAAAATCAGCACGCCAATTACCTGAAGTAAAATTGTTTCTATGGATCGCCCGCAGTGAAGGTGATCAATAAAAGCCCCGCTTGGCCTGCACGTCAGCGGGGTTTGCTATTTCAGCAAGCTAATTCCAAAGCACACAATGGCAAAGGCTACAGCCGCGACCAAAGCGACAAGCACCCAAGCGGCCGCCTTGCCATGAGCCGGCAGATTCTTTTCGCTCAGCAACATCCGCACCTCCCGATTGATCTCCAGTAAAATCTTCATGTCTGATCCTCTTCATCAGATACGAAAAACCCCGCAAGACCGTCACTCCCTGCGGGGTTTGCTATTTCCGAAACCACTCAAGAATCTGCGAGATAGCTCCGACTATTTGTTTGAGGCCGATACCGATTCCGGCAAGCCCGATGCCATAGGCGAAAAGCTGACCGTAGAGCGGAAGATCAGGCGTCGTCATAAGTCTCACCAAGTCAAATGAAGGTAAAATATCCATATGTCCTCAGGTGAGTTGAGGTACAAACAACCCCGCAGGCCGCTACACCTGTGGGGTTTACTTTTTCCAAAGCTCTTTGATAGCCCTAACCGCCTTTGCGGTTACCAAGATCGCCACCGCATAAGCGATAACGTATATCGAGAAAGGTAGTTCTTGAGTCATATAGGGGGCCCTCACTAGCTCTAAAATTGGTTCCATTGAACACCTGCGTAGAAGGTGGTCACAAAAAACCCCGCAAGGAGTCCAGCCCTGCGGGGTTTGCTTTTTTCTCGCTACGTGGCTTCGCGCTGAGTGAATCACGTTTCAATCGTTCGCCCGGGGTTAAATACCCCAAAGTCAAAGGGTTGCAGATCCTGCCCGGCGAAGCCGAAGATCTTCTCGTCCGGGTAAATGATAAGAAAGTTCGTCAGCACGCCAGCGGGCCGGTTCAGCAGTCCGTAGGTTTGAAGGATCTGCGCTTGGAGATCGCTGATGGTGCCGATAACGACGATGCTTTGAATCGACATGTTCTGATAGTCGACTACGAATACCCGAGTATCTGTCAGTTGCGACAGCATGTTGTTCATCGTCGAGACCGTTGCGTTGGCGAGGTTGCATCGCGCTCGATAGAGGAGCAGAAAGCGGTAGTAATCATCATCGAAGCGGCACCACTCGCCCTTGACTTTCAGAAGCCGGTCCACGCCGACGCGCTGACCCCACCAATCAAGATAGACGCCCTGCGCGGTCTGCATGTCCGCGACCATGCCGTGCAAATCCACCATATCTTGTGTTGCGTCGATCTCCTGCCGAACCTTCTCCGCGACGCCACGGATGCGCTTCGCGTGCGCGTACTGAGACTGAATGGCGTCCGTCGTCATGTCCGCGAAGTCGGCCTCGTCGCGCACGTCATCGACGTCGAGGATGTCTTGCCAAGTCTGAGTATCAGCCATGTCGGCCTCCGAAGACTAGCGAAATGGTCTCCTCGCTGAGCGTAGGACTTTCGTCCGCGGGCACATCGATGGACGTCGCCAGCCCCCTGTTATTGAGTCCGAGGAGTATTTGATTGATCGGGCTGTCCGTGACGCTCTGGATGCATCGATAGAAGCGGCTCGCGTAGACCGTAGTCGCCAGCTTCACGCGCGGATTCGAGAGCTCGCCGAGGAAGTCCGAGATGAGCGCTTTCTTGACCTTCGACTGAGTCTCAGCGTCCATACTATCGGCGAAGAAAGTCACCTGGATCTTGAGAGCAACCGCCGTCGGCCTCACGATGTTGTACGTGTATGAGGCGTTGAAGTGCTCCGTGTCCACGTAGTTCACCTGCGTCGTTCCGACCGTCCCGCATCCGGCGCTCTTGCGCTGGAAGATCGTCTCGGCGATGGCCTCGTCGTCGCCGCCCACGATGCATACCGCGATGCTGTGCGCCGTCAAGGTGATGCCGTACTGCTGTTGCGGCTGGTTCGTGTAGTTTTCGAGGACCACGCAGTCGAGGACGCCGTCGAGCTCAGAGAGGTTCGCCTGGACGTTCGCTACGGTCCCGTTGGCGTTGACTGCATAGCTCTCGATCATGCGATTCAGCAGCTCGCCGTCCGGCTCCTCGTCTCGCCCGGTGTTCCCCGCGGCAGCGTTCGTCACCGAATCCCACCCCGCGATCACCGTCACGATCTGCGTCACGGTCTTTGCGCCGATCTCAATGGCACCGTGCTCAACGCAGGAAAACTGAGTGTCGACGCTGCCGGAATCCGGGATCATCACCCCGCCAGCCACGGCGTGTCGGAGCTGATTGCCCTGCGTATCCTGCACAATCGCGCCGTAAGGAATGGCAGTGCCTTTCAAACCAGTACATGTACAGACGACGACCGTCGGCTCCGAAATCTTGCGTGTGAGCCCATAGAGCGCGGCTAGGGCATCGAGGAAAACACCCGTTGCGGTCTTCGGATTGAGCTGGTTCGCAAGGAAAGCCACCTCACGATTTTTAGCCGCAACTTCAGTCGTCACCAAGTCCACGACCTGGCCCATGGGCGATGCCGAATCCACGTTTAGGAGCGGGTCGGAGTCACTGACTTTAAAGGCCTCCTGAAAGCCCGAGGCAACGTCGTCTCGCACCTCCTTAACGGTCGGGACGACCACCCCAGTATCCGCGTTAAATTCTAGCTGTGCCATAACTGCCGCCCTCTGTTGTTACCTGTACCTCAGCGCTCAAAACACGTGTTGTTGTATCAAGCGCCTTTAGCTGAACCGACTCAACCGTAAGCACGCCTGGCACACTCAATGCCGCCGAACGCAAATCTTCCGTTGTAATGGCTTCCTGTATCGGCTGAGCGATTTGGTCCGAAAACCAATTGATCCCTTGATCCCACCGAAAGACGGCATCGTGGTAGAAAAGCCGCCCCTCGTTGCAGACGTTTTGCAAGATCGCCGGGGCTTCACGAAGCATCGCCACATTCCCGTTTCCGTCAAGCTGTAAGTCCCACTCTGACGAAAGCTCTGCTGTGTAGGCCGTATGCGTCATATGCGAACCTCTAAGGAAAATTAAGGAGTTGCCATCTGTGGTCACTGGAAGAGCCCGCGAAAAGCCGCGACAGCCGCGACGATCACGCATAGCCACGCGGCGGCACAAACCGCCCACGCAAATACTTTCCCGTAAGGCGGTAAATCTTTGTTTGACATGAACATTAGGACGTGCCTTTCTAAAAATCGTAAAATATTCATGCGTTCATTCACTCTTGCTAAAAATGAATGCAAAAACCCCGCAAGGATGCCACTCCCTGCGGGGTGCTTTTTTTGATCTGTTTAGGTTCAATGCGGCGCGCTCGTGGTGCCATCTGGGCAGGTATGAACATGACCCTTTAGGCTGATTCCATCTGCCACAACATCACCTGAGACCGTAGCCCCGCCGCCGCCCGATACCGCAAGACCACCCAAGCCTGTGATTTTTCCATCAACCTTCAGCGTGCCCGTGATGTGGGTCTCGGGGGTGTCGATCTTGCAATTGGAGCTCGCATTGATCGTCGCCGTAGCCGTGTTGACGGTGCACGATGATTTCGCGTTGATCGTCTCCACGTTCGTATTGATCGTCACGGTTTTCGGTGCCGTAATTGTTATGTCCCCAGTCTCTTCGACCCTGACGAAAGTTGTCGGAGTCTGCCCCCAGAAACCGCCCAAGTAGAACCCGTCGCTCATGTCGTAGCATCGGAAGCTACCCGGTTGAACAGCTTCGTTTCCGCCCGTAAGCGTCGACACGTCTTGCTGTGCGAAGACAGCCAAACCAACGTCCCCAGGCTTCGGGTCACAAATCAGTGCGGCCGTGCCGTGCTGAAGCCGAAACCACCTGAGCTTAGGAATGGAAACAGGCTCGAGCGCCTCGCCGGACGCACTTCGCATCTTGACTAGCGGCGTCGCGCTCAGGTATCCAGCGCCCGCACCATCACCGGGACGCGTGATCGTGTCCACTCGCACGGGAATCGCGGTATTGACCATGCCCTTGATGACCGAGCGAATCAGAAAATCCAGGACGTTGATTTGTGAGCCCGATGTAAACGCGTTCTGCGGCTGTGCGTACTCTGACATTTCATTCTCCTAACCACATGCCATCAAAGGACGTTTCCCAAGAACTCGCCCCAGGGTTGTGCGCGCTCAAAGAATGTTGAAGCTGAGTGATCTTCCATACGCCTGAAGCATGAGGGACGATCGTCTGCACACTCACCGCCGCCGCCACTCGTAGCTCTGGACGGAAAAACGTCCTGCACTGGATGCCCGTATTCGTAAACGTCGGATACCCAATCATCCCTGTGTCAGCAGAGACAACGGGCACGCCGCCTTCTGCACGCCTTACGCCGTCCTTCGGCACAACGATCGTCTTGTCGTCATCAAAGATGATGTCCGCGCCTGCGGCATTCGCAACCGTTTTCATCTTTGTGATCGGGTCTCCGTAGACCGTCATGTCAGAAACCGTTGCCTGCACACCGTCGTTTTGATACTCGAACCCCGCCTGCGCACTCTGAGACTTGATAAAGTCCCCGACGTCCTGAGACCCCTGCACGCTCACAGTCGACGCGGGCTCGAGGAGCGGGTATGCGCCAACCTGCGCTTCTATCTTGAGCACGGGGCTCGAACCGTTGAGATCGGCGTATGCAACCGTGACGCACCCGCGAAAAATCACAGGCAACTCCTGCCCCTGCTCACCGGCCGCGATCTCTATCGCATTCCACCTACGACCGAGAGGCTTGAAGGCGAGTGTCGTCAATTGCCCCATTGTGTCGAGCGACAGCCCGTAAATCTCAACCTGCGCCGTCGCGAAATCCACGCCCCCCGTCTTTGAGATTGCTACATTCGTGGCAAAGCCTTGGAAGGTGTGCTGGTTGTTCACACCGCTCTTGTCAAGAGTGATGGTTACTCGGATGTCCTTTAAGCTGTAAGTGCTCGCCATTCTTCTTCCGTCGCGTAGTTGAGCGTAAAGCGGTCGCCCAGTGCATCGTATTTAGGCGATGCGGATTTTCCACCGCTGTCAAGAAAGAAAAGCCTGCCTGCGAAATCAGGCGTATTCCACACGGGGATAGGCGACATCGTGCGGCACACGTGGCTGTCGCAAATCTTGACCTCATCAGCCGTTAGCGTGAGATACAAAAAGCCGCCCATCTGCCGCAGATTTATGACGCAGTTTTGCCCATCAAGGACGATGGAAAACTCCTGATTAGGAAGCGTCTGCAGTGGTATGCGTATCATCATCTTCCTCGCGAAAAGAGATCGGCAACGAGGCCCCCTTGCGCCTGCCCCGTCTGCACCTTGTTCGCTGCATTGGCGCTCTTGGGTGCCCACGCAACAGACGCCCCGCCGACCTTTGCCGATTGCACCTCTCGGAAATCAACATGGATTTCAAGCGCGTTAGCTCCGTTCGTTGCCGAGCGTGTATAGCCGTACGACACGACAGCCATGCGGCTATACACCTTAGAGGGCGTTAGGATGCGAAAGAGCTGCACACCGCACCGGTAGGACTCGAGCCTGGAAACGGCTTCCTGCTGTGCCTGATAGTCGCCAGAGAAAAGGAGACTGACAGAACACTCGGACGGCTGAGGCACTTTGTCATAAGCGTATAACGCCCCGTTTTCCTGCGGCTCCGTCGGAACATTGGCTGTCGAGTTGTCCTCGAATCCATCAAGTGCCGTGTAGCCGCAGAACGGCCGCGCATTCTCGTCAACGATTGCCCAAACTTCGGCCATCATTTCCTCACTTTGAAATTACGCCTGACTGCGCTGCCACAAGCATGCGATTACGACGGCTCAACGCATTGTCCATCGCTCCGCCAACGGCCTGCCCGACGGCCTCAGGGTTGCCATTCGTCTGAATGTTGTTTGTCACCTGAATCTGCATGTCGTTCGTCACGCCCGGGCCTGCGCTTGCAGACTTAGCCGCCGCAAAGCTCCCGACAGTTGCCTGCATAGGCGTCTCACTGAAGAAGCCCGAAAGCGCATCGCCTAATCGAGCGAGCGTGTCGGACGAGCTTTCCTGAGAGGGCATGCCGGCGTAGGCAACCGGAGCATCGTACTTGACACGAACGATCTTCGGATCGTTTACTCGAACTGGAGCTTCCGCCCCCTTCTCGTCGCTATCGTTCCCCGAGAAAAAGTCCGCAATGCCGCCGAAAGTATCCTTGATGACGCCCTTGGCAGAGTCCACGACGCCTGATGCCGCGCCCTTGATCTTCCCGCCAATATCGAGAGCATCAGAAATCCACGCGCTAAGTTGGTCGACCAACGCCTTGAACGAGCTCATCGCCCAATCAATGGCAGACTGTATCCCGCGTTCAATTGCGTCTCCTATAGCGTCACCCAGTGCGCCAACAGCCTCAATCGTTTGCTCGATCGAACCGGCTACGCGATCCGGCAGGGAGGCGAAGAACTCACCGACACCGCCGAAGAAATCCGCCACGCCTTCTTTGAAGGAGCTGCCGATTGACTTGATCGCGTCCCACAATTCGCCGAGAGCCTTGACGGCTTCAGCCGGGAGATTGATGAGGGCGTCAAGCCATTCCTGACAGGTCTCGCGGATCGCCTGAATCCTTTCATCAGATACGCCGATAAAGCTCAGGAAGCGGCCGAGAATCGAGTTCCCGCCCCGAATGAAAGCGAAGAGATCATCGAAAGCCAGCGCGAGAGCAACCACAGCGGCCGTTACGACAGCCACGGGGTTCGCGAGCATCGTCGCGTTGAGCGCTGCCACGATACCCTGACCGCTCTTGAGCACCTTGAAAAACGTCGAAGAGGCCGTGATTGCCTGAATGATCGACCGCCCATAAGTAGCGGCCAAAACAGTCCCGACCCCCGCCAAAACGAGCTTGACTGCGCGGCTGTGCTCTCGGATGAAGGCAACGCCGTCGCCGATAACCTTTAGCACCTTGTTCACGACCGGGAGCACGGTAACAGCGAGCACGTTGGCGAGAGCCTGCGCCTGATCCGTGAACTGCCGCCAACGGATGTTCATCTCGCGCGCGGCTTTTGCCTGTTCCGGGGTGAAGGCGACGCCCTTGTATGCCTCGGCCGCATCGGTCGCGCTGTCCTTGAACTTAGTAAAGACTGCGGCCGCATCCTGACTCAGCCCCATCGCATTCAAAAAGTGCGATGCCTGCTGATCGGTCATGCCCTTGACGGCCTCGCCCATGCGGAAAAACTCATCCGCTGAGCGGCGTTTGTCTACCGTCCACGACTCAAGTGCGCTTTTGAACGCCTCCTCGCTACCGCCGGCATCACGATTAGCCTTCGCCCACGCGTCGATCTTGTCCGTGGCAACGCCCGTTCTCTCGCTCAGAACGTCGAGGCTCTCGCCCGTCTGCGAAAGATTCTGAAAGAGTTGCTGACCCGAAAAGACCGCGACGAATGGCGCAACTACCCGCTTGAAAAGCTTGCCGAGCTTTCCCATGCGACCTGCCAGATCATCCATGGCGCGCCCGGTGATGAGCGAGGCCTTCTGCCCTGCAGTTCCGATCGCCATGATGCGCTCAGCCACCTCATCAGAGACTCCGCCGAGCATAAGCGTCGACTTGGACGCGCTGGCTGCCATCTGATCGATTTCGGCGCCGCTCACTTCCATCCGCTTGCCGAGATCCGAGACGGCCTTGGACGCGTTCTCGAGTCCTTTGTTCAGCTCCTCGCTGTCGAGGCCGAGAGCGATTACGAGTCTGTCTACTACACTAGCCATTTTCTTTCTCTAGCCTTTGTTGTGCGAGCCACGAATGGTAGTTGCGGAGCTCTAAAACCTCGAGGAGCTCATAGGCCTCCTCGAGCGTCAATTTTTCTTTGAGTTCGACCATACTGGCCAAACCTGCGGCGACAATCGCGCCGCAGATTTTGGGAACATTCGCAAAGGACGCCACCCCCTTTACTTTGAGGCAGGCGTTTCGGTACTTTGCGGCATAAGGGACTTCAAGGCGTCGCCATCGAAGAAAAAACCGAAGTTCCGGCGAAGTGATTCAATCCTGAGCTTCGTCAGCGTCAACGGGCTCTCGATGACGGCGCACGCGGACTCACCTTCGAGGCGGCGCAGCGCATTGCCCTGCACAAGCGTGCAGCACGAAAGGAGATCGTCAAGCAGAGGGCGTGCCTCGTCGTAGGGAATCGTGAGGATGGTCTTCAGCAAATCCGCGGGCTTGTCGCTGAAAACCTGCTGAATGTCGTCAACGTTACGCCCCATGGCAAAAGCCGCGCGATACATCCACTGCTCGGCCTTGTAAGCCGACATTGGCGTAATCGTGAAGCTCTTGAGCGTCGTACCGTCCTGCACTTCAAGCTTAGAGATGTCCATTGCTCCTCCTTACAGCACGCGCTCAAAGTCAAAGCCCCACTGCGTCGGCTGCATCGTGCGAGACGCCGCCGACATCGGAGGAGCGCTCTTGAGAACACCCTTCACGAACGTGCGCGTGACCCCCAGCGAAGGGATGTAGCACGTTAGAGTGCACTCATACGGCTTATCGTTCGCCTCCATGCAATCGCGCACATACTCAAGCGCAGAGGCAGACGGAGAGGAGGCTTCGAGCGTGAGCGTCACAGACGAAATGTTCTTGATCACGCCTGCCACCATGTATCCATCGACAGAGCGACGCGTTTCCGCCATCTCGATCGAGTCGCTGGAGAAAATGCCGTCGGCGCTGAACTGCTGAAGCTGAATGCCGGACGGGTAAAGCTCATCTACAGTAAGAACGAGCTGAGCGTTCGCGGACGTGACGTCAAAATTAGAGCTGGCCATTTTATGCCCCTAAAGAAGAAGCCCCAACGGTCAAACCGTCAGGGCTGATGATGTTCACTAGATAACTGCAATCACTTCTGCGGAAAGAGCCTGAACGCTTCCCGCATACGCGTAGAAGATTGTCACGGAAGGCGCTTCGCGGTTCGCACGACTGGCAGCATCGGGCAGGGTAATGCCGATCCAATAGCCCTTGGAGGTGATTGCCTGAATCACGTCCTCGCCATCGTCGCCCGTCTCCTGCATGATCTGCGCCTTCTGAGATTCATTGAGCGCGAGACCGGCGTCAATCACGCCGTTATTGATGCAGCGGTTGATCGGATCCTGACACCACGCGCGAATCAGTGCCTCGCCAGCGGCGTTGTACGGCACTCGATTCACATTCTTGAAGCCAGACATGCAACTCGTCTGAATCGCGGAGCGCAGATAGATCGAACCGTAGAGCACGTCAACGAAGCCGTAGAAGTCGCTAGAGAGCGTTCCGCGGTTGAAGAACTGGAACTGATCGTTACGCGTAGCGTACTGGCCGATGAAGTTGATGCGGTTGCTCTCAAGCGCGTTCGCAACGGATTCCTCGAGAACGTTCGGGGAAAGGCCGGAGGCGTACTTGGCAAACCACGTCTTCATGCCCTGCGTGCGATTCCAAGCGATAGAAGCGCCGCAGGCCATGGCCATAGCGGAAAGTCCCCACGTCGGGAAGTAAATCGGGACTACGACGTCGTACTTATCAACAACCTTTGCAAGCGCGCCGTTCGAAGCCGTCAGCGAGCTTTCGAGGTTCTTGTCGCTAGACCACGGGAAATAAACGAAGTCGTCGTAGATGTCCGCCCACGCGGCAAGAGCTTCGATTTCTTCAAGCTCGGCCTCCCAGAGCGTCGTAAAGCCCACCCAGTTTCGCGTGACGGCGCAGACGGCTTCCATGTTGGCCGCCTCGGTCATGGCATCAACGCCCTGAGAGACGACAGCGCCTGCGACCTGCGTCAGGCCGAGCATTTCGCTGAGGTCGGTACCGCTGTCGGACTTAGAGGCGTAGCCAATCGTTGCAGCCTTGCCCTTCGTGTCCGTCGTAAACGTGAAGGCGTTGAGATTGCTGTCGTACGTGCCCTTGACGCCTGAGATCGCCGTAGCAATCTTCGTCGCGGCATCAGAGAGCGAAGTAGCAGAGGAGAGATCGATCGAAGCGGCCTTCTTTTCCTGACCGCCGACGCTAATCTTGAAAGAGCCGTCAGTGATTTTCTTCAGGGCTTCGAGCGTAACGGAAAGCTCGCCGCCACGAATCCAGGCGCCATCAGCCTCGGTAACACGACGTGCGATCACAAGAGACTTCGGCGCGCTCTGCTGGTTCTGCACGCCGCCGAAGTACTGCTGAGCAAAAGCCGTCTCTTCGGCCTCGGCTCCGAACATGGCAGACACATCCGACGTCGACGAAAAGGCTACCGCAGGCGTACCGGCGGGTAGAACCGTGTTCTTCGTGAGCAGGAGCCCATTGGTTTCAAGATCGCTACCGCCGCCGCTGATTACGCGCGGAGAGACCGCAACGATGCGGGATGCAGGCAAAGACATATGGATATCCTCCAATAAAAAAGCGCCTCTGCGGGGCGCTCCTTGGGTAAGTTAATTAAGACAATGCACATCAGCGCGGCGGGAATCGCACATCGACGTTATGCACGCCGACATGCACGGCATCAGTGCTTTCAACATCAAGCCTGACGACGTGCGTGTAGGTGATGTGGAGCGTCGTCGTCCATCGCTGAACGAACTGATTTTCATCTACCACCACGGTTGTATTGCGAACGTCATCAGCGTAGAGACTGGATAGGCCGTACTTCTGAAAGAAGTCGCAGCCTGACACCGTTCTGGCCACCGTCGCGACCGATTCTGCGCGCATACGGGCAGTTTCAGGATGATCGCTATAGACGTCGACTTGAACGCTCATCTCGACCAATCTAGAGACCACGGCGTCCATTTTCTGAGTCGCCGTGTCCCACTCATAGGCCTCGACGGGCGTCCCGATCTCACGGTGCGCGATGATCGTATTAACGACGTAATCGCGCGAGTCCGGCAGAGAAAGGTTGTTTTGATTTCCCGCGATGACGTGCGTAGCCTCAAGGTCGGACATCATCAGCAACTCGAAGTCTTTGACGGCCTTGTAGACCGTCTCATCGGAGACGATCGTAGAGCGCGTAGGAGGGCTTTGCATCACAACCATACAATCCCCTGCGGCGGGCTTAGCTGAAGCGTAGCGCGCACACTCAACCAGTTGACGCCTGAAAAGTTTTCTAGAACCGCATCTACAGCCCATACAGTCCCGTCCTTGCGCAGGATGTAATCCCCTGCGCGGGAGAGCGGACGAAAGATGCCTGCGGTCTGTTTTGCAAAGTCCTTCGGGGCGAATAGGTAGAACTTACGCACGATCGAATTAGCCCCCGCCATGTCGGCATGAAACAGCGCCGCATCGCCCTCGCTCTGCACCTGCGCCATAACGCCCATAGTGCGCTCGTACTGCGGCGCGGCAAAGCCATTTTCATCAGGCACTGAGCCCGTTGAGTGAAGTAGCTGAACTTCCTCATCCGGGTGGATCGCATTGATCGATCCGCGTACCACTGCATGTAAATTCAGCCCCATACAACTCCCTGATTCTCAACCGTGAAGCTCATGTTCACTTGACCTCAAAGGCGATTGAGTGAAGCAACGCCCCCGACAAAACCATCGGCTGCGTCGTGGCAGAGTTGGCTTTCGACGAGTGGTTTTTTCCCCCAGTCTTACGCCCTGCAGACTGCGCGGCGTAAAGCCCCATCGTGAGCGGCGCGCGCTCTTGGAACTTTTCCTTTGTCGTCCCGCCACTTGCAATGGTTGCCTGCACGTCTTGTGCGGCGACAGTGCCTAGTACAGTCAGAGCAGACGCGGGGTCTTGCAACCCCCGTAGCGCCTTCTTCAGCACGCCCTTCCATTTTTCTTGCTCGGCAACGAGCGTCCCTCGCAGGAACGGTCGGGGCGGGTTTACTAATACCGTCCCCGGCTTGATGGCCGCCTTGCTGAAGTCCGGGTGCCCCCGATCACTTAGGGGCACCGAGCGTCCAATGGCACCACTCAGGAAAAGCGATTGCTTGGGCGTGACGCGCTGAGCCCAGCCGAACTCAACGTACTGCGCGTATTCGGCAATGCTTGCGTCAGTCACCCCTACTTCGACCACTTTCGCGGCGCGATTCCCGTACTGCTTGGCAAGGCCCTCAAGCCTTTGCGTCACCTTGCCTGCGTCAATCTTGATGCCCATCATTACCCCCACGGGTGATAGTTGTCAGAGACGTACAGGCGTCCTCCGAGACGGTATTTGCCCGTCATCATCCAATACGTAGACCCACAGGGCGTCTGATTCCACCACTGCGCGGACTGCGAGTTGCTCTTGATGAGATCGAAGGATGACGACACCGAGCCTTCTGATGCACTGGCCACGCGACCGGGCTGATCGCCGCGCGTAGAGAGCGTGGCCATATGACACAGCGCGTAATAGAGAAGCACTTTACGCTCGAGCACTGGGGGCGTCGCATCAGGATCGAACGGGGCAAAGCTATCTGCGTCAGTCGTGCCGACGATCGCCCCCACCTGATCCCACAGCACACCCAAGAGCACATCATTGATGACGGTCTCTGTCAGCCCTGGGAACCATGAGCGGAATTCTTCAATATCAAGCGCTACGTTCATTTTTAGGCCTCGATGTCTTTTACCTTCTCAACGCCGACCGAAGCCGGATCGACAGGCTCGACGCCCGTGCGCATCTCGGCAATCTCATCGCGGCGTGCCTTGAATTCCTTCTCGCTCCTCATCTCCCAGAGGAGCGGGGGCATGGCGGTGAAGGCGCGCTCGCCACCATGTTTGCGCTTGATGTCCTCCCAGTCTCGGCGTGCTACGCCCACCAGGACGGCATTCCCTGCGCCGAGGAGAACGCCCTTGGCCTGCCCCCTTAGCGCGTGATTAACCCCCGGGAAAACAACGGTTTTCGTGCCACCATTGCCATTGTCAACGTCATCAAACTTGAGCCCGAGGGGCATGCCGCAGGCAATGTAAATGATCTCATCGCCTGCGATGTCAGAAACCTTCTTTGCTTCCTGCTCAGCGGTGTCGGCAATGATGCCCGTGGTGCCGAGAGCAGAAGCCTTACGAGTACGAGTAGTGCGAGCCATAAAAAAAACTATTCGTGACAAGAGTTTGGGCAGGGCAGGCGTGAACCCGCCCCGCCGTGGAGATAAAGGCCGTTCGTGACGGCCTGCGAGTTTTAGATGCCGACCATCGTCGCAACGAGGCTCGGGCGGCGAATCACGCAACCCCACGTGCCGGCCGTGGCCTTCTGCGTGAAGCTGGATTCATGCGCGATCAGGCGACCGAGGCCGAAGGCGCGGGAGAAGGCGGAGAAGCCCGTCTCGTCGCCATACACTTCCTTGACCGTCATGTAAAGCATTTCACCGGATGTCGTAGAGAGCTCGGGAAGCTGAACGATTTCGATGTTCGGATAGTTTTCCTGCAGCATGACCTTGGCCGTCTTGCCAAACTGATTCGGCTGAGTCAGGTAGCCAATCATCTTGTTGGAGATGCCCAGAACAATCGGGGCGTTCACGTCAAGATGACCGCCATTGTTGGCAGTCAGCTCCTGCCACAGCTTGTTCACGTCATTGAACACGAGCGTGGCCGCGTTGTTCGGGTCGGCCGCGATCTTTTCAGCCCACGTAGATTTGCTATTGACCGACACCGGAGAAATCGATTCCGGGATGTTCGGATCATTGAGCATGCCGTAGATTTCCATGCCCGCAACGCCGTAGAGCTGGAACTTGTTTTCAGCTCGGGCAATGATTTGAGCGGCCGCGTTCTGCTTGCGAGCGGGGAGATTGACGTTGGCCTCGGCGAGCTTCGCCGTTTCGAGATCGCCGTACTTAATCGTCGTCTGATAACGGAAGTTCTGACGAACCGGGAAGTTGTAGTTGACGTCAGTGCTCGTGCCGTTCGCGAAGTCGTTGTACGGCGAGACCTGACCTGCCACCTCTTCCACGCTGAAGGTCGCGTAGTCCTGCGTAAAGGAACCAACGAGCGTCTTGTCAAAGAACTTCGTGGCATTCGTGACACCGAAGAGCACATCAATGATGCGCGGGTCGACGTACGTGTAGAGGGCCGCGGGCGCGCCGACATTCGGCTGCGTGGAAAGCGCGGCATCCTGTGCGAGCTGGTCGCGGTTGATGTTCTTGAGAACGATGCGACCGTCCTTTTCATCGAACGGCATAAAGCCGACGGCGTACGGAGCCTCGATGCCGCGCGCCTTGGCATTCAGAAAGTTTTGATCCATATGAATTTTCATGGCCTTTGCTCATCACAAAGGCCACTCCTCCAAATAGTTTGTTTAGGGAAGCGTTGCAAGCGCGGTGCCGATAGAGCACGTTCCACCACTCGCCGCCGTGATCGCGTAAAGCTTTTTCGTCGTTGCGTCCAGCACGATGTCGCCGACGGCGTAGGGAAGTTGCGCGTTGGTAGGCGTGAGCGCCGTTGCGGCAATGCCCGTCTGGCTATCAGCGAGAGCGGTTGCTGAGACACGGAAGCAAGAGCCATTCTTGCCCGCCGCCCCAGCCGCGCCTCGTTCGCCTTTAGCCCCAGTCGCACCCGCGACACCCTGAGCACCCGTTGCGCCTTTGAGCCCCGTGAAGGCAAAGGTAAACGTCGGCGCGGTCGTCGTGCCGCCCTTGCTTACCGTGACCTTGGGCGTGCCGACGGTGGCGTCAACAGTGGCCGTAGCGGTAATCGTAGGCGTAGCGCCCGTTTCACCCTTAGCGCCCTGTGCACCAGTGTCGCCCTTATCGCCCTTGGCACCCTGAGCACCGGCGGCACCCTGCGCGCCCGTCTGGCCGCGAGGGATGCCGAGCTTCAGAACGCCACCCTCGATGACAGCAGTTGCAGGAGCCCCGGCGGCGAGCGTCGTTGCCTGCGCAGACTGAATGTCAACGCTGGCAACGGCCTGCAGTCCTGTCTCGACCTTGTTTAGCTTCTCGGCAGTGATGATGTCGCCGCGTTTCCACGACGTAGGAGAGTAAGCCATAAGCCCAAACCTCCTTAGCCTGCGGAGGCCTCGTCAACCTTAGCAAAGTCAGCGAGAGCGGCGGCCATTGCGCCAGTCGCAACCGTCACGCCAAAGTTCTGATAAATCACGACATCATCCTTGGCGACACTCTTGACGCCGCGGGGGAAAACCACTCGCCACCCCGTGTCGTTCGTAGTGCCGGCGGCACCATACGTGATGGCACCCGTAGCCGGATCGCAAAGGACGGACTGGCCTTCGGTAACCGTGCCCGTGGCGACAGCATAGAACTGGCCGCGAATGGCGATCGGCGGGCAGACGCCCTGCGGATAGACCTGCGATGCGTCAGCAGTGAGCGCCGGAATCGTAGCGATGACGTCACGTTCGACAAAACCGACGGGCTTGGCACCGGGCGTGCCCTTGAGGGAGACCACGTTCGTTTCACCCGTAACGTTGCCCTTGAGCGCCGTAGCAAAGCAGAAAGTACCTGCCTGAACGGTGCCGTCGGAGACGTAGTTGAAAGCCGTGTAAACGGCCTGCTTCGGATTCACTTCCTGACCGGCAATGCCGACGGCAGGATCAGTCTTAACAACTGCCTGAAAACCCATGATTAATACCCCTTCTTGATTTGAGAAAGCTTAGTGGAGAGAATGGAGTCGGCCTTGCCCGTCTTGAGCTGGGCGTCCTGAGCGAGCGAGCGCTTGGCAGAGACCTTCTTGCCGGCCATGAAGGCGAGATAAGCGGTGCGGGCGGCTTCGGGACGAACGCCCTTGATTCTCACACCCTCCTGCTCCAGCGCGGCCAAATAGACGCTTTCGGCAGAGTCGTAGGCGTTGAAGCGGACGCGACCGAGCGTCTGAGCGCACTCATCCATTGCCGTAAAGCGTCGAGCGATGCGGCGTTCGACACGCTTAAGCGCGGCGTCCTGCCCCAGTGCGCGTTCTTCGCCCTCGGATTCATGCTCACGATCGAGCTTTTCAGGCTCGGTCTTTTCCTTTCGTTCGCCATACCGCACACCCTCGGCAAACGCCTTCTGGAACTCTTCAGGCTCCTCGTCGTAGCCGCAGGCCTTCAGACCGTCCTGAATGAGCTGAGCGCATTCGTCGTTATCTTCGGCGGGCTTTTCGCCCCCTTCGCCGTCGTCTTCCCCGAGCTCGATCTCATCGTCTTCGGCTTCGGTATAGGCGAGCCCCTTGAGCGCGTCGGCAAAGCCTTCGGCATCCTCGGGTTTCATGCCCTTGGAAACCATTTCGGCGATGATTCGCTTGATGGCTGCGTCCTTGTCCTCGTCAGCGGCTTGCGCCTCTTCAGCGGGCTTGTCGACCACATTTCCCTCCTCGTCCTGCTCATGCAGGTCTTTGATTCCATTGGCGGCAGCGGCGATTGCGTCAGCAAGTGCCACCTCCTTCTTCTCGACGGCAGGATCGCCGTCAGCTGCGGCTACGGGAGCCGCGTTCTTTTCCGTCACGTCCATAGGTTGAGCCTCTCTTAAGTGACTGTCTTGCACCAACACATCGCGCCCCGCGCGGCCCTGCTCCACCAGCGCAACATGGTTGGCGGTAATGTCACGCATAACGAAGTCATAGTCTTCGCCGTCCGGCGTCTTGCCAGGAATGAAGTCAGGGGTATATCTGTACGAAAGAGACAACTCACGCATCGACCCATCGACGATGCGCTTGATTGCATCCTCAACAGTGAAGTGCAGCGAGTTGTCTAGGTATGGCGCTCTAAATGCGCCGTCTGTACCAGTGGAGCCGACGCGCGTTTTGATCTGCGGCGCGTCTGCGTAGTCTGGATGATGGTTGAGCTGAATCGGGATGCCGTTCGTGCTCTCGATCGTCTCGGGCTTGCTCAGCTCCTCTGGCGGGCAGTATCCGCGATAGATCTTCTGCGGATCGAGCCTCAAGCGCTCCCAGTCAGGCACCTCATGCCCGTAGTACGGTCGCACCTGCGCTTTGGTCAAGTGCGAGACGGCGACATGGAGGTTCCCGTTCTTGTCATACCTCCTCACGCTCTCGGCATCTAGGGCAAGTAAATAGAGGTCGTTGTTCATTTCAATATGTCCGATATATCTAGACGGAAAATGCATCGGCAAAACGGCAACAACCCGGGCGTTACGTTCTGGCCTACAGCCGGGTCGTAAAGCCCCTCGGAAAGATCGAAGCGTTTGCCGTCCATTGCGATATGCGTCTCGCGTGATGAATACCGCCCCGGGACGTGAACCCATACCGCGTGCTTGATGCCCAATGCCTCGGCGTTGCCGCGTTGGATGCCCTGACTGACTTTGATCGACTGATCAAGCGCAACTCGTTTGGCACGGGCCTCCGTGAAGCCCCTAGAGGCTTTCAGCACGATTTCGATCTCTCCCAGACTCTGACCCTCGTAGAGGCCGCGGGTAATCGTCTCTCGCACTCTGGCGAGGTCATCCGCCTGCATTTTGGTGATGAGCCCCGTCATGCCGTCCACAAGCCCCGGCAACGCTTTTACTGTGCTCGGCGCCATGTATCGATTCTTGACGATAGGGATCGTCCACTTTTCTTTGAGCAGAGTAGGAGTGATGCCCGCGCGTATCAGCGCACGCCGCTGGCTCGCTGTCACGTTTTGCGCCATTGCGCGGACAAACCATCCCGAGACGAGCTTTGCGCTTTCTCCCGCGTGAATCATCCACCGCGCCATCTTCTCGGCGAGACTCAGGTCAAGCTTTCGAGCGGCATCGGCGGGATTAGACGCTTTGAAAGCGCGCATCGCCTCATCTATGATCTTTTTCTCTTTGCGTCCCCACAGTGCGGCGTCCTGTGCAACCGTCTCGACAGGCTGCGTGAAGCAGCCCGAATCGATCAGGTTGCGCAGGAGCTCGGCCGTTGCCTCGCGCGTCTGTTTCTCAATGAGAGCAATCAGCCGCTTTTGCAAGGCCGCCTTGAGCCCGGCATTCGGCTCGATCGCGGGGATCGTCTTGATGCGTTTATCCATTCAAGCCACCTAGGGACTGAAGCAGTTGCCGCGATTCGTCGGGCGGGTTCGATGCTGGAGCAGGCTCTGCCACTGCGGTCGTAGCCTGCTGAAGCGCGCCAAGCAAGCCCTCGATATCCTCAGGCTCCCCTTCGGGCACCTCGTCACTCAAAAAGCCCAAGTGCATCGCCGGCTCTTTCTTGACCGCTTCGCGCATTTCCTCTGCGCTGATTGCCTGAACTTGTGCAAGCGTTGCAAGAGCGCCTGCGCGCGTCTGAGCGGTCATGGCCGCGCTGGCTTCATCTTCCTTGCTCAATTCGTTGAAGTCGAAGGAGATATTCGAATTGATGCTCCCCATTTCGACTAGTTCAATTGCCTCTAAGCAAGTGTTAATTGCTTCGCGACGCAGCTCTTGCTTGGAACGAATGTAATCGTAGTAGTTACGAATGTCGCTTTCACCCGTTGCGTTGAAGCCGCTAGGACTGATTCCCAAGAGCTTCACAGCAGGCGTGCGGTTGATAGACGCTACCATCTCCAGAGACTGCCGCACGACGTCCGTACAGCCCGCAATTGACGTTTGCACGTTCATCACGCTTTCGCCTTCCTTGTCGCAGACGAACACGGCGTTGTTATCGCGATAGCGCTGAAGCGCCTTCATACGGATGTCGAACAACTGCACCCCGTTAGGCGAGTTGAAGATGTCATCCGTGCTCGTCTGGAAAACGAGAAGCGAGACCTTGCGCACCAAGTCGGCCGTATAGACCCGGCACTGATTCCAGTGCATCACGTAGTCCCAGAGGATCTGAGCCTGCGGAATGCCGAGGAAGTTGTATGCCGGTCGCAGAAGCGTCGGCGGCGGATTGTCAAAAAGCCTAAGCAAGCGCGACTCATGCACCTTCGTTCCCAGCACCCAGAAGTAGCGGGGCTTGAGGTAGTCGGGCTTGAGCGGGTCGATGGCGTTGTAGTCGCCCGGCGATACGTTCACAGGATCGACCACGACAAACCGGAGCTTCGTACCCAGCTGTAGCTCTGCGCTTTCGTTTGAGTAGCGCAGGGGCAACTCGGGATTTTCCGTGCCGGTGTCGACGTAGATAAAAGCCCCGCCCATGTATCCGGTTAGTGTTGCGGCCTCATGAAAGAGCGTGCGTAGGTGGTACTTCTTCTCTTGAAGTGTCTGAATCTCCTCAACAGCCTCCGCGTCATCGCCCGTGATCGTAATCCACTCGCGGGTAATATCATCCGCAACGGTCTGCACGCAAGCACGGATCATGCCGTTCTGCGCAATCTGCTGAAGCGCGCCGTAACCTACGAAAGAGGTCACTGGGTACTGCCCGAGCTCGTAGCCGTGCTGTTGAAGGCTGCGATGAATTGCGCCATAAAAGCCCGCGTCAGAAAGTGCCTCATCTTGCGCTAGGCGCTCTTTTTCAGACACCCCGAGAGTCACCGGAGGGGCGAAACGCTCCCTCACCTTCTCGACCGTCTCGAAGAGCTGAGTGGCTTGCGGCGGCGTGCGTAGCGTGCGGTCGATCTCCTCAAGCGCGGCGATGCGCTTTGCCTGCGCGAGGAGTTTGCCGTTAGGCGCTTGGGTTTTCGCCGTCTTTCTTTTCTTCTTGCTCACAATGCTTAATCTCCACTTTGCGCCATTCGCTCAGGAATCGGCGGAAAACGCGGCGCCTTGCGGCCTGCCACCGCACATGCCCGACCAAGTCGACAACGGCCTCAACTGCCTTTGCAATTGCGAATATGGCCACCGACGCGCCTATGGCATACAAGATGATCAAAGCGCCCCAAGCGCGTAACGTCAGTTCAGGTTGCATGAGTTGTGCCTACCGTCCAAGTAAGTAAGCTAGATTCGTCGGATCGATATGCAAGCCGCTGTGCTTATTTAGATCCGTCAATGCCTGGCTCAGCGCGTCGATGGTGTCATCGTGAGCACCTGACGGAAATGCGAGGAGCTCAGGCACCAGATCGCGCTCGACCCACGGGAACCGCTCAGGTGGAGGCAAGTACACGTTCCTAGCCTCCCATAATGGCGTTACGGCCGACGCGCGCGCCTCCTTGCTTTCTTTTGGCGTGATCGGGATGATGCCCGACACTTTTTTCTTGAGCGTCGCGATGATCGCCGACCCGTTCGCTTTGTCTTCCACGAGCTTGCGAGTCACGCGCGGGTACTTGTTTGCCGCCGCGACGAACTGCTCGAGCGTCTTAACGAAGTCCCACTGACCGCGGAATTGGTCGATGAGATAGAAAGAGCTGCCCTTTCTGCCCCAAACCTGCCCGACAACGAAGTCGGACGCTTTCGAGTCTTTGAAAGTCATGTCCCACGAGATCACACTCGCATCGAAGCGCTCGGGCAAAGTGTCCCAGTACTGCACCCAGTCACTCTTGAAAAGCCCGCCGCCTCGAGGCACCGGGCGCTGTTGGAACTGACCTGCGACAGCATAGCCACCCATGACCTTCTCCATTTCATCCACCTGAGTGGCGGTAAAGCGCTCGGGAAAGAGCAGCTCACCTTCTTTCTGGCGAGGGTCTGTGAAGCCGATGCTGGTCTTGCACCTGCGACTTGCCTCGAAGCGCATCGGCAACATCAAGTGGTCATAGCCCAGTTCCTTCGCGAGGATCACGCCTGACGTGTCGCGCTCGTGGAGCCTCTGCATAATGACGATGATCGCCGATTGCTCGTTGTTCACGCGGGACGGCACAGCCTCGAGGAAGGTCTGTTGTGCGGCATCAAGCGCGGCCTGAGAGAACGCATCGTCAACGGACAACGGGTCGTCGATGATGATGCGATCGCCTCGAGAGCCCGTAAGGCTTCGAAAGGCCATGGACTCACGAAAGCCAGTAGCCGTGTTCTCGAACTTCTTCTTTGCGTTCTGGTCGCCACACAGCTCAACGCCCCATCGCTCCTGATACCAGTCAGAGGAGATCAAGCGTCGGCACTTCAGGTTGTCTCGGATTGCGAGGTCTTCCTTATGTGCGGTCGTCAGATAGCGCATTGAAGGCTGTCCGCCTGCGCCCCATTCCCAAGCAGGAAAGAAGACGCCAGTGAGCAGTGATTTCATCATGCCCGGCGGAACGTTCATCAGAAGGCGCTTGATCTGGCCGTTATGAACAGCCTCAAGATGTTCGCACATCGCATCGAGCGCCCAACCCCACTTGATCGGAGTGGCAGGCTCTAGCACGTGCCACGCCATCTTGCAGAACTCGGACAGGCTGCGCCGCGCAATCTCCTGATCAAGTTCGATCAGTGTCGGGAGTCTCGTCATACAGCAACTCTCTTGCAGCCTTGAGCTTTTCCATGTCGATCGTGGAAAGATCAGGCGTGTCGCTCTGAATCTTCACGGTCTTGCGATCGCCGTAGCGCGAATCATCACGCCACGAAATCTGGCGAGCCTTCTCCTGCATCAGCACCTTGAAGGCTTCAACAGTTCCCTTCGGAAAGTCATCGCCGTTCAGCAATCGCGTCTGCAGTTCATTGTTCAAATTTGCTTGAAGCTCAAGCAATTCATCGTTGAACTTCTCGGCGCTTGCTTCGCGCGCGCGCGCGGACTGAGTGCAAAACTCTGGATTGGTGTCTTTCCATCTGCGAAGAGTTACCGCATCCGGCATGCCAGGCATCTTGCAAATCTGACGCTCTGACTTGCCTTCACGAATCAAATCACAGATTCTCTCCGCAAGCTCCGGCGTATAGGTTGATGGTCTTCCGCCCTTGGAGGCGTTCGGTTTTGATGCCATAGCACCTCCTTTTCTTTTGTGGAACTTCAGGCATCGTCCTACCCCAAAAAGAAAAGGGCCTCTCCGGAGAGAAGCCCTTGTGCTCAGGACCCGGAACCAGTGAAGCAAAGTGAAAAGCTGGTTCGGTCCTGGTTTGATTTTAGGCAATCGACAGCTGAAGCCTATGGCCGAGTGACCGAAGAGTGGCCTCAATACGGTCGATCTTCGTAGGATGGCGAACGTCGAGAATCCGCGTCACTTCAGGAAGCTTCAGTTCGGCCTTCTTAGCGAGTTCGACGCGAGAAACACCATCGCGCGCCATCGCATTTGAAAGCAGAATTTTTGCAACCTGATTTGCGCTCAGATGAACAACATATTCACCGGGAAGCGCAGGTGACGCCTCCGGAATAAGTTCTCCATCTTTAATACGGAACTCGACACAATCCTCGACGGCATAACGGGCCCAATTTTCAAGAGGCTCGCCATCCACGGAATATGACAGAAGTTCGGGCAGATCCCGGCAACGAACAATCTCAGTGCCGTCCTTAAGCTTTTCAAAGCGGCATGGAAAATCGAAATTTGACATTTGTCAGACATACGATCATGCAGCAAGCCCCGCCGGCTAAGGCGGGGGTGTGTTTTATTTCTTAGAGACTTCCTTCAGGCCAAGATCGCGAATGATGTCCTTGCGGATACTTTCATTCATCTCTGCGCCGGGGTGTCGAGGCATGGTTTGCGTTTTTGGGTTCCCCGGGACTCTCAGGCGAAGGTGTCTGGTTCCGTGGGTGACCTCAACGCCTCTCGACTTAAGCCACCGAAGAAATTCACTTTGCTTCATGATCTCCTCTATTGGTTGAACACGTGAATATTCTACCATGAGGTTAGCATTTTTGCAAATGTTATGTATTTCGACGCTACTTATTCCGGCATCAAAAAAGCCCGGTCATCTCTGACTGGGCTTACGTTTCTTTCGGGTGCAAAAAGGCTGCCCCGTGGCAAAACTCTCGAAATCGCAATGGAAGTCGGCTAAAAATTGTGTGGTTAGTATACCACCTCAATCATCGTTGTCAAAGTGCGTCTTAATGATTCTCTGGAACTTCTGACACACGCCATCAAATGCACGCAAGAAACCGCGATACGTCACGCGGAGTTCCCTAGCGCACAAACCGACGTGCTTCCCTTCTCCATAGACCATTTGAAGCACGCGCTTTTCCTGTGGAGTTAGCCAGGGTCCCCCATAGGCAGCAGATAGCTTTTCCGCATCAGCCATATCAGCACTCGAGATTGGAGGTTCGTTCCGGTACTCCTCAATAGCTGGAGGGCCATACTTCAGGCGGAGTTCGTTTAATACCTGAGCTGTCGGCGAAGGTAATGATTTCCTGCGAGCTCGAATGCACCGACTCCAGTTTTGCAAGCGTTTGGAGAATATCGGATCGATCATGAAAGCTCCTCGATGTAGACGGTGACGGATGGGAACTCTGCGTACGTTTTGGTAGCAGAGACCTCAACGACTTGAGCGTCATCCTTCCACGCGATGCCGTTGAGTCCATCGCAGATGATTTTGATGATGTTGTCCATATCCGGCTTCTTGGCAGGTCGTTCGCAGCCCTGCAGGCATGCTGCGCGGCATTTCTGCGAGTACGAAGCAGGCACAGGGAAAGCAGCGAGGATAGAAATCTTGACTGCCCCGCGCATGATGTCTCGGTTGCACATCGCATACTTGCCAAGAACGGCTACACGGGCCTCGTAGCGACGGGTTTCATCGGGCGTATAGGCGTGGCCGGTGCGAGAGAAGCGCGGACGTGCCTTGCCCTGAGGCGTACCGGGAATGTTGAGCTTAACCACGGACTTTCTTCTCCTCTCGAGTGCGTTCTTCATACTTCGTAAAGCCGGCTGGGCTCCATGCTTTGATCTGATCGAGTTTGAACGTCAGCCCATAGAGGTCAGCGAAGATCGTAAAACCGCGTCGTTCGCCGTAGAAGCGATCCCAGGCTCCTTCTTTTAGGACGAAGAAGAGCGCGGCACCTTCAGGCGGATAGGTGGAGATGTCGTCGATGTCCACCTCGGTGAAAGTGAACGGCGGGCGCTTCGGCGCGTGTTCCTTGGAAGGTGGATCGATGGGCATGAGACGGGTGACTTTCTTGAGCGTCATTTCGTTTTGGCCTTTGATTGAAGTTCTTTGCGCCATTGGTCGAAAGCGGCGCGGAGGATTCGGACGGTTTCAAAGCGGCGTGCTATGCGGTCGGCATCGGGCTCGGGCTCGAAGTGCTCGCAGTAGTCCACGGACTCGACGGAGCGAAATCGCTTGTATCCGCCGATCTCCCCGGGGAGAGAGCAGTAGACGAGGCCTCTGGCGAGCATCCCCCACTGGCCTCTGTGTAGGCGAAGCGGATCGCCTTTCGGCAGCGGCTCGAGCGGTGCGCAGTTGCGGCAGCGAAGACACTCACTCATGTCGCTCCCTCATGATGAAGGTCGTCCGGCTGATCCACCGTGAGAAGGCGTGGATGAAGCGTTTGTATATTCCGGTGGCAGGATTCATCAGAACACCTCCTCGGGCTTCAGGTTCGCAGCCGACTCTTTCACGCGGTAGTCGCTCCACATGCAAGCGATGGGGAAGAAGAGTTGATCGATGCGGGAAGCGAGAGCACTCCCCAGAACGTCTTTCAGCTTGTCGATTTGGAGATTCGTGATGAGGATGGACGGATATCCGTTACGGGCTCTTGCGTCGAGGACTTCCTGCAATTTGTTCGCCTCAAAAGGTGTAAGGGCGGAGCGCCCGATCTCATCGAGGATGAGACAGGAGACGCGTCCGAGCTGTCGGATCATCTTGACCTCAGACACTCCAGTAGCACCCCGGAAGAGAGCGAAGAAGGTCGAGGCGCGCATGTAGACGGGCTCGATGCCTTCAGCCTTCAGGGTGAAATAGATCGACGACGCGAGATGCGTTTTGCCGGTTCCGGTGCGCCCACAAAGAGCGATGCCGAGGCGCGAACGCTCCTTCGGCTGCGTGACGACGCGGGACACAAGGCCCTCAGCGAAGCGACGGCAGAGCCTGAGGACGCGAGCGGCTTCAGCGCAGGTCGGCGCGTAGTCGTTGAAGGAGTGTTCTTCGGCGCAGGTTGGAACGTCAGTCTGCAGCGCGTCTTCAAATCTGGTGAAGGCGACAGAGAAGAGATATCGGCGCTCCTTGGCCTGTTCCTCAAGCGAGGGTTGACGCTTCTCAGGCGCTTTCGTCTTAGGATTCTGCTTCGCGATCGCCCTAATCTTTTCGGCCATCTCGATGATGTCGGTCAGGGTTCCGATAGTGCAGAAGGTTGTTCCTGCCACCGCGCGGGTGAAGCTTCGTTTCGGTGATGTATTCGTCATGTTGTTCTTCATGCGTAGTGCGCTGTATCGAAGTTGTCCCAGTCGTCGTTAGATGGAAGTTGGTACTCAGCCTTAGAGGCGTTCTTCTGCTCGAGCTTCTCGCGTCTGTACCACTCAGCCTTGAAGCCCTGCCAACCACGCTCACAGCAGGTAGAGAGAGCGGCTTCCAGAGAGATGCCGGCTTTTTCGGCTTCCCGCTGAATTCCCCTGAGGGCCGTTTCGGTGATCGGCGCTCGACGTTTCGTTCGGAGAGCGGAGAAGTCTTCCCAGACCTGCTCGGAGACGGACTCGGGCTTTTGGACGTTGGAAACACGCTTGCGCTTCGGAGCCGGAGAAGGGTGGTCACCCTTTTCGGAAAGATGGGCACCTTTTTCAAAGGGTGGGCGCTCACCTTTTTCCTGCGGCACGGACTCGAGCAAATCGGCGATTTCGTCGTCAGACATTTCCGGAGGTTGTGGAGCGCCGGAAGGCGCGCACATAACTTCCCTGTTCCTTTCCCTGTTCTTATTCCCTGTTTCACCCCCGAATTCGGGGGTACCCGTCCCCCCGTTTTCGGGGCTATCCGTCGCCCCGGTTTCGGGGGGACCCACGCTTTCGGGGTTACCCCGGTTTTGGGTCAACCCGTTTTCGGTGCTATCCTCAGTTTTTTTCCGTTCCCATTCCTGAGGATTGAAGCCGAGAAGTTCGTAGCTGATTGCGCGGCCTTTTTCGACAGCCACGTACGTCTTCTTGATGAAGCCTTTCGACTGCAGGAAATTTGTCGCGGTAGAAATCGTGTCTTCCTTGAGCTCAGTTACCTCATGGAGGTACTTGATGCCCGGAGTGCACTTGCCCGTTTTGCCGTTGTGGCAATTCGCAAGCTCTACAAGTACTTGTTTAGCGCGGGCATTACCTACCCTCTGCGCCCTGGCCCATCTCTCTGCGGCATAACTCATCGCGCATCTCCTGCCGTTATGACGCCGTTTGAATTCCGTTGCGATGCCTCGACTTGATTCAGTACTCTTGCTACTGCCAGCGTTTCATTAAGGTAGGCATCCAGAGCAACAAGCACGATGTCCTGCCGCGTCAGACCAAGCGCAAGAGAGATCAGGTCGACTTTATCGACAAGATCCTTGGGGGCCTTCACGCGAACATCGATATCGCCCTTGCGAAGTTCTGGACGAATGAACATCAGTTGGCCTCAGCAGAGGTAAGCGGCGGGTAACGCTTCCAGACCCGAAGTTCTGGAAAGCGGAATCGAAGATCGTTTTCACGAGTCGCTGTGAGCCCGTTTTTTGTCCATGCAAAAACTGACGGCTGCTTCACACCCACAAGTTCGGCGGTCTTCCTTTGACTACCGACCTCGCGAACGAGATCGCGAGCGATCGCAGTTGCACGCAGATTGCTCTGTTTTGCCATAGGTGTCTCTTTACATTTATAGATAGTGATAGAAGTAACTATATCACAAGTAATAGACATTCCGTTCACGCTAACCGATAGGCTTGTCTATCATGACAACGCTTTCAGAAAGAATCTCTTGGGTGCTTCAGCACTTCCATATCTCGCAATCGGAGTTAGCCACGTTGGCGGGCATCAAGCAGCCCTCTGTGGCAAGTTGGGTGTCGGGCAAGACGAAAAACATGAAGTCCGCTCCGGCTCTTGCTATTTGCTCCAAATTGCCTCTCAATCAAAACTGGATCGTTAATGGCGTAGGAGACCCTCTTGTATCAAACGACCAGCTTCCCGCTAATCAAAGCAATGTTGAGCCTATTCGTGGGAGGATGAAAAGGATTCCCATCCTTTCATATGTACAGGCTGGAGATCCCACGTCAACAGGGCAAATTGCCGCTAGACAGGCAGCAATCGAAAGCGGAGATTTCATTTGGGTAGACATGGACCTGCCCGACGATTGCTACGCCCTCAAGGTTATTGGAAGTTCGATGGAACCAGATTTCCGAGAGGGAGACATCATCGTCATTGACCCTACTATTCATCCGATGCCTGGTGATTTTGTGATTGCTACAAGGGGCAGTAAGTTCTCAGATGACATGGAAACAACCTTCAAAAAATATCGTCCCCGCGGATATGACGAATGTGGGAATGAAATCTTCGAATTGATCCCACTTAATGAGGACTATCCAATATACAACTCGCGCACAGAAGGACTTGCCGTCATTGGCGTTATGGTTGAACACCGGCGGTCATATCGGCGAAGACGATAGAATGCCCCTGAACCTTTCTTAGCCCGTTACCTATACGGGCTTTTTTATACATGCTTGTATAGCTACACCTATTGACATTGATGATAGACATGTTTATAGTCACATCTATCGGCACACATATAGGCCGATATCTCCCTCCCCCGGCCGGAAGCTGGGAGGGGCACCGGATGATGATTAGTCAGACGGGCGACGGAAAGCCTCAAGGCGCGGAGCTAGTACCTCACGCCGAGCGAGTAAGAGCGCACATAGGCAGACCTGAGCAGTGAATCTCTCTGTCCGGGAGTTGGTTCAGACCATCGGGCAGAGAGAAAGGCCAATTGAAGCGCTTTCTTTTGAGAGCGCTTCTGTGGGTCTTTCTTAGGAGGATTTATGAAGGTAGAAATTGAAGACGGCCGTCTGATCGTTACGCCGATCACGGAAGAAGATTCTCGGATCATCTATGCATTGGCGGCCGCCTATGCCGCATTCGATGCTGTTTGCTATCCGATCATGGGCGAAGCAGTTCGTTGCACCGATGACGCTTTCACAGACTTTTTCATAGGAGAAAGAGATGGAAATTGACGCCAAGCGATACTTCAAACTTTCGCTTCCCGGAAGGAGCAAGACGGCCGAAAACGAATTGCGCTGGCTTCTGATTGCCGCGAGTGCGTATGCGCAGGCGATTAACGCTGCCTCGTTTCGCGAAGGCAAAAATGTTTTGGGAACAGGCGGCAGTTACATCGCTCCAATCACGTGGGAAGAGGTTGAAAACCAAAAGAAGGCGTTCGAGGAAGCCCTGAGCGCCTTCTTCGATGAGGTTGAAGCCTTACGGCAACTTACTTCTGTTCATCCCGGCGAGCCGCAAACCGGCGGCATTTCTCATAGAGATCAGCCAGCAACTCGAGATCGTGATTCAGCGGGTTCATGACTTCATAGTCGCCCTCATCAAAGTAGTCGAGCTCCTCACCTGCTTTGGTTGTGGGGATGCGATCCAACTTGATCGCACCGGACATGAGGGAGAAGGCCAACTTCAGCCCATTCTCAAGAGCGGGCTGAGGTGGGCTTTTCGTATAATGGATTGCAGAGACACACGGGGATACGACGTGACACTTACTGACAATCAAAAACGGGCTATGATCAAACGCGTAGCCGACGCCTTGGAGAAATTAGGCGTAGCTGGTCTGGCTGTCGGGATTTTCCAGGGGAACGTCGTTGGGGCGGTCTGCGGAATCGCCTTCATCGGGGTGTCTCTCGCCCTTACTTACTATCTGGAGCGCTAACTATGTCTGCCGCATGGATTGTTTATATCGTAGGCGGTTGCGTCTTAGCCGCCTTTGGCTTCTACCTACTTCGCGGTCTTCCCCCGAAGCATCGGCACTAATCGCTGACACGAACAATCAGGCCCTCGCATCGAAAGGTGCGGGGGCTTTTTCATGCTCTCTCCGGAGAGCCCAGCTTCAAGCCGTCTCCACCGGCCCTCATTCCAAAAGGGCCGCGCCCCCATGCAAGGCACGCTCCGGGAGGAGACTTGAATCTAAATGGAGAACACCATGATTCAACACGACAGCGATTGTGCAGTTCACAACGGCCCCGCGCTTCCGCCGGGGCCGTGTAACTGCGGCGCTCAGGCTAAATATGAACGCCGATGGATTGCATACCTTCGTCAGCGGGGTTGTAGAGCGGTCGCTCACCGGAGAATTGCTTTTGGCATGTGGTTAGGCCAACGATTTTGCCAAGCGAGAACAGATGCCACCCGGGCACTGTGCCTGACCTGCTACCGCCTGCTGTTTGGTAAGCGCGCAGCGCGGGACGCCCTGCGGTGGTGGTGCCGAGCAAGAAAGGCTCAACGACGCGCAGGAATCCATCGTATGTGAATGTCACCACCCGGCGCTCCTCAATCGCTTGAGCAAGCACGTCATAAACACTCATGTTTTCTCCTCTGAGGTAGTTGAACAAAGTCGCAATGTGAGAGCCGCGACAAGTTCAGCTTACCCCAGAGGGAGAAGGCCAACTTCAGCCCATTCTCAAGAGTGGTCTGAGGTTGACTTTTCGTATAATGGATTGAAGAGACACACGGGGACACGACGTGACACTTACTGACAATCAAAAACGCGCTCTAGTGAAAAGGATCGCCGACATCTATGAGAAAGTAGGTGTTGCAGGTCTGGCCTTAGGGCTTTTCCAGTACAACTTCCAAGGGGCGTTGATTGGACTGGGGTTCTTGGCGGTCAGCCTCTTACTCACATACCTTTTGGAGCGATGAACATGGACTTATGGACGCTAGTAGCCATCTTTGGCGTAATCGGTGCGGCATTCGCCCTGTACCTACTTCGCGGTCTTCCCCCAAAGCATCGTCACTAACCGCTGACGCGAACAATCAGGCCCTCGTACCGAAAGGTGCGGGGGCTTTTCTTTGAGCACGACATGAGCACCTACAAAACCCTCGTGGACTTCCGGCTGTTCAACCACGCCGACATGTGGGAGGCCTGCAAGGGGTTCCGAAGCGTGATCCATAAGGCGATCTATACGGCCGACGTGGAGCTTGCTGCTCTTCTTCGCGGACACCTCCAGCAGCTCCTCGACATTGACGAGGACATTGAAGACCGCGAGGGCTTCGCTTTCGCGGCGGGTGCTGCACTTGCTCACCAGATGAGGAGCCGCAAATGACCAAGTTCACGGAATTCCTGCTCGACGCGCTGACGGGCCGCCCGGCCAAGGGCTTTACCCCGGCTGAGCTCGCCAGAGAGCATCAAGCTCAGATGATCGGCGTCATCGGCGGGGTCATCTTCTTCGCGACGATGTGCCTTGTCATCTACGGCGGCTCATACCTCCTCAAATACCTCGCTACCAACTGAGGCTTCATCATGAACGAAACCGAATTCACTCCGCGCTGCCTTTCCGGAGCGGCTGAGCTCGAGATCGACTTCTACCGCGATCTCTACGAACTTGGGGTGTGGTGGGCGCTCCTCTCCAGCTATGACCGCGAGACCCGCGCACGCCGCGTCCTAGAGCGCTCCCTGTACAACGTCGAGGGCTTCCGCGAAGCGTTCGACCGCGAGGCTGCCAAGGGCGGTGAGTTCTTCGACATCATCGACCGCATCCTGCACAAGGCCGACCGGGCCTGCAAGGAATGGTCTCAGTACGAGTACGAGGAGAACAAGCGCGACCGTGCTGAGGACGCCGCATGATCAGGCGCACCAAAAAGGAGCTCATTCAGATCTTCAAGAAGCTCCGCGAGTCTCACGCTTGGTCTAAGGACGAGACCGGAGAGCTCTCGATCATCCGAGAGCGCTACGAGGAGGGCAAGGAAGATGAAGTTCATCGCCTGATAGGTGAACTGGACGCCAAGCTAGGCGCAAAGCGTCTCGCACTCTTCGCGCTTTGGAGTGACCTCACCCGCTCAGAGAAGGAACCGCAATGACCATCCCCCAGCACCCGCACCGGCATCGCTCTCAGCTCAGCAAGCGCCAGCGCAGGGCATGCGCAGCGCGCAACGCCCGAGCGAGAGAGCGCAAGACCAAAGCAACGAAACACACCAAGGCGAGCTTCCTCCAGGGGCTCGCCTTTTTACTAGGGAGATTTTTCCGATGACAACCGACTCAGCAGACCGGGCCGAATGGCTCAAGCAGCCGGAAGCAGAAGCGCGCCGGGGCCGCCAGACGACCAAGAGCGGCCGAACAGCTGCGAACAACCGCACAGCCCGCCCCCAAACAGGCGGGCTTTTTCGACCTCATTCGCTACATCTTGGAAAGGTGGTTCAAATGACACCGAATGACCAGAAAGAAAAAGAGGTTTGGGAAGCCGAACAGGCCTCCGCAAACCTCCCTATGTCCGGGCAAGACGAAGACGACATCGAGCGCATGCGAAAAGAGTTCGATGAAGTCTTCGCGTTTTAACCACACGGAGAATCATACATGAGCTACGGAACGCTTGTTTTGGGCGAAAGTGGGTCAGGCAAGACTTGCTCCCTTCGCAATATCGATCCAACCAAAACGCTAATCATCCAACCGGTCAAAAAACCGCTTCCTTTCAGGTCAACTGGCTGGAAGTTTGTTCAGCTCGGAACTAAAAAAGTTGTCGAGAACAAGCGAGAGCGAGAAGAGCTCACACGCCTGAGTGGCGGCAACATCCTCTGCACGTCCAACGTCCCCTTCATCCTTCAGTCCATGAAGGAGACCTCAAAGGAGATCATCGTCATCGACGATTGGCAGTACTTCCTATCCTTCAGAATGATGGAGTTGCGGAACGTCGGCGGCTATGACAAGTGGAATCAGATCGGCGGCTGCGGGTTCGATCTCGCCAAGACCGCTTCAGAGCTCGACGATGCAAAACGCGTCTATCTCCTTGCGCACACGGTGGTCAAGGATGGCGTGACGCGCATCAAAACGATCGGGCAGATGCTGGACGAAAAGATCGTCATTGAAGGGATGTTCACAACCGTCCTTCGAACAGCGGTCGATCAGGGCAAGTACCTCTTTCGCACTCACAACTCAGGCTTCGACACCGTGAAATCTCCTCTTGGGATGTTCGAAGAAGACGAGATCGACAACGACCTTGCAGAGGTCGACAAGGCCATCTGCGAGTACTACGGAATTTCAACACCCGCCGAAGAATCGGCAAAGGAATCTAAATGATCATCGGAACTATCAAGGCCGACAAGGTATCTGCCATCAGGAGCGAAACCCCGGCCCGCATCTTTGAAACTGGGGCTTACAAAGGAAAGATCCTGCAGGCAGAGCAGTACGAAACGAAGAACGGAGCCGCGATGCTCCGGTTTTACTTCGAATCGAATGATGGAGCCACGGCGTGGCTCTCGCTTTGCATCGTCAAAAGCGACGGCGAAGAGGCTTTTGGTATGGGTATCTTCCAGTCCATGCTTTTTTGCTCCAAAACCGAGTCGGTCGAATGGGTCGAAGGCAAGGTACGCACCATGAAAGGCGAGATCGTGAAGGGCTATCGCGGAAAGGCGATCGAAGGAAAGCCAATCGGCCTCGTCCTTGAAGCAGAGCCCCGCGAATACCTCTATCTAGGGGAGGTAAAGATCGCCAACGACATGACGATCCGACGCGCATTCGATCCGGCCACCGGTCGAACCGCTAAGGAGATCGATTCGGGCGCGACTGAAGCCACGGCTATTCCCGCGCTTCTTAAGAACCTGAAGGAACATCCCAAGGCGGTGCGCAAGCTTGACGGAGGAACGCAGGCACAGGCCTCCAGCGCGGCTTCTATGCCGCCTGATCCTCCCGTTGATGACGACATGCCCTTCTAATAACAAAGAGCCCCGGCCAACCACCGGGGCTTTTTCGTTTGAGGCTTATCAATGACCGAACTCATCAGGATCGAACCCTCCCGCATCGGTGGAGAAACTATTCAGACGTGCAACGCGCGCGATCTGCACGCGTTCCTTAAAGTCAAGGCGCGATTTAATGACTGGATTAGAAACCGTGTTGAAGACTTCGGTTTTCAGGAGAATCAAGACTTCATAACGCTTACTAGATTATTAGTAAGCGGCGGCAAGCGGAAGGATTACTACCTTAGTCTCGACATGGCGAAAGAACTTGCCATGGTAGAGCGCAACGCCAAGGGCAAGGAGGCTCGCCTTTACTTCATCGACTGCGAGCGAATCGCGAAATCGAAGACTGCCGTACCAGCACTGCCCTCATATCCTGAGGCCCTCAGACAGCTGGCAGACGCCATAGATAGAAACGGTGTGCTTGAGTCTCAAAAACTAGCACTTGAACATCAAGCCCGTGAAAACGCACCGAAGGTTGCTTTTGCTGAAGACGTTGTTGCTAGCGGTAAGGAAGTAACCATCACAGTCGCCGCAAAAATCCTTGGGATGCCCCCACAAAAGTTCCGAGACTGGCTGCGCAAAAACGGCTTTCTATACGCCAACGCTAATCACGCAATGCAAACCAGCATCCGACGCGGACTGATGGTCGTTCGCTTTGCGAGCTTCAACCACTCTGACGGAACCGCCGGCACCTCTTCGACCCCGCATATCACGGGCGCTGGTCTCTTCTATTTCTATCAACGCCTCCTCGCCGAAGAACTGATTGACCGCAACCCAAACCTTGAACTTGTCGCCTAAAGCGGTCAATGTTTTTTTGGAGAATCACCATGAAAATCTACGAAATCCCCGGCGCGCTGCGCGAACTTCTCGACCGCCTCGACGCCGATCCCGATACGGGTGAGGTCGATGGCGAAGCCCTTGCCGCCTACGCGGAGTACACCACCGCAGCAGCCGAAAAGCTCGAAGGGACGGCTTGCTACTGCCGCGAACTCAAGGCCGAAGCCGAAGCTATCAAGGCTGAAGAAGAGCGTCTTGCAAAGCGCCGTAAGGCACTGGAGAACAAGTCCGAGCGCCTGAAGGCCTACATGATGCCCGCGCTCGAAGCTATGGGCGGAAAGGTCAAAGGCGTCATGGTGTCACTGCGCATTTCCAAAACTCAATCCGTCACTGTCTTCGATATAGACGCGCTTCCTGACGCATTCAAGCGCGTCGTGACCAAGGTCGATCCGGACAAAATGGCCATCAAGAAGGCCCTCAAGTCCGGTGAGCGCATCCCTGGTGCGTCGATTGAAGAGCGACAGTCGGTAGTCGTCAGCTAACGAGGAAGAATTATGAAATACGCAGATCGTTACAAGGCGCTCTGCATGGCCCTTCCGGGCTTCGAAGAGGATCATCGTCACGTCATTGACCAGCTTGTTGAGTATGACCGACAAATCCTTGCGGCATACGAGAACGGCGGCAAGGAGCCCGACGATGAAGAGTGACAGGCTTCGAAAACTATCCGAAAAGAAATGTCGGCTTCTTGACGACGCGCGGAAAATATTTGAAGAGATATCCGAGATGGCTAACCCCAACGACATCGAATATTCGGGAGATATTGAGCCGCTGAATCGCGTAATGTTGAAAAACATTTATCCGCTTTATCGGCTCCAGATCGAGATATTCAAAGTTGAGGAGGCATACATAGAAGAATGCGGAAAGATTAAGCCTGAACCAAAAATTTAATTTTGAGCCCCCGCCGGGAGACGGTTCAGCCCATTGCGAGGGGAAAGGCCAATTGAAGCGCTTTCTTTTGAGAGCGCTTCTGTGGGTCTTTCTTAGGAGGATTTATGAAGGTAGAAATTGAAGACGGCCGTCTGATCGTTACGCCGATCACGGAAGAAGATTCTCGGATCATCTATGCATTGGCGGCCGCCTATGCCGCATTCGATGCTGTTTGCTATCCGATCATGGGCGAAGCAGTTCGTTGCACCGAGGGCGATAGTGCTCAATCAAGCGACGTTCTACAACGTCGAGCACCAGAAGAGTGACTTGCGTGCAGACGGCTATCTTCTCGAATCCAAGTCTGGAGGCCTCGTTCCACTTGTGATGATCGTTAAATCGTGTGCTGAGATCGGTCGTTTGCCCGATATAGAGTACGTGGTTATCCGTGGTCAGGAACGCATAGATGGCAACCACTGCTTTAAATCTGGTGTTTTTCGAGTAAACGCCGAATGGATAAGTCTTCCCGTAGTTGTCCTTAAAAGTTAAGGATCCCAGTTTCATGTTTCTTTCCTTGCGTGAGTTGATGAATGTCGAATTGCACTCCGACAGTTCATCTTCTCACGCTGGGAGGAAGCCGGCCAACTTCAGCCCATTCTCAAGAGTGGTCTGAGGTGGGTCTTTTGAAGACAGACAAGGCCTCAGAGAGACGAAATTCACAAATAATGCTTCTCGTAGAATAAGAAAGCCCCCGAGCAGGGCAATGCTCAGGGGCCGGATAAACCTTTACCACGAGGTATTTATGGATAGTAATCTTAACGGCAATGCTCTTGCAACAGAAGAAGGGCAGACTCGCACCGTAGTTCTCTATGGGGAAGTCGGAGATGGTCCTCAGACCGAGGTCACGATCTTCGACGAAACAATGTGGATGACTCAGCGCCAGATGGCCGAAGTGTTTGGTACAACGGCCTCAAACATCAACGTACATTTAGGAAACATCTATCAATCCAGAGAGCTAAGTAAGGATTCAACTATTAAAGAATTTTTAATAGTTCAACTTGAACACGGACGCTCTGTTCGTCGCAAATTCTTCTTTTACAATCTTGACGCGATCATCGCAGTCGGGTATCGAGTAAATAGCACGCAAGCAACTCGTTTCAGAATCTGGGCCACTCAGATTCTGAAGGAATACATCATCAAGGGTTTTGCTCTAGACGACAAGCGGCTCAAACAGGGTAAACAGACCTTCGGACAAGATTATTTCAGAGAACTGCTCCAGCGCGTTCGCTCCATTCGTGCGAGCGAAGCACAGATCTGGCGACAAGTGACAGATATTTTCATTGCTTGCAGCATTGATTACGACAAAGGATCCAAAACTACAAGATATTTCTTTGCTCGAGTCCAGAATCTGTTCCATTACGCCATTACCGGGCAAACGGCGGCGGAAATCGTCTACACCAAAGCGGACCACAACAAGCCTCATATGGGTCTTTCCACTTGGGAAGCAGCGCCAGACGGTCGAATCAATAAGTCGGACACAGTCATTGCAAAAAACTATCTTTCGCAAGATCAGATTTCTGAGCTTGAGAGGTCCGTTGGCTCCTTTTTTGACTACATAGAAGGACAAATCACCAGACACAAGACCTTTACTATGGAAACTTTGTCCGAAGCTGTGATTCGTTTCCTCGAATTCAACGAATACCCCATCCTCGATGGCAACGGGAATATAAGCAAGAAGCAAGCCGTTAAAAAAGCCAGCGAAGAATACAAAATCTTCAACCCAACTCAAAAATACATAACAGACTTCGATAGGCAGATCAAAGAAGAAGCCAAAAAACTAAAGGGATAGCTATTGTTATGCCCGCCCAGTGCGGGCTTTTTCATATCCGTCAGATTCAAGCCGCTTTCTGGAGCGAGAGAGTTAAGGCTTCTCCGGGAGACGGCTTGAACCTAATGCTGGCCGGTCGTTAGATCGGTGGGCTTTCTTTTTCATGAAGCCAGCTTTAGGAGCCAGTTCCCGACCATAACCTTAAGGGGGTCTATAGCTCCGATTAGTGCGACTAGAAACGTAACCACCCACCCTATGAAGCAGAATGCCGACTTGAGCTTTTCTTTCCACGACGCGTTGATTCTGGCCGCGAAGTCATCCGCGATGATCTTCGCAAGATCGGCGCGAAACTGATTCGAGTCTAGAACGGCGCGTTTTACATCCTCGATAAGTTGCTGTTTAGCTGTTGCGGTAAGGTTTGAAAGGTCTGACATCAGAAGACGCTCCGTTGCCTTCCCAATCATTCCCTCAATCGCTTTCATCGTGTTGCTAAGGCCCTGAGCCATATCATCCCTCCGTCAGCGCTTTTCGGCTAAAAAGGGTGATGTAGCCGCAGTGTTTACAACGAACGACGAGAATGCTTGAGAGATACGTTGGAGGAGGGAGTTGAGGTGGTGGCGGTGAATCCTCGCCTTTCTTTGCCGACTCATAGCTGTCCGCGACTGATAAGAATGCGTCATTCAGTTCCTTGACGAAAGACTGATCAAGTATGCGTGACTCAAGGGCAGAGCCGTCCGGCTCGCACTGGACTTCCCAGTCCTGGTGATGGCAGAACGGACATTCCGCGCTGCCTGTCTTTTCCTTGAGGTGTTTGATCCATGAATCAAGCGTGATAGGCGAGGCCATTAAGAATTCCTCCGTGGGGTTATTCAGACGTTCTGAGGGGAACGGCTGTAATGATCTCACGGAGAACAAGTACTTTGACAGCGCCTTGGAATCGGGTATACTTCTCCTGCCCCGTGAAAGCGACGGGGACGGGCGTCGAAACCCGACTGATCTCAAGGCGCAAGAAAGCCGCCGACCGTTGGAAGCGGCTTTTTTTCTTAGGTGCCCAATTTTGGGCTTCTAGAGAAAATCACAGACTTGCGTGAAAGTCTCCTTTATGGGAGAGGCTCGCGGGCACCTTCGGGTGGCCGATACCTTGAGATCGGTTTTCGACCCCGCGATGCCTCGCCCACCACCGTCGAAAGTGGGAGCGAGGTTCTTAAACCTCTCAAGGAGACAAGCATGAACGCTGTCAAAACGCGCACCACTGCGCCCGCTATCACTGTCTGCAACGGCCTTGCTACCGTCCTTACGACGAACATCTCAGCCGTCTTTGAAAAGAATCATCGTCACGTCCTTCGCGACGTCGAAGACATTATCCAGCGCACGCCGGAAGATCGTCGCGGGAACTTCATCCCCGTAGAGCTTGAGCGCCCTTCCAACCTCGGAAAGGGCATCGTCAAGTACAAAGCGTATGCCCTCACGAAAGCAGGCTTCACCTTCCTCGCTATGGGCTTTACCGGTGAGAAAGCTGACAAGTTCAAGTGGGCTTATATCGATGAGTTCGACCGGATGGAAAAGGCGCTCTCAGGCGAGGGCGGCCCCGACTACATCGACGAAGCTCAACAGCGCGAGATCCAGAAAGCCGTCGGACGCCGTGCATCCGGAGCGCCGAAGAACTTCCGCGTGATCTACTCCGCCCTCAAGGACCATTTCCGCATCCCGCGGTACACCTGCCTGCAGAAGAAGGACTTCGAAGCCGCACTCGCTTTCATCCAGACAGTGCCCGTCAAAACCCGCGCTGAGTGGCTCAAGCACGAAGAGGAAGAGATCAAGCGCATCGAGGCTGCCACTTATCACGACGAGCCGATCCCGCCGAAGTACTACACCGTCAAGGCGCACTTCATGGAGGAACTACGTTCTCTCGTCTACACGTGGAGATACCTGCACCGAGCAAACCTTGAACGCTACGTCGAATTCCTGCGGAGCGTCGATTCGCCATACGCTGCATCCATGTGGGATGCCGTTCACGACTTCAACTGGCCGAACCTTGAGTCCTCTCTCGACAAGATCGGATACAGCGTCAAGGAGCTCCCTTGCTACAAACACTGGCTGAGCCATCAGGCAGCGTAACTGACACACTTTTCTAACCTCAAGGCCTCGGAGAAATCCGGGGCCTTTCTTTTTTCCGAGAACGACATGACGTTGAAAAAACTTCTCGGCCACAACGAACGTACTGGGTTCAGCGATACCGCAATCATCTTCTGCGCCTTTCTGACTGGCGCCGGTATCAGCGCTCTCGGTATCTCACTCTGCCTGCTCATGCAGTGGGCAGTTCTTAATGGTTACGTACTTTTTTAGGAGTTCAGCCAATGAACGTCAAAGTCATCACCACCGCGCTGCAACACTTAGTTGGCGGCGCCGCTTTGAATGTTGCTCTGGGCGCAAGACTCGAATTAGCGACCCAAGAAGCAATCGCAGCCCGCGGACGTGAGGCAATTATCGTTTACCAATGGTACAGCCGCTGCGTCAAAGATCCTTCACTTGAGGATTTTGAATCGTGGCTAAGTAAAAAAATCAGCAAGACCAAGGAATTCAGCCAACTCGTTCAGGATTGGCACAATTTCTACAAGTCCCGCGGGGCGTAATGAGGAGCCTGCATGATGAGTATTCCCTCCCACCCACATCGGCGCCCTAAGCACGAATTGAGTCGTGATGCACGTAGAGCAATCAAAACGCGGTCAGCACGTGCAAAGAAAGCTAGAAAAGCTGCGCAGCCGCCGACGCATTCAAAGACCTTCATCGCTCGCATCCTCGCTTTCTTTCAAAGGAATGCCGCATGAAGCCCGTCTACTTCTTCGGCACTCGCGCCAAGGAACTGGCCAAGAGACTTCACCCAGTGACGAACACTCGCTGCTTGGATCTCTGGACTGACGGCGCCGAACACTATTACCTGAGAACTATGCGTGCCTGCGGCAATCGGTGGCGACTTCACTCCTTCCTTCTATTGCCTGATTGGCGCATCAAAGCTAAGAACAACCATGCTCAGAAACCTCATCACCTGGATTCTCTTTGCCTTCATCGGAGCGCACCGTGACTAATCGGATTGAATGGCTTAAGGCTCGACAAAAAGGTATCGGTGGATCTGATGTTGCTGCAATTCTCGGTATCAATCCATACCGCACTCCTCTTGACATCTACAGAGAGAAGACCACAGAAATCACCGAGGACCGAGCACCTAGCGAGGCTGCTTACTGGGGGACTCAACTTGAGAGCATCGTGGCTCAAGAATTTTCAAAACGAACTGGATTCATGATTCAGCGCGTCTACCACCAGCTTGCTTCTAACCTCGATCACTACATAGGTACTAGCACTCCAACTCAGTGGGCGCTAGCAAACATCGACAGAGCAGTGATCAATCACCGGATTTCTGCCGATGTTCGCCTCACAAATCCTGCGTCAATCTGGAACGTCCAAAAATTGATGCTGACAACAGACACCTTGCTCGAATGCAAGACTGCGAATGCCTTGATGGCTGAACACTGGGGACTTTCGCAAGAAGCAGAGATCATCAAGAGGGAGATCACCTCCAAACACAAGATCCCGCTCTATTACGAAACACAAGTTCAGTGGTACATGGCAGTCACTGCCGCAAAGCTTTGTTATGTCGCTGTATTGATCGGCGGCCAAGACTTTCGCATCTACGCAGTCGACCGGAATGAATCGATCATTCAAATGATCGCTACTCGGTGCTTCGACTTTTGGATGAAGCATGTCCGAGCAGGCGTACCCCCAGAACCAATCATTGATGATGACGTCAAAAACCTCCTTCAGAAATATTTAGACGTCTGATCGTACCGCTTTTCCTGCCCTGCACTCTGAGGCGAACGTAATGACTTCCTAGGGTGTAGGGCAGGAAGCTATACGGAGATTTTTAAAGTGAGTAGCAACTACCCCCTCTCATCGTTGAGAACCCTAACGCAGTATGCAAAAGACGCTGAGACAAGCCAGTCTGATGCATTGCGTGAATACATGTACGCAATGCTGTTGGTGACGGAATTTAGTGTCTTGCAAATGAAAGCTGCGGTGCGAGGAAAAAAGACTGCCGATACTGGCCTCTGGACGATCCTTGCAGAGATGCTCACTCGAATGGCGATCTTCATCCATGAAGGAGATCACCGGCGTGAGGTTTCACGAAAGAGCTGCGCACGTTCTATCGCAATCGCTGCAACCGAGCTCTATCGGCGTGAGCTTGATAGAAAGCGCGGAAACAAGAAGAAACCTGAGCTTTGAAGAAATAGTCGGAGAAGAACGATGGACTTTAATGAACTCACCATCGACGAACTGAGAGAACAAGGAAGCAGGCTACGTTTGTGCCTGCCTTACTCGGACATCGAGGTATGTAGAGAACGGGCTGAAGAACTGATCGAAGAAGGCGAAGCCCTTCAAAACACCATTGCATTCATCGTGTTAATTGAAAGACGAATCAAAGAGCTCGAAGATGAGGGCACTGAAAGCTCATCTTGCTGCTACGAACAAAAGGAGATCACAAAATGAGAGCTAGGAATACTACTGACATATCTCCCATTGGGGTATTGATGCTTGATGTCAAACAAGTAGCAGCCTCCTGTGGGATCGGAACATCAACCGTCTGGAAACTAGTAAAGCTGGGCACCTTCCCGCGACCGGTTTACTTTGGTCCTAAGGTTGCTCGATTCAAAGCTGAAGACATCCAAAAGTGGGTTGCAAACCTTGAACCCGCCACCACTCCACTGATAGGCAACCATACGGAGCAAGTGAAAGAAACTGCGTAAGCAAAACCCCGCTCAGCGTCGTGCTGGCGGGGTTATTGCGGTTAAACTACAGGGACTCTAACCTTAAACGGCCAAGCCTTGTAGCCATAATCAGAAGCTCGCATTAACTTCCCTGTACGCCAATGACGATAAACAGTGCAAAACACGAGCTTCATTACGCCCTTTCGGGCCTTCTTCGTGGGATGAGCCATATGGCAAATCTCCACGAGCGAGCTATGAGCTTGACATCGTTCTCCACCGAACTCATAATGATGGAGTCTTGAAACCGACATCAATGGGTGACTCGCTCGCGACCACCCTCCAGGCGTTGAAGAATTGCAATTTCTTCAACGCCTTTCTCATATCCGTTTTAATTGCTTTAATCTGATTCTCGCTGCCTCAAACGAAACTCCGAATCTTTCTGTTAGTTCTTCAGGCAAAATCAAACCCTCTGCTTCAATGATGGCAAACGGCATCAAGAGCTCACCAGCAAAAGTATTGGCCTGCCACTCCGAGTCCTCATATGCCTTGTGCTCTTGCGACTCTTCTCGACTGAAAGATCGTTCATGTCCCAAAATCAGATGCCCGAATTCGTGCCAGAATGTAAACATTGAACGTGTTCGAGTTCCTAAAATGCACGCCTCATAATCACAATCTCGAAGACGAATGCATTTGTCTTCAGGAATGTACACAGCTTCAACACCTCTAGCAAGGCGAGGATCGTCGTTTGGCACAACGTCGAGAGTTCCGCTATAAAGCAACTCTTCGAGAATCTGCCCCATGGCGTTTTTCGGGTCACCCACTACCTCTCGAACATGCTCTGCGATTTGTCGGATGTTTAGGATCGATCGCGGAGGAACTTTATAACCCCGACAGAAATTCATTCACGCCCCCTTTGCTTTGATCCAGCCAAAAGCTGGGCAAATTCTTCAAGCTTTTCTTGTGACATATCTACGCGGGCAAAACCTGCAACAAGGAATTGTTGAGCTGTCGACAGGCCTTCAAGAGACACTGATCGATTTGAAACGTCTGCCGCCTCATGAAGACCTGAAATAGTCATCCCCCGTGTAGCGAAGAATTTTTCAACCTTCTCGAGAAAATTCGGAGATATTTTCTTCGAACCAACTTCCGTAGCACTGAGATACGAAGGAGCAACACCAATGCTTCGAGCCATATCGAGCATGGTGACACCAGCATCTATCCGACCTTTTCGGACAAGCTTGCCATACTCACTAATCTTCATCTTGTTTTCCTCTTTGAATCAGCGAATTCACTGATTAGGTGAAATCATATCACTTTTGGAGTTATTGTCAACATTGCACAACAATATTTTCCCCAAGCGTCATAAACCTCTCTCATGTCGCCCAACGCCTGTTCACGGTCATAGGCGCATTGGTACGATTCATTGCGGTGATCGAGACAGCTTTCCCGCAGGTCACGGGAGAAGGACTTATGGCCGTAGCCCTTCGCGTCCTTCGCCCACGTGTTGAACGTGGCCCGCGCTAGACCGTGAAGGGTGACAATCCTCGGCTTACCGTCCTTCGCCTTTTGCTCCGGATCGACCCACCCTATGCCATCCTTCGCGCGCTGCCTGTCGTGCATTCTCTTCAGTAACGAGCGAACCGCATCGAGCGAGAAGGGCGACATGTTCCCCTGATTGATATTCGGGAAGATGAAGTTGCGGCCTTCGCCCGGAAAGCGCGGCGCGGTGTCCAGAAGACTTTTCGCCGGAGCGCAGAGCGGCGTTTTCCGGTCAAAAGGAATCTTGTCTGACTTCATTTTCATCCGCTCGCGCGGGATGACGTGGAACCACTGTCCCTCATCGTCCTGCTGAATCTCATCCCACGTGGCCTCTCTGGCGGTTGAATTGCGGGCCGACGTGAGAATGGCGAAGGCCAGACAGCGCGCAGACTGACTGCGCGGCACGAGCTTCATCAGCTCAGCAAAGAAAGCCGGCATGCGCTTAGGCGGCAGCGCGGGCTCATGGCCGCCCTCGGGACGAGCGAGGGACAGCATATCGCCGAGCTTCCCTCCGGCTACACGGGCCGGATTCATCATTACGGGAATCATCTCCTGCCGCATTGCCCAGTCGTAGGCATTACGCATATCGCTCAGAATCCTCTCCGGCGTATCGATCATGGTGCGCCACTTCTCCCCCAACTCGTCGTATAGAAGCTCAGCAGTCACGTCCTTCGCCGGCATCGAAAGAAAGTCCGGCGCGAAGTGGTTGCTGCAGTACCCATCCCACACTCGCTCCTTCGGCTTGCGAGCGTTCTTCCATCTCCCCCGCTCCTCATTGAACCGAATCCACCCGTAGACCATCTCCCGGACGGTCAGAACAGCCGGCGCGGGCTCCTCAGACTGAAGAGACATGCGCAGCGCCTTTCTCTCAGCAACCGGATCAATCCCCGCCTTAATCTTTTCGCGCCACTCGGCCGCAGTCTTGAATGCTTCAGAGAGCGAGACCTTCGGATATTGTCCGATCTGGTACGCCTTACCCGTCGCACGGTCACGAAGCAAAAAGTACTTTGCCGTGCTCCCGTCGCCCAGAGTGCGCACGCGCACCTCAAGGCCCGGAACGACGCCGCAGGAGCAACCTTTCGTCAGGCTCCGCAGGCGCTTTTCTGTCATCCTCTCTGCAACTCTTGGCATCTCAGCAGGCTCCTTTCCTGATGTACACAAAAAATCCGGGCGGAAATCGCTTTCACCGGTAATCGCGCTTCTATGGTGTACATCTTGGTGGACATCCGTCAAGAGCTGTACACGGGGTTTAGGAATGGCAGACGAGCCTTTACGCGCCGTAATGGCGACTGTCTTCCCTAGAGCCGCAGGAGGGCCGTAGAGTTAGACACAACAAAAAAGGCCGTCTTGCGACGACCTTTTTAAGAATCCTGGTCGGGGTGAGAGGATTCGAACCTCCGACTCCTACGTCCCGAACGTAGTACTCTACCAGGCTGAGCTACACCCCGAGGTCTTTACCGATTTGACGTTATCGATCACGTCTAACAGTGAAGGACAGTAATTCTAGCAGACTTTCGTTAAAAATGGAAGGAGGAAGTTTTGCAAGAGCCTGACGGCCTCTCTCTAACTCGGCTTCCGCTCGAAGACTGCATCGGTCAAGAGCCCCGCAGTCTACTACAAGCTTTGTAATTTTGTCAAAGGGTCCATCCCCTTTCCGAACGGCCTCGTCGATGAGAGCTCGGCCTTCGGGCGTTGTGAGTTCACGCGTATAGATGAGCGGGAGCGTCATTTTCCCTTCGCGAAGATCTGCTCCGAGGTTCTTGCCAATATCGGCGGCAACGCCCGTGTAGTCGAGGATGTCATCGGCAATCTGGAAAGCGTTGCCGAGCGCCAGAGCATATTGCGCAACGGCTTCTTCCTGCTCTTTGCTGCACTCGGCAATGGCAGCAGCCATTCGGGCACCGGCCTCAAAGAGACAGGCCGTCTTGCGTTCAATCACTCGGAAGTATCGTGTTTCGTCAACCGACGGATCATGAGCATTGACCATCTGCACAACCTCACCTTCGGAGAGGCGGTTGGCGGCATCGGCGAGGGCCTGCATGACGCGAAGATTGCCCGCCCGCACCATCATTTGGAAGGAGCGGGTATAGAGGAAGTCGCCGACAAGAACGGCTGCGCCGTTGCCCCAGCGGGCATTGGCAGTGGGGCGGCCTCGGCGAAGATTGCTTTCATCAACCACATCGTCGTGCATCAGCGTAGCCGTATGCAGGAGCTCAATGGTTGCGCCGAGATAGCAGCAGAGGTCGCCCTTATACCCCAGCGCTCGGCTGATGAGAATAAGGAGCGCAGGACGCATGCGCTTTCCGCCGGCGCTGGTGATGTATTCGCTGATTTCGTGCATGCGGCTGACATCGCTTGCAAGCTCAGCGCGGATATAGTCGTCAACCGCCTTCATGTCGTCCGCAATGGGGGCGAGCAGGCGCTGGACAAGCACCTTGGGGTCGGTTGAGGATGCGGTCTGGGTCATATAGCCTCAGGAAGAAAAATGCGAACTGCGGGATGCATGACATCCGCGGGCAAAAAGAATTGTGAGCAAAGTATATCGAGCCTGCGGCAGCAGACCGCGCGGCAAGTGCGCAATGCTGAGTGTGTATGCCTGAGTTTCGCAAGAAATCCAAGCTTTTCGCTTGACGAAGAAGTTTCCACAATGAAATAATGCGCACCTTTCCACGCAATGGACGCACTTATCGGGCGGCATTCGGAATTCTCCGGGCGTTCGAGGTTCGTCGAGTACAAAAAGGTTTCGCGCAGGTTTGCTGCAAGCAGACTGAAGCGGGACGGCGAGGTTTTATTACATGTACGCGATCATCAAGACGGGCGGTAAGCAGTACCGCGTCAACGTCGGCGACACGCTCAAGGTCGAGCTCCTCGGCCAGGACGCCGGCTCTCAGGTTACTTTCAGCGAAGTTCTCGCTGTCTCCGGCGAAGAAGGCCTCAAGGTCGGCGCTCCCCTCGTTGAGGGCGCTACCGTGACGGGCACCATCGTTGCGCTCGGCCGCCACGACAAGGTCCGCATCTTCAAGTTCCGTCGTCGTAAGCACTCCATGAAGTCCGGCGGTCATCGCCAGCACTTCGCCGAAGTGCGTATCGACGCGATCAACGCTTGATTCATCCTTCAACCCAGTTTTTCAGCAGAGCATAGAAAATGGCACACAAGAAAGGCGGCGGCTCCACCCGCAACGGTCGTGACTCCAAGGCGAAGCGTCTTGGCGTGAAGGTTTTCGGCAATGCAGCCATCAACGCTGGCAGCATCATCGTTCGTCAGCGCGGCACGCAGTTCCACGCCGGCAACAACGTCGGCACGGGCAAGGACTACACGCTCTACGCCCTCGTTGACGGCACCGTCAAGTTCGAAGTGAAGGGCGCCTTCGGCCGCCACTACGTTCACGTCGAACCGACCGCTCTCTGATCCTAAATTAGAGATCAGCGAGGCCGGCAGCACCAGAGGCTTCCCGCCAAGGGAAGCTTCCGGTCCGGTTAAAACAAAGCCCAGCGCGGATCTCCCGGCTGGGCTTTTGTTATTCTGATTGTTTGATTTTTTACCCCGACTTTTTTCGAGGTTCAACGTGAAATTCGTCGACGAAGCCAATATCGAAGTTCAGGGCGGCAAAGGCGGCAATGGTGCCGCTAGCTTCCGCCGCGAGAAGTTCATTCCGAAGGGCGGTCCTGACGGCGGCGACGGCGGCCGCGGCGGCTCGGTCTGGGCTGAAGCCGACCGCAACATCAATACGCTGGTGGATTATCAGTACACCCGTAAGTTTTTTGCGCCTAACGGTGAAAACGGCCGAGGGGCGGACTGCTACGGTGCGGGCGGCAAGGACGTTGTCCTGCGCATGCCGGTGGGTACCATCATCCGCGATACCGATACGGGTGAGATTGTGGCCGATCTTAACGTGCATGGCGCACGTCAGCTCCTCGCCGCAGGCGGCAAGGGAGGACTCGGCAATCTTCACTTCAAGAGCTCAGTGAATCGCGCGCCGCGTCAATTTACGCCGGGAGAACCTGGTCAGTACCGTTCGCTCGAACTGGAGCTGAAGGTGCTCGCTGATGTAGGCCTCCTCGGTATGCCTAATGCCGGCAAGTCCACGCTCATTACGGCCGTCTCCAATGCTCGGCCTAAGATCGCCGACTATCCCTTTACCACGCTGCACCCCCATCTGGGTGTCGTTCGTGTGGGGCCCGAGCAGAGCTTTGTATTGGCCGACGTTCCCGGGCTGATCGAAGGCGCTGCGGAGGGTGCCGGTCTCGGACATTTGTTCCTGCGCCACCTTTCCCGCACGAAAGTGCTGCTGCATGTCATCGATGCGGCGCCTTTGGACGATACGGTCGATCCCTTCGAACAGGCGCATGCACTCGTGGCTGAACTCGAAAAGTACGATCCGGAACTTGCCGCCAAGCCTCGCTGGGTAGTGCTCAACAAGATGGATCTCGTGCCCGAGGAAGAGCGCGACGCATTGGTTGAGAAGTTCCGCTCGGCCTTCGCCCGTGAAGGCGAACCTGTGTTTGCGGTGTCAGCTGCAACGCGTGAGGGTTTGACCACGCTTCTCAATGCGCTTGCTCAGAAGGTCGACGAAGACCGCCGCGCCGAACGCGCGTTTCTCGACGATGAGCGTTTTGATGAAGAGCGGGAGAACGCCGAACCGTACGATCCGGCAGCGCATTGATTCGAACATCAGTTTTAAGTCCGAAAGCCGCATCAAGCCCCGTGTGAGCGGCTTTCCTGTCGTGCAATTTCCATAGGAGAAGACGCCATGGTCGGTCAGGAATCGCTTCTTAAAGAGGCGCGTCGCATTGTTGTCAAGGTTGGGAGCGCATTGGTTACCAATGACGGACGCGGTCTTGATGTTCGTGCGATCGAGCGTTGGGCCGGTCAAATTGCCGCGCTCCGCGCGATGGGCCGCGAAGTGCTCCTGGTGAGCTCTGGCGCTATTGCCGAGGGCGTGCTTCGTATCGGCTGGGAAACTCGACCGACTCGCGTCTGTGAGCTTCAGGCTGCCGCCGCGGTGGGACAGATGGGGCTTGCGCAGGCCTATGAAGAACATTTCGGCCGTCACGGCATCAAGACCGCTCAGGTGCTCCTTACCCACGCCAATCTGGCGGACCGAGAGCAGTATTTGAATGCCCGCATGACGCTCATTGAACTGCTGGGACTCGGCATCGTTCCCGTTATCAATGAGAATGACACCGTGGTGACCGAAGAAATCAAAGTGGGCGACAACGATACGCTGGGCGCTTTGGTGACGAACCTTGTGGAAGCTGATGTGCTCGTGATTCTGACGGATCAGCGAGGTCTTTTCACGGCGGATCCCCGATCCAATCCGGATGCGGAGTTCGTCCAATTTGCTCAAGCCGGTGATCCGGCTTTGGAAAAGATGGCTGGGGGCGCAGCAAGCACGCTCTCCAAGGGCGGCATGATCACGAAGATTCTGGCCGCCAAACGCGCAGCACGTTCGGGCGCCGGCACCATCATTGCTTCCGGCCGAGAAGAAAACGTGCTCGTACGGCTCGCCCAGGGCGAAGCGATCGGCACGCACCTGAGCCCCGCTTCTTCAGTGCTCCATGCCAAGAAGCAGTGGATTGCCGACCATCTGCGGGCGGCTGGCAGACTCGTTCTGGATTCGGGTGCTGTCAGAGCGCTTAAGCGAGATCACACGTCACTCCTTCCGGTCGGCGTGAAAGCCGTGGAGGGCGAATTCAAGCGCGGAGAAATGGTGGTGTGCGTTGACGAAGCCGGCTGCGAGATTGCTCGCGGTCTGGTGGGGTACTCAAGCACTGAAGCCCGCCGCATCTGCCGTGCCCATACCGATGAAGTCATGCAGATTTTAGGCAGCATGGATGCGCCCGAAATGATCCATCGCGACAACTTGGTCGTCCTCTGAAGGTGCGAAAAAGTACAATAACGCGTTGATTCTCAGCCGCTCCCCGCGTTTTGAAATTCCGGAGCGGCATTCCTTTTTTTTAAGCACCCTGGCGGAAGACGCCGCGGCGGGTGCCTCCATTTGATATGCGAGCCCGTTCCTTTTTCATTTCGACTCTCAAAGAAGCGCCGGCCGATGCCGACGTCATCAGCCAGCAGTACATGATTCGCTCCGGCATGATCAAGAAGCTTGCCGCCGGCGTATATACCTACATGCCGCTTGGCCTTCGCGTCATCCGCAAAATTGAAAACATTATCCGCGACGAAATGGTTCGTGCCGGATCGATTGAATTGCTGATGCCGATGGTGCAGCCTGCAGAACTCTGGCAGGAAACCGGACGCTGGGAGAAGTACGGTCCCGAACTCCTGCGCATCAAAGATCGTCATATGCGCGACTTCGTGCTGCAGCCGACGTCCGAAGAGGTCATCACCGATGTCGCCCGTCAGGAAATCAAGAGCTGGCGTCAGCTGCCGGTGAATTTCTTCCACATTCAGACGAAATTCCGCGACGAGCGCCGTCCGCGTTTCGGGGTGATGCGCGGTCGTGAATTCACGATGAAGGACGCCTATTCGTTTGACCGTGATGAAGCCGGTGCTGGCCTTTCTTACGACAAGATGTATGCGGCCTATCAGCGCATCTTTACCCGTATTGGTCTCGTTTTCCGTGCTGTTCGCGCCGATACGGGCTCCATCGGCGGCTCGCGTTCGCATGAATTCCAGGTGATCGCCAATGCCGGTGAGGACGTCATTGCCTACTGCCCGGATTCGGACTACGCCGCCAACATTGAACTTGCCGACGCATCATCCGTCCTTGACGGCCGCAAAGCGCCGACAGCCGCTTTGGAAAAGCGCGCTACGCCGGGCAAGGAAAAATGCGAGCTCGTGGCGGGATATCTGGGCCTGCCGTTCCTCAGCTGCGTCAAGAGCGTCGTGCTTGCTGCGGACCGTACCAATGAAAAAGGCGAGCCGATTCCGGCGAAGATTGTGCTTGTGCTGCTTCGTGCTGACCACGAACTCAACGAAGTGAAGGCTGGCCATATTCCGGAACTCAAGGACGGCTTCCGGTTTGCCACTGATGCGGAAATTCTTGCCGCATTTGGTTCCAAGCCGGGTTACCTTGGGCCGGTCGGCGTGAAGAGCGATATCGCTGTTTATGCCGATAAGACGGCTGCCGACATGTCTGATTTCTGCTGCGGTGCGAACGAAGAAGGGTTCCACTATTCGGGCGTCAACTTTGGGCGAGATCTGCCCGAGCCTGTCGTCATGGATCTGCGCAATGTGGTCGAAGGTGACAAGTCTCCCGACGGCAAGGGCGTTCTGCGTCTGCAGCGCGGCATTGAAGTCGGTCATGTGTTCTTCCTCGGCACGCGCTACAGCGAACCGATGCACGCCACTTTCCTCGATGAAAACGGCCAGCCGAAGCCCATGCAGATGGGCTGCTACGGCATCGGCGTTACCCGCGTGGCGGGGGCGGCGATCGAGCAGCGCCATGACGACAAAGGCATCCAGTGGCCCGATGCCATCGCGCCGTTTGAAGTGGTCATCTGTCCGATGAACTACGCCAAGAGTGAAGATGTTCGCAAGGCGGCTGATGCGCTTTACGAAGATCTGAAGGCGCGCGGTGTTGACGTTATTCTCGATGACCGTGATATGCGTCCGGGCGTGATGTTTGCGGAATGGGAGCTCATCGGCGTGCCGCACCGCGTGGTGATCGGTGACCGCGGTCTGAAGAACGGCGAAATCGAATACGCTGAGCGTACGAATTTGGCCGAAAAGACGATGGTCCCGGTTGCCGATGCGGCAGCCTTCATTGTCGGCCGTATCAAGCGCGACTAAAACGCAGGGATGATGCGCCGATGTGATCGGCGCATACTGAGCCAGCAGCCAATAAATCCGGAACTCCCGGTTAACTGATCCATAAATCAGCGGAGAGTTTTAGGCGGCAGTTTCAATCCAAGCAGCGCGAGCATATCGCGCTGCTTTTTACTTAACTGACGCACCACCCAAGCATT